>ENA-ORBV01010017-ORBV01010017.1-microbial-mat-metagenome-genome-assembly--contig:-NODE-10017-length-15317-cov-4.761549_pt1 | contig 15317 bp, 7 predicted proteins | sample MGYA00237777_ERZ505514 | MGnify/ENA primary metagenome ERZ505514 (study PRJEB26160, sample SAMN06269048) | microbial mat metagenome | isolation source: Oligotrophic lake microbial mat | place... | reverse complement strand
TGTAAGCCCTTCTTGTTGCTTCCAGGATCCCGTGTCAATCTGAATAATGTTGTCTTGTGGGACAAAACAAGGAGTGAGAACAATCTCCGGCAATGTGGACGGCTCCAGTGCATTTGGGAGGCAAAACAAACTTACCACTCATTTTCACGTTAGAAGTAGGTGTAACTGGTGAAGTGTCGATCACTCGGCACGCAGATGAGGGCTGCTTGGTTGCTGATTCTGCGGGAGCCTGTGCCTTTCTTTTGGACAAAGCTGACTGCCCAACATTCACACTTGATAGAACATGACGACTGCTTTTAGAAGCTGATAGGACAGCTGATGGCACGCAGTCAGGGACAGGATCACCCTGCTTGGCAGCTTTCTTGAGTTTGTCAAACGGTTGAAGTGTAAGCCATGACAGGTGTTTGTAGCACTGTCCCCTGGTCCACCTGTTTCTTATGTAAAACAGTTGTTTTTGATATGCTCTCCGGACCTTGTCACCTCTAGCACCAAATAGGTTTTCGCCGTTGTCGTCTCTGTGCTCTGTCTCGTTCAGCAACTTGTCCAAGGCTTCTGATTCGCCGAAGGGGAACGAATGCAGACCTCCCGCACCTTCGATAGCTGCCAGCAACTGCTTTTCAATGTTCAGAGGAAATTTTTTCCCTCTGCGATTCAGTGCTCTTGACAGATTTAGCAGCAGAACCGGAAGACTGGTAACCAGCAGCAGAACCCACGCCTGCAGAGCCACCACCAAGAGAATCAGCGTCTGAAAACTCCTGGTCCTCGCTGCTGCAGATCGTCCCTGAAGACGCTAACTTCTTGCCAGCAGATGAGACACTCTTGCCCTTGGCTTTGCTCTTGCTTGCACCGCTTCGGACGGAGGTACTTCTAGCCGGTCGCGGGGGTCTCTCAGGCGAAGTGTCTTTTGGCGCGGTGAAGGAGCAGATGCACGTACTAATGCAAAACTTAACGGACGAAGGCCTGGCGGTGAGTCGGGTAAAATTAGATCGATCACACGTCTGGATCGGGGCAATCTCATCGACGACCGAACCTTTCACAGCACGCTACTAGCTAGCTAGGCTACTACTTTGAATACAATGAATGATGAACCACAAACAATATATCAACAAGCTTTGAAAAACAAAGCCATCGCCATGTTCTCGCCAACCTCTCCCCAAAGCACCTATTTTAAGTCCTCTTGGAAAATCCCTGGGACGGACTGGAAAATTACAGGGCACAGCCGAGCCTTGGAACGAACTGGGTTTTATATCCCTGAACTTGCTGTGATGCTAGATGCTGGAATTGATTTACCAACTCATAGTGGAGCCCGACCCGCTGCAATCTTCATTACCCATGGCCACATTGATCACATGAATGCGCTACCCATGCTCTTGCGGCATCGCGACTATGACGACGCTCCCACACATGTCTTGGCACCCAAACCAATCATGCATTCCTTACGACAATACACGCAGCTCTCGTGGGCCGTCAAAGTAGACGACGGTCACGAGATGCCCGAACATTATTTGCCTCCTCCAGAATCGGACCGACTTTCTGAAAATGAAGTATTCGAAGATGCCTTTCGAACATGGCATTCAGTTCTACCAGATACAGAAAGAGTACTGTTTGTTGGAAAGAAAAGGAACAAAGAACTCTCTGTTCACACGCTCCAACTCTTTCACGGCCTTTGCAGCTCTATCGGTTATCTATTGGCCATTCCGGCAACTACCAAGAAAAAGTTACGCCCTGATCTCGTTGGTGCAACCCACCAAGAAACATGCCACCGTTAAAGCGGCCAAAGCCAGGGGCGAAGAAATCAATGAAAGTGTCCCAGTCCCCGAGCAACCCAGGTTAGCATTTGTTTTGGACACTACCATCGAAGCGCTCATGCGCGAAAAATCTCCCACCGCAGAAAGGATACTACAATGCCCTGTCATCATGATCGAGTGCAGCTATCTAGAAGATTCCAAAGAGCAGGAAGCGGTAAAGCGCGGACACGTTTGGTGGGGTGGCTTGTTGCCCTTTATTGTTCGATGGGCTGGCCATGGCAAGACGTGGGTCTTAGTTCACTTTTCCTTGCGATATAGCGATGAGGCCATCCTTGGCTTCTTTGAAGATCCCAATACGAGTAGAGTGAACTTGACAGACAAAGATCCAAGTCGTCCACCAGACGTTGTCCTCTGGCTTGATGCTGGGCCAAGAGAGCTTTGGATAAAGAGCTTCGTGGAGACTTCTAACTTTCCTCTCGAAAATGTCAATCAGCAAGGTAGCTAGCTACAACCGACGTCATCTGCTGTCAGCACTGTCATTACTATTTGTAGGGCGATTCTCTTGCCTAAAAAGGGTGTCTCAAAAGACGAACCCAAAATATGAGCCTGTCGGCCGATGGAGGACCTATCGAGGAGTTACGCCGCGCGCTTGATTTTGGGTGTCATTTTGACCGTCCTCAGAGAGTAGCCCCTTCAGAAGAAAAAGAAGAAATCCATTAGGATAGACAGAGCCCGCACACTTTTTTTTTAGTTATCCAGTCATTTACGAAAACTGCCATACTCGGTGGCAGCAAGCTGCAGAAACCAGATGGGCCGAGATGCGGTACGAATGAAGTTTTAAATGTTCTGGTATTACTTTTAGAATTGGCACTAGCGAGATAGTGAGGGTAAGAAGAAGCACCACCAACCTTTGTTTCAGTGCCTACTCTCCTATAGCTAGTACTAGTAGCATCTTTTTGTAAAAAGCAAAAGAAAAGAAAAGATGCGATGCGGTTCTGGTGTGTCACCTTCAAGTTGCAGTGATACTGTCAGGGAACTAACTGCACCGCTGTGCAGTTTTGATACCGGCATGTTCCATTGCACCACCAAAGTGTCACAGAGAAGTGAAACAAAAACGGGACGTGGGGCGTGGTGTGCTCATTCAGTTTCGTATCTGGTGGTTGCCATGGCCAATGGCCACTCTAAAAGTTCGGAAACTGAAATTGGATCCCTTTGCGATCGCCATCTGCGGCGCTCTGCCTGCATATTCACACAACTCTCGAGTCCCCACAGCAACTGGCTAGCTACAGTCCCTTTGAAAGCTAGTAGACCAGCTGTTACTTGTAGTACTTGCACGTAGTAGCAACGACGTAGCCATTGGAGCTACTATTCTATCTACTAGCGAGCTAGTCTAGTAGTAGGAATAGACCAGTATTAGTCTAGTAGTAGTATTGGTCTGCTACCTAATCGTACAGTAGCGTGGAACCGCTGATGAAGAACACGCACACATGTACACATAAAAACACTAATGCCTAATACGGCCGGTATATTGTAGTATTCGTTGATGGAAGGCATGGTTACGATGATGTTGAAGATGGGACCAACTTCAATTGAAGGAAGCTTCTGCTTCAAGGAAAGAATAACTCCTGGCTCCTTTTGGAATTTTCAGTTGCTATTAATTGCCGATCTGTTTATTACTTGCGTTGAAGATATCGTTGAAGATCTAAAAAGCGAATAAGATAATCTTCGACAAATAGCGAAGCAATCAGAGTGGACGGTATCAGATTCGGGTAGAAGCAATTAAAAAAGATGCATCTTACAGGAAACAATACGAATACTGCGTGGCCAGCGTCACGAAAGTGAAAGTGAGAAAACAGCACTCTACTAGCTTTCTAGCTACTAGTAGCTAGTAGAGCTAGCTACTACTAGCTAGCTAGTAGCAAGCTACGAGAGCTAGCTACGTCGTAGACCTACTCCAGTACTACTAGCTACTAGCTAGAGTTCAGTACATGATTTCAAGTTTCACCGGTACAGTGACGACTGATATCAGTGATATGGGAATCGAGAGTTGAAGTTGGCTAATCCTACTTAACTTCGGCGTCCCCTTGTTTGAAGTCCTTCGAACAGCCCAATACGAATCTGCGAGGTGCTAGGACTACTAGCTAGTAGCAACTAGCTAGCTGCTAGCTAGTGGTAGGTAGCAAGTCCTACCAAGCGGCTCCTTGGGTAACTACGACAATCGTACCAATTTACTGGTACTTTTAACTAGCAGCTAGCTAGTAGTAGCAGTACTACTAGCTAGTATTAGGTGGTCTACAAATAGCCACTTGACTACCCAACAGTCCCCCAGAAAAGCCATCTGTTGCTCTCATCCCCTGCTGTAGCTCCCACTCCCCAAGGAATGAATCATCCAAATATTACAGTCCTCCCGTTTCTTTCGCTCGCCACAAGCTAATAGAACAGAAGAAATACAAAGAGGGCAGCACAAGACAGTCGTACCAAATATCAATCCATACTACATACAGCAGTGAATACCAAGACCAAATACCAATATAATAAAGCAAGCAAGTAAGCAAGCAAAGTCGAGAATTATGATCGTGACAAGCTCTCTTCATCATCACAACATGAACTATTCTCTAGACTCATCATCGGAACGGTGCCAACAAGATGTTGTCGTGGAAGCGCTGCGAGAACAATTGTCCGCGGCTACTGCGACGACCGTAGTAGAGGACGGTGGTCCTTCCTCCTCGTGCTCGGCGCATAGTGCTCCATATGGCAATGTACAAGACGAAGTCCAAAGGCTCAAAGCTCTGAGGGCCTTTCATGTACTGACTGACAACGAGGACGACGAGGATGACAAGAATGTGGAGGAGGGATCACCGATTTCTACTACGAGTAACGAAGGAATGGGTCCCCATGTGCAAGTCGTGTCACCACCAGAACCAGCAGCGCCCGCCTGCTACTCTTCCAGCACAACCAAGAAGGACCTGTCAGCCGTGGAGTCGTCGTCAGCACTTCAAGCCAGCCTGGATCGTTTAGTGCAACTGGCCAGTCACATGTTTCATGTTCCCATGGCGGTGATTTCCGTCACGGATTTGCACCGCCAAAAGATCTTGGCATGCACCGGTCTGGAGGACTACATGGATATTACGAAAACCATGGAATTGCCTCGTCATATGGCACCCTGTGCTTCTGTAGTCGACAGCCAGTGCAACGACGCAATCGTGGTGCTTCCAGATATCACAGCTTCTACCGCTACTACAGGGGATGTGGTGGAACAGTCCATTTCCCACAAGCTATCGGTCGCGATTCCACAGGCACGCTTTTATGCCACCGTACCCTTGATCACACCCGAAGGCGATCGGATTGGTGCCTTTTGTATCATGGATACTCGTCCCAAAGACGGCGGCATGACCCTTTGTGAGCAACAAGACTTGCAGCACTTGGCGGCCTTGACCATGCAGGCCCTTTTAGAACGACGGACACGCTTTCACCTCCACCGCCAACTGCGATCGGCCACGCGGGTCGTATCGGCAACCGTCCATGACTTGCTGACGCCCTTGACAGCGGCGGAACTGGCCTTGTCCATGCTCTATGAAGACCAAGAGTTTACCAATCAATTGTCACTGCATCAACAAGAATCCATCAAGATTGCCACCAATTGTATTGGTGTTTTGGGACGCATGTGTCGACGGATGCGAGATCAACAGCAACCACAGCACAGTCACGGCAGCAGTAGCGGCATCCGAAACAGCGGTATGGATAGCAGTTTTGACAGTCATTGCCAGCAACCACAGTACAGTCACACCACCAACAGCAACCGAAACAGCGGTATGGATAGCAGTGTTGACAGTCATTGCCAACAAGCTCAAGTGCTCAGCGTAAATAGTTGCCATAGCCATGAACGTCGCCAGCCAAAACGTACTTTTCAACGTCGCTTATCCAATGCAGACTCTGGACTGACAGCCGACTCCTTTCGGATCATGTACGGAACAGGAGGATTCCATAATGGCGAGGATGAAACCAACAAAGACACTGCTGCCGCTACTGTTGTTGCTGCTGGTGGCACCAATACTGACCCGGATGATGAAACGAGTCGAATCAATCATGGCATTCATGAAACGACGACTACGAAAGCTCTTGGCCATGATGACGACGATGACGATGATTATTCCTCCACAGACATGTTGTTGATGGATGACGGCAAATTCTTGGCGGCGGTACCATCGCCACAACTAGTCACAACAGTCGTCGCAGTCCAAGACTTGGCCAAGAGCATTCATATGGCCATGGATGCCATTCCCAAAACTGTACCCATTTCCATTGCACTGCATGCCTCTGTTCCATCCCACATTGTTACGGATGATCTCAAGCTCCTGCGTTGTGCTTTGAACTTGCTTCAACATTGTGCTTCCATTGCTACGGATGCCATCCATTTGAGTATCAAAGCCCAATATTGTTCTTGTGGAAAAGATATGCTTGGGTTTCTTTGTCAACTGAAGAAGCCACAAACTGAAGAACAAAACAAGGAGGAGGGTAAGCCAAAACTCCTTGCGGCAGAAGCAGCAGATCAAGGCATCCACAAGTGCTGTCGTTGTACGAGGCAACAGCAGCAACCAGAGGAGGAGGAGAGCCCAGAAGAAGAATCTTCATCTAGTTACTCGTCGCTTTTGTCCTCCTCCAGTCACCATCACGGGGAGTGCTGTCATAGCCAAGGCCGCGGACAAGAGTCCTTGCGGGATTCGTCCGAAATCAACGTATACTCTGTTTCCATGCAAATAGGTGCTCTTGGTGGGGATTGCGGATATCACATGCCTAGCTGCAATAGCAGCAACCAGGAAGAAGAGCATGGCTTTTGGTTCCGCATCCCACTGGAAATACCAACAGATGCGGCAGTCAAGAAGTCTGACAAATTCCCTGTGGCAGAGGTTGCGCCACCTCCTGCTGTTGGCATTGCTACAACCACAACTGCCACTACCACCATGGTCGAGAGTGCCGGCGGCAGCGACAAGAAGAGCCAAGAAGCTAGCAGCGCCGCTGATGCTGACAAATGCAGTAACAGTATTGCCCTTGTTTTGGAGGCCCAGCCTCGGAAACGACGGGCACTCATAATTGAAGACTCGATTGTGATCCGAAAAGTGATTGCCAATGCTCTCAACAAGATTGGCATTGACGCAGAATTAGCTGTCAATGGAATGGAAGGGCTACACTGTCTGCAGAGCTCTGTGTACGATGTTGTACTTTGTGACTTTCTCATGCCAGTCATGGATGGTCTGGACTGTGTTCAGCAATACCGGCAGTGGGAAACAACACATCGGCCCTACATCCGTCAATACATTATCGGAATGTCGGCTCATGCTAGTGACCAAGACGTGGAAAAAGGCCTCCGGGCTGGCATGGACTCCTACAAACCCAAGCCTCTCACGTACAAGGGACTGAAGGATATCGTGGATGCCTGCGAGAAAAACCAACAGAACTTGCTCTCGCACAAGGGTGATAATGGCAGAAATTATGAGCAATCAGTAGAGAGGTACAGAGAACAACCAAAGATGTGCTTGATTGCTTCCAAGGATGACTGCTACGACCTAGCGCGACTGACAGAGGCAAGAGGTTGGAAGAGCTTGATTGTTCATGACGGTGACGACGCACTGCAGGCTCTGAAGAAGCGAAACTTTGATGCAGTCCTACTCGATGAGAAGTTACCACATCTCTCCGGAAGGAAATGTGTAGCTGAATTTCGAGAATGGGAAAGAGAGAACCGAGTGAACTCGCAAACCGACGTTTTCATTCTCATGGCTCCCAAAAAAGGAGAAGCCTCGAACGGAGTGATTCAGATACCCCAAGGAGCAAACGGGGTGATGCAAAAGCCAGTCCAACCAAAGAAATTTGAGCGTCTTCTTCGAAAGGCGGAAGAACCTTCTTTGAACATAATCATGAGATAGCAGCTAAGGCGTCTAAACGAATGTTCCTTTCTAAACTCAGTCGGTTTTTTTTTTCGTTCCTCATTATGTTTAACTAGCTAGTATTTGTGTAGCCCATCAGCGTCATCTCTTCCCGCCTGTTGGATTCAATTGCGGTCGACTCGTGGGCAGCATACGGGCCTGCTTCCGCAAAAGGTCATCAAGCTGCTTGGTGTGACCTGACACGTAGTCCTCCAGTTTTTCCCGCAGAGCTCGCAAGCTTTTCGGTCTCGACCCGATGAGTGTTCCTTCGTCATGGTTCAGTAAGGTACCGAAAACGGCTCGCCAAAGACTAGCCTGGTGATATCGTCGGAAATGTTGTCGGGGCATCCATTTCTTGTCACTTCCACGTTCAATTTCGATGTGCGTTCCAAAGAGGAGGACATGGGCCGAAGCACATACTCCAAAAGTGTCGACATCAAATGACCACGGTCGCTGGTTCCGCATTGCCACGCACATCATGTCATTTTCCATTGCATCCCCACTAAGCTTAACATCCATGGCATCAATGCCGTCAGTTGCTAGGTCCGAGAGATCGATAGCCCGACCATAGTCAACCAGAACTAGTTCACGAGCTTCTATTCCGTCAGAGGAGCATAGCACCCAATTATCAGGCTTCACATCGCAATGTAGAATTTTTCCATGCCAATGCAACTTTTCCAAGTGGTGTAACATTCTAGCAGTGTAATGAATGGCAATCAACTCGGGAACTTTCTCGCCCAGCTGTGTATTGTACATATTGACGACGTCCACCAAATTCAATCCAGACTGGGAAGCCGCGGTCATACTCATCAGTCCGCCGTCTGCCAGAGCCACAAAGGCAAGTGCTTTCGGATATGGAAATGGACTTGACTTCTGCCGGCGTTGGTCAGCATTCCAACGCGGGCCTATGCGATCCTCGATTTTCTTGATAATTTCATATTCCCACGCCAGCGACTCGATTGATGACTGTGCCTTGAGAGCAAATGTTTTCTCGCCGGAGTTGTTGTCGTCTTCGATATTCAGCAGGACGACCACGCCATAAGCACCTCGACCCAGCTCTTGCTTGACAGTGCCTGACGTGCGCCCAATTTTTATCTCTGCTCCTTGGTCAAGGAGCTTCCTTCGAAACACCCGAGGAAGGACATACTTGGGAACGTCGTAGACTTGGTGTTTGGCAGACAGAGCCTTCATAAGGGAGAGATTATTTTCTACGTTCCCAGATGCCGATTTTCTCAATCTTTTTAGAGCTGCCTTTATATTATTCCTGTATGTTCTGCAGTAATCCTTTGCGTGGGCTATCCCAAAGTTCATAGTGATAGTTGGGGATGCCACAAGGTTCCGCGGTGCAGCCACGGACATGTCGGTGTCTATAATTGAGATATCCCCAAAACTGTTCGGATCAGTGATTGTGGACCCTTTTCTTGGGGAGGCGTTAGAACTGCGTTGATCCTACAAAAGTAAATTGTTTTGTGAGGTCTATCTGTCGAATTAGGGGGGGATAAATGCCGAACAATTAATTCTCTTATTGAAATAACTTACTCACATGTTTCTTGGGGTCGATTGACTCCTCATCGTCATTTTCGCAAATGGACGCCATCAAACCATTAAAAAGGGAAAAGGAAGCAGTATCTCCATCTCCGTCTAAAGTGTTGCCTCCTTTGGACGAATCCTCTGATGAATCGTCATCATCACCGCCGTCGTCTTCGTGGATGGCAAACCCCGCAGACGTCGGACCCCGTCGTTCTTTCAAAGCTGATGGTTTCTTCTGTTCCTCCATGAAAATCGAAAAGCCCGAGCTGGGTGCTTTTGCATCTTCCCTGCTTCCGCCAACTGCACCATCGGTTACACCAGCCTTCTCGTCTTGAAAGATTGAAAATGCTGAGCTGGATGATTTTGCACTTTCCCTACTTCCTTCACCTGCACCATCGGTGACACCAGCCTTGTCGTCTTGAAAGATTGAAAATGCTGCGCTGGATGATTTTGCTTTTTCCCTGCTTCCTTTACCTGCGCCCTCGATGACATCCGCCTTGTCGTCTTGAAAGATTGAGAATGCTGGGTTGGACGATTTCTGCTGGGAAGACGACGCCGCCAGTTCCGCCTCAATGTGGACCGCAAAGGGGCACGCAGGAGTCTGCTCATTCCTTGTTACAGGTTCGTCTTGATGGATCTCAAACAGGGGTGCATTTTTGTTTCCCTCAACGCCACTCGGATTTTCCTTCTGGGAGTCCTCAAATACGGTGAAACCTGCATCCTTCTTGATCTTGTCGACTTTCGCACGAGATAAAGGGCAGTCTTGAGTAGTAGGCCGAAGCGCCGATCCCTTCCGAGCTCCACCAGCCTGGCGTTCACTGTCATGCAACACTGAGTTGTTTGGGTCCACTGGAAGAGACTCGACAAGGTCTCTCATTATATCAAATGACGCCGTGTCGCCGTTGGCTCCATAATCGTCACCATAGCTAGTATTCTTTTCGCCCTGGGCAGGATCGTAACTACTATTAAAGCTTGTTTGCTGGTGATGATTTGCATAGCCCGAAATAATATCCAGATTTTCGCTTTCTGCCTTGGCGCGTTTTTCTTGTTTGGCCGCAGTGTCCAACCCAACAGCAGGACTGTAGAACATCATACTCATTTCCTTCATGGCCCACTTCGTGTTGATTGTTTCCTCCTCTGGGTCGTGGACGCCTACAGCAAGAGCTTCGTTCACAGTGGAACTGGCCTGGGAAACGTTGATACTTCGATCGCGCGTTTCGTAACTCGTATTGGCTCGGAACAAGACTCTGCGGGAATTTTCCTTTTGAGAGCTCCCAACAGCTGTAGAGGCAGCACACGTTGCCGCAATTGTTGCATGGCTAGTCGCATCCTCCATTGAAAGATCGCCTGCCGTTGTGCTTTCGTCAATGTCCATAGCTGAGTCATTCGTGTTGGCTTGGTCTTGTCTGTGTAAGGAATTGAAATTTGTATCGCTCGAAACAAGTTTGTACCAGCCACGCAACAATCTTTGTTCTTCAAAGCACACCTCTTGTCCACTTTCATCTTTTAGTTGTAACTTATCAAAAGCTATCGGGTGCCTCTGGTTTTTGCTTTTTGAGTTGCCGCGGCTCTGTTGCTGTTGATTCTGTTCGAAACTTTGAAGGCGGCTATAGCTTTGCTTTGGCTCATCGTTCCCGGACTTGTCCTCTGCTGTGTCGTCACGCTCCCGTCCACGCAATGACGGGTCTTTCAAATACCTTAGAGGATCTTGATGCAACTTCTCAGCAACACTTTCTCCAACCGCCAATGGACGGAATGTACGCTCATCACGATGGTTTCGACGCCGACTTTCCTCTGCTTGTTGCATTAAGTCTTCTTTCTGGTGCTGTGCGGCACATTCTTCGTCCACGTGCACAGTAAAAGCTTGTGCTCGACGAGGAGGCAGCGGCGGATGTGAGTGTGTTGGTACAGGAGCAGCGAAGTGGGCAGTATTGTGCATTCCTCCTCGCTTGTTCCAGGGCTCGGCTGCCAATGTATTTTCTTTCAAGCGATCCGCTTCTCGTGGCAGCTTGCGGTTGTTGTTTACCGGGAGCGAATGATCCAGACCGTATCCGTCATTTTCTTGATCTTCTTCGACAAAAATTTGGAAGCCTGTACTAGCCGCTGCGGTGTTGTGATTGCTATTGTTATTTTTGGGCACATTTCCATTTCTAGCACTAGCAAGTGGCACAGCCTGCCTTCTTGAAGGTGCTGAGCGATCGATGAACGTTGACATTCCAGTACCATGATTTCTTGACGATGATTGGTTAGATCGCATATGATTGTGAGAAGAAGACCGATTATTACGACGAACTGCTTCTTCCGACAAGCCTCCCAAAATACCTCGGCCGCCATGATTATTAGCATCCTCGCCCTCCTCGTCGACAACACCATCGGCCACCTCTTGTGCGGCATTCAGCCAATGCCGAGTCATCCGCCTGCCGAATTGTTTAAAACGTTGCTCCAAGGTGTGAAACGGCTTTGGTTTTTTGCTCAAGCCCTTCTTGTAAATCTTTTCGGCCAATCGAAAGTTCTTTTTCCTTTCTGCAATCATAGCCCAAGCTGACCAGAACGTGGTATTCGTTATGCCGATCTTTTTGTTGTACAGAAATTGAAAAATTTCTGCGGGATCGGATGATTGTTCTGCATAATAGCAGCAAATTTGAACGAACCGGCGGTCATTGGCATACTGTTTCTGGCTCAGCAAGGCTCGAACGCAGCGTTCCATGAGAAGGTATTTGGATTGTGTGTCAGAGGGAAAGAACTCTTCATAAAATTTGATGTAGGAAAGCCAATGGATCAACGGATCGTCCGATGGGCCTAGATCTTCACCATTTTCTGCCGTGACCTCCGATGGGCTGACCAGACTTTCATAGTGACGAATAGAGTTTTCCTTGTTCTGACGATCTTGGTCCGTTTCCAGGAACGATTGCTCCAAGGTCGCAACATTGCGGCCCCGTTGCAGTGGTGCTGCATTCTCTTTGAAACGCTCCCAAGACGGTGTTTCAGTCTCCATACTTTCAAGTGGTACTAAGCCGCAGTAGTACTATAGTATGAGAAAACTTCTAAAATGCTATCAATCAATGCAATTAACAAGAAGGTGGATGAATCAATCAATGATCAATCGTAAACGACGATGATGGTTGTTTAAAAAAATGGCGCACACTTTAGTGCCGGTAATTAAATAGGGCGTAATGAGACGTTGATCCGAGATCAAGTACCGCTCGTTAAGTGAAATCAGTTTTTCCGCCAGGCGGTATCAGTTAGGTATCAAATTCAAAATAATGAGCTACTGCGCGTCTATCCAACTTCGTATCCACGGATCCATCCGACCATCCCGTCTGGCTACTAGCTAGCTAGACTAGCTATTTCGGAGTAGTAGCTAATAGCTAGCCACTGGTAGAGCTGTTTGCTATTGGTGGTCATTTGTTGCTACACACCCATAGAGAAATTACGACCTATAGCTAGTGTCACAGCTATCTTCGATGAAGCCCTTTTGTAGGTGCACCATCGGTGTCCCGCTATCCAAAGGAGGGCTCCGTCAAATTCTAGGCCCGACACTAATGTCAATTGTAGAGGGGTCGGGGAGTGATTCAGTGGGTGGTGTCTATTCGGTAAGAGGCAAATGGAATGGGTCACAGACCAGTGGGTCGAAATCAATAACTAAATGAAAGACACAAAGAACAGGTACGACAGCGCAAGTTTCGCGGTGACAAAGGGCAAAGTCAAGAAGCCTGGGTTTTGGGCTTGACGATTTGTCTGAGAAACACGTACTCTGAATAAAATGAAAGGTAATAAATATTGACTTCTAAGGCATCCAGTCCTGTCTCGGATCATTTAGTTGACCAATCAATCCAGTTTGCGACTTGCTCCTTCAATCAAATCCAAAAGACCATATCAGTTGTTCAAGTAGATATTCCAATTCAGTGATGTTGCCACCAGGACCCATCCACAAGTTGGAAGCAGGAACTTTCCAGCTGTTGGATCCACACCAGAGAAAAGAAAGGCGCTGCTTAATAGTAACCCGAAAAAGACAGTAATAACAGCAACACCTTTGCCAATGCACTGATACCCAAAAAACACCTTGTTCCAAGCATCTCCAAGAGACAGATGGGCACAATAGACTGCCAGCACTTGCCAAGGAATCGTTTCCTTTGCCTTGATCAATTTGGAGAGTGCCACTACCTGGGTTGGTTTGCTAACAATCAGCCACATGATGGGAAAAACCCAACCTGGTGGATTCCAGGAAGGCTTGTTGAGTTTGTTATACCAATTCGGGTCGCCAGGAATAACATTGGGATCGAGAGCCTGTTGCGTGGCAACACTCATGCCACCGTCCACAAAGCTCCCGAAGAAACTCGACCCAAATACCACGAGAAGGATGGATATCCAGTGGGATGCGGGCAACCCCGAGAGGGTTGGAATTCCGGACCAGTTTTCGGCAACTTCTTTTCCAGCATAAAATACAGCTAGCAGTATCATAGTCTCCAAGGCGGCACTCATTCCAACCTTGACGAATACAGTAGCGTCTGCATCACTGCAAGCCCCTCCTCGAACGCTCATCATCGTATTTGCTAGTACTAGTTCTGCATAATTTTTATTGGTCGATGCTGTGGCTCTGCCACTTTCTTTTTTGGAACGTCCATTTCTATCTGACGGGGATTGGCGACCCCCAAAAGTAGTAGCAGCATCCTTATGTTTTAGAAAGGCCGCTGCTGGATGAATACGTAGCAGTGATGAGCGATTTGGCTTTGCATGGATCTTTTGCACTGACAGAAACGTTGCCAGTGCAATCAACACCATTCTGGATGCCAGTGATGGATGAGGCATGATGTCGTCTTAGGTTTCCTTTTGGCTGGAAAAAAATTATGGATGTATTTCGTTTTCTTTAGTATTTCGATCCATCAAATATTAATTTCCAAGAAGAACTTTTCTCTACTCCGAATAATCGAGATATGGAGTGCACATGCAGCTCAACCGTAACGTCTATCCGTTGTTGATGTTGCAGCTGGAGGTCCCATGGCAATCGTGATTGCGGCATTCATTTGATGCCAAAATCGAAAGATCGCAGATCTTCTGTGAAAATTCAAAATCTGTCGTCGCTGTTATGGCAATGACGTCATCATCGAATCTACACGTCTGAAAGATTCAAGTGGTCCTGCACGTACTAGCTACTAGCTAGCTAGCTACAGCAGCTAGTAGCTAGCTAGCTACTAGTAGTACAGTAGTCAGACCAAGGTTTCACTTTCCTTTTCAGTTTTCCTTTGTAGTTGGGAAAAGGAAAGGAACAGTCAAAGACAGGAATTCCTTTGGAGGAAAACCAAAGGGCCCAACAAAATCATTTTCCTTCCAAGAGCGCAAAATTGCAAGGAAAATGAGAGGGAGGGAGATTTTGCTTCAACGGGAAATTTGTTGCTGTTGCACAAAGTGAAGCAACTGGCAGAATGACTGTGTCAACCAACATTTTTTCCTCCGCTGGCAGGATTGGTCTTGTTCATCCTCACAGCACAGCTTGTGCTGTGATTGATTGGGTCTGGTGGTCTCTTGTCGCAGGGTGCAACATCCAGTGCTGAAGCAATTTGCCACAATGCTACGTTTTGCGCACACAACAGCACGCATCAACATTGACACACAATTGGTGGTGCATTCTTCTAGCAAATGTAGCAGCAGGCATGCTAGCTAGTTTGACTCTGTTAGCTGCTAGCAAAAGGAGTGTTTTGGGGCGCAATGTCTGTTGCCGTGGTAATTCAGAAGCATGATGCCCACAATGCACAGTTTCAGTCACGTGTCAAAAAGAACAATCCCCAAGTGAAAACAAAAGATGCCAATGGATGTTGCACAAGCATTTGACAAGTGTCTGAGAAGAAACAGATGCAATCTGTGACACAAAATCAAAGTTTTTCTAAGAAGCAATGTCAAACGAATCTTTAATGGACAAAGAGAAACCTATTACAAGACCAAGAGTGGAAGAAAACAAAAGCAGAGAAGCATAAGTAATCACAATGCTCTCTCATAAGGTGGTCCAAATTTTCCCCATGGTGAAAACGATGTCCAAAAAAAGATGGATCTAGTGAGCGACAAGTTGTACACCGTGCAGTACTGTAGTCGACTGGAAGTGAGCATTTCGACAGCAATCGAC
>ENA-ORBV01010016-ORBV01010016.1-microbial-mat-metagenome-genome-assembly--contig:-NODE-10016-length-15318-cov-4.855718_pt1 | contig 15318 bp, 15 predicted proteins | sample MGYA00237777_ERZ505514 | MGnify/ENA primary metagenome ERZ505514 (study PRJEB26160, sample SAMN06269048) | microbial mat metagenome | isolation source: Oligotrophic lake microbial mat | place... | reverse complement strand
CGGCGCCGCCTCGGCCCGCCTGTTCGCGGCCGAGGGCGCGAAGCTGGTGCTGGTCGACCAGGACACGGTCGGGCTGGGGCAGGTCGCGGCCGACATCGAGGCAAAAGGCGGTCGTGCCCTCACCATCCCCGCCGACGTGAGTTCCGACCAGCAGGCGCGCGAGGGCGTGGCCGGCGTCCTGGAGAAATGGGGCCGCATCGACGTGCTCCTGACGGCGGCGGGCGCCTCGACCGGCGGCACCGTCGACACGATCGAGGAGGGGGCGTGGGATCGCACCTTCGCCATCAACGTCAAGGGCACCTATCTCTGGATCCACTACGCGATCCAGCCGATGATTGCCGCCAAGTCCGGGGCCATCGTCACCATCGGCTCGCAGCTTGCGCAATCGAGCCCGGGAAAGAACGCAGCCTACATCGCCTCCAAGGGCGCCATCGCTTCCCTCACCAAGACCATGGCCGTCGACCATGCGGCCCAGGGCATCCGCGTCAACGCGCTGATGCCCGGTGTCATCGACACGCCCATGCCGGCCAAGTCGCTAAAACGCTATGCCGACCCCGACGCGATGCGGGCCTTCTGGAAACTGCGCCATCCCATGGGCCGCATTGGCCAGCCTGAGGAAGTGGCCAAGGCCGCGCTGTTCCTGGCTTGCGACGACTCCTCCTTCGTCACCGGCACGCTGCTGTTCGTCGACGGCGGCTGGACGGCGCACTGATGAAGAAGCTCACGGCCGGGCAGGTCGCGGGCTACGAGCGCGATGGCTATGTCTGCCCGGTCGACGGCTTCACGACCGAACAGGCGCGCGGCTGGCGCGACCGGCTGGAAGCCTTCGAGCGCGCCGAAGGCCGCAAGATGACGCGGGGCCACAATTTCAAGCCGCATCTTCTTTTCCCCTGGGTCGACGAGATCGTGCATTCGCCGCATGTGCTCGACGCGGTCGAGGATCTGATCGGCCCGGACATACGGCTGTTTCATCTCACGGTGTGGCCCAAAGACGCGCAAAGCGGCGCCTATGTGAGCTGGCACCAGGATGCCACCTACTTCGCGCTGGAGCCCGTCTGCCACGTCACCGCCTGGGTGGCGCTGACCGATGCGCCGGTCGAGGCGGGCTGCATGGAAGTGGTGCCGGGCTCGCACAGGCTCGGCCAGATGCAGCATGCCGAGATGCAGGACCCGGAGAACCTGCTGTCGCGCGGCCAGGCGCTGGCCGTGGACGTCGATCGCACCAGGACCGCGTTCATGCCGGTGAAGGCGGGGCAGTTCTCGCTGCACCATACGCATCTCGTGCACAATTCGCGGCCCAACCGCTCGAACGACCGGCGGATTGGGCTCGGCATCAGCTACGTGCCGACCCATGCGCGCTGCACGGCCAGGAACCGCGTGACGGCGATGCTGGTGCGCGGCCAGGATAGATACGGAAATTTCGACGAGGAGCGCCGGCCGACATCCGAAGCCGGCCCCGAGGAGCGCGCCTTCCACGCCGATGCCGTGGCACGCTTCCGCGCCATGAACGCCAGTCTCAACATTGTCGCCGAGTGACGCATGCACACCATCCGCCTGCCCCATCACAACCGCTACGCCTACTCGCCCATTACCGAGCGCAAGGACTACGCGTGGCCGGAGGGCAAGCGGCTCGCGGTCTATCTCGGCCTCAACATCGAGCATTTCGCCTTCGGGGCCGGCGACGGCCATCTGCTCACGGTGGCGGGCACGCCGCCCGATCCGCGCACCTTCGCCTGGCGGGACTACGGCAACCGGGTCGGCGTCTGGCGCTGCCTCGAATTGTTCGACGAGCTCAACCTGCCGGCGGCGCACCTCATCAACACTACCGTGTTCGACTACGCGCCGCAGATCGTCGATGCACTGAAGGCCCGTGGCGACGAGTTCATCGGCCACGGCCGCACCAATGCCGAGCGCCATGGTCAGATGTGGGAAGCCGACGAGAAGCGCTTCCTGGAAGAGGTGCGCGATGCCATCGAGAAGGCGTCGGGCAAGCGGCCGCGTGGCTGGATGGCGCCGTGGATGAGTTCCAGCCATCACACGCCCGATCTCCTGAAGGAGACCGGCTTCGACTTCCTGATGGACTGGCCGGCCGACGACCAGCCGCTCTGGATGAAGACCCGCTCGGGTCCGCTGATGAGCGTGCCCTATCCGATCGAGATCAACGACAGCCCGCAGATCCTGGTCCGCCACCACTCGCCCGAGCAGTTCCGCGACTTCATCATCGGCCAGTTCGAGGAGCTGCTGCGCCAGTCGGCGAAGCAGCCGCTGGTCTGCGGCATTGCGCTACACACCATGATCGTGGGCCAGCCCTACCGCCTGCGGATGCTGCGTGAGGCGTTGCAGCACATTGTGAACCACCCGCAGAAGGACAAGGTGTGGTTCACGCGGCCCTCGGCGATCTACGATCATTGCGAGGCCCTGCCCAAGGGGACGATGGTTTCGCCGCCAGCATAGCCTCTAGTCGGGATTCACCGAGATGCCGAGCCGTTCGAGAAGTTCGGTCTGCTGGCTTTCGCCGATCATCAGTCCTGCATAGGCAGACAGCACGGCCAGGTTCAACCCTGAAATCGTCGAGCCCCGGAAATCCGCGCGGGTCAGATTGGCCCGCTCCCATTCGGCCTTGTCGAGCGAGCAGCCGCGCAGGATTGCGTCGGTGAGGTTGACGTCGAAGAGGGCGGTGTCGAGAAACTTGCAGGTCAGGAACTCGCAGCTCTCGAGCGACACGCCGGAGAAGTCCGTGAAGGTGAAGTTGCAGGCCTCGAAACGCGCGCGCGTGATGATCACCCGCTTCGAGATCGCCTTGGTAAAGGTCGAGGCGTGGAAGCGCACGCCCCGGAAGCTGCATTCCCGGGCCCGGAAGTCGTGCATGTCACAGCGTTCGAAGGAACCGACGGCGAAGTTGCACTCCTCCGCTGCGATGTCCCGCAGATCGCAGAAAGCGAAGGTGCACCCCTTCTTCTGGTCGGCGTCGAAGAAGTTGGTGCCCTGAAATCGAGCGCCGGGGAACTTGCAACTGGCGAACCGATCCGGTGAAAAGCGGCAGTCCTTGAACTGTGCGCCGGAGAAATCGGCGCCGCGGACGGCCGGCAGGTCGAAGGTGCAACCGACGAACAGGCATTCCGACAGGTCGAGTTCGTCGAGCGTGACGGCCGACGTGAAGGCCACGGCCTCGAGTTTGCGGCCCGTCTTCGCCAACCCGGTCAGTTCGTCCTGGCGGAGGGGCCTCGGCGCGGGATCGGCGTTCGCCATGGGAGTGTCCTTGGACTGTAGCTATCTTCGTCCCGCCGATGTACCTGATGCCCAGAGCCCATGTCGAAGCATTCTGTCCCCCTCACCGACTGGCTGGGCGATGCCGGCCTGCGCAACATGTTGTTGGAAGAGATGCTCGACGGCTTCTCGCGCCGCCTGAACGACATGGGCGTGCCGGTCGCGCGCTCCTTCGTCGGCATGAAAACGCTTCATCCGATGGTGCGGGCGCGCGGCCTGATCTGGGACCGTGCTATCCCCGAGATCGAGCACTTCGAGTTCGGCCACGCCGGGATCGACGTGCCGCTCGTGCGAGAGAGCCCTTTTGCGCCGATGCTGCCGAAACACCGGAGAATCACGCTGGAGTGACCACCAGGCCGACCGTCCTCAGGGCGAAGGCATAGGCGATCGCGACTTCGTCGAGCCGGTCGAAGCGCCCCGACGATCCGCCGTGGCCCGCCCCCATGTTCGTCCGCAGCACGATCGGTCCCCCCGAGGTCATGGTGGCCCTGAGGCGGGCGACCCATTTCGCGGGCTCCCAATAGGTGACGCGCGGATCGGTGAGGCCGGCCATGGCGAGGATCGCCGGGTAGTCCCTGGCGGCGACGTTGTCGTAGGGCGAGTACGAGAGGATATGGCGAAACGCCTCCTCGTCGGTGATCGGGTTGCCCCATTCGGGCCATTCGGGCGGTGTCAGCGGCAGCTTGTCGTCCAGCATGGTGTTGAGCACGTCGACGAAGGGCACTTCGGCCACGATACCGGCGAAGAGCTCGCCGGCCCGGTTGGCGACTGCGCCCATCAGCATGCCGCCGGCGCTGCCGCCGTGACCGATGATGCGCTTGGCGGAGGTGTATTTCGCGGCGATCAGCGCGCGGCCGGCCGCGGCGAAATCGTCGAACGTGTTCGTCTTCTTCGCCAGCTTGCCGTCGAGGTACCATGACCAGCCCTTGTCGGCACCGCCCCGGATGTGGGTGATGGCATAGACGAAGCCGCGGTCGACGAGCGACAGGCGATTGGCCGAAAAGGACGCCGGCATCGCCATGCCGTACGAGCCGTAGCCGTAAAGCAGAAGGGGCGCACTACCGTCGAGCGCGAGGCCGCGGCGATACAGGATCGACACCGGAACCTCGGCGCCGTCGTGAGAGGTCGCCATGATCCGCGTCGTGACGTAGTCGGCGGGATCGTGGCCGGAAGGAATCTCCTGGCGCTTCCGCAAGGTGCGTTCGCGGCTCGCCATGTCGTAGTCGTATACCTCGGCCGGCGTCGTCATCGACGAATAGGCGAACCGCAAATTCGTCGTGGCGAATTCGTAGCCACTCACGATATCGAGAGAATAGGCCGCCTCGTCGAAGGCGATGAGGTGTTCAGAGCCGTTGCCGAGGTCGCGGATCACGATCGAGGGCAGGGCGTTTGCGCGCTCCAGCCGGGCGAGGTGGCCCGCGAAGAGTTCCATGCCGAGGATGTAGGTGCCCGGCCGGTGCGGGATCAGCTCACGCCAGTTCGCCCGCCCGGGTGCCGCGAGCGGCGCGGTGACGATGCGGAAATCGATCGCGCCGCCGTCGTTTGTGAGGATGAAGAGCTCCTCGCCGCGGTCGGCAACCTCGTAGCGTACGCCGGCTTCTCTTGGAGCGATGAGCCGCGGCGTCGCGTCCGGCCGCGTGAGGTCGATCAGGTGCTGCTCGGACGTGTCGTGATCGCCGCCGGCGATGATGCAGAAGCGGCCGCTGGCGCTTTTCTCGATGCGCGTGAACCAGCCGATGTCCTTCTCTTCATAGACGAGGATGTCGTCGGATTGCGGTGTCCCCAGACGGTGGCGGAAGACTTTCAGCGGGCGATGGTTGTCGTCGACCTGGACGTAGAAGAAGAACGTCGAGTCGAGGCCCCAGACGACGCTGCCGCTGGTCTCGGTCAGCGTGTCGGGCAGGTCCTGGCCAGTATCCCAGCGCCGTACCCGGAGCGTGAAGAACTCGGAGCCGCGCAGGTCGGCGCTCCAGGCTTCCAGCCGATGGTTCGGCGAATGCCGCGTGCCACCGAATTTGAAGTAGCCGGAGGTCTTCGCCAGCGCATCGCCGTCGAGGACGATCTGGACGTCATCTCCCGCCCGCGGCGATCGGCCAATCTGCTGGTGTTGGCCACCCTCGCGAAACCGCCACAGGTAGGCGAAAGGCCCGTCCGGCATGGGAACGCCGGAATCGTCCTCCTTGATGCGCCCGCGCATCTCCGCGACCAGCGTCTTCTGCAGCGCCTGCACCGGCGCCAGGAGAGTCTCGGCGTAGCGGTTCTCGGCTTCCAGATAGGCGCGGATGTCCGGATCGAGCAGCGACGGGTCGCGCAGCACCTGCTGCCACTTCTCGTCCTTCAGCCAGGCATAGTCGTCGGCGACCGTGACGCCGTGCAGCGTGCGCGGCGACGGACGTCGCGTTGCCAGGGGCGGCGGGGCCTCAGGCGTAATTGCCGCGCGCCTTGCCGTTGGTTCCCTTGGGGGCGCCCTTGGACGCCGCCTTGGGCGCGGCCTTCGCCGCCGCCCTTTGGGGCTTGGCGCTCAGCATATTGCGCATCACCGCGCCTTGCGTATCCCACCAGTCGGCGAGGATGCGGACGTCCCAGCCGATGCAAAAATGCTTTACGCCCATGTCCAGGTAGCGTTGGCCGGCGGTGGGATCGCGCAGCTCGACGCGTGGATGCAGGCCCTTCTTCAAGGCCATCTTGATGGTCTTCGTTTCGGCCGCCAGGACCTCGGCGTCGCCATACTGGCCGGTCTTGCCGATGCTCATCGAGAAGTCGGAGGCGCCGAACTGCACCATGTCGATGCCCGGCACCGAGAGAATGCGGTCGAGATCGTCCACGCACGATTTCTTCTCGACCATGATGGCGATCACCACCTCGTTCAGCGCGTCGACATAGGCGGGCGTGCCGCCCGTGCGCACCGTGCCGACGTCGCGCCGCATGCCGACGCCGAGGCGTCCGCGGCCGCGCGCGCCCTTGGCCATCGTCGTCTCGGCGCGCACGGCGTCGACCGCGGCCTTGGCGTCCTCGACCGAGCGGATGTCGGCGAACAGCACGCTCTGGAAGCCCGAGCCGATCGCGCGCATCGCCTGGTGGGTGTACTGGGTCTGCTCGATCTTGATCATGCCCGACATGTTGCAGAGCTCGAAGGCGCGGCCGAGATTGTCGAGGTCGTGCATGGTGAAGGGCGCGTACTCGGCGGTGAACTCGACATAGTCGTACTGCTTGGAATGGCCGATCAGCTCGACCAGGGTCGGCCACGCCGACAGAATGTGGGTGCCCACGGTGGGCTTGCCGGCGTTGAGACATTCACGAAGCGGATTACGAAGCATGTTGTTTCCCCCTGGGGTCCAGTTCGGGCTAGTCTGACATCTTGTGTAGGGGGAGTGCCATGTTTCCGACGAGAGATAGTCTGACGATCTGCTTTGCGCATGCGGCATACCAGATGAAGGACCGGTTCGACGCGCGCGACACCGGGATCAAGAATTTTCAGGTCCGCACCTATGACGAGCTGGTGAAGCGGATCGGCGAGGCCGACGTCGTTCTGGCTTCCGGCATGTGGAAGAACGAGGTGATCCCGCACGCCTCCAAGCTCAAGTTCATCCAGTCCATCAGCTCCGGCATGGACCAGTATTCCAGGGAATTGCTGGGCGCCAAGGGCATTCGCCTGGCCAGTGCCGCCGGCGTCAACGCCCGCGCCGTGGCCGAGCACGCCATCGCCCTGATCCTGGCCATCGCCCGGCGTCTGCCCGAGGCGCGCGACAACCAGCACAAGAAGACCTGGCGCGGCATGATCGGCGATCTCGCTCAGCGCGAGGATGAACTCGGTGGCAAGACGCTGCTTGTGGTCGGCATGGGCCGTATCGGCAGCCATCTCGCCAAGCTCGCCAAGGCCTTCGACATGAAGGTGACGGGCATCCGGCGCGATCCCAAGGCCGGCGTCAACGGCGCCGACTCGATCCACGGCATGGGCGACCTGGTGAAGCTGGTACCTGAGGCCGATTTCGTGGCGCTCACCTGTGCGCTCACACCCGAGACCACCGGTCTGATGAGTGCGGCGGCCTTCGCGGCCATGAAGCCGTCGTCGGTGTTCGTGAACGTGGCGCGTGGCAAGGTGGCCGACGAGGCGGCGCTGGTCGCCACCATGCAGGCTGGCAAAATCTGGGCAGCGGCGCTCGACGTCACGGTCGACGAGCCGTTGCCGGCGGCCTCGCCGCTGTGGGCGATGCCGAACGTGTTCATCACCCCGCACACGGCGGGCGAAACGCGCGCCTACGAGGACAACGTCCTCGATATCCTGATGGAGAATCTCGACCGCCTGTGGCGGGACGAGAAGACGCTGCGCAACCAGGTGCTGTAGGCCATCCTTACTTCTAGACCAGCCTACTTCTTGTCGTCCTTCTTGGGCTCGTCGGCCTTGTCGACGACAGCAGGCTTCGCGGCCGGCTGAACGGCAGGCGCCGGAGGTGCCGGCGGTTGCGGCACGGCCACCTTCGGTTCGACCTTGACCGGCGGCTTCGGCGGCTGCACCGCCGGGACAGCCGCAGGCGCCGCTGGGATCGGCGGAGTCACGGCCGCACCCTTTTCAGGAGCCTTGTTGTCGACCGGCGGCGGCGTCCGGGTTTCGGCCGGACGCGGCACGGCGGGCGCCGGCTGAGCCTGTGGCGGCGCGGCGGCCTTCGGCGGCTCGGCCTTCGGTGCTTCCGTCTTCGGCACGTCAGCGGGCTTCGCCGGCTCTGGCTTGGCCTGCGGCGGTGCCGGCGGAGCCGCAGCCTTCGGCGGCTCCACGGGCTTCGCCGGTTCTGGCTTCGCCTGCGGCGGCGCGGCCGGCGTCGCAGCCTTGGGCTGCTCGACCTTCGGCGGCTCCACGGGCTTGGCCGTTGTGTCGGGCTTGGCCGGCGCGGGGGGAACGGCGGCGGGCGCGCTCGGCGTCTTGGTGTCGGTGGCTGCCGGCGCCTTGGCTTGCGGCGCGGCGGCGGGAGGCGCAGCCGGCGCCTTGTCGTCCTTCAGGACCGGCGGCGCGGCGCCGGTGCGCGGCACGAGCGGCGGTGCGGTGACCTTGGCCTGCGGCGTGGCCGTGGCGTTGCCCGTCGCAGTGCCCGTCGCAGTGCCCGTCGTTGTGGTCGTCGCGGTGCCCGTCGTGCCCGTCGTGGCAGCCGGCGTGTTGGGTGCCGTCGCAAGCTTGGGGCCGGGCGCGGCAGGCTTGGCTGTCGTCGCAGGCTTGGCGAGAGTCGGCATGTCGGCGACCGCCGTCTTGGCGACCGCCTCGGCCTTCGGATCGGCAGCAGGCGCCGGTGTTGCGACCTTCGGATCCGCTGCTGTCGGAGCGGCAAGCGTCGCGGCCGGTGCGGCAGGTGTGGCCGGAGTAGCGGCCGGCGCGGCCCCGATCGAGGCGGTCGGCGCAGGCGGCGCCGAGACGGGAGCGACCGGCGCGGCGGCGATCTGTGCGGCCGAGACCTGCAGCGCGGCACGGGCGACCGGCTGCGAGCGAACGAAGGCGTCGGCCGGAATCACCGTGGCAAATCGCTGGTTCGCCAGCACTGAATTCTGTCCGGCAACGTAGGCTTCGCGGCGTTGCGCCCGCTGCCAGCGATCTTCCAGCGCCTGCGCCTGGACCTGGTTGGAGCTGTTGAGGCGGGCGTAGTAGGCGCGGTCGCTGCTGTACGACGGCACATAGGCCTCGCGTGGTGCCAGGGGGAACCAACCCACCGGCGAGCTGGCCTGCGCAGACGTGTTGCCGCCCAGCAGCGCCTGCACGAGCTGGATGCCGCCGATGAAGTTGACCAGGGCCGGCGCATAGACCGGCTGCGCTTCGCGCTGTGGCGGCACCCAGACCCAGCGATTGTTGCTGTTGGCCCAGCGGCCATAGTGCGAGGGCGCATAACCCCAGGGCTGGTCGTCGACCCAGGTCCAACCCCACGGCTTCACATACGACCAATGGCCGTTCTTGTAAGGCTGCCAGCCCGTCGGCACGGAGCGCGGCGTCCAGACGTTGCCGTACTGGCTGTCGTTGCTCCAGCTGCCGTAGCTGTTGAGATCCTCATAGCCGGTGATGCCGGCCGACAGATATTGCGTCGGTACGTCGTAGTTGATCTGACGATCGCGCGCGGCCCAATAGGCCGGCTGCACCGGCGGCGCGGTGTTGAGAGTGCGCAACTGGAGCGCGCCGGTGTCGCCGAAAACCTCGGCCACCTGGCCTGCATTGACCGTCGCGGTCTGGCCGTTAAGGCTTTGCATCTGCGCCGAGCCGGAGCGCACGCCCAGGCGCGTTGCGTCCTGGGTCGAGCCCGCCTCGACATAGTAGTCGCCCTGCTGGCGCAGGTTGACCGTGCCGCGCGGCGTCACGATCTGATAGGGCGTGTTGGGGTTGAGCGCGAATGTCTTGATGTCGACGCGGCCCTGGCCCACCTGCAGGCGGGTCTGGTTGTCCTCGATCGCCAGCAGGTTGAGCTGCGTGCTGCCGTCCATGCGCACGCGCGTCCCCGCGACAGAGACTTCGCTCCGGGCATTGGGTTCGGTCCAGATGGAATCGCCCGACGTGAGAGGCGTATTGATCACGGCCGGGCTCCAGCCCGCCTGCTGGTCGTCGTGGAAGGAAACCGTCCCTTCCGTATAGGCGAGGCGCCCGGCCTGCGAGGGCGGATCGTTGAGGGCATAGGCGCTGCCGGCAAAGGCTGCGATGCTGAGGGCGGCGCCGATGGCGACGCGAAACGATTGACCCATGCCGTTGCTCCTCGATAGGCTCGCGCCGCCCGCCGTTGCTTGCGGCACGCGCTAAGTACAACGTCGCCAATGACCAGGCGGTTCCACCAGGGAGACAAGAATGCCCGTCGCAGACCCCAACCGCGTGATCGTCACCGGCGAAAACCCGTTCATCCGCCTCAGCGAGAAGGACGGCGATCCCAATTCAACGGAAGCCAGCTTCTGGCGCATCCTGTTCTGCCCGGCCGGGCCGGGCCACGTGCTCTATCTCAAGAGCGAGCTGACGCATGGCCGCTGGCGCATCTATTCCGACAACATCGCCATGGCCCGCTGGCTGCAGCAGACCGTGCAGGGCATGCTCAATCCCGAACTCAAGGACCTCTCGATCGGCGTGATCGACGCCGAGTTCTCCCGCTCGGGCGATCCGCGCTATTTCTGGACCGAGCACGTCTCGGCGGCCGACTCAGAGGTTGCGCTCACCTGGTACGACGCCGGCGATCCGCTGCTGATCCACACCAATCCCAACGAGGCGCCCAACCCGCGGCCCTACGGCGTCTGCACCGTGTTGATCCCGGTGATGGGCGCCCGGCTGACCGTGGACGGCATCCAGGCCAAGGGCCTGCCGTGGAAGCGCGAGCGCGAGGGCCGGCCCTTCAGCACCTGCGCGCTCGCCTTCTCGGAAAGCTGGACCGAGGCGCGCTAGTTAGCCCTTGAGGTCGAAGGCGCGCGCGAGCTGGGTGTAGCTCTCGCGTCGCACTTCCTCGTCGTGCGTCCAGGTGACGACGGCCATTTCCTGCACGCCGACCTCTGCCGCCAGGTCGCGGATTCGTGTCGCGACCTCGGGGCCGGTGCCGACGAAGGAATCCTTGCGGAACTGTTCCATGCGCGCCTGCTCATGGACGGTGAGGGGCGCTGCCGCCGCGACATCAGGTGATTCCAACGGCACCAGGATGCCCTTGTCGCGGTTGATGCGGGAGAGGGCGCGCGAGGTGAAGTGGTACTGCGCCTGCTCCATGGTCTCGGCGGCCAGCGCCCAGACGCAGAGCCCGGCGCGCGGCTCGGGGTGGCGCGCGCTCGGTCTATACGTCTTCTGGTAGAGATCGATGGCGCGCTTGCCGCCGGCGCCGTCGCTGAAAAACCAGGCGTAGCAGTAGGGCAAACCGAATAGCGCGGCGACCTGAGCGCCGTAGTCGGAGCTGCCGAGGATCCACACCTCGGGCGCCGTCGCGCCTTGCGGGAAGGCCTTTACCGCGGCGAAGGGATGGCGGTCGACCAGCGGCTCGTTGTGTACCCAGGCGATCAGGTCGCGCACATCGGAGGGAAAATGCTCGGGCCGTTCGTTGGCCGCGGGATTGAGGGCGAAGGCCGTACGCCCGTCCGAGCCCGGCGCGCGGCCGAGCCCCATGTCGATGCGGCCCGGTGCCAACGCGTCGAGTACACGGAAGACCTCGGCCACTTTGAACGGCGCGTAGTGCGGCAACATGATGCCGGCGCTACCGATCCGGATGCGCTCCGTTGTGGCCGCGATCGCCGCGATCACGATCTCGGGCGCGGTGCCGACGATGGTCGGGTGGTTGTGGTGCTCCGACACCCAGAAGCGCTGGTAGCCCAGCGCCTCGCAGTGTTTCGCGAGCGCCACGGTGTTGCGGATCGACTGGTCCTGCGGGCGCCCGGCGACGGCGATCGACTGGTCGAGAACGGAAAGACGCGTGAGCTTTGACATTGCGGGAGACGTAAGGCGTGCGCGCTACTCCGGCAAGGTCGCGATCATGTACAGCGCCTGCAGCGTGGGCGTCGGTTTCTCCTGGGCGCCAAATGTCCTGGTGAAGATCGTGGCGATCTCACCGGAGCGGTAGACGTGGCTGAGCGCCGTGTCGACGGCGAGGCGGAAATCGCCGTCGCCGCGGCGCATCGCCAGCGCGAACGGCTCGATGGTGAGGAAGGTACCGGCGAGCAGGATGCGGGCGGCGGCGGGATGGCCCTTGATCATGCCGGCCAGCATCGTGCGCCCGGCGAAATAGGCGGAGATGTTGCCTTTCTCCAAAGCGACCATCGCTTCGTCGAAGCTCTTGAACGGCACGATCTCGGCATTGACGTGCAGCGCTGCGAGGGAATTGCGCGTGCCCTGTTCGGTCAATGTGCCGGCCACGACGCCGACCTTCTTGCCGGCGAGGAGCTTGAGGTCCTGCGGCCCGTCGTTGCGGATGGCGAAGCTGGTGCCGTCGATGAAGGTCGGGATGGAGAAATCCACGACCTTGCGGCGCTCCACCGTCTGGGTGAACGAGTCGCAGAGCAGGTCGGCCTTGTTCTGGGTGATGGCGTCGAGGCGGTTGACCGTGGCCACCGGCACATAGGCCACTTTCAGGTCGGGGATTTTGAGCTGCTCGGCGAGCTGCTTGGCCGCCGCCTGACAGAGCTCGATCATGTAGCCGGCGGGCTGGCCGGCCGGCGTCTTGTAGGCGAAGGGCGGGGCGTCCTCGCGATAGGCGACGCGCAGGGTCTTGCTCTGGCGGATATCGTCGAGTGTGGCGGCTATGGCGTTGCTGCCAAGGACAGCGCCCCCAAATGTAATATTGGCCGCCAGTGTCAGGATGCCGAGCTTCTTCGATATCGCGTTCATGATTCCCGTTCCTGTAGTGCCGGATGGGAAACAATCCGATATCCCGCCCGTTATGACCATCAGAATTACTGGAGGCGGAATTACAGGAGGCCGGTCATGGCCCGCAACAAGTCCCGCGTCGTCGGCATCGACCATATTTCCATCCGCGTCAGCGACTACAAGAAGTCAAAGGCTTTCTACGGCAAGCTGTTTGATTTCCTGGGCTTCGATCTGTCGGACGACTACGGCACCACCATCGGCTGGACCAACGGCCGGACGCGGTACTGGATCGCGCCGGCTGAGCGCCGCAAGACCCATCGCATCGGCGACGTCGGCTTCCATCACTATGCCTTCGAGCTGCGCCACCGGAAGGACGTCGATGCGCTGCAGGCCTTCCTCGAAAAGGAGAAGGTGCGCATCGTCGATCCGGCGGCCGAATATTACGACGACTATTACGCGGTCTTCTTTCTGGATCCCGACGGGCTCAAGCTCGAAGGCATGAAATACGGCGAATTGGGCGCCAAGCGGAAGCGTAAGTCCTTGAAAAAACAGGATTTAGGTTCTTCATTGAATTAGTTCTGCGAATGACTTGCAATTGGTGGCCGAGGCGGTATATTAGAAACGTTCCAATCTACATCGTCTCAAGGAGCGTTTCATGCTGACCATCGGTGACAAGTTTCCCTCGTTCGACCTCAAGGCGGTGGTGAGCACCGACCCCAAGACCGCCTTCACCCAACTCTCGGACAAGAGCGACAAGGGCAAGTGGAAGATCGTGTTCTTCTGGCCCAAGGATTTCACTTTCGTCTGTCCGACCGAGATCGCGGCCTTCGGCAAGATCAACAAGGAATTCAACGAGCGCGACGCGGTGGTCTACGGCGTGTCGACCGACTCCGAGTTCGTCCATCTTGCCTGGCGCCAGAACCATGCCGACCTGAAGACGCTGCCGTTCGCCATGCTGGCCGACCTCAAGCGCGAGCTGTCGACGTCGCTCGGCATCCTCGACAGATCAGAGGGCGTTTGCCTCCGCGCCACCTTCATCGTCGATCCCGAGGGCATCATCCGCTTCGTGTCGGTGAACGACCTCTCGGTCGGCCGCAATCCGCAGGAAGTGCTGCGCGTCCTCGACGCCCTGCAGACCGACGAGCTCTGCCCGTGCAACTGGCAGAAGGGCGACGACGTCCTCAAGGCCGCCTAAGGGAGGATGCAATGTCGCTCGACGTCCTGAAGGATCGGCTGCCCGACTACGCACGCGACCTGAAGCTCAATCTCTCGAGCCTGGCCGCCGAGCAGTTGCTCAGCCCGCAGCAGAGAGCCGGCAGCTTCGTCGCTGCAGCGCTGGCCGCAAACCACGCTCCGACCACGCAAGCCGTGGTCGGGGCCTTCGCAGCCGAGTTGTCGCCGGAAGCGCTCAACGCCGCCAAGATCGCGGCGTCGCTGATGGCGATGAACAACATCTACTACCGCTTCGTGCATCTCGTGCACGTGGCCGACTACAAGACCCTGCCGGCCAAGCTGCGCATGACCGCCATGGCCAAGCCCGGCGTCGACAAGGTCGATTTCGAGCTGTGGTCGCTGGTGGTCTCGGCCGTCAACGGTTGCGGCATGTGTCTGGAAGCGCATGAGAAGGTGTGCCGCGAGGCGGGTCTCTCGGCGGAGCAGGTCCGGGCCGCCGTGCGGATTGCTGCAACGGTGCATGCCGTGGCCCGCACCTTGTCCGCTGAAGAGGCGCTCGCGCCGCAGTTCGCGGCCGCAGCCTAGCTTGTGCGTCACGGCGTGCGGGCCAAACTCCGGCCGATTTTTTGGTAGCCGGAGAGCCCGCATGTCGATGACCGCCGCCCAGCCGAAATCAGCGCCGATCGCTGGCACCTACCAGTTCAAGGGCATGCTCGACAGCTTTACCCAGCGCAAGAGCGTGACGGTCGACCTCGCTGTCTAAAACCGCAGCTTCGCGGCTGCGAGCCGCGCCTGATCTTCCGGGCTGAAGATCATGATCTTGCGGACTTTCTGATCGAACTTCATGCCGACGGCTTCGGCGCAGGCGGCCAGCGTGCCGGTCTCGGCCTCGAACAGAAAGTGCGTGAAGACCAGCACCTTGCTGGTGAAGGCCGCTAGGCCGCTCATCACCACGGCAAGGTCGCCGGCGCGCAACGGGCGGCGGTAGTGGTTCAGCATCTCGACCACCACCGAGCCCTCCTGGCGGGTCTGCATGGCGGCGCGGTCGAAGCCGAGATGGTTCCACAGCATCGGCGCGCCATCCGAGTAGCGGCCGAACTGGTGGCGCGGCAGGAAGCAGCCGTGCTCGTCGCATTCGTCGGGCGTGATCACCGTGCGGCCGACGTCGATCAGCCCGGTCGCGGGCGCGGCCGCGAGCGTGAGATCGGGCAGGGCGAGCGTGCCGACGCTCCGTGGTTTGGCTGCTTCCGGTAGCGCCATGAGGGCGGCTTCGGCGCGGGCACGGAAGGCATCGGGCCAGGGCCGGTCGCAAACGATGCGGCGGCGCATGGTGGCGGCCACGCGTCCGTCGGCCGGGTTGCGGATTTCGTGATAGGCGAGGAGATGGCGGGCGCCGATCTCGACCGGGGCCGAGCGGACCTCGACGGCATCGACGACACGGAACTCGCGGAGATAGCGGACGTGGTCTTCGGCCGCCGTCACGGCGAGGCCCGCGGCCCGTTGCGCACGCGGCCCCAGGCCAAGGCCGGCGAGGAGATGCGCCGACGCCTCGTGGCCGAACTCGGTGTAGAACTGGACGTTCAGATGGTCGT
>ENA-ORBV01010015-ORBV01010015.1-microbial-mat-metagenome-genome-assembly--contig:-NODE-10015-length-15320-cov-8.096175_pt1 | contig 15320 bp, 14 predicted proteins | sample MGYA00237777_ERZ505514 | MGnify/ENA primary metagenome ERZ505514 (study PRJEB26160, sample SAMN06269048) | microbial mat metagenome | isolation source: Oligotrophic lake microbial mat | place... | reverse complement strand
TTCGTCGGCAGCGTCAGATGTGTATAAGAGACAGCGGCGGTGTGGTCCCTTGACTCAGCATCGATCACCTCCGGGGACCCGGTGACGTCCGCCCCCCACGCGCTCCTGCCCGGCGCGGCCGAGGCGGGCGTTCGCCAGACCTGGCTGGCCACACCGAAGCAGCGCTACCGCGTCGCCGCAGGCCCGCTCGACGACGTCACCCCCGGCTCGGTCGTCACGGCGACCCTGGGCGCCGGGGACGAGATCAGCGGGTACCCACTGCTCGCCCTGGGCGCCGTCGTCCCACCCGATGTCGGCGAGATCGACGGTGTGCCGATCGGCGCCGATACCCTGCTGGACTTCGCCGCACTGCCGGCGGCGGCAACGCACCAGATCACCGCCGTCCTGGCGATCCCCGCGGGCGCCAGCGCCGACGCGACCACGATCGCGGCGTTCTCTGACCGGATCTCCGGGCCGGTCAACGCGTTCTGGTCCACGCAGAGCCGAGGCCGGCGCAGCATCGTCGTGACGGCCGCCCACTCGTGGGTGCCGCTGACGTCGGCGTGCAGCGGCTCCCCCTTCGACCTGTGGAACGAGGTGGCCGCCAAGGTCGGCTTCATCAGCGGGCCGCGCAAGCACCTGATGGTCTACCTGCCGAGCGCGGCCGGCTGCGGCGCCGGCCTGGGCACGGTCGGGCCCACGTCGGAATCCGGCGGGTTGATGTGGACCTCGTACAACTCCACGGACGTCATCGCCCACGAGTTCGGTCACAACCTCGGCCTCGGACACTCCAGCGGGCTGCTGTGCCCCTCGACCAGCGACGGCGGCTACAGCGGCGGCTGGGCCGGCGGCTGCTCGGTGCAGGGCTACCGCGACTACTACGACGTCATGGGCATCGGCTGGGGCAACATTGGCTCGCTGACGACGTTGCATGCCGACTCCCTCGGCTTCCTCTCCTCCTCCGACAAGCTGACGGTGACCGCGTCGACCCGGGTACGGCTCTCACCCGTCTCGGGCGAGGGCTTGCGTGCGGTGAAGATCCCGGACGCCGGTGCGACCTACTACGTCGAGTACCGGCCCGCCGTGGCCGCGGACGCCTGGCTCACCGGCAATTGGCGTGGCTTGGACCCGGGCGTCCTCATCCGCCGGATCAGTCCGGCCGACGCCCGCGAGTCACTGCTGCTGGACTCGTCGGTGACCGCCGGGACGCGGACCAACGACTGGCAGTTCGCGCTCGGGGTCGGCCGGACGCTGACCACGGCTACGGGGCGGGTCGGCGTCACTGTGGAGTCCGCGGACGGCGCCGGGGCCACCGTCATGTTCACCGTCGACGGTCAGCCCCCCGCGCCGCCGGTCGGGGCACCGACCGGCGGCGCCCAGGTCAGGTTCTCCGCACCGGCCAACGGGGCGAGTCTGCCCGCAGGTGTCACGACGTTCACCGGTGTCGCCACCGCCCCCGGCGGGACACTGTTGTGGCAGGTCTTGCAGGGGTCAACGGTGCGGGCCTCGGGATTCGCGGCCACCGGTGGCGAGGGCACCTTCGATGCCTTCTCGTTCCCGGTGTCCCTGCCGGCGGGCAGCTACACGGTGCGGGCATGGGTGCCGGACGAGTCCAGCGGCGAAGGCACCGCCATGACGACAGCGGCTTTCAGCGCGTCGCTGAACGTGGCTGTCTCGTGAGCGAGCGAGGGCGCGGCCTCAGCCCTGCGGCGGCGAGTACCCTCCGCCGCCGTACGTCTCCTGCGCGACCTGGGCCACCGCCGAGTCCGGTGCTGCATCACACCCGCTGACCACGGCAGCGGTGAAGCCGGCCGAGACGTCGGCCGGCGGTGACTGCGTGGACAGGTCGGCCAGCCAGAACGCCTGGAGCGTGGCCGTCAGGATCCTCGATCGCTCGTCCTCGGTCGCGGCAATCAGCTCGCTGCACGGGTTGTCGACGCTGGCCAGAGCGTCATCCAACACGGACTGCGCCTGGTCCGCGACTTGGCTCTCGACGGCCTCGCCGGCCCGCTGCGTGGCGTTGTCCACCTGGTTCTGGGCTGCGTCCTCGATCTGGGAGCACCCGGCCCCAAGCATGGTGACGGCGAGGACGGCTGACATCACAGGCAGCGCCGACCGGCGCGCGGCAAAGGTGAGCACCGCCAGAGTCTCCCATCCCGTGCCACCCTCAGGCGCCGCTCGGCACCACCGGTGGTCTCAGGCCGCTTCGCCGAGGTAGGCGTCCCAGGCGGGGTCACGCTGCTCGGCGCCCTTGACCACCCAGGCGGCGCCACGCGGCACATACGGCCGGTGCGCGAGCTTCCAGCCCATTTCCTCCGGCGTCCGGTTGCCCTTCTTGTTGTTGCACCGCACACAGCAGGCCACGAGGTTGGACCAGGCGTCCGTGCCACCCCGGCTGCGCGGCAGGACGTGGTCGACCGTGGTGGCCGAACCTCGGCAGTAGGCACAGCGGTGCCCGTCGCGGCGCAGCACCCCTCGCCGCGACACCGGCACCTGCGAGGTGTACGGCGCCCGGATGTAGCGGGCCAGCAGGATGACCGAGGGTCGGGGCAGCCGGGCATTCGACCCGATGACGTCGTTGCCGTGATCGGCCACGATGGTCGCTTTCCCGGCGAGCACCAGCACGAGGGCGCGCCGGAAGGACACCACGGCCAGCGGCTCGAACCCGGCGTTGAGAACCAGCGTGCGCATCAGGGCATCCCTCCCGCCGGCAACCAGCCATCGACCTGTGGGGGACGACAAAGGCGCCGCCCCAACTGGGACGGCGCCTCACGAACAGCAGCGTGCACCGGCACATGCAAGTGGCCGGGCTTGATCAGCACGCTGAAACGCACGCTCATCCCACGGCCCATCCCGGGGGCGCGGCGGGTCGCCTACCTGGCGGCGGCGTCACCGTACACATGACCTGAAGGGTAACCCCTCACCCCCGTGACCGGTCCAGAGGATTGCGGGTGATAGCGACGCGTGTCACACCACTGCCGACGACCCCGTGATGCGGCCCTGGCCTGTGATGCCTACGGTCACCAGGTGGCTACCGCCGTCGTGTGGTTCAGGCGTGATCTGCGCCTGGCCGATCACCCCGCCCTGCTCGCCGCTGCAGCCGACGCCGAGAACGTGCTGCCGCTGTTCGTCCTCGACCCGGCGCTGTGGCGAGCGGCGGGAGCGCCACGACGCGCCTGGCTGCTGCGATCGCTGCGGTCCCTCGACGAGGCCATCGACGGCCGGCTGGCGGTGGTGACCGGTGACCCGGTGTCGGTCGTGCCATGGGTCGCGGCCGAATCCGGCGCCCAGGACGTCCACGTGAGCGCCGATACCGGACCCTATGGCCGCCGCCGCGATGAGGCGGTGGCGGCCGCCCTGCGTGACGCCGGCCGGCGCCTGACCCGGACCGGGACTCCCTACGCGATCGGCCCCGGGACCATCCGCAACGGCAGCGGGGAGCCCTATCGGGTGTTCACCCCGTTCTCGAAAGCCTGGGTGGCGCACGGCTGGCCGGCGCCGGCCCGACCGGCCGCCTCGATCTCGTGGGCGGGCGGTTCTGTGGCCAAGGAGTGGCCCGACGAGCCCGATCTGGCTGGGGTGGACCTGCCGCCGGCCGGTGAGGCGGCGGCACACCAGCGGTGGCAGGAGTTCCTGGCGGGGCCGCTCGCCGACTACCGAGCCGGCCGGGAACGACCGGCGGTGGCAGGCACCTCCGCGTTGAGCGCCCACCTGAAGTACGGCGAGATCCATCCGCGAACCCTGCTGGCTGACCTGGGCCGGCGCGAGGGCCCGGACGTCGAGACCTACCGCGCGGAGCTGTGCTGGCGGGAGTTCTACGCTGACGTGCTCTGGCACCGGCCGGAGACCGCCTGGGAGTACTACCGCGCCGACTTCGCCCGGATGCGCTACGAGGAGCCCGGCGCCGCCTTCGAGGCGTGGGCGCAGGGCCGCACAGGCTTCCCGTTCGTTGACGCCGGCATGCGCCAGTTGCGCAGCGAGGGCTGGATGCACAACCGGCTGCGGATGGTCACCGCCAGCTTCCTCGTCAAGGACCTGCACATCGAGTGGCAGCACGGCGCTCGCCATTTCATGCGGTGGCTGCGTGACGGGGACCTGGCCAGCAACAACCACGGCTGGCAGTGGGCCGCCGGGTCCGGAACGGACGCGGCGCCCTACTTCCGGGTCTTCAACCCGGTGACCCAGGGCGAGAAGTTCGACCCGACGGGCGAGTACGTCCGCCGCTATGTGCCGGAGCTGCGCCACCTGACCGGGAAGGCGGCCCACGCCCCCTGGGACGCACCCGACGGCTACGCCCATGGTTACCCGCAGCGGATCGTCGACCACCTCGTCGAGCGGGCCGAGGCGCTGGGGCGGCTGGCGGAGATCACCCGCTAGAACTCCTCGCGGTCCACCATCGGCTGGGCGGGCTCGCGATCGACGCCTCACCCGACAGGTCTCAGGCGAACACCTCACGCACCCACAGGTGCATCAGCGCATACGCCCGCCACGGCCGCCACGGCTGCGCGAGCAGCAGTGCCTCGCGGCCGGTCCTGACGCCCAGCGCCCGCCGCAGCACCAGATCGGTGGGAAGGAAGGCGTCGGTGTCCCGCAGCACCCGCATCGCGACGATGTCGGCGGTCCAGGCACCGATCCCGGGCAGGGCCAGCAGGTCGCGTCGCAGGGCCCCCGGGTCAGCATCGGCCGACAGCGAAAGTCCCCCGGCCACCGCGACCGCCACGCCGTGCAGGGTCGCGGCGCGCGCCACGGTGGTGCCGACCACGCGCTGCAGCTGCGCCGCGGTGGCGCCCGCGAGCGCCTCGGCGGTGGGGAACCGCAGCAGGCCGTCGCCGTGCGGCACGCCGAACCCGGCCACCAGCCGCCCGGCCAGCTTCCGTGCCGCCGCCAGCGAGACCTGCTGACCGATCACAGCCAGCACCAGGGTCTCGAAGCCGTCGAGGCTGCCGGGCACCCGCAGGCCCGGTCGCGCCACCACGAGCGGGCCGAGCACGGGATCGGCGGTGAACGCGTCGTCCGGCCCGATCGGGTCCAGACCCAGGTCGAGCCATCGGGACACGGCGTCACCGGCGCCGGCCACGACGCGGGCGTCGTTGGTGGCGAACTCGACCGTGATGCCGTGCGGCGGCTGCCCGGCCGGGTCGCGAAGATGCACTGTCGCGCTCACCCAGCCGCCGGCGCCGTCGGGAACAGCCCTGGTCAACCACCCCGCTGCCACATCCACCCGGTCCAGGCCGGGCAGCGCGTGGGCCAGCAGGAACCGCCGCAGCGGGTCGATGGCCAGCGGCGGCCGGAAGGGCAGCGACACGGTCACCATCCGCACACGGTGCCGTACCCGGTGAGCCGATGGCGAAAAGGGCTGGCGTTCCGGCGCCCGGCGACTTACCGTTTCCGCACACGGGAGAGGAGGTGGTCCGAACGGTGATTTCTTATCGGACATGTGAGGTGGTTGCCCGCTAGCGGGCACGCCCTGGCTCACACACCACAGGACGTCCTGCCGGCAATACCCGGCAGCCACCGCAGCCCCCGGGGTCGTGCATCGTCCGACACGACACGGTCACCCGACCGCCCGGGGGCCGTCCCCTGCCCGGCCACGGTGACCACAACCACTCACGGCCAGCGGCGTTCGACGAACCACTGCTCGGCGTCGTCCAGCGCCGCTCCCGCGTCGTCGCGGGAGCGGAACACCAGTCGATCGTGCAGCCGGGACTCCCGGCCCTGCCAGAACTCGATCTCGCGGGCGGTGACCCGGTAACCGCCCCACTTCGGCGGCAACGGCACATCGTCCGGCGACCCCGTGTCGGGGTAGCGCGCGGCCATCTCCGCCGCCGCGGCGTCGATCTCGTCGCGGTCGGCGGCGACGTGCGACTGCCGGCTGGTCAGCGCGCCGATCCGCGACCCGTACGGCCGCGAGGCGAAGTAGGCCGCCACGTCGGCGATCGGCAGTGGCTCGACGGCTCCCAGGATCGTCACCTGCCGTTCGATGGCATGCCAGCCGAACAGCAGCGAGACGTCCCGCCGGCGCGCCAGGTGGTTGCCCTTGCGCGAGGTCAGGTTGGTGAAGAAGCGGAAGCCCGCCCCGTCGACCCCCTTGAGCAGCACGGTCCGGGCGCTCGGCCTGCCGTCGGCGTCGACCGTCGAGCAGACCATGGCATTGGGTTCGGCCAGCCGGCCCTGCTGCGCCGCAGCCACGGCGTCGTCATACCACTGCTCGAACTGCGTCAGCGGGGTGTGTGCCAGGTCGCTCTCCAGCAGTTCCCCCGCCCGGTAGGTCTCGCGGGTCTGCGCCAGTTCGTCTATGCCCGGGGCCGCGCCGGATGAGGTGGTCACCCCAAGCAGTGTGGCCGGGCTCTGTCACGATGTCGCGGTGGCAGACGTCGTGACGCTGGACCCCCTCACCTCCGACCCGCTCGCCCTGCGCATCCCGGCCGGCTTGCTGCCGGGCGACGGTCGCTTCGGCTCCGGGCCAAGCAAGGTGCGGCCCGCCCAGCTCGACGCGCTGGTCGCCGCGGGTCGCACCATCCTGGGCACCAGCCACCGGCAGTCCCCGGTCAAGGCCGTGGTCCGGCGGGTCCGAGAGGGTCTGTCGACATTGTTCTCGCTGCCCGAGGGGTACGAGGTGGTGCTGGGCAACGGCGGCGCCACCTGCTTCTGGGACATGGCGGCGTTCGGGCTGATCCGCGACCGGGCCCAGCATCTGTCCTACGGCGAGTTCTCGGCCAAGTTCGCCGGCGTCACGGCCAAGGCCCCGTTCCTCGCCGACCCCGACGTCATCACAGCGCCGCCCGGGTCGCTGGCCGCGCCACAGGCACAGCCCGGCGTGGACGCCTACGCGTGGCCGCACAACGAGACATCCACCGGTGTGATGGCGCCGGTGCGCCGGGTGGCCGGTGCCGACGAGGGCGCCCTGGTCCTCGTCGATGCCACCTCCGGTGCGGGCGGGCTGCCGGTCGACATCGCCCAGACCGACGCCTACTACTTCGCGCCGCAGAAGTCCTTCGCCTCTGACGGGGGCCTGTGGCTGGCGGTCATGAGCCCGGCCGCGCTGGCGAGGGTCGAGCAGATCGACGGCTCCGGTCGCTACGTGCCGGAGTTCCTGTCGTTGACGATCGCCGTCGAGAACTCGCGGAAGGACCAGACCTACAACACTCCGGCCGTGTCCACGTTGGTGCTGCTCGCCGAGCAGATCGACTGGCTCAACGGGCAGGGGGGGTTGGCCTGGGCCACGGCCCGGACCGCGGACTCCTCCTCGCGGCTCTACGACTGGGCCGAGCGGACCGCCTGGACCCGGCCGTTCGTCGCCGAACCGGCCCACCGCAGCCAGGTGGTCGCCACGATCGATATCGACGACACGGTGGACGCGACGCTGCTGGCGAAGGTGTTGCGCCGCAACGGCGTGCTCGATGTCGAGCCGTACCGCAAGCTAGGTCGCAACCAGCTGCGGGTGGCGGTCTTCCCCGCGGTCGAGCCCGACGACGTCTCGGCCCTGATCGCCTGCGTCGAATACGTCGCCGAGCGGCTGGGGTGAACGCCGGGGTCAATGCGGGCAGGAGCACCGGTCGCACCAACGGCACCGGTCGCACCGACGGCACCGACGGCACCGACGGCACCGACGGCAACGTCACCGGGCCGCTGTACGTCATCTCCCTGGCCTTCGGCTGGTTGCTGTTCGGGTCCGGCCCGGTGATCCCGCGGTTGCAGGCCGACTACGACATCAGCCGGACGGTGGCGAGCCTGCACTCGGTGGCCTTCGCTGCAGGCGGCGTCGTGGGCGCCCTGTTCACCCTGGCCATCATGCGCCGCACCCGCCGCGGCGGCGCCCTCGTCCACGGCCTCGCCGGGATGAGCCTGGGGGCGGTGGCCATCTGCGCCGGGCCTCTGGTGGGCGGCTACGGACTTGCCCTCAGCATTCTCGGCTTCGGCGTGGCGGGTGCCGCCGCCACGCTGGTCTCGACCGGGACCACGGCGATCGTCGATGCTCGGCACGGCGCGGCATCCGGCAGCGTGCTGTCGGCGATCCACGGCACCGGCGCCATAGCCGGCCTGCTGGCCCCCGCCGCTATCGGTGCCACGATCGCGATCGGCCTGACCTGGCGGGTGGGCCTGCTCGTGCACGTCCCCCTGGCGCTCGTGGGCATCGTCCTGATCCTTCGGTCGTGGCACGACCCGTTCCTGCGCGACGGCCCGCCGCCGGCCGTCGTCGCCCACCCGTCGAACCCCCGAGGGCGTGCCGAGCCGATGCCGCTGCGGTTCTGGGCGGTCCTGGCGGTGCTGATGGTCGGGGTGTCATTGGAGTTCGCGTTCACGGTCTGGTCCGGCGCCCTGCTGCAGGAACGAACCCCGCTGACCACCGCGGGCTCGACCGCGGCGGTCTCTGGTGTGCTGGTGGGCATGGCGTCCGGCCGATTGCTGCTTGCCCGCCTCGCCCGCGGGATGGCGCCACGCGCGGTGCTGTCCACTTCGGCCGGGGTGGTCACGGTGGGATGGGCCGTGCTGTGGGTGGCCACGCTGCCCCCGGTCGGCTCTGCGGAGCTGGCGATCGCCGGCCTGGTGCTCTCCGGCCTGGGGATCGGAGCGTTCTTCCCGATCGGCCTGGCCTGGTTGGTCAAGCAGTCCCTGGGACGACCCGAGGCAGCGACCGCGAGGCTGAACATCGGCGGCGGGGTTGCGTCGGGGGTGATGCCGTTCGCACTGGGCTTCCTGGCCGACCGCATCGGTGTGCACCTGGCGTTCCTGCTGGTGCCCGGCGTGATCGTGGTGGCAGTGGTCGTGCTGGCCGGCCTGCGCGAGCGCGCGGACTGACCTCAGACCCGGTTGGCCACCGTGGTGGAGACCTGCGCGACGGGCTTGAGCGCGATGTAGTCGATGTCCACGTGGGGTGGCCGGGTCGCAGCGAAGGCCACGGCCTCGGCGACGTCCTCGGCGCTCAGCGGGGTCAGGCCGCGGTAGACCGCGTCGGCCCGTTCGGCGTCCCCGTCGAAGCGCACCAGGGAGAACTCGGTGCGGACCAGGCCGGGTGCGATCTCGGTGACCCGGATCCCCTCGGCACTCAGCTCCCACCGCAGCGTGCGGGTCAGGGCGTTGGCGGCGTGCTTGGCCGCCGTGTACCCGGCGCCACCCGGGTAGACCTCTTGGCCGGCGACCGATCCGATAATGATGACGTGGCCGCGCGACGACGCCCGCAGGTGCGCGATGACCGCTTGGGTCAGCCGTGCCACGCCGATGACATTCGTCTCGAACATCTCCCGCCAGCGCCCCAGATCGGCCTCGACCACCGGCTCCAGTCCCAGCGCGCCACCCGCTGAATGCACGATGAGATCCAGCGAGCCCAGGCCGGCGACCAGCTCGTCGATGCTGTCGTCATCGGTGACGTCCACCACAGCAGCGCGGCCGTCGAGTTCTGCCGCGAGCCGCTGCAGCCGGTCCAGCCGCCGCGCGGCGAGAACGACATGGAACCCGGCGGCCGACAGCGCGCGGGCGCTGGCAGCGCCGATCCCGCTGCTGGCGCCGGTGACGAGGGCGGTGGGCTGGCCTTGGCTCATGGGCTGAGCCTGCCAGGCCGTGTCACGCTGTCGGCGTGGGGCTGTTGCGCGTCGAGGAACCGCTTCGGATGAGCGGGCTACGGCCTGCAGTCGCCGGCGCGGTCGTGTGGGGACTGGCACTGCTCACCCTGCTGCTCACCGACCGAACCGCCGGCGATGACCGGTGGTGGCTGTGGGTGGCCGCCACCGGCACCGGCCTCGGGGTGGCCGCTACGGTGGCCCTGTTGACCCGCCGGTGGCGTCGGGCGTCAGGTTCGCGGCCGGCCCCGTGGCCGGAAACGGCTCGGTGTCCAGGTCCTCCCGCAACTGATCGATCAGCGGGTCGCTGAGCTGCCCGTCGCGCGACTCCTCGGCCCCCGTCTCGCTGTGCGCGCCGCAACCGTGCTCAAAGCTGACCGCTCGGCCGTCGTCCGGTGACCACGCATTGGCGCAGACGCCGAACATCGTCCGCAGGCTGCCGGTCATCCCGATCAGGTAGCCGCACGTCGCACAGGACGCCCCGGCCGCCCGCGTCGTGGCCGTGTCCGGACCCGCCTCCCCTCGAAACCACCGTGCGGCCGCCTCGTCACGGCCGTCCCGGTTGAGCACCCGCGCCCGGCCGTATCCCAGCTCGGTCATCAGATTCCGGTCGAGGTCGTCGAACGCCTCCTCGCCCGCGGCCGCATCCGCGCCGCCTACCTGCTCGAACCCGGGGTCCAGCAGCGGATCGTCCTCGCGGAACGGCAACAGGTCGGTCTCACCGAGGTCACCAGGTGCGATCCGCTGCGCCCACGGCACCCATGCCGGGGCCAGCAGTGCCCCTTCACCGGGAAGCAGCAGGACCTCACTGACCGTCGCCACCCGCGCTCGAGACACCCGGGCCACCACGACGGTCCACTCCCAGCCGCGGTAGGCCATGTCAGTGGTCGCGAAGCGGTGCACCACCACCCGCTCGCCCTCAGCAGCGACACCGACGTGCTCACCGACCGGGACGTGCCCGGCTGCGTCCTGCGCTGCGGTGCGCGCCAGCTCGACTGCCGCGGCGCCGACGGAGTCGACCTTGACCGAGGCCACCGCTCAGGCCTCGATGTCGTCGGCGACGGCGCGCAGCACGGCGGCGACCTTGCTGGCCGCTGGCTTCTCGGGGTAGCGGCCACGCCGCAGCCCGTTGGAGACCCCGTCGAGCAGCTTGATGACGTCCTCGACGATGACTGTCATGTCCTCGGCAGGCTTGCGGTTGGCCCTGGAGACAGTCGGCGGTGGGGTGAGCACCTGCACACTCAGCGCCTGCTGGCCCCGACGGCCTTCGACCACGCCGAAATCGACCTTGGCGCCGGGCTTGAGCAGCTCGGTGCCCGCCGGCAGCGCGGAGGCATGGACGAACACCTCCTCGCCCTCGTCGGTGGCGAGGAAGCCGAATCCGCGCTCGGCGTCGTACCACTTGACCTTGCCTGTCGGCACGTGTGACCTCGGTTCGTGAATTCCGGTGAAATCCGGATGAATGGCGGGGAAATGGCCGTGACGGCCCAGGGGCAGCAGTTTAGCTCAGCCCGCGCGGGCCTGGTCGGCCAAGACGTCGTTCATGCTGCCGGAGCGGAACGGCGCGACCGCGACGGCGGCGAACCCGCAGTCGCGAAGCGTGGCCGAGAGCAGCTCGGACCCGGCATCGACCTCGCTCACCGAGGCCAGGGCCACCGGGTCCAACTCGATTCGCGCCCGGTCGGCACCGAGGTCGCGCACCCGCAGGTCGACGACGGCGACACCGTGAGCCGCGAGCACCTCGCGCACCGCTGCCTCCGACCGCTCGACCCGCGACAGCGCTGCCGGGGTGATCACCAGGCCGTAGGCGATCCGGCTCGACAGGCATGCCGCGGCAGGCTTGTCCCACGTGGGCAGCCCCAACGCGGCGCTGGAGGCCCGGACGTCCGCCTTCGACAATCCCGCCTCAGCCAGCGGCGCCCGGGCGCCGGCCTCGTGTGCGGCCCGGATCCCCGGCCGGAACCCGGCCACCATGTCGTCGGCGTTCGTGCCGGTCGCCACGTGTGCCAGCCCGAGCTGGGCGGCCAGGGGCGCCAGCACCGACATCAACTCGGACTTGCAGTGATAACAGCGATCCCCGGCGTTGCGGCGATAGCCCTCGCGTCGCAGCTCATGGGTGCCCGGCTGATACCACCGCACCCCGAGCGAAGCGGCGAACTCCTCGGCGGACTGCCGTTCGGGCGCCGCCAGCGAATCCGACACCCCGGTCGCCGCGGCCACCTGGGCCTGCCCGAGTCGGCGCACGGCAATGGCCAGGACCAGCGCCGAGTCCGCCCCCCCGGAGAACGCGACGAGCACCGAGCCCAGCTCACCGACGATCCCATCCAGCCGGTCGAGGCGGGCCGCCAAGGCCGTGGTCATCTCCAGGGCGTATCCAGCGGGCACCACATGACCGTAACCCGCGCCATGGCCCGCCGCCGCGTCCCGGCCGACCGGGCACCGGTGTCGCGGTCAGCCAACACCGCACCCGCTGTTGCAGTCGAACCGCAGATCCACGACCGCGCCCTGGCCACCGGGGCCGCTGCTCGCCTCGACGCCGGTGGCCAGCACTGCCCCGGGCAGTGACGCCGCCGGAAGAAGCTCCAGCCGTGGCGGCAGCATCGAGGCCGGGTCCAGCGGCTGACCGTTGGCGGTCGCCGACACCGGCAGTGCCACGATGCCGCCGCCCTCGGCGGCCAGCCGCAGGTCGATGACCACCGCTGAACCCTGGAGGATCGCCGAAACCCGGATCGTGTCGGCGGCGAGGACTGCGACGGTGGCTCCGCTCAGGCCCCCGGACGTCTCGACGACGTCGATCACCGCCTGCGGACCCAGCGTGGCCACCACCTGCACCGAGTCAGCCTCCCGGGTATCCAGGTGGATCGGACCCGCTGTAAGGGTGAGCCGGTCTACCCGCAACCCCCCCAGCTCGCCGTCGGCGGCCACGGCATCGATGCCGGTCAGGGTGCCTCGCCCGATGTCCGGCAGCGCCCACCCCGAGTGGTCGGCGGTCACGGTGGCGAATCCCCGGCCGTCGGACGAGGCCTGCTTCAGGACGGTGACCGCCGTGGCCTGCACCCGGTCGTCTAGGGCCCGGCGCGCCACGATCTCGGCACCACCCACCACCGCCGCGAGCAGCACGACGCACGCCAGAAAAGCCAGGAAAGCACGCACCGGACCGTTGTACCCCGCCGATTGCTCGCGCAGCGCCTACCGTGGGTCGTGATGTCCACCGCCTCGTCACCGCTGAAAGCACTCCAAGCGAGCTCCGGCGTGGTCGCGGTTCGCAGCCTCGCCGACCATCTCCGCTCGCGCAGCACCGGCTCCCTCGTCGAGCTGTTGCGGGCCCGCCCGGATCTGGCGGTGCCGCTGGCACCCGATATGGCGACGCTGGCGGCCCGCGCGACGACCAGGGCCGGCGTCGCCCGCGCGTTGGACCGCCTCGACGTCCCGCAACTGCAGGTCCTGGAGGTTCTTGCCGCGCTGGACGAGCCGGCGGATCCCGGCTCGGTATCCCTGGCCTGGGGCGCCGACGCCACCGAGGTCATCGCCGGACTGGAACACCTCGCGCTGGTCTGGAGCGGCGAAGGCGGGCTGCGGATGGTCCGGATGGCCCGCGACCTGCTGGGCCCCTATCCTGCCGGGCTCGGGCCACCCTTGCGCGAGGCATTGGACCGCCGCAGCCCGGCGGCCCTGGCGCAGTTGGGCGAACGCCTCGGCGTCCCTGCCAGCGGTGACCCGGACACGACCATCCGGCGCATCGCCGACCTTCTGCGCGATCCCGATCGCATCGCGGAGCTGCTGCGCGACGCCCCACCCGAAGCGGAACGGATCCTGGCGCGGCTGACACCCGGCCCGCCGGTCGGCGAGGTGGGTGCCGTGGCCGGTGCCACGGCACAGGCGGTGACATGGCTGCTGCGACACGGCCTGCTGGCGGCGGCCGAGGACGGCAGGGTGGTGCTGCCACGGGAGGCGGGCCTGGCGTTGCGGGCCGGTCGGGTGCACGCCGACCCCCGGACCTCCCCACCCGACCATGGCGGTGCGCAGCGCCCGGTCCGCAGTGTCGACCTGGCGGCGGGCGGCGCGGCTGCCGAGGCGGTGCGACTGGTGTCGCAGCTGCTGGCGAGCGTGGAGCGCAGTCGGGTGCCGGTACTGCGCACCGGTGGCCTCGGTGTGCGCGAGCTGCGCCGCCTCGCCGGGGAACTGCGGGTCGACGAGACCACGGCGGCGCGGGTGGCCGAGACCGCGTATGGGACCGGGCTGATCATGGACGATGAGGAGGGCGACCCGTCGTTCGTAGTCACAACCGACGGCGAGGACTGGCTGGGCCAGGATGCGCCCGTCAGGTGGGCCGCGCTGGCCTCCTCCTGGGTCACGAGCGTCCGAGTCGCGGCCCTTTCGGGCAGCCGCGACGCGGCCGGCACCGTCCGCGCCGCACTGTCCGAGGCCGTCGAGCGGCCGGCCTCGGTGGAACTGCGTGGGCAGCTGCTCGACCTGCTGGCGATGCTCCCGCCGGGGACCGCCGTCGATCTCGCCGGGCTCACGGCGCGGCTGACCTTCCTGGCCCCCAGGCGCGCCACCCCGGCTCGCGACACCCTGGTGGAGGCGCTGCTCGACGACGCGGCTTGGCTGGGCCTTACCGGCGCCGGCGCGCTGAGCACGCCCGGCCGGGCCCTGCTCGGCGACGGCGCCGCGGCGGCAGCCGCCGCGATGCGCGGCCTGCTGCCGGAGCCTGTCGATCACATCGTGCTGCAGGCCGACCTGACGGCCGTCGCGCCCGGCCCGCTGGTGGGCTGGCTGGACACCGAGATGGCCCTCGCGGCCGATGTCGAGAGCCGGGGCGCCGCGACCGTCTACCGGTTCTCGGCCGATTCCGTGCGGCGCGCGCTGGACGCCGGACGTGACGCTGAGGCGCTGCTGGACACCCTGGAGCGCGCCAGCACTGCCGGCGTCCCGCAGCCCCTGGCGTACCTGGTCCGAGATGTGGCCAGACGCCACGGCGCGATCCGGATCGGGCTCGCCGGCACCTACGTTCGCTCCGACGACGAGAACGCGCTGTCAGAACTGCTGGCGGATCGGCGCGCCGCACCGCTGGGTTTGCGGCGGCTGGCGCCCACGGTCCTCCTGTCCAGTGCCGACCCCGCCGCCCTGCTGAAGGTGCTGCGGTCGTTGGGAGCGGCCCCCGTCGTCGATAGCGAGGGCGGTGCCCCGACAGGCTCGGCTGCCGGCGTCAACCGGTCGCAGGTGCGCCGTGTCTCGCGGCGGCGGGCCACCCGTGCCCCCGACGCCCTACCCGACGAGACAGCGTTGCACGAGGCGGTGGCTCGATGGCGGGTGACGGAGTCGGGACCCAAGCCGGGCAGCGCCGGGCTGCCCCGGATGGAGCCGGCGGTCAGCCTGTCGGTGCTGCGCGACGCCATTGGCACGGGTGGCCGGGTGTGGATCGGCTACGTCGACGAGACGGGTCGCGCCACCCAGCGCCTGATCGTGCCGCGGAGCCTGGAGGCGGGCCGGCTGACCGCGGAGGAGGTGGGCCGGGCGGGGCCACGACTCTTCTCCGTGCATCGGGTTACCGGGGCCGTGCTCGATTCGGTGGAAGACTGACGCCGCCATCCACCGAAAGGAGCTACGCAGGTGACCGATCAGCCACCCCCGAACGATCCCTACGCCAAGCCGCCGTCAGGGTCCGGCGCTGCGCCGCAGCCCGATCCCGACGCCGACCCCGCTGCCGGCAACTGGTCATCGCCTGAGGCCACCCAACCGCCCCCGCCAGCCCCCTACGGGGCTGCGCCGCCATCGCCTTAT
>ENA-ORBV01010011-ORBV01010011.1-microbial-mat-metagenome-genome-assembly--contig:-NODE-10011-length-15324-cov-5.923067_pt1 | contig 15324 bp, 17 predicted proteins | sample MGYA00237777_ERZ505514 | MGnify/ENA primary metagenome ERZ505514 (study PRJEB26160, sample SAMN06269048) | microbial mat metagenome | isolation source: Oligotrophic lake microbial mat | place... | reverse complement strand
ACCGAGATCTACACCTCTCTATTCGTCGGCAGCGTCAGATGTGTATAAGAGACAGACTATGTGCAGGAATATGTCCACAAGCCGGAACGTGATATTCGCGCTTTTGTGGTCGGTGATGAAACGATTTGCGCCATTTACCGCACATCACCCCATTGGATCACCAATACCGCACGCGGCGGACAAGCCACCAACTGCCCTATCACGCCCGAAATCAATACCTTATGCCAGCGAGCAGCGGCGGCAGTCGGCGGCGGCGTGTTAGCGCTTGATCTGTTCGAGACACCGGAGGGCGAACTATTGATGAACGAAATCAATCACACGATGGAATTCCGCAACAGCAGCACTCCAACAGGGGTCAACATCGCGGACGCGGTGGTGCGCTATGCAATAACACAGGCGCAGCCAGCGCTAGAGGTGGCATTATGACGGCTGCGCTGACAACTTTGCGCGTGGGCATTGTGGGCGGGAGCGGCTACACGGGCGGGGAACTGCTGCGCCTATTGAACGATCATCCCTCAATCAAAATAACACAAATTACCAGCCGCGAACACGCCGGACAGTACGTTTATACCCGTCACCCGAATTTGCGCGGCGCGAATCGGCTGATGTTCATCCATCCAGACGCGCTGGAAGCCTGTGATCTGTTGTTTCTAGCGCTGCCACATGGAGTCGCAGCGCGTGAAATTGACAACTACGCCGCACTCGCCCCCAATATCATCGACTTATCGGCTGACTTCCGGCTGGACGATCCCGCCGTTTATCAACGTTGGTATGGCGAAGTGCATCCTGCCCCGCAATGGCTTGACCGTTTCGTCTACGGCTTGCCCGAAGTCCGGCGCGATGCCCTCGTCGGCGCACATTATGTCAGCGGCGTAGGCTGCAACGCGACGACGATTAACCTCGCGCTGCTGCCCTTAGCCCGCGCCAATTTGATTGAACGTGCCGCCGCCGCGCTGAATGTGGGGTCTTCCGAAGGCGGCAACCAACCCAATGAAGGCTCACATCATCCCGTCCGCAGCGGTGCAGTACGGACGTATAAACCGAGTGGACACCGCCATACCGCCGAAACCCGCATGATTTTGGGGGAAAGCGTGTGTGTCGATTTCGCCGTCACCGCCATCGAGATGGTGCGCGGAGTGCATTTGGTGGCGCACGTTTATCTATCGCAGCCGCACACGGAAAAAGAGTTGTGGCGGCTTTATCGCGCCGCTTATCGAGATGAGCCATTTATCCGGCTGGTGAGCAGTTCAACCGGACTGCATCGCTATCCTGAACCGCGCATCGTCGCCGGGACGAATTACTGTGATATTGGCTTTTCTGTCGATTCGGACGATCCGCGCCATGTCGTTGTGATCGCCGCGCTGGATAATCTCGGCAAAGGCGCGGCGGGGTCTGCCGTGCAGTGTATGAACGTGATGTTTGGGTTTGATGAACGCGAAGGTTTACATTTTACGGGGATGTATCCATGATCGAACACCTTTTAATCGAAAATGTTTTAGTTGTCAAAATCGGCGGGGCGCGGGGCATCAATTTAGAACGCTGCGCCGATGACATCGCCCGTATCAATCGCCCGATGATCGTCGTGCATGGGGTCAGCGCCATGATGGATGCTTTATGCCGCGAGCGTGGGTTGCCCATCCGCACCCTCACCTCCCCTAGCGGACACACCTCACGCTATACCGATCCCGACACGCGCACGTTGTTCGTCGAAGCAGCAGAACAGATGAACGCGCAGCTTGTGGCTTTGCTGCGGACGCGGGGTGTTTATGCTCATGGCTTGACCGGAGGCGACGTTCCGCTGTGGGGTGAGCGCAAAAGCGCCATCCGCGCCGTCGTGGATGGGCGTATTCGCATCGTCCGTGATGATTACAGCGGCACGATTACGCAGGTTGCCTCCACGCCATTATTCCATGCGCTGAATCAAGGTTTGGTCGCGGTTGTGCCGCCGCTGGCGAACAGTTCTGATGGCTTTCTGAATGTCGATGGGGATCGCGCTGGCGCGGAAATCGCGGGCGGTATTCACGCTACCGATTATGTGATCCTCAGCGGTGTGCGCGGTTTATATCGTCACTTCCCGGATGAATCGACTTTCGTCCAGCAGGTCAACGGCGGCGATTTAGACTCAGCGCTGGCATGGGCGCGGGGACGCATGAAGCGCAAAGTCATCGGCGCGGCGGAAGCCTTAGCAGCGGGTGTGCCGCGTGTGGTCATCAGCGACGGACGCGCCGCATCTCCGATCAGCCAAGCCCTCAACGGAATCGGAACGGAATTTTGTCGATGAGCCTTTTTATCGAGACGGACGTTCAACACATCGAAGATCGCTTTACTTCCGGCGCGTATTCTAAACGCCCGCTCACACTGGTGCGCGGCGCGGGCTGCACTGTTTGGGATGACGTGGGCAATCCTTATCTCGATGCGACCAGCGGCATGGGGGTGGTGCTGCTCGGTCACAGTCATCCGAATGTCGTCGCGGCGGTTCGGGAGCAAGCCGAGCAGATGATAACCTGCCCCGAAATTTTTTATCATCCGCGCCGTGCCGATCTTTATGCACTGCTCCACCAAATCACCCAGATGGAACACTTTTTTCTGTGCAACAGCGGGGCGGAAGCCATCGAAGGCGCACTTAAAATCGCACGGTTGCTCACAGGTCGGCGGGGGATCGTGGCGGCAAAACGGGCTTTTCATGGGCGGACGTTAGGCGCTGTCGGCTTGACATGGAATCCACAGTACCGGGAACCTTTCGCGGAATGGACACCGCAGCATATCACCCATATCGCCTTTAATAATCTGAGCGAGGCCGACTCCGCCATCACTGAGGACACCGCCGCCGTTGTCATCGAGGCGGTACAGGGTGAAAGCGGGGTTTATCCAGCCGACGCGGATTTCTTGCGCGGCCTACGGGCATTGTGCGATGAACGCGGGGCGCTGCTCATCATGGATGAGATTCAAACCGGATTAGGGCGTACAGGTCGCTGGTTCGGTTATCAACACGCCGATATACAGCCGGATATGATCTCGCTCGGTAAAGGGATCGCTGGCGGCTTGCCGATGGGAGTGGTCGCGTGGAACGGCGCAGCCATCGAAGGCGGCACACACGGCAGCACCTTCGGCGGTAATCCGCTGGCGTGTGCGGCAGCAGTCGCCGCCCTCACTACCCTGCGCGATCTGGATGCGCCAGGACGCAGCGCCGTCGTTGGTGAACGCTTACTCCGGCTGCTGCGCGATCAATCCTTCTCCTCCGTCCGTGAAATACGCGGATCAGGGCTGATGATTGGTATCGAACTGCGCGGACGAGTCACGCCGATCATTCAAGCCTTGCAATCACGCGGCATTTTAGCACTGGTGGCGGGTAAAACCGTCTTGCGTCTGCTGCCGCCGCTGATTTTGAGCGACGATGAAGCCACCCACTTAGGCGAGAATGTGATTGAGGTGCTGCGCCATGTTGATGCCTGAGCTTCTCCAAAATATACCGACTGCCCCATTGAGTGATGCGGAACGCCTGCTGGTCGATCTGGTCACTATTCCTAGCCCATTCACCCAAGAGGCGGAAGCTGTAAATTTTCTGGTTGGATGGATGAGCGCACACGGTTACGATCAAGCCTTCCGCGATGAAGCGGGGAACGCCGTCGGCATGATCGGGAACGGAAGCCGGACGGTCATCCTTTTAGGCCATATCGACACATTTGGCGCGAGTCTCCCGGTACGATTGGAAGGACGGCGCTTGTATGGGCGCGGCGCGGTGGATGCTAAAGGTTCGCTGTGTACTTTTGCAGCGGCGGCGATTATGGCGCAGCTTCCGCCGGATGTGCGGTTGATCGTCATCGGCGCGGTAGAGGAAGAATGTCCCACTAGCAAAGGCGCTCGTTATGTCGCCGCGCACTATCAGCCCGATTTCTGCGTGATCGGTGAACCATCGGCATGGGATCGGCTGACATTGGGCTACAAAGGGCGCTTATTAATTGATTGGCGCTGGGAAGGCGGCCTGGCCCACAGCGCCGGACAAACCGCGACTCCGGCGGAACAGGCTTTTGCTTATTGGGAGCGTATACGGGCATATACCGCAGCCGTAAATGAAGGCCGTGAACGCATTTTTGACCGTCTCGACGCGACCTTACAGAGCATCCAAACCGGACAGGATGGTGTGTATGGATGGGCTAATATGACCGTCGGCTTCCGCCTGCCCTTGGATGTCGATCCCGAAGCCTTAGCGGAAGCGCTGCACGATCCCGGCTGTGTTCGTATCTATGGGATGGAACGTGCCTTCGCTGCCCCGCGTGATTCCAGCCTCAGCCGCGTGATGCGTGGGGCGATTCGGGTTGAAGGCGGTCAGCCTGCGTTTGTCGTCAAGACGGGAACGTCGGATATGAATATCGTCGGACGGAGTTGGGATTGTCCGATTCTGGCGTATGGCCCCGGCGATTCGGCGCTTGACCACACACCCGATGAAGCGCTTGATCTCGATGAATATCAACGCGCTATCCGAGTTCTTGCACACGCTTTGAGTACATTATAGGGGGATGAATTAAATATTTTTGAACCACAGAGACGCGGAGATCACAGAGACAAAACTTGGTGTTCTTGGTGACTTGGTGGTTGATGATTAAAAATATTCTCTATTAAGTTAAGCATAAGAAGGCACATTTTCTCGCAAATCAAGCGCGATTAATTTTGCGGCGGCGGTCTGCCAGTTATGCAGGGTGCGCTCTGGAACATTAACGCGAAACCATTCCAGCACCGCCCGATGTTCAGGGAAAGTGTCGCCTTCATCCAGCCGGACGGTATACGGTTTCATACCCAACACGTAGGGATAGTACAGCGCGTTGTAATGCCGCCACGCATCGGATGTGCCGGAGTCTGCGCCGGAGGGCTTGAGATGCAGAATGCGCTCAATCAAAATCGTTTTAAGCGCATTGGCGCGGGTCAAGGCATTGGCCTCGATACCCCGCTGCGTCAGATGGGCATCGACCAGCGGCAGAGAGGTAAGCGGACTCGCGGCTAAACGCGGCAAATCGCCTAAAGAACTCAGCGCACGACGCGTGAGTCGGGCAAATTCGGCCTCATCCATCGCATTAAAATCGACGGCATGATCGATACGTGGTAAAGCGCTATTGGCGGCACGGATTTCTGCCCGTTCCCGCCGAAGCTGCGGAAACCGATTCAAGATGGTTTTATCCAGCGCTGTTTGCAGCGAATCCGCAAAAACCTGGGTCGCAATCGCGGATGCGATGATCGTCAGCAGGAGTGCTAAGGTTGGGCGATCCCAAGCCCGATTTCCTCCAATGACGAGCGCGACCTGTCCGCCAAAAACCAACGCTGCCAGCATGGAATAATCCAACGAGCGCAGTAAATCCGGCCAAAAAGCCTGATGCTGTTCTTGGGTATACAAGCGCACCGACCAAAGTCCGCCCATCCCCGCACCAGACGAAATAATCCCCATCAGCGCTCCATATGGCAACTCAAAAATCAGGTTCAATGCCAAGCCGAAACCGCACAAACTTATGCCAATTCCTATTAAGACCAGGCGGCGCTCACGTACATCACGGCTCAAGCAGTAAAACCCCGCCCACAACGTCAGCGTATAAATCCCGATCTGAAGCGCCTGTCCTAACGCCATTTGTGCATTCCTCATTAATCCTTTTAGACAAGAAGATACCATATCAACACCGACTCTTGCATTTTTAGTCGAAATTTATATAATCAATTCTGACTAGTCAAATTTGAATAACAGGTTTTTGATGGAACGTGAATTACTGCTATTAGGGCTGCTGCGCCGCGAGGATATGCACGGCTATCAGTTGCACGAATTTATCAACGGCAATCTGGCCTCATGTACCGACATGAAAAAACCGACTGCTTATTATCTGCTCGATAAAATGGCGGAGCGTGGCTGGATTGTCGTCACAAAAGAAGAACAGGTAGAAACGAACCGCCCGCCCCGCCGCGTGTATCAGATCACGCCGCAAGGTGAAGCGGCTTTCCAAAAACTGCTGCGTGAGAATCTGGCAGCCTATCACCCTGCAACTTTTGCCGGAAATATTGGGCTGGCCTTCATGGAGTCGCTGCCCGATTCAGAAGCACAAACGCTGCTCAATCAGCGGCGGGAAATTTTGGCGGCGGAATTGGCGCTGATGCAATCCGCACCCCATCACGGCGGTACGATGCAGTTGGTGATCGACCATCAAGTTCATCATCTCAGTGCCGAACTCAGTTGGCTCGACAGCGTTTTGGCTCGTTTAGCATCATTATGAAAGGATATACGTTATGGATTTTGTACGGTTTCTCCATTCGTGGACACGCTGGGGTGTCGTCATTGTGGCGGTCATCGCCGTCGTGTGGATGCTGCTTGGTTTGGTGCAAAAACGCGCTTATAGCAAAAATGATGGCCTGCTGATGACGGCCTTTAGTTCATTGATCGGCCTGCAATGGTTAATCGGGGTGGTGCTGATTATCATTTATGGCTCTCAGGTGAGCTTTAACGTCCGCTATATCTGGGAACATTTGACGGTGATGACGATTGCGCTGGCCGTCGCGCACGCCCACTATGCTTATAAACGCCGCGCCCTACCAGACAGTACTCGCTATCGGAATAATTTACTGGTGATTGTCGCCACCTTCGTCCTGATTTTTATCGGGATCGCCTTGCTGCCGAGTGGCATTCAATGGCGCTTCGTAGGTTTATAAACGAGGTACAGCATGGCTGAAACAACAAATCAAATTGCGGTTGATGGGGACAAACTCGACTTTAAGCGCATCCTGCCGATTTTCGTCATTGTGCTGGTCGATCTGCTTGGCCTGACGATTATCATCCCGCTGCTGCCGTTGTATGCGGCTTCCTTCGGCGCGACACCGTTCACGATTGGCTTGGTCGGCGCGGCTTATCCGCTGATGCAGCTCATCGGTGGACCGCTGCTCGGCAGTTTATCGGATCGTTATGGGCGCAAGCCTGTCTTGATCGTCAGTCAAATCGGTACGTTCATCGGCTTTTTGCTGCTCGGTTTCGCTAATGCCCTGCCGTTATTATTTCTTGCGCGTATCCTTGATGGGCTTTCCGGCGGCAACATCGTCGCGGCGCAGGCTGCCATCGCCGACAGCACCAATGACCGCACCCGCGCACAAGGCTTAGGCTTAATCGGCGCGGCTTTCGGATTGGGCTTTACACTTGGCCCTGCTATCGCCGGCATTTCGCTGGCCTTAAGCGGCAATAATTATCACGTTCCGGCTTTTGTGGCGGCGGCTTTCTCCCTAGCATCCATCCTGTTAACCACCTTCTGGTTTAAAGAAACTCGCCCGGAGCGCGACACGAATTACGTTAGTAGCAGCGCTAAAGGAAACATCGTCCAAAAAATTGCCCGCGCTTTAAGCAACCCCGCGATTGGGATGCTGCTCGTACTGATCTTCATGCAGCAGCTTGTCTTCGGCGGCTATGAAAACCTGATCCCGCTGTTTACGCTGAGCCGCTTAGGACTGAACGGCATAGGCAACGCCGTGCTGTTTGTGTTCGTCGGGGTCATTATTGTCTTGGTACAAGGCAAATATATCGGCCCTTGGAGCCGCAAATATGGCGAGCGTAAGTTGATCTACGTCGGGCTTGGGCTGTTATCGCTTGGGCTGATTCTGACCGCGCTTACGCCAAGACAACCAGTTTCGTGGTATTCGCAAGCCGATACGGTGGCAGAATTTAGCACCGATCAAGACGGGAACGCGCAAAAACTAGAGGTTTCCTTGCCGGCAGATGGCAATAAGGGCTGGTTGGGCTTGGCATGGATGCTGGCAGCACTCATTCCGGCGACGATTGGCGGCGGTCTGCTCTCGCCAAGTATCAACAGCCTGATTACGCGCCGAACACCTGCTGCCGAAGTCGGCGGGACGCTGGGGGTTAGCGCGGCGCTCGTCAGCGCGGCGAATGCGCTCACTCCCGTAATTGGCGGCGCAATCTTCCAATTTTTAGGAGTCAGCGCCCCTTTCTTAATCGGCGGCGTGATACTGGCGGCGCTGTTGATATTGGCTTTGCAGCGGATTACGCCCGGCGCGGAAGAACAGCGCTCCCCTGCCCCTGCACAATAAAAATAGGGGACGACTCGATATGAGTCGTCCCCTATTCAAAAATCCAAAATGATGCGGAAAATTAACGACCCGTCAGCGTAATCGTGACATCGTTATCGGTGATCGTCACTCCGGTTAAACGTCCGGCAGGAAGCTGACGGCGGAAGTAGCTGCGCCATGAACTGGCAATCGCCGCGTTCACCTGCGTGACCAGATCACCCGATGCTGGCTGACCATTTGCCGTGATGCTGTCTACCGTCCAAGTCAGCCGCCCATTTGTCAAGCTCGGTACCAGAACAGTGACAGTTGTAACCGGGCTTTGGCGTGGCAGAGTCACCGTCGCACTGACGACGACCTGACTCGGCTGCAAATCGACGACCACATCGCTCACACTGCGGCGTGGGCTGTTGGACACACGATAAGCCTCATTAATCTGATCTTCTGTCAAAGTAACGCTGGTCGTGACGGCATTCTGCGCGAAGGCGGGTACGGCGGCAGCAATCATGATAACGGCGAAAGTAAGGACAAGGACGATTTTGCGTAAAGTATTCATCAGAACTGTTCCCCTAAATAAATCATTGATTGATGCTTTTAGCATAAAGCGCACTTGTTATAAAAATTCTTGAGGTTGTAAAAAAGGGGCAAAATCCCTGTAAAGTTCCGCTCTAATATTTTTCTATTTTTGCGCCTACAGATTTTTTACGCGTCTCATAAATTCTTCCTACACAACGGTTGTATCTTAAAATCATCGCAAGCACACAAAAATGCTTGGAACGTAAAATCAAATTTTGTAGGAGGAATCTCATGACTACGTTAGTACGCTGGAACCCAGTTCGTGAAATGACCGCTATGCAGAACGTGCTTGATCGTATGTTTGACGAAACATGGCGGGGAACACGCCCAACCTTCGCAGGCAATGCGCTGCCATTGGATGTGCATGAAGATGCTGCTGGCTATACCGTTGTGACTGCCCTACCCGGTTTGACCGCAGATCAGATTAATGTCAGCTTCCAAGATGGTGTCCTGACCATCACAGGCGAAACCGCACATCCCGAAGTGAAGGAAGATACCCGCGTGTTGGTGCAGGAACGCAGCTATGGGCGCTTCAGCCGCAGCGTGACCCTACCGCAGGCCGTCAACGCTGATGCTGTGGAAGCGAGTTTCGAGAACGGTGTCCTCACCCTGACTCTGCCGAAAGCGCCGGAAGCCCAACCGCGCCAGATTCAGATTAAAAGCAACGGTGTCTTGGCCTCGAAGAGTTAACCTGAAGCCAGAAACCACGCTCCATAAATAAATAACTCACCTTACGCAGCCAGCCGCTCCGGGTTCAAAACCCAGAGCTACGCGCAATCTGGAAACCTCTAAAGAGGTTAAAGAACCTTTTTACTTAACCCCTTCAGGGGTTTTTAAACCTCTAGCTGGCAGTTTTGAACTGCCAGTGTCCAGTGATTTGAGTGTCTGCGTAAGATCAGTTACGTAAATAATCAGGCCTAAGTTTTAGAACAACATCTACGCAAATCAATCCTGTAATAATATAATTTATAATACTATATACCCATATCCCTAAAACAATGTTTCCTTTACTATTTTTATAAATGGATAAGCATTTAGAAGGTATACATCATGAATCGTCGGCTCAGCCGCAGCATCATTGGGACACTTCTTTTAATTATCTTCGGTGGAATGATATTTACTTCACAGCCTGCACTCGCGGCTGCTTATATCGTTACCAATTTGAACGACAGCGGCACAGGATCGCTGCGTCAGGCCATCATTGATACCAACGCCAATCCCGGGGCAGACATTATCACCTTCAGTCTTAGTGGCACGATTATCTTAGCTTCAAAGCTGCCCCATGTTAACGATAATCTGACCATAGATGGTACCGGGCAAAATGTGATATTGAGCGGTAACAATGCCTTTCGGGTATTGGCTATCAATACTAGCGCAATGACTTTGGAGCATATAACGATCATCAACGGCTATGCCCCAGACGATGATGGCATTTCATCTGATGGTACAGGGATGTACGTTTTTAGCTCGACGGTCACGATTAATAACAGCACCTTCTTGAATAACGAAGGCTCAAGCCTTCAACTTTTTGCAGGTGCGATGGTAACGATTAACAACAGTACCTTCTCCAACAATTTGGGATCATCGATTGATAGTTTTTTAGGAAATCTAACGATCAACAACAGCACGTTTTCCAACAATACGGCTGGGGCGATTGTCACCTATGGAGGACATTTAAGGTATAATGAAGATGGTAGTATTACCTATGGTGGGTTCGTAACGATTAACAACAGCACATTTTTCGGCAATACAAATGGGGCTTTCAACGGCTTCCATTACACCCTCAATGGAACGATTGTTTCTGGCAATTGTACCAACACACAATACCCATACCCGCCAACTATCATTGGAAGCAATAATGTGATGTGGCCTGCGGCTTGTGGTGATGCGACGGGCATTGTTGCCGATCCGCTGTTAGCACCACTAGCAGATAATGGAGGGACAACACGCACCCACGCCTTACTGCCAGGCAGCCCCGCAATCAACACATTGACAACGACCTGTCCTCCATCTGATCAGCGCGGTATCGCCCGGCCTGTGGGAAATGCCTGTGATATCGGTTCAGTCGAAGATAATACACTCGCCCTTACCTCGCCAATCAATGTCATTAACGACGCTTACGGAAATCCGACCTATGTTTGGAACGACATCGGTGCAGATACTTACGAGTTTTATCTGGACAACAATGCGAATGATGACACCGCGCTCTATTATGTGGCTGGACTTACGGATGATGATTATTGCGACACAGGGGTATGCGAATTTGATCCTACGCAAACTTCCGAGGCGGCGCGATTACCGACAAACGGCGATTATGTCGTCTATTTGCGCGGGACAACCGGCGGCATCGTCGGGTCTGTTGCGGGGCCGTTTGTGTTTACGTTGAATGCACCTGCGCCTGCCCCCGTCACGATGGGGACGACTACCGGACTCGCCACCCTGCGCCCGACGGTCAACTGGACGCTAAACGGCAATTCCAACTTTACAACGTGGTTTAGAATTTATCTGATTCGCAAAAGTCTCTTCGACGCAGGCAACTATACGCCTACAGCAGATTTCTGGCTGAGTCGGGTGCAGGGCTGTGGCAGCACTGTCAGCACGACATGCGCCTTGCAATCCGGGCTGGATTTGCTCGATAACACGGCCTATTACGTTTATATCCAGAGTTACGCACCCGGCGGGTACAGCGTCGGCGGAGATTATGGCAATGGTTGGGCGGGGACAGAATTTACGGTCAATATACCGAAACCTGCTGTTCCATCGAATGTCACCGTCACGCCGAATCAGGGTCGCCCGACGATCTCATGGACGGGCGATGCGCTGGCGAACCAGTACTATGTCTACCTTCGCAATCAAGCCAACGGCGCGACAGCCTATTATCAGGCGCATCCTTCCAACACGGTTTGCAGCGGCGTAACCTGTTCGTTGACGGATGTGAATATGATCTTAGCAAATGGCACGTATGAGGCGTATGTCTATACCTGTCTGAATACGGTGTGCAGCGTCGGCGGCCCCTATAACAACGGCTGGGGCGGTACTGCACCCAATAATGTCGTGACGTATAATCTCGCGCCGCCTGCTCTAGTAACTAACTTACTCGCTACATACGGCACGAGTCCGAATGGCTTCACCGTCACCTTTGACGGAAAAACCGGCGCGACGTGGTATCAAATCTGGGTTGGCACAGCAGGCGCAGCACAGACCTATCATTTCCAATGGGTTCCGTCATCGGCGGGCGGCGCGACATGCGTGAATGCGGGAGCGTGTTCGTTCTTTGTGAACCAGACCTTCCCGGCTGGGGCGCTTTACGTCGCGGTGCAGTCGGCGGGGCCGGGCGGCTGGCTGACGACAACTGGGCCGGCAAGTAACGGCTTTGAGGTTTCGGGCGAGATTATTATCCCTTAACGTGATTCACTTCATGATGGGAGGAATGCCAAATTACGGCATCTCCTCCCCTTTTCAAATCGAAATCTCCTCAACGTGATGGTTCAAAACGGCGTCTCCGCTATAATCCTTTGTATGAAATAAACGAAAAATCTCCATCCGCTCAAAGCGAAGGAGAATCCTTATGACAAATGATGCAAATACGCTGATTGCCGTCGACAGCTTGGTCGCCAATGAATTTGAAGTCCATCTTGAAGGTGAAAAAGTGCTGGGTGTGTTTCGCGTTAGTGGCCTTACCCCCTTTAAACTCAATGTCCTGAATCTTGGTGCATCGTTGGCGGTACATGAGCCGTTCCAGATGGCGAAAATGGTACTAAGATACGGTTCGCTCGTTACATCTTGTGGATTCCTGACTTTGTGCTGCTGATCTTCATAGTCATCATGATCGGATCGGGGGTCTTTTTTGAGGGTGTGAGTGTATATCCGTTACGTGTCTTATTTCAGTATTTAAACCGCCGTGATTCCCCGATATTCCTTATCATCACCATTATTGGCGGATTTTATTTGCTGCTGATGCTTTTCCGCGCATCACGAAATAAGCCACCCGCCTGAGTGCCCTCTTGGTGTTGTTAGCAGTGTGCGGCGCGCGTGTCTTTCTAGCGCCAGCTTTCGTGCCTAAATCTGCTGTTCCAAATCGGCAATCGTGCGCTCGATCAAATCCACAGCCTTACCGAGTGTCTCGGCATCAAAAGCGAATTTTGCGCCCGTCGTGGCGAAAAGTTCCGGCAGAGTCACGGTATAGCCAATCGCCAACATCACAAAAGCCAAGAGCATGGCGGTGACGATTAGGCGCTCACGTTTTTCGCTGATATTGAACATAATATTCCATCGGTTGATTCGCGGCTCTGCCGACAAAGTATAGCGTAAATAGAAGGTTACGTCTGGATTTAACTCTGAGAACATCTATTCTGTTTTTGAAAAAGATGGTAAAATCATAAAGAACAAAAGTTCTTTTTGAGGAGGCTTTTTATGGAACTTATTCCGGGTTTATGTTTGGTCAAGGCATTCCTTGTGCCAGAAGAACAGGCACAGCTTTTAGAAATAGTCGATTCCCAACTTTGGCTGACCGATCTTAAACGGCGGGTGCAGCATTATGGCTACCGTTATGATTATAAGACGCGCTCCGTCGATGCCTCGATGCGACTGGGTACGCTGCCGGATTGGGCGGCGGGGCTGGCGAAGCAACTTCATGACGAAGGCTACACACGCCATATTCCCGATCAATTGATCGTCAACGAGTATGCGCCGGGGCAAGGGATTGCGCCTCATGTCGATTGCATCCCATGTTTTGAGGATACGATCATCTCGCTAAGTCTTGGCGCGGAGTGCGTGATGACTTTTTCCCATCTTCGCTTTAACGCCCATGTGCCGATTCTGCTGGAAGCTGGCAGCATCCTTATTATCCGTGATGAAGCGCGGTATGATTGGAAGCATGGCATCGCGGCACGAAAATCTGACGTTTATAACGGACGCAAGATCGTGCGTGGGCGGCGTGTGTCGCTCACTTTCAGGAATGTACTTGAGCGTTTACAATCGGACGAAGATTAAAAATCTTTAGGAGAAGTTTATGCGTGTCCTGATCGCCGTTTTATGTTTAATTATCTTAGCGGCCTGTACGCTGGATGTGCCTAATCCCGAAGGATTAGCGACGGATGCGCCTTCTGGCGGCGGCAGCAATAATACGGCTGCGCCTACTGGCGGCAGCAATAATAATGAGGGGACGCTGGCGCAGGTTAATTTTGTGGTCGATGGCGACACAATTGATGTTGAGATCGGCGGTCAGAGCTACCGGGTGCGCTATATTGGCATGAATACGCCAGAGCGCGAAGAAGAATGTTATCAAGAAGCGAAAGACGCGAATGCGCGTTTGGTCGAAGGGCAAACCGTGCGCCTCGTATTCGATACATCCGATACAGATCGGTTTGATCGTCTGCTGCGGTATGTGTATGTAGGTGATACTTTTGTGAACGCCGAACTCGTGCGCGAAGGCTATGCGGAAGTGGTCAATTATCCACCCGATGACGCGCAATTCGATAATTTTCGCCAATTAGAACAAGCGGCTGTAGGTGCTGGGCTTGGCTGCCATCCGACAGGCATCTTTGACGACAATACGTATGAGCGCTAATCTTGTGGCTCGCGCCCGCCGATCAAGTGATCTTGATACGCCTTTAAGCCATCCAGATCGCCATCCACAATAAACTGCGCCTGTTTGGGCCAAGTTTTGGTGGCATCGCCCACAATCCGCACATGCTGTTCGTCATGGACGATACGATACAAGTCATCGGCGGACATCGCCGCTATTTGTTGAAAAGTCATTATGCCCGAAGCCACCAGCGCCTCACGCACTTTGGGTCCGATTCCTTCTAAGCGTGTAAAGTCATCCGGCGCGGCATCAAGCTTTGTATCGGATTCTTTGGGGGCGGCTGTTGTGGTCACACGGGCAGATTGTTTGTCTACGGATTGCGGCTGATCGGCTGTACGTTCTCTCTCATCTTTATTAGCGCGATCCAGAATGAGTAGGATCAAAATAATAAGGCTTACCCACAACAAACGCTGCTGTATACGATCAATCATCGAACACCTCTTTATCGATTTAGCGGGGCTAAGACGTTAACTGCGATGATAAAAATCAAGCCAGATATTAACGCAAAAATCAACACAAACACATGCCAATACATGAGGCGAAGGCAACTGCAAATGGCTGAGTAAGATTTAAAGGCACATTCGCCACGTTTGCCCTTATAATGGAGGCTATGCCAAAACGTAAATTTTTTCATCAAACCTCTTATGGGCTGCTCGATCTAGTGCGGATTACCCCGGTTGAATTTTTGTCGCCCCTGACTTTGGATGAGTGTAAACGACGTTTACAGATGAAAGACCATGCCACACGTTTAGACGTTGATCTGGATGAACGCACCTCCGGTGAAACTCGTTTTATCTTGACGCGCAAAGTGAATCGCAAGCGGACGGCGGAGGTGAAGGGGACGCTGATTTATTGGGATGAGGCGCGGACGTTGGTCAAATGCCGCACATCGCCCGATATGATGCGGCTAGTGGTCGCACTTGGGGTGAGTGCATTGGTGGGACTGCTCGGTTCGCTGTTTTTCTGGATTGTGGAATGGGTGACGTATTTTCTGCTGCTCGGAACAGGGTATATCCCCGCCGTTGTCGCCGTGCCGCTGCTGGTCGCATTCGCCCTGCTGACATTTTTTATCAATCATATCTATGCCCTGTCTCTTATACACATCTCCGAGCCCACGAGAC
>ENA-ORBV01010008-ORBV01010008.1-microbial-mat-metagenome-genome-assembly--contig:-NODE-10008-length-15329-cov-5.665224_pt1 | contig 15329 bp, 8 predicted proteins | sample MGYA00237777_ERZ505514 | MGnify/ENA primary metagenome ERZ505514 (study PRJEB26160, sample SAMN06269048) | microbial mat metagenome | isolation source: Oligotrophic lake microbial mat | place... | reverse complement strand
CGGCGACCACCGAGATCTACACCTCTCTATTCGTCGGCAGCGTCAGATGTGTATAAGAGACAGCTACTAGTACTGTACAATTACAATTGTAGCGGTACTACAGTATCTGCGGTACTGGTCGTGGTAATATTCAAAGCATCAAGTGGCGTCACAGCGCACTGGTGATGCCGCTGTTTATGTGAGGCGATGCGGGGTCCGAGAGGGACAGGTTCTCTGCATTCTCATTTGGTTGCAGATGGCTGTTGTCACCTGTTGAGCTCTTGGCTTCCTGAATGGCCGCGAAGTTGTTGCAGTGGCTGCTGGCAGTAAGCTACTAGGCGGGCTCCGCTAGCTAGAGCGGTGCTGGTTAGCTGCGTAATGAATCTGGGAAATGAATCTATGGTTGTATTTATCTTGATCGCTAGAAGAGTTACCTAACTATTCAGATATATGTACTTTCCTGTAAGCTTGGAAGCCAGTAGTAGCTGGCTAATAGTTGGACGGACTCCACTAGTTAGCTGCTGGCTAGCTCATGAATCTAGTAGGTGGTATCTTGCTAATGGTTGCTGGAGTTTCTATTTGGAAGATAATGTAATGTAATAGGCATAGAAGAATATTAACCAATTTTATAAACCGCTTAGCTTTATGGACCACTAGTAGTAGGATGAGTTATTGGAAACAATCGATGGAGTGATGGGATGTAGTACGTAGTAGGTAAGAAGTAGACTAGCTAGCTAAGCGAGCAACAAGTAATTGAGTAGTAAGAATCCATGCCAGGACGACGATGCATCATCAGGTCAGCCTTGCCCGAGCAATCCATCTTATAGTCCTCCCGATACCCCCGCCACCATTTGTCCCGCCGCAGCAAACCGTTGTGATACGGCAGCTTCTCGTGACACAAACCCTGGAACGTGATGATGATGGTGATCATAATGAAGCTGTGATCCCACGACAACACCCGGCTGGGGGTGATGTACATGATGGATCAAGTCCGCCGCCAGCCGCTGATGATGTTGTGAGACCAATCCAGCGGCCGCCTGAGCAGCTGCTGCCGCTTGTTGATAGGCTTGATGCTGCTGTTCCAAGGCCACAAACGGATCCATCATGGCGGGAGCACTAAAGGAGGGTTGCGGCGGCAACGGCTGCACATTCTGCATTTGACAAGCAAGGGATTTGTTTTGGTGGAGAGAGGGAGGAAGAGAATTGGCTCGTTGCAAAAAGCCAAACTCATTGGGGAATAGGTTGGGAAGATTCGACCGTAACTGCATGACTTCATCCTCTACCATTTGTTGGTTGGCAGCAGCAGCGTTGGATGATGTCACAGTGTGTACGGGTGGTGAAGGAGTAATTTGTGACGCCGAAACAGCTTGAGAAGCTGCTGCGACGGCTGCCACAGCTTGCAAGTTCAAGCTTGCGACTTGAGAGTTCGTAATGAGTTGCTCCGTCTGCATCTGCCGCATGGCAGCAGCAGCAGCCTCTTGTTGCTGTTGCATAAGTTGCTGCTCGTACTGCTGCTGCTGTATTTGTTGCTGCTCGTACTGCTGCTGTTGTATTTGTTGCTGCTCGTACTGCTGCTGTTGGTGAGAAAGTTGCGGAGACGGGGGCAAAGGCAACGGAAGACTGTCCGTGCCCGAGTGAGAGAGCAACTCGACGCGGTACTGATCAAAGAGGCCAGGGGTCACATGCAAGCTAAAGTTGATGCGAAAGAGAAAATCGACTTCAAGTCCATTCATCTCACTGACCAAGACGCCTCCCACTTTAGCGTAGTAAGCATTATTGTAGTAGGCGTCATCAAAGAACTTGGCGGCCAGGAGAATGGCCGTCACTATGACACGGTGTACGTTTAATTCCGTGAGCAGAAAGTTGTTGCGCTGAATCAGTCTATCGATGTAGATGAGTGCCATGATGAAGCACTGACTCGAACATGATGCGTACTTGTGTATTCTGTAGTGAAGGAAGATCGACTGACGTGAGGGACCAATGCGTGAAAACAAAGAGAAGTGGACAGACGAGTGACTACTCAACGAAACAAACTTACCGTTCCAAGTACTGCTGAATACCAATTCCTGGTGCCTTGAGGGCATGAAACTTGGTGATTTGTCCTGGTTCTGTCCGCGCGAGGTGTGCATTGGCACAGACCAATCGATCGAGGACCGAGGCCAGCACACGAACAATGGCCAGTCCTTCGGCGGCTTCTTCCGGTGTTGCTTCCATGGCGTTGTTCGTGGTGGAGGCGCGACTCAAGGCTTGCTGTAAAGCTTGAAGCGGTTGCGCGGCAGCGAGAGTGAGATTGGTAATCGTTGAAGATTGAAACCCAGTTGGTATGTACACTGGCTCAGTTAGCCACACGGGTTCCTGGTGGGTGGCTTCAGGCCAAGCAGAAAATATACATTGTGGATGCACGGAGAGGGCTAAGGCTGAAATGGTGAAGCGGGGAGCTTGCTTGGAGGGTGCGTAGTGCGGTAGGTGCTTGTAGATAGATAGCTAGCTAGCAGGTAGATAGATAGCTACTCTTGACGAGTGTTGAAGTGGTAAAGGTGAGAGTTGAAATGGTGTGGAGATTATGAAAGTATGGGACTGTCGGGGCGTTGACAGAACCTCGTAGTGTGAGTACTGGGTCGCTCGTGGTGGGGCTGTATTTACCGTATGACGTGCGTCGGCGAACGATTTCTGTGGAAGTGGAGAGAGAGAAATATGACATCATCAGAAACTCTAGTTTTCCAATCAACCCATCACACGGGGAACACTGCTAGCTAGTACTACTAGAGCCAGCTACCGTAGCTTACGAGAAACAAACGATCAACAACAAGACGACCGCCATGGTAACCCACCAGAAGCAAACAATAATTATTATTTCATCAATTTAGTAGGGACAGACAAACTTCCTGAACTCGGCGGTGCATGTTCCCCATGGTGCTCTTTCCTCCCAGCCACAAATTCTCAGTCCGTCTGTCCGCCAGTCCATTTTTAGCGTACGTGATCACGGTCCGTCCATTGTGAAACCAACCAAAACAACAAAACAATGGCTAATAGCTGATAATGAAAGAGACGAAACATGGACTTACATTGCAAATCTCGTGTGTTGTTGGAAAATAAAGAGGAAACAGAATTGAAAATTATTGATTCTCTTTGCATGCAGCACAGCAGGAATTGAAAGTAGTGGACGAAGAGCTGAGTGGAACGTGCGGTCGTGTTGTCTTATTGTGTGACTGCAAAAAAAAGAACTTCGTTGGCTGTTGGCGTGAATTTTGATGGACGGTGGAAGGCAACGACGTATCTGATTTGCGGAGAGCTGAGCACCAGCCGTTCTCCGTTCCTTCTATCAAATCATTGGAATTCCTGTTCGCGATGTATTTGCAAAGGGAAATGGGGAAATTAATTATCGATAACAATCAGGGAAGAATTTACCTCATTTCCCAGAGTCGTAAATTCTGACAACCAGAAAATCGCGCAAAAGATCGGCCGTCGAATCTTGCGGGATTGAGGGTTGGCTCTGGTTCTTGTTTGTTTGCCGTTGGCAAACTGCCGGCTCCATCGGATCTTTCGATTTTCAACCATGCCATCACCAGTTGACAGTCGGAACAGGACAGTGTTGGAATTAATTTTCGGGACAGTCAGGGGTTATTGGTGGCTTCCGTTCCCGAAGTTCTACTACTGGCGCATGGCTAACTAGCTAGCACCGTACCAGTAGAGAGTACCGGTACCTGGTACCAGTAGCAGAGCTGGCTATTGATTCAACCCTCGAGGTCCACCAAAGATACAGATACTAAAAGAAAAGAGAACAATATATGGTGACCCAAAACAACAGACTGTTCTTTTTTCTTGGCGTTTTCTTGACTTTCTTGCCATGGCAGAGTGGCGCGTTTTGTCCCGTTGGAATTGAAAGGAGGGCAAAGTCTGGCAGAATCCACAACCATGCCAATCTTCGTGAATCTTCCAATGCCAATGCCGAAGGACGCCCTCAATTTCCAACCAGCGCTAGTAGTAGTAGTGGAATGGGCTATCCACAACCAGGAATGACGCAGACTTCCAACAGCAATGCCGGCAATGATGATGAAGAAAAGCAAAAGGCCAACAGATTTAGCAAGTTTGCCCCTTCCGCCGAGTTGGACGATGAAGATTTTCGCAAGCAACTCAAAGAAAATATGAAAGCAGATTTGGAGAGGAGACGGAGGGCAGATCCTCGACGGGGAAACCAACCAGCCAAAAGCTACCTCGATTCTCTGTAGCAAAACGTGTAAATAATACGAAGAGTAGGGAATGATTTATGATTCATGTGTGACTGATGTGCTCTCTGATGTTTTTTGCGCAATCAGGCCTATTGATTAGATACAATTGTACCACTAGACTGCAGTAGACTACTACAGTATGTGGCTATGTGCCTTTTAATCCACTACAATAACTATTTTATGTATGTAATTATAAATATATTCCTCGCATTTCTGTCACTTCACGCAAATGCCCCGTACGTACAACTACAGCACCTAAGATATATATGCATTCCTACCCTGGCCACTACTAGCACTCGAAGGTCATTTTCTTTGTCAAAGCCAAAGAGGCGTCAATGTCAGCAGAATCTCTGTGCGCATCGACGACCCACAAGTGATCGTCGGGTATCTTGTTCAGGCGGTACACAAAGAGTGCTCGTGACACGTAGGAACTGGCCAGTCGGTGATCTCCTCGCTTCAACGCGACCTTAGCCAGTTTGTGAAGAATCCTGGCAACCTCCAGTGAGTGGTGGCCTTGGAACATAGTTTTTAGTCGCAGAGAGTCTTCGTAGGATTCAAAAGCGTCCTTCATTTGGCCAAGGGCTTCGTAAACATCACCCATACAGGCCGCCGTGACGGCGATGGAAATGTGTTCTGGACCAAAGAGCTTTTCCTGCAATTTCATAACTTGCACGTAGAGTTGGAGTGCACGCACATGATTTCCTCTCGCCGAGTCAATGGTAGCAATGTTGTGCAGCGTAACTGCCACATCAGGATGGCTCAGACCCAGTCGGTAGGATTCAATGCCAAGAACTTCTTGGTAGGTATCGTAGGCCGCGTTCAAATCACCCATCTCCTTTTGGAGGTTGCCATAGTTGCCTAAAATCGCCGCCACATTGGGGTGGTAGTTCCCGAGCGAATATTTCATTCCACGGAGAGCGACGGCATAGGCCTCTAACGCTTTGCTAAATTGGCCTTGTCTTCGAAAGAGTTGGGCAATTTGGTGGATCGTCAGGGCCACGTCAATATCTGCATAGTCATCACGGCTATCTACTCCTTCCGTGTCGCCGCTGGCCATGGCGGCAGCTGTGGCTGTGGATCTTCCTTTCTGGGCATTTATCACTTCCAAGTGGGGAGGAAAGAAAGAGTCGTAGTAGCAGATGCTTCCTGCAAAGACATTGACATCCGAGTTCTCCGAGTCAAGGATGTCCAGACCAACGAGCATTTCCATTTCTCCCTTCTCCATTGGATGGTCGTCATCGTCTTGTCCATCACCCGACGCATACGACTTTTTGACGCGGACTTTGTCCATAAGCTTATTATTCGATCCGCCGCTTGTTGTGGAAGAAACTTCAGCGTCAGTGCTGCTGTTGAGGGTGTTGTTGACAGTGTTGACATCGATGCTTTCATTGTGGTCCTTCAGTTGGAGAAGTGAAAGGCCCTTCTCGGCTGTTGAGACCCCTTCTGCTGCTTTCCAGTCAGCTACACAGTCCAGACTCAAATGGTACATTTTCAACGCCTCATCTAATCGTCCCCACTTTTCAAAGATTGTCCCCATCTCTCGATAAGTGACACTCTTGGCCAATAAATTACCCGTGGTGGAGAGATGCTCGTGCTCCGCTGGTGGCTGTGGCGCTAATGCCAGCGCTGACGCTTCCGAATGGTCGTCGTCGTTTCCTGCACTTGCAGTAGCTGTGTTGGCATTATTGCTATGACTCGGAAGAATACCAGAGTTCATTGGTTTGTCGGGATATTCCAACGCGGATGGATCTTTGGGAGGATCCCTCAAGGCCAATTCATAAATTTGCATAGCTTCTTCGTAGTCTCCACGTTTGCTTTGCACTGCGCCCAACATGTTCAACAGTACCACCAAACTGGGGTGTGATCGACTCAGATTATCACGCCTTATACGATAGGCGATCGAATACATCTTCAGGGCGCGGGCTAATTCTCCCGAGTCTTCGTATTTGATGCCGATTTTAACGATATTGGCTGAGTTGTTGAAGCTGCTCAGCTTGTGGTGAGCTTCATTGAGATAATCCAACGTCTTTCGGACGGTTGGATGTTGATCAGGATACTTGGCTTCCGTCAACATATCCAAGGCTCGAACAAAGTACTTAACAGCATAATCGTAGCGATAGTAGACCGATTGTGCTCGACGGCCCTTTCTGATCAATGTCACAACGGTGTAACGGACTTTTGGGTCCTCGGTAAAGGAGAATGCCAAAGGAGCTTCACCATCTCCTTGTTGTGATTGCTTGTTTTGCTGTTGTGACAGAGTATACTTGCGGTGATTTTGATTGTATATACGCTGGGATGATGTGTACAGTACTTCTGCCCCTGCCGAATGATTATTGCTTTCCCATACCAAATCTTTCTGCGCTTCAACTTCCTTGGCAACTTCATTCTGGAACTCCTTATCGGATGCAGCCTTATCCTTGTTGCTTCCTCCACTGCCAAAGAGCGCTCCCTTGACGAACTTTCCAATATTAATGCTGTTATTGTTGCCTACCTTTGGGGTTGTAGTGTTGTTTGTAGGAGATGTCCAGGTATCTAGAGCCCCTCCTTCAGTTGTTGTATTGATGTTGGTTTCTCGTTGCGCTGCTACTTTGCTGTGATGATGGTTGGTGGCTTTATTATCCCGACTAGGCTTTCCCTTCTTCTTATTGTTTTCGTCATCATGCTCACTCAAGGACCACCGGACACGATTCGTGTACCGCGATTGAAAGACCGCCATAACGGGATCATCCGTATGTTCCGCGGCACTGGCCATTTCTTCTTCGTCCGATGCGGAATTATCTCCTTGACTTTTATTATCGGCGGCACGGCGTCGATTGCGAAAGTAACGTGGCAATCGAAACTTTTTGCGAAAGGAGGAGTTGTTGCTATTGGAATCAGTGGAGGAGTTCTTTTTGTGTTGCTTGTGTTGATTGTCTTTGGAGGTAGAAGACGATGAAAGAGGGTGCCAATGATCTTGTGGACCGGAGGCCTCGGAAGAGTCTGGGGAAGCCGTCGATTGTGTGGCCGTCTGCTTCAAGCAAGGAGCTGGAGCTGTGGCGTTGCTGCTGCTGAAGGTGGGAGTACTAACACAAGTGTCCATGCTGACATGGCTTGTAGACCCTTGTACGGACAAGCCTTCCGTAGAGAGCACGTCGTAGGCCAAGCCAACATCTTCCGTTTTCTTTTCTTCGAGACTGTTGATAATTTTGGTAGTAGTAGTAGTAGTAGTGATTTCAGTCTTGGTGCCAGCAGCATTCTCACCGCCACTGGTGGAAGGGGGGATCAATTTAAAGCCGACCTTTTTGGCTGTTGATCCACCGCTGCTACTGCTTAAAACTCCCTTCATTCCCAAATTGTGCACTTCAATGCGAGAGAACCGCTTCTGTGTTGATTACGAGACTTTGTTTTGAGAAGCTTGCTCTAAGGAACGAGTCGTGCTCTTGTACTGGTAGTAGGTACAAGGTCAGAACTTCGTGACAATGAAACCAATCGTTCTATGATCCACACAATGATGATCCGTAAGTTGCGATTGCTACTTGCTAGCTAGCTAATGATAGATCGATACTTTCGATTCCTTTTGATTCTTTGACTCTGACAACTCTCTAATAGCAGTAGACAGGTGGTTGCTAATTGATGATGGATAACGGTACAGCATGCGCCGACAGCATTCCGGAACCTTCTAAAGCCGCTATCGGTTGTTTTATTTAGCACTTTTCGCGTGCAACTTTTTTCATGTGTAACAACACACTACGGAAGTGTAAACCACGATGGAAGACTAGTCTAATTATTTTACTGTGTTGATGATGCTCACATCGATGTCATTCACTCGTTGTCAATCCCCGCTTTCAAATGGAATGTTGAATCCGATACCCTTAAGTAATGAGTCGCGTAAGACCAAGTTGGCCAGCTCTCTGACAATTTTATTTACGTCCATTTGACTGACACCGCAAAAATGAATATAGAAAATTCGAACGACAAAAAATGAAGGAGCAGGTGTGAGTGCCATTGTACACGTCATTGAGACGTCACCATGCCGCAAACAAACAACGCACACTTACTCTTAAATAAAAAGCCGAGAAATCAACATAACGACAACAACGAAAGATTTGATCCAATAATGGTTAAATAATCGGCGAAAATGCTGAATTCAGTTACATTTTGCACGCTGTTTTGATGGCCGAAAAAAAATTCTAAAATAGAGTGAAATGCTCCGAAAAATGTGATAACTGTTTTTCTTTAAGTCTTTCATGGACGAAAAGATGTGAAAAGCTAGTTGTTGTTGTTAAACAATTTTTTTCCACAATCGGATAAAACGTCTTCTTCTTAAAACTGAATTCAGTCACCCTATGTGTTCAGGTTTAACACGGAAATTTCACATAGTGCTCGGACTTCGCCAAAAAATCTCAACTGCCAACCCTCTAAACAAAGGCTAACAGACAGCAAATTCTGTAAAAAATCGTTAACTAGCTTTGTCTTCCTGATCGAGCTAATGCAGTTTGTCTGCTAAGTGAAGAACAAGTTTTGCATGGGCGAATGCACACTAAACTACTAATTTCAGCCAACAAATTAGTTTGCAAGGTGTGGCTGAATTCAGCACAATCGACTGAATTCAGCGTGGTGTCCGATTTAACCAGCAAGTGCCGCTCACAAGCTTCTTCCAAAGAAGCTCCATCTGCTGGCAACTTTTAAGCAACCTTTAAGGTGGCACATCGACCATTCCGCAAAAACCATGTTTTTGACCGTTTTTTCAGCGATTGAACACGACTTGTCGGGCGAAAACCACACCTGGATTTGGGCATGGGGTGCAGCGCCTGGCAGTCTGACTGATGATTTTCAGTGCTCAGACCAAATGCAAAATGTCTTGCACGCATGTCAATTGCACCGGATCTGCATTGCAGTGACCAGAAAGTGCCAACTGCAACCAGCTGGCCTCAAAAGTTGCTGACCATGGGGATTTTTCATGGCGCACCCCTTTGCTGGACCCCATCATGCCATTTTGGTTGTTGGAGTGCATTTGCTGTTAGCTGACAGCGCAATGAGTGCACAACAAGAGCAGCATCTGGCTGCAGTTGGTGGAAGCTGTCCAACAACGGTGCCGGGATGGGGGGCTTTTTGTGTTTTTTTCGCCCGGTGAGTTGTGTCAAATTCACCAAAAACATGGTTTTTGCAAAATGGCCCATGTGCTGCCTTGAACTCCTTGACTGACCACGTCGCGTTGGTGTGCAATGCAGGAACCGACCTTTTGAAAAGCTCGCTTCATCATTCTGTGGCTGTTGGGCGCTGTCACTGACGAGTCTTTGCTGCGCGTTGCAGCCGTTGTTGCCAGGCAGCTTCTGTTGACAGCGCTGACAGCGAGCCAGTTGTCACTGAATTGAATTGGTGGGGTGACATGTCCTCCTTCGAATGATGGCACATTGCTGGTGTGACAACAGTCACTGTGCTTGTCCCCAAAACACACTTTCAAATGTCCATTTTGTTTCTCATTGTTGGATCCTTCAAGAATGAAAGACAACCATGTGACTCCGCGTGCATTGACTTCAGTGTTCGACCGCAAAGCGCATTGTGACCTTCGCTGCCACATTGCGCAGTGCTTGGCTTCAAATGTTTTCCAGTGGCCGCAAATGACTCGCAACTTGGCCTTTCGTGACCCCAGTTGACCGCAAAAACTGCCACAAATCCGACATGTTGTCCGAGATTGAATCAACCGAAGGCCGATCAGTCAAACAGAAATGCCAACAACAACTGCGCAAAGTGTCAAACCAAACAATGCCACTGCCGACGACCATTCTGTCATTGTCAAATTGCAGAAACGACTGCAAACAAATGCGGAATTGCCCATCACAAACCCATCGCTTGGCCACAAAATCCAGCAGCTCACGAAAAAACAGGCCCAACTGACCATGTCCAGTCTCTTGTCAGTGTGCACCAAGTGCAAAAGGAAGTTCAAAGACAAGCGCAGTCCCACACAACACCGGCGCAAGTTGACCACATGCAGTTCCCAAAATGCACCATCTGTCAATGTCAATCTCGCAAACAACGAAGAGCTGTTGTCACCTCATTTGTTGACCAAACACCGCCAAGCATTGGCTGCCAGCAAGAATCCACCATCAAAGGCCAATTTGGTGTGTCAAGAACCCCAAAGTGACAAAACTGGTGCATAAAAAAAAACTGTTGGGCCCAAAACATCACAAACGGCAGCTGCACTGTTGATTGCTTCCAGAATTTGTTGACAACCTGACAACACAAGATGACAGTGACACCAGTGCAACTGACATGCAATTGTGATGTTGCCTGTGCTCGCAAATGCAAAGTGCCATCCATTCTTCTTGTCAATGCCCATTCTGCACAGATTCTGCACAAATGGTTTGGAGTCATGAACAAATGAATTGAGCTGCAATTGAGAAACATTGTTCATTTGACACGCAAGGCAGGTTTGTCTTGTTGCACAAACATGTTTCCGTTTTTGAGCAATTGATTTTGTTAAGATGATGCAGTTAATCATGTCGATTCAAATTTTGTCCCATGGTGCATTTGTTTTGAACAAGTTGCATTTTTGCTTCATTGTTTCACCATTGTCAGTTGTCAGAGATCCAATCATCCCCAGCATGCATTTCTGGACAAATTCTTTCAAGAAAATGGTTCTCTGCCTTTTTTCATCTCGGCAAATCCTTGTTGTTCATTGGATTCACAGCATTCAACTGACTGACTGTCTTTGGTTCTTCAGTCATGTTGTGCACTGGACTGGCGCTCAAGTTCCAGTTCATTCATCATGCACTGCGCTGCAGCAGCAAAAGGCTTGTGCTCACATGGGTCTTGTCCCATATGAACTGTGAACTTGAGTGCCAGTCTAGTGCATGTTGACTGATCATGAAAGCGCATTTTCCAAATGAGGATTGTCAAGTGATGCTCAAAGCAAAGCAACAAGTGGGAAAATGCGACATTTGGCATCTGGAAAGTTCTAAATGTGTTGTCTTTGGCTGGAACATGCCGCAAGAGCAGTCAAATGCTGCACGCAAGGCGAGCCGAGAGAATTCTGTTCATGCCCGAGGGAAATGGGCTCAAAATTGGTTCACAAATTTTGGTCTCTTGCACAAACGGACTGAAAAAAAAATCAGCCCATGAAAAATGACCACAATTGTGAACCCTTTGTAAAAAAGGAGACCACAAACAAAGGAGACCACAAACAAAAGGGTTCACAAAAACGGTTCATGAATCTGTTGGCAACAACTGATGTCTTGGGGCACAATTTGTGAACCATTTTTGAAAAGGTTCCAAAATGCAAAACAAATTCATGATTGTGAACCTTTTCACAAGTCATTCAAAAAATCAGTTCCTAATTCTTGTCCGTCATGTGAATTGGTTCACAAATAGAAAAAAGGGTTCCGAATCAAAGGCATTTGTGAACTGATTTTGAATGTGAACCGATTTCAAATTGGGTCGCCTGGCGTTGCAGCACACTCGTGCGGCACCAGTTGCAAGTTGTGTTTCATCCTTAACCCCAAACCTTTGTTTAGCCACGTCTGAAATCAAGTCAAGTTGTAGCAATTATGACAGCATGCTCACAATTTGGCAGAAATCAGAAACCGAGTGACATTGAAGGAACATGATTGACAAAAGCACATGCTAGCACATCGCAAATGCGCCTTTGCCATCTGTTTGGCTCTGTGTGCCCAAAGCCGAGCTTCACCCAAATGCGCTCTTGTAGCGCAGCCGATTGCTGTTCCTCTGGAAATTCAAAAGACTGTTTTGCCGATGACAGAACCCTCTCCGTTTGTCCCAGACACGCACATTGCACGACAAGCGAATTCCCTGTGTTCTGAAGTCCTGGATCTTATCCAGGATTGACAACAACGATGGTCGACACCACACACAGATGGTAAACGTGTGCTAGAATATGAACATGGGCAGAGAATTGCAGAGTGTTGTGTGGCTGCACATGTCACAGAGGGAGTGGACCCAGAGCAGCCGGTGGGATACGCTCTCGATCCATATCTGCCCCGGCATCTCCTGTCCATAAACTGACTCGGATTGAAGAACAACACAAAGGGCTGTCGTAGACGCGGAGGAGGAGCAGGAGCAGGACACTGCAGCTTCTCAGGCAAAGCAGTTCATACTAAACATGGTGGAAGAGCAGTCCGTGGTGAGGGTCTGTTGACCTTTTGAAAACCAAGTTCAAATCGGTCTGGGTGATCCCAACGCGCTATGGTCATTTTCGCCTCCTGGTCAAGCCGAGGAAGTGGGCGGCAAAAATGGAAGGCCGGGAACAGGCCTGGCCCAAGCATCGTTGTCGACAAGACGATTGATGCTTGACAGCTGTGACCGCAGTGCTGCAATTGTTTTTTTGCTTATTATAATAAGATTTTAACTACGTGATACTTGACCGACAAGGGATGGCTGCAATTGTGATACATGTGCTTGTCCAAGCCCATACTGCTAGTACTTCGGTGCAGAAACACAATCGCCACCTGTACCTTCTTTTACACCTATGCTAGTAAAAAGCAGGGTAAACTAGGGCCACTCCCTTGATACAAGGACAGCCCCGGAAGCCGCCGCCTTAGCATTTGGCGCATCTGCCAAATTAGTAGTCCAGCATGTGTACAAGATTCACGGTTAGTGGAGTGAAACATGCGGCAAAATAAGTTAAATATCATACGCACCGGTTGCACTTGGTCCATCTGTACCTGCATTGGGCAACATGTACGGGAGAGACACTTCAATTGGAGACAGAAGTGGCTGGCAGTCAAGGAAGGTCACATTTGTGGTCAGACAAGCCAGAGCATAACCTGTGCTGTTGTTGGTAGTCTCGCAAATGGAGCATGGACATACTTCCACTTGACCTGCACTATCGCTGAAAGTAGCGTTGCAAGTCTCGAGACTGAAGCTTGCCCAATTCCAGATTGCAGCATACTCAAAACAAAACTCCCGTCCTCTTAGATTGGCTGGAGCAGAATTAGGGTACGAATAGTCCTTACAAACGACGTAGAAAAAGGTTGTGTTTCCAGATTGCCAGTCCGGTGAAATCGTGGCAGAGAACCTAACATCATAGCACGTCTCGTCCTCACCAGGAGCCTGAAGGCCATCACATTCAGGTAGCTTTGAAGTGCAGACAACTTCGAAAGCATCCACCACAGTATCGCAACTACATTCAAGTTCGTGTACATCCCCATCTATGTCCTTCAGTGAGAGCTTCCAGTCACAGACTAGGCCATCGCCGCCTGGAGGATTACTTGGCAACGGAGACGTTTCTGAGCCTAACTCTGTTGCGGCATGAGTTGGAGGCACAGTTGGAAAGGTGTACATTTCTGAGCCAAGGGTAGAAGGCTCACTTGTGGCTGGATCTGCCCCAGGAGTAGCTACAACTGGAATATCATTGTCGGAAGGAGGGTGAATCTCTTCGATTTCTGGCGCAACAACTATGCCGTCGGCTTCCGTCAGTGGGATGCAATCGACCATTTTGATGCCAAAAGCTTCCTGACAATCCATCCCGAGCCCCCATATGGGAATTCCAAGGAAGTTCCCGACTTCACACATCGAACACTGACAGATTTGTTGCGGTTGACCAATATCCTTTTCAAAAGTTACTTCGCACGTTTCGAGATCTATGTATTCACCGTAAGTCCAATTGAGTGCATAGACATAGCAAAGATTTCGGAGCTGCATAAAGATCGGAGCGCGTTCTGTGTATTCGAAACAAGAACTTATTGCATATGTCTTGAAGCCTTCCCGGTGAAAGTCTGTCTTGGATGAAGTAACTGTGTAGTGATGTTTGTGGCAGATCCAGTCAACATTTCCCACGCGATACGGGTCACATTGCAGCGACTCATTCTCGCATGTAACGACCACAACTTCTTCGGCCGAAACGCAGGTGCAGTCATAACCCTGTTCACTGGCTTGCACCTCAAAAAAGAGAAACATGAAATCGCAATACCCGATGGGTTCTGTGTCCGAATTGGTTGTTTCGGTTGGCGGACCAGGTAGCGGTGGCGGGTCAGGAGGATTCGGTTGAAGGTTACGCCGCAACAGATCACGATGTTGAGGTGGACCACTTGCCGTCTTTACATAAGTAGCAACGACAAGCAGCAGAGCCAAGCCGAGGCGTAGGTTCATTTTGATTGTTTTGATTGTTGATGTATTGTAGGGTTGTGGAGAAAAATGGAATCCGTCATCCCACTACAAGTGGTGGTAATTTGAATGTATTCTTTTGGGATTCCTGTCCCCGAACCTGCTTCGCGTTGATGTCACCGAGTCGGGTTATTGTAGCAGTAGCGGCATCACTCCAATCTGCTATTGATCTTGAGCAACCCCTTGTGCCAAGTAGCGCCTCTGCGCGGATGTGTTCTCTAAGATTTTCTATGCGAACTTTGTTCTGGTTTTGATTGTTCTTGATTATTTTCATCTCTCTACAAGTTCCAGCCCCTGATCAATCGTGCTTAAAAAATAAAGCACACGACAACAATACCTACTTAGCTAACTACTAGTAGCTAGCTAGTAGTAGTTAGCTACTACTACTACTACGTAGTAGAAAGTGGAGTCGCGCGGAAACGCTCCTACTACGACTTACTTAACTACTAGCTAGATAGCTAGCTAGCTAGCTAGCTAGCTAGTAGCACTATCAGATCAGCCGCTACTACTAGAAATGGCTACTACTGTACTACTAGGGGTTGTCAAAAAGTAAACCACGGATTTTGCAAGGTTCAATCCATGCTTCCGAATGAGTGATGTCAGTCATGCTGTGGACCAATCAGAATCGCGCACCATTTCCTGGTTTTTTACTTTTTGAGCACCCCAAATTACCAGGTGCATTCCATGCTGGTCGGGCACATCGACCATGCATTTTGCGACGACAACACAATGCAAGTGCTAGTGCATGACACAAGCGACGCACTTCGTTGAAACAGCAGCTGCTGCTGCAGCAGAAGTGGCGCTCTGCTGTCGATTCGACCATTGCGATCTGGATCGTTCGTTTGACTGCTAGCTCTGCTAGGTCTGCTAGCAGCAAACCAGTGTGTTCGCAGAGGGTTGTCGCAGTCATTCGCATCGAAAACGGTGCCGAAACGGGCAAATGCGACAGCATGCCTCGGTTTTCTAAGCGAGTGCTGTTTCTAAGGCATCTGAACGGTCTTTTGAACCACCGTTTGAAGC
>ENA-ORBV01010007-ORBV01010007.1-microbial-mat-metagenome-genome-assembly--contig:-NODE-10007-length-15330-cov-3.850193_pt1 | contig 15330 bp, 11 predicted proteins | sample MGYA00237777_ERZ505514 | MGnify/ENA primary metagenome ERZ505514 (study PRJEB26160, sample SAMN06269048) | microbial mat metagenome | isolation source: Oligotrophic lake microbial mat | place... | reverse complement strand
TCGTGTTGTTGTGCCGCGCGAGCGCGCGCCCGTACTGCTCGAGCGCGGTCTGCGCGTCAGCGGGGTGCGGCGAGAGCCAGAGCACCTCCGACTCCACGTCCTCCAGCGGATCGAGCTTCTTTCCGGCGAACACCAGCGCGCCCTCCGCGACCCACAGATCGGCGGAGAAACCGAGCGTCGGGACCGCCCTTTCCGCGGTGAGGAACCCGGCGACGATCCCGCTCCCGGGGGTGGAGGGATCGACCACCGCGTGGCTCCAGTTCGAGATCGAGCTCCCGCGCAACGGGATCGGCAGCGCGTCGGCCAGCGCGAACCGCTCGGTGTTTCCAGGCACGACCTGCGCGGTCTGATCGAAGAAGATCGCCTTGCCGTTCTCGAGGATCCGCACGCGATCGAGCGACGCGCCGAGATCGAGGGCGCCGCCGGTCCTCGCGTCGACGACGAGCGGCGCGAGCAGGAGCACCGTGATCGGCGCGCTGCTCTCGTTGCTCGCCGTGAGCTTCGCGACGACCTCCCCTCCGTCCCTGACCTCGAGGATCAGCGCCAGCTCGAGCCCGCGCACGACGGTGCTGAATCGCCCGTTCTCGTGCGTGAGCGGGCCGGAGAGCGTGCGCGGTCGGGTCTCGCCCTCGACCAGGACATCCGCCGTCGCGCCGGTGATCACCGCGCGGCCGCTGCGCGAGATCGCGATCGCGCCGCTCTGGAGATCCACGCTGACCGAGGTGTCTCCGCCTTCGATCACCACCGGCTGAGGCTCCGAAGTCGAGCTGCAAGCGGCGATCACCGCGAGAAAAAACGCGCGCCGCACGGGTGTCGTCTCACACCCCCTTGGGGATGCGGTCAAGGAGGTGTATGACTACCGATGCTTCCGCCCTGAACGGGAGCGAGACGGACATGACTACCGAAGACACCACGACCACCCCCTCCAACTTCCTTCGCGAGATCGTCCAGAAAGACAACACGACCGGAAAGTACGCGGGCCGCGTGGCCACGCGCTTCCCGCCCGAGCCCAACGGCTATCTGCACATCGGGCACGCGAAATCGATCTGCCTCAACTTCGGGCTCGCCCAGGAGTTCGGAGGTGTCTGCAACCTCCGGATGGACGACACCAACCCGTCGAAGGAAGACGTCGAGTACGTCGAGTCGATCAAGAACGACGTGAAGTGGCTCGGCTTCCAGTGGAGCGAGCTCCACCACGCGGCGGACTATTTCGAGCAGATCTATCTGTACGCCGAAGATCTCGTGAACAAGGGCAAGGCTTACGTCTGCAGCCTGAACGACGAGGAGATGCGCAAGATGCGCGGGACCGTGACCGAGGCGGGCAAGCCGTCTCCGGATCGCGACACCACGCCCGAGCGCAACCTCGATCTCTTGCGGCGCATGCGCGCGGGTGAGTTCCCCGACGGCAAGTACACGCTGCGGGCGAAGATGGACATGGCCTCGCCCAACATGAAGATGCGCGATCTGCCGATCTATCGCATCCGGCGCACGCACCATCACCGGACCGGCGACGCCTGGTGCATCTATCCGCTCTACGACTTCGCGCACTGCCTCTCGGACTCCATCGAGCGCATCACGCACTCGATCTGCACGCTCGAGTTCGAGAACAACCGCGAGGTCTACGACTGGTTCCTCGAGGCGGTCGACGCCCCGAAGCCGCGGCCGGAGCAGATCGAGTTCGCGCGCCTGAAGCTCGCCTACACCATGATGTCGAAGCGAAAGCTGCTGACGCTGGTGGAAGAGAAGCTGGTCAGCGGCTGGGACGATCCCCGCATGCCGACGCTGAGCGGCCTGCGGCGGAAGGGCTACACGCCGGAAGCGATCCGCGCGTTCTGCGAGCGCATCGGCGTCGCGCGCCGCGACAGCACCGTCGATCTCGCGCTGCTCGAGTACTCGATCCGCGACGATCTCAACGCCAAGGTGAAGCGCACCATGGCGGTCCTGCGCCCGCTCGAGCTGGTGATCGACAACTATCCCGAGGATCAGGTCGACGAGTTCGACGCCCCCAACTATCCCGACGACCCGCCCAAGATGGGGTCACGCAAGATCCCCTTCTCGAAGGTGCTCTACATCGAGAAGGAAGACTTCATGGAGGTGGCGCCGAAGAAGTTCTTCCGCCTCGCGCCCGGGGCCGAGGTGCGGCTGCGCTGGAGCTATCTGGTACGCTGTACCAGCATCGAGAAGGACGCGAGCGGCGAGATCATCCGCGTGCACTGCACCTACGATCCGGAGACGCGCGGAGGCACGCCGCCCGACGGTCGCAAGGTGAAGGGCACCATCCACTGGGTGAGCGCCAAGCACGCGGTCGACTCAGAAGTCCGGATCTACGATCAGCTCTTCGGCTCGGAAGATCCCGCCGGCGACGCCGAGGACTTCCGCACGCTGCTCAACGCCAAGTCGCTCGAGGTGCTCCACGCCAAGCTCGAGCCGTCGCTCGGCAGCGCGGAGAACGGATCGCGCGTGCAGTTCGAGCGGCAGGGGTTCTTTTACAAGGACCCGGCCGACGGCGCGTGGAACCGCATCGTCTCGCTCAAGGATGGCTGGGCGAAAGTCGCGGCCAAGGCCAAGCAATGAAGTCGCCCGAGGACGAGATCCGCCTGGGGAACGACGCCGCCTCGATCAAGAAGGACTTCACGCAGAAGCTCTTCTTCGAGCTGGCCAAGTTCCCTGGCGTCGCCACGCCCAACGACAACTATCTGGCGCTCTCGTATCTGGTGCGCGATCGACTGCTCCACCGCTGGGTGAAGTCGGCGCAGACGTTCCTCGAGGGACAGCACCGCACGGTGATCTATCTATCGGCGGAGTATCTGCTCGGGCCGCAGCTCGCGCACAACATGCTCAACCTCGACATGGAAAAGGCCGTCCGCGAGGCGATGACCGGGCTCGGGCTCTCGCTCGACGAGATCATCGAGCACGAGGAAGATCCGGGCCTCGGAAACGGTGGCCTCGGGCGCCTCGCGGCCTGCTTCATGGACTCGCTCGCCACCCTCAACTATCCGGCGATCGGGCACGGCATCCGCTACGAGTTCGGCATCTTCGATCAGGCGATCAAAGACGGCTGGCAGGTCGAGATGACCGATCGCTGGCTGCGCCACGGGAACCCGTGGGAAGTGCGCCGCTGGGACACCGAGCACGTGGTCGGCTACGGCGGCCGCACCGAGAACGCCGTCAACGACGAGGGCAACCTGGTCGTGCGCTGGTACCCCGAGCGCGTCGTGCGCGGAGTGCCTTACGACACGCCCGTGCTCGGCTACGGCTCCTCGAACGCCAACTTCCTCCGCCTGTGGAGCGCGGTCGCCGATCAGGAGCTCAACCTCGAGGCCTTCCAGGTCGGTGAGTACGTGCGCGCCGTTCAGGAGAAGGTGCAGAGCGAGAACATCACCAAGGTGCTCTATCCGAACGACGACAGCATGGCCGGAAAGCAGCTGCGCCTCGAGCAGGAGTACTTCTTCGTCTCCTGCGCGCTCCAGGACTGCATCCGCCTCCTGCTGCAGAAGACGACCATCGATCAGCTCGCGGACAAGTACGCGATCCAGATGAACGACACTCACCCCACGCTCGCCGTGCCGGAGCTGATGCGGCTCCTGATGGACGTACACCGGATGGGCTGGGACGAGGCCTGGGCGATCACGACCAAGACCTTCTCGTACACCAATCATACTTTGTTGCCCGAGGCGCTCGAGACCTGGCCGCTGCCGCTGTTCGGGAAGATGTTGCCGCGGCACCTCGAGATCATCTTCGAGATCAACCGCCGGTTCCTGAACGAGATGCGCCAGCAGTTCCCGTACGACGACCGGCGCATCGAGCGCATGTCGCTGATCGACGAGCGCGGATCGAAGTCGGTGCGCATGGCCAACCTGGCGACCGTCGCCAGCCACACCGTCAACGGCGTCGCCGCGCTGCACTCGCAGCTCCTCAAGGAGACGGTGCTCAAGGACTTCGCCGAGGCTTATCCGAAGAAGTTCATCAACGTGACCAACGGGGTGACGCCGCGGCGCTTCCTCGCGCTGGCCAACCCGGAGCTCGCGAAGCTGCTCACCGACGCGATCGGCGACGGCTGGCAGACCAACCTCGACAAGCTGGAGGAGCTGAAGCCGCTGGCGAACGACGCCGCGTTCCGGAAGCGCTTCGTCGAGGTGAAGACGCGCAACAAGGCGCGGCTCGCGAAGTGGCTCGGCACCCACCACGGGATGAAGCTCGATCCGACCGCGCTCCTCGACGCGCAGTGCAAGCGCATCCACGAGTACAAGCGGCAGCACCTCGCGCTCCTGCACGCGGTGTGGCTCTACGAGCGGATCGATCGCGGCGAGATGGCCGACATCGTGCCGCGGACCATCCTTTTCGCGGGAAAAGCGGCCCCGAGCTACCGCATGGCCAAGCTGATCATCCGGCTGGCGCACGGGATCGCGCGGACCATCGAGAACAACCCGGAGGTCAGGAAGCATCTGCGACTGGTGTTCGTGCCGGACTTCAACGTGAAGACGGCGCAGCGCATCTATCCGGCGGTCGATCTCTCCGAGCAGATCTCGACGGCCGGCATGGAGGCCTCGGGCACCGGCAACATGAAGTTCGCGATGAACGGCGCGCTCACGATCGGGACCCTCGACGGGGCCAACGTGGAGATCCGCGACGCCGTCGGACCGGACAACTTCTTCCTCTTCGGGATGAACGCGGCCGAGGTCCAGGCCCGCCGCGGATACCGGCCCGGCGAGCTGCTCAACGCCGATCCGGAGCTGTCGCGGATACTATCGATGATCGGCGACGGGATGTTCTCGTACGGTGATCGCGAGATGTTCCAGCCGCTCCTGCGCACGCTCTACGACTCCGACTACTTCCTCGTGCTCGCCGATTTTCGCGACTATATCGAGGCGCAAAAGGAGGTCGCGGCCGTGTGGCAGCAGCCCGACGCGTGGGCGAGCATGGCGATCCAGAACGTCGCCTCAATGGGCATGTTCAGCTCCGATCGCTCGATCAAGGAGTACGCCGAGCTGGTCTGGAAGACCAAGGCCGTCAAGATCGCGGCTCCGGCAAAGTAGCCAGAGTCGCCATCGATCGGTCATGCGCCCGCGAGAAGAACGCGAGCGCGACCATCGCGCCCACCATCGCCAGGAACATGTCCCACTGCGCGTCCCAGATGTCGCCTTGCGAGCCGAGGAACGCCTGGCCGACGTCACCGGCGACGACCAGCGTGGTCCACCACTCGACGAGCTCCCAGAACGCGCCGATCGCCAGCGCGATGCTCACCACGATGAAGAAGAGCCACCCACCGCGCACGAGCGGCGTCCGGCGCAGCAGCACCTCGCGGATGATGAACCCGGGAAAGAAGCCGAGCGCGAAGTGACCGATTCGATCGTAGTGATTGCGCGAGAGATGGAAGGTCTCCTTCGCCCAGTTACCCAGCGGCGTCTCCGCATAGGTATAGTAGCCGCCGTAGATGAGTATCAGCGTGTGGATGAAGACGCAGACGTAGACCCAGTTGGACATCGGAAATCGGCGATGCGTGAAGATCAGCACCGCGATGCCGGCGAGCCCGGGACCGACCTCCAGGAACCAGCTGGTGCGCCCCGCGGCGGGATCCCACACCGTGGCGATGCAGACCAGGGTGAGTACGGCGAGCAGGATCGCGGGCAGGCGCATCGGGGCGGATTATAGCATGGCGATCGCGATCGAGATCGACTGCGCCGATGAGGCCGAAGCGTGGCGCGCGATCGAGCGGATGCCGGAGGCGTGGTGCGTCGACATCGATCCGGTGAGCCATCGCGTGCGCGCGCTGCTGGGCACTGAAACGACGTTCGGCCGCAAAGTGCCGGTGCGGGTCGCGGACTTCGGCTCCGGCTGGCGCGAGAAACAGAAGGCCACCCAGATCGGCCCGCTGTGGGTCGTGAGCCCCGGCCGCAAGGTCCCCGGTGCGCGCTTCCTCGTGACCGTCGACGCGCTGATCGCGTTCGGTGCCGGCACGCACGAGACGACGATGATGTGCCTCGAGCGCATCGTCGAGCTCTCGCCGATCGACGAGATCCTCGACGTCGGCACCGGCAGCGGCATCCTGGCGATCGCCGCGCTGAAGATGGGCGCGACCCGCGCGCGCGGGGTCGACATCGAAGAGAAGCTGCTGAACGAGGCGCGCGAGAATGCGCGGCGAAACGGCGTGACCCTCGAGCTGTCGTCGCACCTCGAACGGACCGCGCCCGTGGTGATCGCCAACGTGCGCACGCCCGCGCTCGTCGCGATGGCGCCGACGCTGATCGGCGCTTCGAAACAGCACCTGATCCTCTCGGGCATTCGCGTCGAGGAGCGCGAGGAGATCGTGCCTGTATACGAGGCGCTGGGCGCCAGAATACGAAACGAAGCCGTGCGGGGTGACTGGCTGCGACTCGACTTCGTCACCAGCTGACATACTCAGGGCGTGAAGACGGCGTTTTTCGCGAGCCTGGCTGTCCTGCTACTCACCGCGTGCACCACCGCCCAGACGGCGGCGAAGGGCGTGAAGCTGGTCGTCATGGGCGACTCTCGCCAGCTGCGCGAGCGCAAGGACGGTGAGCCGAAGAGCTCGCTCGAGAAAGAGCGGCCCGGCCTGTTGCTGCTGCTGATCGACGGCGTCGATCGCGCGCTGATCTACGACATGCTGAAGAAGGGCGAGCTGCCGCACCTGGCGAGCTTGCTCGGCGGCGGCCTCGAGCACGCGCACCTCGACGAGACCGTACTATCCACCCTCCCCTCCTCGACGATGGTCGCGTGGAGCACCGCGCTGACCGGCGTGACGCCCGCCGAGCACGGGATCGCGGGGAACGAGTTCTTCATCCGCGAGACGCTGCAGTTCGCGGCGCCTGTTCCGGTGACGATCAACAGCGTCAAGCCGGTCCTCGACAACTTCGCCGATGACTATGTGGACAAGCTGCGGCTCGCGCCCAGCGTCTACGAGCGCATGCGCGAGACGGATCCAAACATCCTGGTGTGGGTCGCGATGCATATGTTCCACCCTGGCGCCGACCGCTTGCTCCTGACCAACCGCGGGATGATCGCCAAGGCGTTCGAAAGGTTTGTCGAGGAGACGGTCGAGAAGCTCCTCGCCCGGGAGGAGCAGCGCGATCTCTTCGCGAAGCTCGACAAGGCGGTGATGGACGTCGTGATCGAGCAGCTCGACGACGACCCTCTCCCCGATGTGCTGACGGTCTATCTCTCCGGCACCGACAGCTTCGCGCACGTGGCCGACGACGGCCCCGACAAGGCGCGCCGCGACTATCTGAAGGAGGTCCTCGAGCCGCAGTACCAGCGCCTCGCCGACAAGCTCCGCGAGCGCGGCGCGCTCGAAGATCGCTACGTGGTGCTGACGTCGGACCACGGGCACACCGAGGTGCTGCGCGATGATCATCATGCGCTGTCGACCAAGGGCGATGACGAGCCCCCGATGGTGCTGAAAAAGGCGGGGTTCCGGGTGCGGCCGTTCGAGCTGGAGGTCAGCGAGAAGGAGCCGTTCGATGCGGTGCTCGCCTACCAGGGCGCGATGGCCTACGTGTACCTCGCCGATCGGAGCGGCTGCGCGACCGAGAAAGCGGTCTGTGATTGGGGCAAGCCACCGCGCTACGAGGAGGACGTCCTCGCCGCCGCCGAGGCTTACTATCACAACGACGAGACCGGGAGCGCGGTGCCCGAGATGAAGGGCGCGATCGACATGGTGCTCGCGCGAAAGCCGGTACCGCGCGCCGAGGACGACCTGCCGTTCGAGGTCTATGTCGGCAACGGAAAGCTGGTCCCGGTCCCGGAGTGGCTCGCGGCGCATCCGCACCCCAACTATGTCGCGCTCGATCGACGCTTGCGCGATCTCGCGGTCGGCGCGCACGGCGAGCGCGCGGGCGATATCATCCTGATCGCGCACAACGGTGATCAGGACTCGCCGGACAAGCGCTACTATTTCGCTTCGCTGTATCGCTCTTGGCACGGCAGCCCTTCCAAGCAGGACTCGGAGATCCCGCTGATCGTGGCGCACCCTCGGCGCACGACGGCTCAGCTCGCCGCGTTCACCAAGAAGGTCATCGGGGAGTCGCCCCGGCAGCAGAAGATCACCGACCTCCTCCTGGCGCTGCGGGCGGCCGAACTGTCAAAGTGACCGGACAAACTGTCCAGAAGCCCCGCGGAAGATAGTCCCCCGCGACGGCCCGATGCTCGCGTAGCGCCCGCGCGTGCTGCTCGCTCGATCGTGGTCCCGGCCCGCGACGAGGGTTCGGGGATCGAGGCGGCGCTGCGCTCGAAGCTGGCGTGCGGATATCCGGCGCTGGAGGTGGTGGCGGTCGACGATCGCTCCACCGACGCGACCGGCGAGATCGTCGATCGCCTCGCCGCCGCGGACGCGCGCCTCGGGCAGTGCACGTGGAGGCGCTCCCGGAAGGCTGGCTCGGCAAGATGCAAACGCTCCACCGCGGTCTCGCGCTCGCCACCGGGGACTGGGTGCTGCTCAGCGACGCCGACGTGCGCGTACGCCGAGAACGAGCGGGCGGACATGCTGGCGGTGTTCCCGCAGATGCGCTCGGTCCGCTGGTCGCCGTGGATCCCGCTGGTCGTGATGATCGCGCCGCTCGCGCTCGATCTGGGCATCCCGATCGCCGCCATCATGAGCGGTCACGTCGCCGCAGGGTTGCTCGCGCTCGGGCTCGCCACGCTGACCCACCTCGTCCTGACGATCCACATCGCCGCGCCGATCGCGGGCGCGCTCCTCTGGCCGCTCGGTCAGATCATGAACGCGCTCTTCATGGGCCGCGCCGGGATGCGCGCTTGGCGCGAACAAGGCGTGTGGTGGCGCGGCACGTTCCACTCGCGCGCGGTGGTCGACGCCGGGCGGCGGATCGACCTGCCGAGCCTGCGGATAAGAGGTCTTGCCAACGCCAATAGGGTCGATTAGACTCTTTTCATGGCGCAGATACATTCTCTCTTTTGGCTCCGTCACCTCCGCGCCGAGCCCAACCAGTTCCTGCTGCACTACGTCGACGGTGAGATCGTCCGCCGCGGTGCCGGCCTGAACTACTGGTTCAGCTCTTACTCCGCGGCGATCGCCCAGCTCCCGGTCGAGGACTGCGAGACGACGTTCGTGCTGAAGGAGCGCTCGGCGGATCACCAGGAGATCAGCGTGCAGATCACGCTCGTGTACCGGGTCAGCGATCCGGAGCGCGCGGCGAAGCGCGTGAACTTCTCGATCAACATCGACAGCGGCGCGTGGATCGAGCCTCCGATCGAGCGCCTCGCCAGCATCTGGTCGCTGCGCGCGCAGCCGGCGGCGCGGAGCTACCTGGCGACGGTGCCCGTGGTGACTGCGCTGCGCGAGGGCGCCGAGCGGATCCGCGACGCGGTGCGCACGTCGCTCGAGAACGACGCCGAGCTCGGCGCGATGGGTCTGTCGGTGGTGCGAGTGGAGGTCGATCGCGTGGCGGCGACGTCGGAGGTCGAAAAGGCGCTCCAGACGCCGACCCGCGAGTCGATCCAGGAGAAGGCGGACGTCGCGGTGTTCTCGCGCCGCGCGCTGGCGGTCGAGAAGGAGCGCGCGATCAAGGAGAACGAGCTGTCGACCCAGATCGAGCTGGCGCGGCGCGGCGAGGAGCTGATCCGCCAGCAGGCCGAGAACAAGCGGCTGGAAGCGGAGAGCGAGGCGGTGGCGGAGCGGCTGCGCAGCACGGCGCTCGCCGACGGCGAGGCCCAGCGCGTCGAGGTATGGAAGGCGGCGCCGAACAAGGTCGTGTACGGCCTCGCGCTGCAGGAGCTGGCGAAGAACATCACCAGCATCCAGCACCTCAACCTCACGCCGGACATGCTGAGCACCGCGCTCACCCAGTACGTGGGCGAAAAATGAAGCCCCGGCTGGTCATCGTCACGCGCAAGACCAACCTCGAGGCGCTCGTCGAGCACCACGGGACAGAGGGGCAGGCGCGCTTCTGGGTGGAGTGCCGGAAGCAAAGCTTCGACGAGGTGAAGCGGGCGCACGAGCAGCACGTGCGCGGCCTGACCCAGATCTTGCGGCAGATCCCGGCCGATCGACGGCGCGCGCGGCTCGATCGCGCGGACGTCGATCGGTTCCTCTTCGCGCCCGACGACGTGGTGATGGTGGTGGGTCAGGACGGCCTGGTGCCGAACGTGGCGAAGTATCTGCGCGGCCAGCTGGTGATCGGCGTGAACCCGGACAAGGCAAGAAACGATGGTGTTTTGTGCCGTCACGCGCCTGAAGCAGTGGCGGGGATCCTGGACCTGCTCGAGACGCAGCCGCGCGTCGAGCGGCGCACGATGGCGCTCGCGGTGCGCGAGGACGGCGAGCAGCTCCTCGCGCTGAACGAGCTGTTCATCGGGCACAAGACCCACCAGTCGGCGCGCTACGTCATCGATACGGGCGCAAAGACGGAGCGACAGTCCTCGTCCGGGATCATCTGCGCGACGGGCACGGGATCGACCGGCTGGGCGCGCTCGATCATGCAGCAGCGCAACCAGCCGGTGAAGCTGCCCGATCCGCAGGATCGCACGCTCGCCTGGATGGTGCGCGAGCCCTTCCCTTCGCGCATCACCGGCACCACGCTCCAGCACGGCCTCATCGAGGACACCGGCTTCGTGGTGACCTCCGAGATGCCGAACGACGGCGTGGTGTTCGCCGACGGGATGGAGTGGGACGCGATGGAGCTGAACGCGGGGCGCTCCGTGACGATCACCGCAGCCAAAGAGCCGCTCAACCTCGTGATCTGAAGGCCCAAAGCCGCAACTTGTCCCGGTTCAGCGGCCCACGAGCCCGACGTCGTTGCGATAGACCAGCTCGACCGGCTGCCCGGTCTCGCCGACCGCGACGCCCCACCACTGCTCGTGCACGGGATCCCACTGCAGAACCACGGTCACGCAGTAACAGCCGCGATCCGGCATCAGCGCCTCGGCGGTGCTGATCTCGGCGTCCAGCCCGCCGGTCACGCGCCGCGCGATCCACGCGCTCGGCACCGAGAGCTCGGACAGCTCCCAGCCTCCCGACGGCGACGCGTAGAGCGGCAACACCACGCTGCCGACGACGCGCGCGAGGCGCAGCGTGGTGGCGTCGGGACCGAGGCGGGTAGGCGCGGTCCAGCCCTCGCGCACGATCGACGGCGAGATGAACGTCGGCGTCGGCAACAGCGCGACGTGGCGCAGCTCCTCGAGCTCGCTCTCGTGGTGCACGCCGAGCCGCTCCTTGCTCTGCCACAGCGTGTGCGGGATCGCCTCCATCGCGTCCTCGCCGTACACCCGCTCGAGGAGCTTGTGCGCGTCCTCGGGGAAGAGCGTGTCGCGCAGCGAACGCAGCGCCCGCAGAGTGAGCCACAGCGTTCCGTGCTCGGGATACGCGCCGGCCGATTCGGGGAGGCGATCGATCAGCCAGGTAGGCGTCGGCGCCTCGGTCCACGGCGGCGACACCACCATCATCACGCGCGGCCCGCGCTGATCCTGGAGGTGGGTGCGATCGCCGTTCATCAGGCGGCGGTGGCGGTGCAGGCGGCCCGCGCGATCGAGCAGGACGTCAATCGGCGCGAGGTCGCTGATGATCATGTCGAAGTCGAGATCGCGCGGCTCGATCGCCGCAGTCGCGATCACCAGCCAGCCGGAGCGATCGGCGCCCGCCGCCTCGCGGCCGAACCGGGAGGTGAGCACCCGCTCGATGTCGAGGCGATCGCCGATCGTGAAGCGCTCATGCACCAGGATCACGGCGTCGTGGCCCAGCTCCTTCACCGCGTGCGCGAACACGACGATCGCCGCTTCGACCGAGTTTCGCACCCAGCACACCGCGCGACCCGACGTGACCGCGTCGAGCGCGTGTCCCAGCGCGGCCGACTCGTGCTCGACGAGCTCGAACGACAGGCCGGTCTTGTCGGGATCGGCTTGATCGACGACGTGCTCGACGACGCCCATCTCGGAGGCATGGGTGAGCCGCGGGTACAGGCCGCGATCGATCGGGCGCTTCCCGGTGTTCCCGCGAAGAAACGGGGCCATCAGGCGCTGGCGGATGTCGCGCGGGAGCGCGGTGGCGAGGATGATCGCGGTGCCGCCGTGGCTGGCGTGGAGCTCGAGCAGCGGGACCAGGTGGCGCAGCGCCAGCGAATCGGAGGGCTGGAGTTGATCGATCACCAGGACGCTGCGCGAGAGCGCGAGCAAACGCAGGCCCGCGTAGCGCGAGGGGAGCGCGGCGAGGAGCACCTGATCGAGCGTGTCGCCGCCGATCGGTGACCACAGCGGGCGCTTGCGCGGATCGGCGAGGAAGCCATCGAGCAGCGCGCGACCGGGGTCGGTCTGCTCGAGCTTCACCGTGGGATCGGTGAGCATCTCGCGGCGATTCCAGCGGCTCGGCGAGATCACGCCGCGCCCGTCGGTCTGAACAGGAGCGCCTGCACGTCGACCGCGCGCTGCTGGACGGCGCGCGGAACGGCGGTCCACGGCAGCGCGAAGAAGATCGTCTCGCCCGCGCCGGCCGCGACCAGGCGATGCGCCAAAAGGATGGCCGCCTCGGTTTTTCCAGCGCCGGAAGCCTCTTCCATCACGAAGAGCTGCGGGCCTCTGCCGAAGCTGACGCTGCTCACCAGCTCCTGCATCGGCGTCGGGACCTCGACCTGGGTGAACAGATTGTCGGCGGCTTGCTCGACGAGCGGCGTCGCGGGCAGCAAGCCGTGGCGCTCGAGCGGACCGACCGCGGCCGCGCGCATGACCTCCCAGGTCGCCGCGATCCGCTCCGGGCTCTCGAGCTGGTGACGCCCGCCCGCCAGGCCCTCGCCGATGAGCGCGAGGCCCGCGACCGGCCACGAGATCGGCGCCAGGAGCCGGAACAGCTCGAGGTCTGCGGGCGGCTCGATCTGGATGGGCCCCAGCATCTCGACCAGCGCGTGCAGCCACATGATCGCGACCGCCTGCGCCTCGGGGTGCGCCAGCTCCTTCGGCGGCGTGGCCCGCCAGACGTGCAGCGGCGTGAGGAACGCGCGCCACCACGGCTCGAACGCCTCGCGCAGCGCCTCGACGTGCTCGGTGCGAGAAAACACGATCCAGCGCTCGCGCTGCGCGGCCCACTCGAACACCGCTCGAGGCAGGCAATGCCGCGCGGTGATGAGCACGATCATGAGCCGGTGCAGCTGCGCGGGCGGCATCTCGACCGACGCGGCGAGGCGCCCCAGCCACTTCGGGTGACGATCGATCCAGGTCGAAGCGATGGCGCCGATCTCGAGTCCGCGTGCCAGGGCAGGCAGCGGGGACGGGCGCGTGTCGGCCACGGTGGTCCGAGTGTTAGACGCGGCGCACACCCGGCGCAACTTTCACGGACCGCGTCCAGGGCGAAGCCCCGGCTTTGTTGACGGCCCTCGGGCGGCGTGTCACTGCGGATCCGCCGGGCGAGCCTGAAGCGGAGCGCTTCGGTCGCTACGAGGTCCTCGGACCGATCGGCCGCGCCGGCGTCTGATCGGCCGCGCCGGCGTCTGGTCGGGCCGGGCGGCGGTGGACCCTGCCGCGGGTCGAGCTCTTCTTGCGCGGATCCGGGTCGAAGAAGCTCCGCGATCGTCCGCGCTCAGCGCTGGAAGCCTATTCCTGGCCGGGCAACGTGCGTGAGCTCGCCACGGCACGCGGCTTCTACGTGCCGGGATCGGGCTACAACCGCGACACCGTGTTCACCGACGCGGACGGGGACGGAATTGGCGCGTGCATCGACAACAGCGACACCGACAACCGAGCCCAGGTGAAGACGACGGGGATCAGCGAGCGTCTCTGCGACGGCGTCGACAACGATGGGGACGGAACGGTCGATGACGGCTTCACGGCCTGTCCGCTCGATCAGAAGCGCACTGATGCCCCGGCGAACCGGCAGGGCGTCGGAGTGAACCAGACCGACCTCACCGAGTTGTACTTGAGCCGCACCGACGTCGACGCCGCGCTCGCCGGCCCGTACGGGCCGCTGGTCTTCTCTCGCACGTACAACTCCCGCCGCGCCACCAGCGACGCCAACGTCGGCAACGGCTGGACCCACTCCTTCGCCATCTATCTCAAGGCGATGCCCGCGGGGGACAGCCGCTACCAGATCCAGACCACGTCCGGCGAGATGCAATATTTTCGGTGCGATGCGGGGACGACCGATCGCAGCTGCGTCATCGACGATCACCAACCGGCGGGCAAGCTGCGCCGCGTCTCCAGCGTCTGGTACTACTATCCAGGCGACGGGACCCGTTACGCCTTCTCCGAGACAGCGATTCTCGGTCGGCAGGCCTATACGACTCACCTGGACTCGGCGGGCTTCGTGCTCTCGACCGCGACGGTTCACGCCACGACCGACCTTTTGTCCGAGATACAGATCAACGCCGCGAGCGGCAGCCAGATCGTCGCTTATGTCACCTCGACCCCTGGCGGCGGCTGGAACCGCCTCGACACCGTGAAGTACGCCAACGCGGCGATCAACAGCATCGACCCGTACACCTTCGTCGCGTACAACTATAACGCGACGACTTGGAACCTCGAGAGCGTCCAGTCGAGCCTGGACGGAGCGACGACGTTGACGCTGGCCAACTTCACGTACGACGCGAACGATCGAACTCTGACCCTCAAAGATGCCGCCCAGGACCTGACCTTCGTGCGCAACAGCGGAATCCAGACGTCGGTCACCTACAACGTCGAGGCGACCGGAAATCCGACGACGGTGTTCCAGCACAACACGTACTGGGTCGGCTCGCGTTCGACCGACTTTCACGCGGGCGGAATGGCGGCACGAACCTCGGTCCGCGATGACCACGGCCGCGTCACTTGCCTGGAGTCGGATGACTCGCGGATGACCAAGTACGACTACACCAGCAGCTGGGCACCGGTGCGCACGGATCTCTACGGGAAGGTCGGGGACTGCACTTCGGGGGGCGTGGTCGAGCGCCAGCTGTGGCACTCCTACGGCTACAACACGGCGCGTCAGTCGTGGCGTCCGGCCTGGACACGCGAGAAATCGATCTACTCGCCGGCAGCGGCGTGCACCGGAGCGTCGCTTCCGGCGGGTTGCCGCGAGACCAAGTTCGACTACATCTCGACGACGGACGATCGCCTCCAGTGGGTCACCGAGACCGGCTCGACGCGCTCCACCGCGGACGTCGTGTCCCAGCAGATCCGAAAATATCGAACCTTCTACTTCGGCCTCGATACGGGCCAGACGTGCGACTCCACCGATTCGTACGCCGGCCTGCCATGCAAAACCGAGACGCAGAGCTCCAGACTTCGTACAGGCCGTCCATTCATGATTGCAGTTTGAACCGGAGCGGTCGGGCGCGGGGATCGTCCGGCATCATGAGCTTCCAGCTCGTGCATTCCCCAAGGAGCTTGGCGATCGCCGTG
>ENA-ORBV01010002-ORBV01010002.1-microbial-mat-metagenome-genome-assembly--contig:-NODE-10002-length-15333-cov-5.260357_pt1 | contig 15333 bp, 11 predicted proteins | sample MGYA00237777_ERZ505514 | MGnify/ENA primary metagenome ERZ505514 (study PRJEB26160, sample SAMN06269048) | microbial mat metagenome | isolation source: Oligotrophic lake microbial mat | place... | reverse complement strand
GTATATTATAGTACTTTGTTGTCTTGATAGAGGTTGTTGTTGCACCAAGCAAGCACGCAAACTAACTAACAGACATATAGTCCCCAGAAAAGTTGTATACTTTTCACTGGTAGACAGTTCATCTCCTAGCCTCGGTGTGCGTGGAGAATTTGCTCCATTGATTCGATTCGATTCATTGGAAGATAATGTTGGGTCGTCCAGACAAACGATAGAATTAGGACTCTCCGACAAGCAGTTGAGTGCATATTTCAATCAAGCATGGAAGACGACAATGAGGACGTACGGAAAACAAATCGGGAGCTTACTGCGAATGCTAGTAGTAGTAATGGCCATACTGCAAGCAAAAGCCGAAGAAGGGTGCACCAGGAAAATCCTCTTGCCGTGTCTACCGTTTCCAAACGTGAACCTATTTCCACCCATGCCTCTGCATCCAACAACGACCATGGAAATGCACGACAAGAAAACACTTCCATAAATTCAATAACCGAGATGAAGACGAGTGGCTATGGAAAAAGCATGCGAGCCATGGCGGCTTCCATGGTTGCCGTAGTGGAGCCAACCAGCACAGCCTTGGTATCTTTCCACCAGACGAAGCAGGGTCCTGGTGCACAACAACAACAACAGGAAAACAACACTGAGGATAATTCAACAAAGATGAAAAATCATGGTAGTGACAACCCAAAACGAGCCCTGGCAGCTTCCGTCGTAGCCGTAGTGGAGCCGACGGGTCCTTCGATGCCCCCCCTTGCAGCAATCCCACTTTCTTCAAAGGCTGCGACAACAAGAAATGATGCCACAGTGCAAAAGGAGTTACCACAAAAACATCCATTTCTTGCAGCTGGTCCTACTTCTGCTGCTGATGATAATGATGATATCAGAAGCAGAGGAAGATCACCGACGAAACTAAAAAGTCGGAGCCCTATTATGTCGACGAATCATCCTCCCGCTGCTGGAAGAAGGATATCACCACGACCGCCGAGCAATAGGACGCTCAAGGGACACTCCAACCACAGTCCTAGGATATTACCACAGTCGCCGAGTAAAAAGTCGATCAAGGGACTCTCGAACCACAGTCCTCTGCATAAGATGGGTGGAGCACACAGTCCGATGGCACAAACAAACAGGCAGAAAAGGCGTGCGTCGCCAAGACGGGCCGAAACTACTGCTGCTGAAGGTGAAGGAGGAGTAACAACAACAACCAACAATCAATTCGCATTGCAAGCTCTACATAATCGTTACGCTAGTGTCCCAGCAATGTTACCATCGACACATGGCACACATCCCGTAGGCCTTTCTTCTCACGAAGCCAGACGAGCTGCCTTTGAGGCAAAATTCCGGGAATACGAGCAAGGAGCTGCGCCTAACAACCACCAAAACTTGGATGCGGATAGCGACGACAACGATCATGAGGAGGGGGATCACGACGAAAAGGGTCCGCAAGGATTGGTATTTTCTGCCGAGTGTCCTGGAGCCTATGCCGGTGATGGACAAGGAACAAACCTAGTGAGGAATGAAGATATGCGCTATTCCTTGTTGCGTGAAGAAACAGAAGCAGAAGAATCCAAACAAATGGAATATGATGTAGTCATTGTTCCATCACTCGGCGGGGACAACCACAGCCATTACAGAAATGACCCAAGTGCCATTATTACGACAAATGAACCTTCTTCTACCACTGCCGGCCTTGCAAAAGCTGTCCCCGTTCAAGACTCGTCTCTCCTGCTAGATGTTGACGTGGAACAAATTAGTCCAGAGCAATTAGAAGAAATGACTGAAAAGCAAAAGCGTGGTTTTCGTTCTGCTCTTTGGTGTGCCGTCTGCGCTACTTGCATGGGACTTGTTGTGGTGGTGGGGATCGCACTCATGATTGTGTTTTTGGTGGATTTCTCGGGCGATGACGATGACGGTAATATCGCGCCGCTTCCACCAACACCCGCGCCGACAGCATTTTACTTTGATGTCCCCGACGACACTGCAGCAGCAATCATGGAAAGTGCAGCAACTCCTCAATCACAAGCGTAAGTTCTTTTTGCAGATGTTTCCGGGTGTGGTCTTTGACGAGACGTGATCGCTGGGCAACAGCTACTAACACAAATTGACGCATACATTATGAATGTAGATATCGATGGCTTCGTTTGGATCCGAATTTCGACAACTATCCAGATTGGAGGCTGAAACAGCGTTTTGCTCTGGCGACACTGTATTTTTCCACGACAACGACGGGAACAACATCCACGGGTCAGGATGGAGGGCAAGAATGGAAGAAAAAGACGTCTTGGATGACATACGACAATCATGAATGCGATTGGTATTTTTCCAAGCAATATGAGACCGCCTCTAGCATCGTGACAGTGGAAAGTCCTTGCAGAGAGGATGGAGTCTATGAGCTCCTCCTCTTGCCGGAAAACAACCTTCATGGAACCCTTGCACCTGAAGTGTTTTGGCTCGAATCCTTGAAAATCATTGACTTGATGCAGAATTCTCTGGAAGGGTCGCTGCCGTCCCATATAGGTCGCCTCGCGGATTTGAGGCACCTAGTTTTGGATAAGAATTTCAATTTAACGGGGCGCATCCCAAGCGAGCTCGGACTCTTGAGGAACATATCCGTACTAGCGATCGCGTGGACTTCCCTGGCAGGCTCGCTGCCATCGGAATTAGGCTTGCTTTCTTCTGTCAAGGATCTGGTGTTTTCTTGGAATGAATTAACGGGGCGCATCCCAAGCGAGCTCGGACTCTTACGCGAGGCCGAGGCGCTCCTTCTTTCTGGGAATAATTTGACACACAGCATCCCAACAGAGCTGGCAGAGATGTCGTCGCTGAGGTATTTGGGTCTGGATTCCAATCGCCTAACTGGCGGCATTCCTTCTGGACTTGGACAGTTGAACCGGCTCTATTACCTTGCATTAAGCGAAAACCAATTCACGGGTGTACTTATTCCGGAGCTCTTTCAAATTAGTTCACTGAGAGAATTGTCGCTCTTTGACAATCACATGTCTGGAACGATTCCTACTCTCATTGGTTTATGGACCAACGTGAATGGCTTTTTGCTGAACAAAAACAATTTTACAGGCACCATACCAACACAAGTCGGGCTGCTGCGTAATATGAAGGACTTTGATTTGCAGGGCAATAATTTCACGGGTCCCATCCCATCCGAGCTTGGTTTGCTGACGTCTACGACGCTGTTGTTGTTGAACCAGAATTCCTTCACGGGTACCCTTCCCAGCCAGATGGGGCAACTTTCCGGCCTTTATTATCTGGATATATCTTCGAATCAGATGACAGGTCCCATTCCATCCGAGATTGGAACGTTCGAAACCTTGTTCCTGTTGAACATGTCCACAAATGCCTTGACGAGTACGCTGCCCTCGGAGATTGGACTTTGTCAAGAATTGTTGAAGCTCGATCTGGACCACAACCAGTTGAATGGACCACTGCCATCGGAACTGTCGTTGCTCCGCAATTTATCCTTGTTTCATTGGTCCAACTCATGAATATGCGGCTAGAGTGCTGCTGGCTGACAGTGAAGCGTTGCGCACTTTGCCTGCTGGAAACGTCTTCACCTTGAATGCCCATGTCGATGGAAGAACGTTCATCCATTCCTGTCGATCATCAACGACGGAGGTGCGGCCATTGTATTATTGCGAGCCGAATACTGTACAGTATTATCCCGTGGAAACCCCGAGCACTGACTCATCGGAACGAACATCCCACCGCATCCATGGAATCGAATTGGGAAGTCCTTGCTGCCGTGGGTAGTCCATTCGAGCTTTCGCCCGAATGATGCTAGCTACAACTATATTTCTAGATATCTAGTTAGCAATACTAGTAGGTGCTGGGGCTTCTCTCTAGCTAGTAGCTCCGAAAGTCTGTTACTAGCTACTCCAGCAGTATGTATAGGTGGCTACTACATGTAGTAGCAAAAGTAGATCTACAAGTAAGTTTGTTTTGAAAGGCTTGTGAAGGATCAACGAAAGGGCATTGATTCATTGGTCTCCTGTTTTCGAAGCAAGTGTGCGTGCTTGATGATGTCACGCTTCCTCCTTTCCACATGTTTCGCGCCCCTTACATTTTCTAAGTGACACCCTACGTGTATTTGGGACGTTAGTAATAGGCCAATGTTCTTAAACCAAAACCATCGACACGGGCAAAGAAAGGGTTGCACTGCTGGCAGCGGGAAGCATTCAACACGCGGAGTGACGCAGGTCGAGACGTAAGTGCAAGGATACTCTACAAGCACGGTAGTACAGCACGGTAGATACCAGCTTTCGAACTTTCAAAATAAAATAAAGGAATTGCCAATGACCAACGTCGCAGTAGTTGGAGTTGCCAAAAGGCTAGGCACATGAAAAATGAAGGAAGGAAAATAAGGAACGATAGGAATACTAAACAAGCCGTTGCTAGCTAGCTAGCTAGTAGTACGTGAATGCGTGGCTGTGGCTTCTTCAACTAAATTTGTAAATAATAGTAGACTACTAATACCTCATCGTAGCAGTTGTATCGTAGCCTTGTGTGCATTCCTTTATTACTGCTCATTATTGTTTGTATCTGAATGTATAACTGACTGGTCTCATATCGGAAATCGAATATCCAAACCTTTGCTACCATGTGCACTACTCCTGCTACTGCTACACCTTTATCGTCTGCCGACAATGCCGTCCAAGCTGCCCCCAGGAGAACGTGCCGTCGGAGACAACGATATGCTTCTCTGCTCTCAACGTTGGTCTTGTGCCAACCACAACACTTGTTCGTGGAGTCCTTTGTTCCACCTCATCCTGATTCCGACATGGCTCCACAAGACATCTGGGAACCTCTTTTCCCACGCAATTACACGCCCACCTTTGTGCATCCCGCCTTGTGTCGGCATTTGAAGGACGACGAATGTCAAGACGTCGATGAACGTTTGCAAGATCATGCGCAACGGCATCGAAATCGACAGCAGCAGCAACGACATTTGCAGCAGGGGGCCTTTCCTATTCATAAACTACCCAAACCAGATCCATCACCCAAGGACAGCAGTGACAGGGTCCTTCCAACGGACTTTGACGATCACATATCAGACAATGGATTCTCGGTGCCACCACCTCCAAAGGCGTCCTCTTCTTCGTCTTCGTCTTCTGTGCTCAGCAATCAAATCCAGTATCCCATTGCCACTCCTTCAACGACCAATGCTACTACCAATACTACCACCACTCTGCCAATATCTGACAACCAAACTTCCTACGCTCTCCTGCAAACACGTCGCAATCCGTCTTCCACCCCCGCCGGTGCCCCCGAGATGACTATTTTGGTGCTCCTCATGCGGTTCACGGATCACAAGGACCGCGCCTTGCCCGATCCGTCCGTCTATGATGCCTTGTGGAATGGTCGGATTCGTTCGTGGTTTGACTTGAACTCCTATGGCCATTATCGATATCACGCCCACGTGGTCCCCCAGTGGATGGAGACCGATGGCACCGAAGCCGCCTTTGCCGCCGGCATGAGTGGATTGCGACATTCCCTCCAAGAATCCTTTTGGCCTTTGCTGAATACCTTGAGCGCAGATCCAAATTGGGATTGGACGCGCTTTGATTCCGACAACGACGGCAAACTGGATGCGGTGGTCGTCTTGCATTCGGGATATCCCGCCGAAGTGGGCGGGTTGGATTGTACCAATGATCGATCGTACGAAGATCGCATTTGGAGTCATGCCTTTGCCTCCTCGGAAACATGGACCACCTACGGAATCAAGGGATCCGTGGACTATACCCTCAACGAACAACTCGCCAGTGGCACCGGTGTCATGGCAACCCAACAGCAACAACAGATGACGGCGCCACCACCACCGTATTATGAATTGCACGGATACTTGATTGCCTCGGCTTTGGATGGAACGTGCGGAGCCAAAGGAGCCAAGATGGGGGTCATGACGCACGAATATCTTCACACATTGGGCTTGGATGATGTTTATGACTATGGTGCCGCCAGCGATGGCAAGGGCATTGGCGTTTGGGATATCATGGGATATCCGTACGGTCCCGAAAATGATGAAGATTTTCCAGGACATCTTTCGGCGTACAGCAAAGCCGATTTGGGATGGATCCAACCCAAATCCTTGATTTGGAGTTACAAGACCAGTGGGGCTGCGGAAATCACACTGGATCCGGCGGAACTCTCCGGGGATGCGATTAAACTTGTCCTCGCCAATGGCAATACCCAAACCGACACACCACCACAAGACGGCGACAACGGTCAAGATCCTCCCAATCCAGAAATCAAAGAAAAGCTCCTTCCCGTCTATCAAAATCACAATGGCAATAATAAATACGAAGAGTATTTGTTGTTGGAAAATCGACAAGCCCTGGAATTTGATCGCGACTTGAAGGATAAAAGTGGTTTGGTCGTCTATCACGTCGACGAAAGTGTCCCGCGCATGAACAATCCCGGCTTTCCCGGTCAGGGCAATTGGCCTTACAATGGGAATCATTATCGGGTCGCCGTCTTGGGGGCGGACACTATGTTTCATTTGGAACGTGGGATTAACAAGGGGGATCCCCAAGATACCTGGAAACCAGGCCATGTCTTGGGACCTGGTTCGCCCCAACGATCTCCCGACAATACTGAAGTTGCCCCGTCTCAGAGCCGTCAAGGTCAACTGAAGGGTTCTGCCATGTACCCCAACACGGACACGTACCAATATGGGGTGGTCCATGAAACGGGCATTTCCATCGAGACCATCGAGGAAGCGATCGGGGGCCAATTGACGGTGCGCATCTCCTGGGGACCCAAAGCGGGAGACAACACAAATAATCCAGAGAGTAGCAGTAGCCCACAACAACAAGAGGAGTGTACCAATTTGTGGTATTGGGTGGACCTCCAACTGCCTGGCAAAGATAGAACGCTGGCCGTCCATTCCATGAGTTGTCAAGAAATCGGACTGGATCCAGAGTACTACTGCCAATTGATGGACTATTCCATGGGATGGAATGTTTGGGAAATCTGTCGCGCGGAGTGCCCCGAATCCGACTGCAATCCATGATTTATTATCGATAGTAAAAGCCTAGCGACTCGCATAGCCTCTGTTGTGCGTCATGTCCCTGATCAATGAGGCTTCTTGGTGAACGGTCGCCCCCTTGTACTGTCGAATAGGATCCTTCATTCCCAATCTCTCATGGAACAGAATGGATTAGTGTACTGCGTTGCTAGAGCCTCCAGTGGACTGGCATATTTTGGGCTGTCGGTTTGCGTGGTTGTTCGTTGAGATTTTGGGCTGTCGGTTTGGGTGGTTGTTCGGGGTCGATAAAGTCCGGGGAGTCCTCGTTGATGATAATGTCGTTGTCTGGGTCGACGCCGTCCGTCGGATGATCCTCCTCCTCCCAATACGAAGGAAAGCAATACCACCAGAGGAATAGTATCATGTATATAATAATCGCCAAACCACAAAAGACGGTCCCAAAGACTTTGTAATTGAAAGCATGGCGCATAATGCTGTCAAAGTAGTATTCATCAATGGCCACACATGTTTCACAGTTTCCATAGAACACATCGGCCTGTACATCCTTAACAAAATCATAGATCCCCCTGACACATTCCGTAGCAGCCACTTGCGTGTCCATGTGCGAACACTCTCCTGAACCAAAGACGGTGGTCCTGCACTCTGCAAATTTGCATGCCCCGACTCCATCATCGCCACCAGAAAATTCGACGACTGGTCCCCCCGTGTAAGAGTACTCCCACACCGCACAATAATTGTATTCCTCCCATCGGCCACAGTCCTTGTGCGTTTTGGTGTTGGCCCCCGTAACGTACATGGGGCCATAGTAATACGTTGGAAAAGGGCGCGTACGACCACATCCGCCAACAATAGAGGGTGATCAACATTAATCCAGGAATCCAAAGGAGCTGGGTGTTCCAGAAGAGCACCAATACCCACCAATGTTTTCTTTTCGTGTTGTCAAAGCTACCCACATTTCGAATCCACAATGGCGCTTTGCAACAAAAGCAGACTGCCAAAGTTTCTTTGCCACATTCTGTCCACGTGTTATTGTCATTGTAATATTTACAAGCGAAAATACAAGTAATGAGGATGCCCACCGGCAAAACCAACCAAGCCAAAGCCGTCTTTCCCGTGCCAAACTGTACGTCATAGGGCAGGATCGCCAATCCTGCCGTCATCATGGCCGCCAAGACGAACAAAACCCCATTGAGACATGGTGTGAAGCATCCTACGTCTGGCTGCCCCGTGAGGATTTGAAAATGAGCCAAAATCTTGGCCCCAGCAAAGATGGACACCAGCATGGACGCCAAGAAGACATAGAACGCGGTATCGTAGGGCATGACACCCATGAATTCATCCTCGACTTTCTGGGACCATGGAGAAGATGCAAACGACATTATGTACAGCAATACTCAGACATTATGTACAGCAATACTCAGTCTGATTGCTGTAAAGAAAGCTACGATGTGGCACAGTGTGGCTGTCTCCAACGAATACAATTGTGTTATATTAGTAGTTCGTATGTTGGTTTTCACAGGGTTTGTGAGTTGCAACTTTCCAAATTAAAGAAATAATGACCATGGTCACATCGCGGGTCCTGCTTCAGTGCCTCGTACAGCACCATGATACTGCAGCTACTGTACGACGTGCTGTTGTAGCGCGCTACTACGTACAGTACTTCATGCCGACTAAAGTTAGTTAACTCTCTCAAAATGACCCCTAATAGCCTTATCATTCCTTCATTATTTTGATCAGCCAATGTTCCACTGAGGAGAAAGACCCAATTCCAAAAAATTGTCCTTCCAAAAACACTAGCTTGAAGGAACAACATGATCCAATTAGTTCCTCAGGAACTTGCCACAAAGCACAAGGGACATGCCATCCGTTAAATAGGTTCATAAAATTGGTTCATAGGATTTACGAAATCGGTTCATAAATTTTGGTCTCTTGCACAAAAGGACTGTGCAAAAATCAGTCTATGAAAAGGATCACAATTAAGAACCCTTTGTGAAAAATGAGACAACAAATAAAAAAGGGTTCATAAAAAATGGTTCATAAATCTATTGGCAACAACTGATGTTTTGGGACATGTTTTGATAACCTTTTTTGAAAAGGTTCTTAATTTTGAAAAGGGTTCACAATTGTGAACCCTTTCATCTGGCATTCAAATGTTCATTGTTTTCTTTTCAAAAGGGTTCATAAATGCAAAGGGTTCATGTTGAAGCAAAAGGACCATCAATGTCCGGTTGTGCCAACTGTTGTGCATTGGGGCAAGTTCCAGAGAACAAAATCAATGTTCAAGAATGACAAACTCATTGAAATTGCTGCTGTCTTTTAGATGGATGAACTTGTCCTTCAAGATGAGAATTCTGGCTCATCCGGAAACAGGTGAATCCTTCAGATGTCATTTGAATGACATGCACCATGTGGAACACATCCATTGGACAGGCATCTCTGATCTCCTGAAGAACATCACTCTGTCCCATGGCATCTGTCCAAAATTCATTGATGAAAGCAACCCTTTGTTCATCCGTCATGGAAGGAGAAAAATGCAGCGCGTGGTTTGTCAACCTCAACAAATGACAAATGTTCTGAACGGCACAAAAAAGTCAGTTTGGGGTCAACATTCTGGAAGTGTCAAATCTGTGCCAATTTGGCTCAAACTTTGAAATTCAAGTCTCTCATTTGCACCCAAATGTCTCTCCCTGCAATGGCATGGAATTCATTTCATGGGTGCACATGTTTGTCAGACCAACTTGTTGTTTGGCAATGTTTGAGACAAACGATTTGCAGCCAGTGCATGACAAGTCCTTGTGTCGCACACATGCACACACAGACAGAGCCCACAACAGATCAAGAATTGTTTTGGTTCTGAGCAGATGTCATCACAAATAAATGACCTCAACAACAGAACAAAACAACAAACCAACTCTTGGGCAATGATTGTCTCGACCGCTGATTGGAAGAACTGTGAGACCTTAAAGCGAGGATGAAAAGCCTGTCCCTGGATGGAAGAATGAATGACCCGTTCGTACACTAGAAGCAATAGTGGAATTCGAAAGATTTCTGGTAGGGAAAGATACACATCATGCAAATAAAGATGCACAACTTTTCCAGCAATAACCCAGTCAGTCGTCAAGTCAGTCAGTGAGCGAAATATTCAAGGCAAGACACATACACATCCTGCATGCAACCAAGCGAAACAACTAAGATAGTGTAAGACTGGCCACTATAACCAGAAATGAGCTAGTCAGCTGTGGTCGACAAGACTGTACATATACATACTTCATAACCAGCTAGTCGCTAGCTATACTGTATATCCAACAACGTTTTATTCAGTAGACTATACCATGACAGCCTGTAATCCTCGACAAACGACAAAACGCCAGCGACCAAGCCGCAACGATGCGGCATCAGGCCTCCCGCTGCCACAGCGACCACTATTCCTACTCGGTCTTTTACTTTTCTCCAATTCCTTCGTTCCTACTTGCCATGCTTGGATTCCACCTCGTCCCGGTACGGAAGTGGCGGCGAATTGGGAATCCGTCCAGGACATGCGGGTACGGCTGGGACAAGCTTGGAACTATACGCCTTCCTTGATTCATCCCGAAATTTGTCGTCATTTGACCGAGCACGAATGCCAAGACGTGGACGAGGGCCTGCAAGATCATGCGCGTCGGCATCGTGCCTTGCAAGAAGAACGAAGACACAATCCCAATTTGGGAACCTTCAAAGTACGTAGCTGTGGTGGTGGTGGTGGTGGTGGTGGATAGGAAAAAGTATCACATGGCAGACTGGACCTCATAATACTCTTTGCTTTGTTTCTATTTTTCAGGTATTGGTCTTGCTCGTTGTCTTTTCCGATCATACCGACCGACCTTTGATTGATAAGTCGGATGTCGAAAATACATGGAATACTCTCGTGCCAGAATGGTTTGATGAAAATTCCTTTGGTACGTACAACTATTAAAACTTTTGGGTCGAATGAAGAGTCGGGTAGAGTTGATCGGAGAATAAGAGAGAGTGTGCTTTTGTTGGCGAGTTGTGAACTGTTGTTCTCGTGTTTATTCCTCTCTTCCTTTTTACCATTATTATTCAATTTTGAAGGAGCCTACGATGTGGAACCCGTCGTAGTGGAGTGGGTTGTCACAGATAATACCGAAGGTGAGTAGTGCCTTGCCTTTTGGTTTGTGCATCCCGGCCCCGTGTTTACCTTGTCGTACATCTTGAGACGGCTGGTAGATACAACCATGTCTTTTTCACTCAATATCGATGTTTGTTTGTTTGTTTGTGTAGAGCATTATTCCTTTGGCCAAAAAGGTGTGGTACCCGAATTTCAAAAAGCTGCCTGGCCAGCGCTGGATGCCCTCGACAACCGACCCGATTGGGATTGGAGTGTCTTTGATATTGATAAGGATGGAAAATTAGATTCGGTTGTCATTACCCACAGTGGATATGGTACGTACTGTAGTGATTATAGTCATAATGCTGCACTGCGTGTGGTGGTGTATTTATTATATTGGATGGCATGCGCCTTACTTCATTTTTATTCTGGTATGCTCACAATCGATTATTCTATAGGTGCCGAAACCACCACCACCGATGAATATGGTCGAGACTATAACAATCGTATATGGGCCCATGCCTTTGCCGAAGCCAATTTTGATTCCACCTGGGTCTCCAAAGATGGTTCCATATCGTTGTTTGGGTATACCGTCGCCTCGGCCTTTGAAAATGACAAAGGAGTCGTTCCGGCGACGATTGGTTTGACCGTCCATGAATATATGCATACTTTTGCCTTGATTGATTTATATGATACCACCAATCCCGCCGAAGGATCCGGCATTGGTGGGTTTGATATCATGGCCAATCCCTACGGTCCTAGTGGGAATGCCAATTTTCCTGGTCATTTGAGTTCGTGGAGTAAGCTCCAGGCGGAATGGGTGACACCCACCGATATAACGGAGGACGGAATTTATACCCTTCGGCCCTTGGAAACCTCACCGGATGGGTATAAAATTCTCTTGGGGGATACCGGCGAAACGGTTGGTGCCAAACAAGAATATTTGTTACTGGTAGGTACAAGTCCGAGCTCCGGTTGTAGTCAAGTCCGCTTGATCGTTCCCTAAACTGTGGCTCAACTTACATTCCTGTTACCCTTCACAGGAAAATCGTCAGAAACTAGAATTTGATATTTATTTGTACGGAACCGGCTTGGCCATTTATCACATTGACGATGCCGCGAGCGGTCAACAAAAAAGGGGGTTTCCCGGTCAGAAGGGAGGCGGAAAGGAATGGCCCGAGAATGGAAATCATAATCAAGTGGCCATGCTCCAGGCCGATGGATTGTTCGAGCTGGAACAAAACAAGGATCGAGGTGATGGAGATGATTTGTGGCAACCAGGACAAGTGTTGGGTCCGGGTCAATCCAATACAGTGTTCCCCAATACTGACCGTTACATGAATGGCAACATTATGGAAACAGGCATTACGATTACTGTGTTAGAAACAACCGTAGAAAACGAAGTGAAATTCGAAGTCTCAGGGCTTGGCGGTGGCAACGGCAACACCGAGGATAATGCTGATTATGGTGGTGGCGATGGCGACGCAAATAGCGACAACACTGCTAATGGCGACAACAATGCAGATGCCGACAATGGCGGGAATGGAGATGCCACGGCGGATGAAAATACCGATGACAATGCGGGCTTCATGACCGAAGTAGGAGGTGGAGACGACGATTTTTGGAACTTTCTCACTGACGATGAGGCGGAACTAACTAATGACGCGGGCCTGGTCACCGAAGACGCAGAGAGCCCAACACCTAGTCCTACTGCAAAACCGAGCGACACCCCCACAAAGTTGCCGACTGCAAATCCTACTGCTACGCCTACCCGTGTCCCAACAGCTAAGCCAACGACACCAAACCCAACTGTATCTCCAGGTGAACCCTCACCTCTGCCAACTCCGGTCCCGACTTCAAGGCCGACTATTGCAACAGACTCACCCTCACCTGCCCCATCGGCTGCCCCGACTGCGGAGACGACTGACTCGATCGAATTACAGACAGGGTCTGCAGAAGATATTCCGGACCGAACACGTCCTACTGATTCTCCTGGTGCACCAGGGGAGGAATTCAATGCAACTGCGTCGTCGTCGAATGCAAGTTCTGTGGCGGATCTTTTCGAACCGGACGACGAAGCGGTAGCTACGGATGGTGATTTAGGGCTACCTCCTTCTATTGCTGCCTACCAAAATCCCGCCGTACCTGCTCCCGGTGCTAGCAAAGTGGTGCCGAGTCGGCCCCCTGCAATAATGGATGAAGCCGTTGACATGTCGTCCACCGGGGAGAATCAATGGGAAGGAACAACGAATGGCCAAATGTCCCGGTCTGCAGCAACGCCAACAGTGAAACCTAAGTACTGGACCCTAATGATTGGAGCAACAAATTTGGTCGTTTTGATGTCAGTCGCAGGTTTCCGTTAAGCGGCGCATCATACTAACAGTAACGGATCACCTGCCACAGCTCGATGATGCAGAAGTCTTTGACACGGCGTGAGACTTAGTTTTGATGATTCGAAACTTTCCGTGTTCAATAGAAGCTACTAGAAATAATTTATTTCTTCACAACATAGAGAGAGAGAGAGAGATCTTTCTTCTGCGAGCGAGCTCAGAAATGGTCCTTCCCAAGGATAGATATTTTTTAAATCCAAACACATAGAACCACTGTTCCAACCAAGTGCGCTGCTTGCATTTTCACAAAGTGGCAGCATAGTTGAGCATCACTATGTCTGAGTTTACATTGCAGGCAATAAGCGACGAAATGAGGGATTGCTCATTTTTAGCACCTTCATGCTGCTGCTGCTCAAAATATTTGTGTTTGTAGCTATGGTCATCAAAATGTAGTGCAGGTCCAACACCTGTGCATAAAGGTTGGATCAAGATGTGGTGACAAGAACTTGAGCAAAGAAGAGGGCAATTAAGTGTTAGAAGTAGATTGATGTCCCTTGTCAGATGATAACTCAAACTCTGAAAAAATACGTTATTGTAGCATCCTCATTAGGCCTAATCAAAATTTGGAAGAAATCAAGGCATTCTTCCAGCTGCTATAGCATGGAAGAACATTTGTTCCTCATCCTGAAAAAAGTTGAGCTCCAAGAACTTCAGCTTATGTTGCACTTACTAACATCTTCGTCATGTTCAAAAAAATATTGCTAGAGAGCTAGTTGTAACTAGTAGATTTTTTTGCCACTTGTTTGTTGCTATGGGCATCATGCTGCCTGCTTTTTGATTGCAAAGCATGTAGGTTGAACTAAAGCTGATGGAAATAGCTGTTTTTATTGCTGAGTAACTCTGCCAAGGCATTTCCTGGAATATTTTTTCAGGGAATCCAATCTTCTCACCCTGTTTGTGTAGAACATGATCACAAAACTTCTCTTGCTACAGCACTGAACTCTTACTTAAGGTTGTCAATGTTCCATTATCAACACTGTAAAATGATGATCATGCCGAGTTTTTAAAAGCAAAGCGCAGTCAGCAATGACAAATGCAGTGTCATTTCTCATGTTTCTGGCATGCTGACAGAGTCATTGACATTTGTTTTTAGGGCACTGATGTGTCGATCTCTTGTTGAAAGAGATCACAGCACAACTCGTCTTTGTCATTAAAAACCAACAGCTGACAATTGAGATGAAACAAGGTGCTACCATGCTTGCCATGCTCGTCTGGCACTTTGTGCACATTGTTACCTCAATTATGTCATTTGTGTCACAGTTTGACATGATTTGATGGATGGCTACTGTGGTTTGCTTGCTGTTGACAACTTTCCCTTGCACCTGCCTACAACAGATCATTGCAGACCATTGCTAGTTTTTGGTAATTGCTAAATTGTTCACGAAGATAGCTGTTAGCGATGCCATGCTACTCTAAGTGACATCTGCAACAATGCAACAATGCAGCAAAAATGTCTTTTATGCAACAGAAATCAACATTGGTTTGCCCAATTGTTCATTAGTCATATCAAATCCTCATTTTAATCACAGTGCTGTCATAACAACATGCACAATGAAATGATACAAATTACTGATTAGACCATTTTGTGTGAGTTTTTCACCTTCTCCTTGTGCCTCTGCCTAGCAAATTTAGTTAACTGCTCGCAAATGTCACTCTGAGAAAAAATGGTAGAGATTGTCACTGTGAGTCAATTTGCATGGCAATTGTGACAGCAACTGCACATCATTCTTGTCGGTGCTTGCTTGCTTTCAACTTGCTGACACGGATCATCAAGAAGTGTAGATTGGGCATAATTGGTACCAACATTAACTACAACTGTTAGGTTGGGTGGTCTCTCTTTGTTG
>ENA-ORBV01009998-ORBV01009998.1-microbial-mat-metagenome-genome-assembly--contig:-NODE-9998-length-15337-cov-4.659699_pt1 | contig 15337 bp, 15 predicted proteins | sample MGYA00237777_ERZ505514 | MGnify/ENA primary metagenome ERZ505514 (study PRJEB26160, sample SAMN06269048) | microbial mat metagenome | isolation source: Oligotrophic lake microbial mat | place... | reverse complement strand
TGTCTACGCCGCCGGGCGCGACGGCACGGTCGTGGTCTTCCGGCACGGCGAGACCTTCGAGACCCTGGCGATCAACACGTTGGATGATGGGTTTGATGCGTCACCCGCCATCGTCGGTGACGAACTCTACCTGCGCGGCCGCAAGGCGCTGTATCGGTTTTCGCGGTAAGGACCATGCGCCGGGCGCTCGCGGCATTGCGGCGGCAACACTGCACCAATCACGTCCTCTGGCGCTTCTCGCCCTTCGGGCAGGGCGGTGATAATACCGAAAAGCCACCGTGGTATTATTCGGCATGCCCTCCATCTCTCTCAAAGTGCCCGACGACATCGACGCCCGGCTCGAAGCGCGGGCGCGCGAGCTCGGCACCACGAAGTCGGAGTTGACGCGCGAGGCGCTGACGCGTTTCCTTGATGATGGCTCCAGCGCAGGCGTCTCGTGCCTCGACCTCGTCCGCGATCTGACGGGCAGTGCTCAAGGGCCTGGTGACCTGGCGTCGAACCCGAAGCACCTCCGCGGATACGGCAAGTGAAGACGCGGGTGATCCTCGACACGGGCCCGCTGGTCGCACTGGTGGACGGGCGGGACCGCGCCCATGCCTGGTCGGTGGCGCAGTGGGCCGACATCGAGCCGCCGCTCCTGACGTGCGAAGCGGTCATCTCGGAGGCGTGTTTTTTGCTCGACCAGACGACGGCGGGTTCAGGGGCCGTGTTCGCGATGCTCGTGCGGGGGGCGGTCGCTGTCAGGTTCACGCTCGACGAACACGTGAAGGAAGTCCAGGCGCTGCGGCTGAAGTATGCCGACGTGCCGATGTCGGTCGCCGACGCGGCGCTCGTCCGCATGGCGGAGGAGCACAGCCGCAGCGCCGTGCTCACACTGGATCGAGACTTCAAACGTTATCGCAAACACGGGCGACAGGTCATTCCCGTGATCATGCCGGCTGAGCGGGCGCGGTCGGTCCGTCAGAGGTAAATCGCTGGCCTCCGCGGGGCCTGGGTCGGCGGCACGCTGGGGAGTGCCGGGAGGGTGCACCAGTCGCCTAACGGCTTCGGCGGGCAAGACTGGCGCCAAGGCTACGACGTGGAAATCGCCTCTGCCGACTTGAGCGCAAGCGCCACGAACGTCAGTGTCCCATTGGTGCATCCGCCCGTGGGAAGTGTCGGTGACCCCACCACAAAGAGGTTGTCGTGGTCGTGTGCGCGGCCGCTCGGGTCAACGACACTGCCGGCCGGGTCTGTGCCCATGCGGCATCCGCCGGCGGGATGATCCTGATACGACAAGCCGCTGATGGTGCCGCGCCGGCCATCGTTGGCCCGCGCCATCAGGTCAAAGAGCGTCTCGAAGTGCGCGCGTACGGCCGGCTCGCGCGCCACCGAGGCGGCGTCAAGTTTGTGCCGCACGACGGGGAGAGGATCGCCCCACCGGTTGGTCGCAGTGGGGCTGAGCGTCAGCCGACTCTCGCGATCCGGGTGCACGTCGTAGTAGCCGCGCACGCGGGCCGTGCCGCGAGACGTGCGTGTCTGCCACTCGTCGAGCACCGCGTCCCCCAGGAGCAGCCGGCCCTCGGCGTCGCGCAGTCGAGGCGCGCGACCGCCGCCACTTTCCCACACCCGCAGGTCGTGGCGCACGTAGGGCTGATCGGTCGCGCGGCGAAAGAATGCGCGCGAGACGAGGCTGTGCTGCTCGTTCATGCCCGGGTAGATCCGGAGGTTGGTGTCGATGGTCGTCTGATACGCCAGGTGCCCGGTCATGTACCGGCCGACGTGATCGGATCGATTCGCCAACCCCGAGGGGAAACGGCTGTTGGCCGACAGCAGCAGCAGGTGCGGACTCCACGTGTACCCGCCGGCCAGTACGAATGTTCGCGCTCTGTATTCGACGGTGTGCTGTTCGGGTCGCCCCGTGCCGTCCTGCCTGACCGCCCTGGCCACGGCCACCCGGTCGCTGCCGTCCTGCAGCTCGAGCCGTCGCACAAGCGTTTGATCGTGCAGCTGAATCTTCTTGTCCGCCAGAAGCTGCCGGAACGTGTAGTCAGGCGAATACCGCGCGCCGGTCGGACAAATCTCGCACGTGTTGCAGCGCATGCAGATGTTGCGCCCGCCGTATCCCTGCCGCGTATTTTTTGCCTGCGGGGTCGTCCAGAACGGATGACCGCTATGTTCAGCCCACGCCTTGAGCTGCACAAGGTTGTGCGTCATCGGCATGGGCGGCATGGGATACGGCTCGGACCGCGCGTCCTCGGTGAAAGGTCCCGGGTCACCCGACACGCCGATGCGCCGCTCGGCCTCGCAGTAGAACCGTTCGAGTTCCTTCCACTCGATCGGCCAATCCACCGCCAAGCCATACAGCGACTTCAATCGCGTGTCCTCTTCAGAGAACCGGTTGCACACGCCGCCCCAGTGCAACGCCGAACCTCCCACCGCCATCGTCCGCGAAATAATGCCGTCGGCGGCCTGGTCTTCCACAAAGTCGCCGGGCCACTGGTTCTCCCCGTACTCCAGGCTCCGCTGCCGATACTCCGCGCGATTCTCGACGTCGAAGAGCGACCGGCCAGCCTCGACGACGATGATGGAGCGACTGGGGCGGATGGCGGCGATTTTTTCGGCGACCATCGCTGCGGTGATGCCGCCGCCAATGATGCAGATGTCCGACTCGTGCACAGCCATCAGCGCCCGCCCTTTCGAGTGGGCAGCGGTGCCGGCGGTGCCTCGGACCCTTCGAGGCCCCGGCAATCAGCGCGGTTGATTGCCGCTCGATACGCGAGGTTGTACCCGGATGGGCCATGAAAGAACTGCCCCATGAAATCCGCGACGACGTGGACCCCAGTGGGCTGCGACGGTAACTGGGTGACGCGCGTCGGGGTGTTCAGAGCGGCTTCGATCAACCGGCGACGTGTGCCGATGGCCAACGCCGAGAGGGAGGTCGCGCCTTCGGCGACCGCCGCGGCCTCGAGGGCCGCCAACTGATCCGGATACGCCGAGGCGGGCGACGAAGCGGTCCTTCGCAGCCGGGTGTTGCCGTAGCCGTGGCCGGCCTCGGCCCCAGATCGATACCCTCCGACCCACTCGACGAACGCGTGCACGGCGTCGGCGCGCTCAACAGCGGTCAGCCCCGACGGCAACACGACCTCTGCGATGGCGCCAAGCGTCTCTGTGTTGAGCGTCGGCACGGACGGCGACTGCGTCCACCCAAACGCGCGCAGCGATGACAGGGGCAACGCCGCTGCGACCGCACTCACCAGCCGCAACCACAGGCGGCGCGTCATCGCGTGGCGACCACGCGCCCCTGCGCCATTACGAACGTCACCCGCTGCAGCGCCGTGATGTCGTCGGTGGGGTTGCCGGACACGGCGATGATGTCGGCGAGATAGCCGGGCGCGATTCGGCCCAGCGTGTCACCCATACCCAGCGACTGCGCCGCCAGCGACGTCGCGCTGATGACCGTGTCAATCGGCCGCTGTCCGGCGGCCACGCGCGCCAACGCCTCGCGCGCATTCTGCCCATGCGCGCCGGCCACGGCGTCGGTGCCCAGCGGCATCCGCACTCCGGCGGCGAGCGCCTTCTTGAAGATGGGCCCCAGCGTCGGAATCGCGCGTTCCATGAACGCGAACCCTTCCTCGGTGTAACTGCCGGCGCCGATGAACTTCTCGCGGTTCTCGATGTAGTTTTGCAGCACCAGGCCAATGTTTGGATCAAAAAACACGTCGGCCGCCTTCATCGCCGCAATCGCCTCATCGTCTGCAAACACGCCGTGTTCGATCTGGTGGCAGCCGGCCTTGACCGCCGTGACGATCGACGCGGAATCATGCGCGTGGACGACGGCGCGCAGGCCCTGCGCACGAGCCTCCGAGCAGATCGCGGTCAGTTGGTCGAGTGTCGTGCTCAGCTGGCCGCCATCGCGGATGCTGCCGGAGGCGAACGTCTTGACCACGTCGGCACCGGCCGTCTTGAGGGCGCGTACCGCCTCGCGTAGCTGGTCGGGTGTGCGCGCTCCTGGCTGCAACTGGCCGAGCGAGGTAATGATGCGCGGGCCGAGGAGGGTGCCAGCGGCCACCGCGTCGCGAATCGCGGCGTCGGACCTGTTGCCAAGGTTCTGGACCGTGGTGAATCCCGCGAGAAGTGTCGCCTTCAGATTGGCGGCGATCGCGGCGTCGCGCTGGGCGTCCGTCTCGCGCGGCACACCGGGCCGATTCCCGTAGCGGCCATCTGGACCGAAGTGCCAATCGATATGGGTGTGTACGTCGACCAGACCAGGTAGCAACGTGACATCGCCGAGGTCGTGGGTCACAGGCCCGGTGCGCGGACCCACCGAGACGATCCGTCCACCATCGACCTCAATGACCTGATCTCGCAGCAGCCGCTGCCCGTCAAACACGCGGGCGGCGCGGATCGTCACAGGTCCTTGGGGGGTGGGCACTGCCTGACCGTGGCCCAGGAGCAGCAGCCACGCCGCGAACGCGATCGTGAGTGTCGGTGTCATGGTCGCGTGATTCTACAGCAGGGGAGTTGAGGCAACGTGCAAGCTGCCTGAGCTACTCCGACCGCAGCGCCAGCATCGGGTCGATGCGCGTCGCCCGGCGCGCCGGCACCCAGGTGGCGAGCAGCGCCACACTGCCGAGTCCGGCGATCACGGCGATGTACGTGAGTGCGTCAAACGGCTGCACACCAAACAGCTGTGACGACAACAACTGCATCAATCCGGCGGAGGCGGCCAGGCCGATCGCCAGACCGATGGCGGTCAGTGTCAGACCCCGTGCAATAAAAATTCTCTGCACCGACCCGCTTTGTGCGCCCAGCGCCATGCGGATGCCGACTTCGCGGCGGCGCTGGGCGACGATGTAGGCGATGACGCCGTAGATGCCGACCAGTCCGAGCAGCAGGGTGACGGATGCGGCGATGGCCAGGATCACCAGCACAAATTGGGTCTGCGCCATTGAGGCGTCATACATCTGGCGCATCGTCCGGACGCGCGCGAGCGGCAGATTTGGATTGACGCCCCAGACCGCCTGCTGCACATCCGTGAGGAAGCCGGCGGACTGAATTCGGGACGAGCGAATCGCATACGCGACAGAACGTTGCACGTACGTCTCGCCGCCGATCGCTTGTGACACCTTCATCGGCCAATAGATGGTGGGGGGCGCGGGCCGGGTCGCGCCGTCTTGGCGCTCGTTGCCCACGACGCCCACGATTTCGATCCAGCCGTGTTGTGTGGTGCGACGCACCCGTTTGCCGATCGCCCGGGCAGGGTCGCCCCAATATTCGCGTGCGAGATTGTCACTGAGCAACGCGACCGGCGCGGCGTTGTGGACGTCCGTCCAGGTGAAGTCACGGCCGGCCAGAATCTCGTTGCCCATCGTCGTGAAGTAGCCGGCACCGAGATATTTCATGCGGCGCAGCGGGGGAATCTTGCCGTCGGTCGCCGGGACGTCCTCGACCCAGATGGGGTCGTTGCTGCTTTGTCCATCAAGCGTCACCGACGAAGATACGCCGACCGACAACACGCCGCCCACCGCCTCAAGCCGGTGCGCGATCTCTTCGTGCATGCGCGCAACCTGGTCAATGTCCGTCACCACGGCCTGCGGGATGGAGACACGGAAGGTCAGCACCGTGTCCGGATCGGTGAATCCCGTCGGCACCTCGCGGATGGCCACAAACGACCGCACCATCAGTCCCGATGCGACAAGGAGGACGGCTGCAAGTGCCACCTGTGCGACCACCAGGCTGTTGCGCGCGCGATGACGCTCGCGACCTTCACTCGATCCGCGTGCACTGTCTTTCATCGAGGCGGCCATGTGTGGTCGCGCGTATTTCAGGACCGGAATGGCGCCGAACATCAGACCCGAGATGAGCGACACTCCGACGGTGAACAGGAGCACGATCGGGTCGAGGGTGATCTCGCTCAACCGCGGCAGTTGGGCAGGTTGCAGATACACGAGTAATTGGATCCCGCCGTACGCGAGTGCGGTGCCCAGGACGCCGCCGATGCCGGCGACCAGCAGCGATTCCGAGATCAGCTGCCACGCAATCTGGCGGGCTTCCGCGCCGAGGGCGAGACGAATCGCGAGTTCCTGCTGCCGGGCTTCCGCGCGCACCAGAAACAGGTTGGCGACATTGGCGCACGCGACCAGCAGCACCAATCCCACCGTGCCGAGCAGGATCCACAACATGCTGCTGATGTCACCAACCACGTCCACCTCAAGAGGACGCACCAACGACGCAATCCGGGCATCGTCGAACATCTGTTGCGTAAAGCCCTGGGGGAGAGGGAAGCGGCTGGTGAGTGATGGCAGCAGGCGGTCGATGTCCGTGTTCGCCTGTTGAATGGTGATGCCGGGCTTGAGTCGGGCGATCGCTTGATAGTTGAACCCTGCGGCATGAATCGTCGCCCGATCAATCTTCATCGGGAGAACCAGCTGCGGGTTCGCACTGAGGAACCGGAATCCCACCGGCAGCACACCGATCACCTCACGGGGCACCCCGTTGACCGTCACGCTTTGGCCGACCGCTGCCCGATTGCCGCCAAACGCCCGCAGCCAGTAGCCGTGGGAAATCAGGACCACCTGCGGTCCATTCGGGTGGTCGTCGTCTTTTGAGATCAGGCGGCCCAGTGCCGGTTGGATCGCCAGAACCGGGAGTGTGCCGTCGGTGACGTTCAGCGTGTCAATCAGGTCAGGCTCGCCGCGGCCGGTGACCGTGGCCGACCCAGTGCTCCAGAGTCCGATGTCCTGGAACGACTCGCCGGCGTCCCTGATCATGAAGTAGCTGGCTGCCGATTGCTGGAGCGGTCCCTCCATGACCCCGGGCGCCACCAGCCACGCGCCGACAAGCGACTTCGAGTCGGCGTAGGGCAGCGGCTTGAGGATGACCCCGTTGACGACGCTGAAGATCAGCGCGTTGGCGCCAATGGCCACTCCGACGGTGAAAATGGCCGTCAGGGCAAAGGCCGGTGTCTTGAGCAGGCGGCGGAGGGTATGTGGCACGAGGGGTCAGACGAGCGGCGCAAAGAAGAGGTTCATCGCGTTGGCCGCCGCTCGTGACGCGCTCGCCACGCTCGTTGGCGTGACGTTGAGTAGCGTCGAAAGGAATCACATGATCTCAACATTTGTTCGTTTACTGTTACTCGCCGCGATCGTGTTTAGCGCGGCCGGTCTTCAGGCTCAAAAGCGTAAGGCGGCGCCGGTTCAGGCGGTATACGCCGAAATCGTTACGTTCTACAAATTCAGAGATGGGCGGGTCATCAACACTCACGGGCGCTACTATCGGAGCCAGAGTGGGCAAACCCGTGAAGAGTCAAACCTGGGTGCTGTCATTGTCGATCCGGCGGAGCGAACGGTCACAATCCTGAGCGCTGAAAAACGAGAAGCTCGAGTGTTCACGATGCCCGAGGTGCCGCCGGTTGCGCCTTCGCAAAAACGTGTGCCGACGGTCACTGGACATTCACGGGTCGACGGCAGGCTCGTCACAAAGACTCGCATGAGTGGACCACGGGGCGAGAAGCAGGAGATGTGGACAGACGATCAACTTGGACTCGTGCTTTTTGCGCGAACGGAATCGGAACGAATGACCACTACGAAGACGATGAAGAACGTGTCCGTTCGTGTGCCCGATGTGGCGCTGTTCACAATTCCGAATGGCTATGCCATTAACAATGTGTCGCTCCCTGCGTCGGCGGCGTCTGCCCTTCCTCCGGCACCTCCGAGCTCTGGAAGTCCCCCTTCCCCTTGAGCATCGTGCGGGTGGACGGATCGAGATCGGCCGATCCGCCGATGAAGTTCGGCACAGACTCGGCGAGTACCGCGATCACCTTGGCGCCGGCATCCCGCGTGGCCATGGGGCCGTCTTCGACCGTGAACTGCGGAAGCTTCGCGTCCCATCCCGGAGCAAGTTCGCCCGCCATCGCTCGGTCGAGTTCGCCCGCGAGATCTCCCACCGCGGTCCGATACGCCTCCATCGCTTGCTGCCAGGCGCTCCGCAGAGTCCGCCCGCGCGCGCGCACGTTGTCGAACTCTCGCCGCACCTCCTCCGGCACGAGGAAGCGCGCGTCCTCGGGCCAGCCATAGGCTCGCTTGGTCAGCCGGACCTCGTCCCTGCCGAGTGGTTCGCCGTGGGCCTCGCACGTGTCGTGCTTGTTCGGGCTCCCGAACCCGATGTGCGTGCGCGCCACGATGAGAGAAGGCCGCTTCTCGTCGGCGCGGGCCTGGGTGAGCGCCGCGTCCACGGCCGCGACGTCCATTCCGTCCACCTCGAGGACCTGCCACCCGCAGGCGGCGAAGCGAGCCCCGACATCCTCCGAGAAGGTGAGGTTGGTGGTGGCGGAGAGGGTGATCCGGTTCGCGTCATAGAGAACGATCAACCGGCCAAGATGCAGGTCGCCCGCGAGCGAGGCCGCCTCGGCGGAAACACCCTCCATCAGATCGCCATCGCTTGCGATCACGTAGGTGTGATGGTCGACGATGGAATGCCCCGGGCGATTGAAGGTGGCCGCGAGCCAGCGCTCCGCGATCGCCATCCCGACCGCGTTCCCAAACCCCTGACCGAGAGGCCCCGTGGTCACCTCGACCCCTGTCGTGACGCCCCTCTCGGGGTGGCCGGGCGTTCGGCTGCCAAAGCGCCGGAAGTGCTCGAGGTCATCGACGGTGAGCCCGTACCCCGTCAGAAACAGGAGGCTGTAGAGCAGCATGCTCCCGTGGCCCGCCGAAAGGACGAAGCGGTCGCGGTTCAGCCAGCCAGGGTCCAAAGGGTCGTAGCGGAGGTGGCGCGTCCACAAAACGTAGGCCATGGGCGCTGCACCCATCGGCATCCCCGGATGCCCCGATGCCGCCTCCTCGACCGCATCGATGCTAAGCGTGCGGATGGTGTTGATGCAGAGGTCGTCGATGGCGCTCATGCTCGGGCCCCCGCGTACGCCGGCGAAGACAGACTCCTGGTCGCGCCGCGCCTGGTATTCACCTGGCTCTGCATGGTCTCGTCCACTTTCTGTTCGGCTTCTCAATACCGATAGATCGCGGCCAGCCCCGTGAGCGTCGGCATGCGCTCGGCCGGCACCACCAGCACCTGGCCACCTTTCCCCACGACCAAATCGCCCAGATCGTCGAGGAGATCATCGACTTGTGGGTCGCTCGCATCTGCCAATGTGACCAGGCCTGAAGTGACGTCGAGCTTGCCGGGGATCTGGCGGTCGGCGTCGATCAGCAGCGTCGCCGCCCGCCCGCCCATCGCGGCCAGAGCCACCTGCGCGAGGTCGTCATGGCCCAGCGCATTGGCCTGCGCCCTCTTGAACTCATCGGTCAGGGACTCGGTGGTGAGCAGGGTGTTTGTCATGGGTTCTCCTTGGACTTGCGTTGTCGACTCTTTCGCGGTCATGGTTTCTCCGACTCGGCGCGATCCGGTTGGACCTTCACCAGCGTCTTGCGGATGGATGCCAGTTCCCGCCGACGCTTCGCACTGGTCTTGGGATAAGCCATTTCGAGATCCTCCAGGGTATCGAGGACGATGCGGGAAATGATCAACCGGGCATTCTTCTTGTCATCGGCGGGAACGATGTACCAGGGCGCGTCGTGGGTGCTCGTGGCACTCAGGCAGGCCTCGTAGGCCTTCATATACTTCGTCCAGTATCCCCTTTCGCGGATGTCCGAGGCGCCGAACTTCCAGTTCTTGTCGGGCTCGTCGATGCGTTCGACGAACCGCTTTCCTTGTTCGTCCTTCGAGAGGTGCAGGAATATCTTGACGATGCGGGTGCCGTTCCCGTGAAGGTGCGCTTCATGGCTCACGATGGAGCGGTACCTTGCGTCCCATATCGTCTTCGGGTCGACCAAGGCGTCAGGAAGCCCCTGGCCATCGAGGATCTCCGGGTGCACACGCACAATCAGCACTTCCTCGTAGTACGAGCGATTGAAGATACCGATTCGTCCGCGCTCGGGAAGCCTTCGCGTGGTGCGCCACAAAAAGTCGTGCTCCAGATCCTCAGCACTCGGCTGCTTGAAGCTGAACACCTCGCAGCCCTGCGGATTGACGCCGGACAAGACGTGCCGGATGGCGCCGTCTTTGCCAGCGGCGTCCATCGCTTGAAAGATGAGCAACAACGCATAGCGGTTGGATGCGTAGTGGAGCCGCTGCAGGGAACTCAACTCATCGACGTTGTCTGCCAGCTTCCGTCGATAGCGTTTCTTCGACTTCCAGTAGGACTTGACGCTGGTCGGCCACTCTCCGAGATTGACCTCGTCTCCTTCGTGCACGCGGAAGTCCTTCGACTTGATCTTCATCTCGATCCCCTCGGAGACGCAGTTGGCGGAGGCAGCAGCGGTCGCCCGCGATCAGCGCCAGCCGCGCCTTGTGGCGCCGGGATGGCGCAGTTGACGAGGTCGCCGATCCGCTCGACCGTGAGATCGGCCGCGGGAAAGGCCGCGACGTTGTTCGGATCGAGGGCGTAGTGGCCCTGGCGGGGAAAGATCGTCGTGAGTCGGTCCTTCCATGCCCGTTTCATCGTCGCGAGGATGCGCAGCTTGTCGTCCACCATGACGTAGTGCCGGGCCGGGTAGCGCTCGGCAACGGGCTTAGCTCCGCTCGTCATACTCACCTCCACCTGCAAGCGCCTGGTCCACGGCCGCTTGGGCTTCCGCCACGATGTGACGCAGGTGCCCCTCACCACGGAAACTCTCCGCGTAGATCTTGTAGATGTCCTCTGTGCCCGAAGGTCGCGCGGCGAACCAGCCGCTCTCCGCAACGACTTTGACCCCGCCGATCGGCGCGTCGTTGCCGGGGGCGCGGCTGAGGATGCACTCCACGGTCTCGCCGGCGAGCTGTGTGCAGCGCACCTGCTGCGGCGAGAGTGCTGCCAGTCGCTTCTTCTGCGCGAGGGTGGCGGGCGCCTCGATCCGGGCGGCGAAAGGCTCACCGAGCTCCTGGGTCAGCCCGCGGTAGATCTCGCCAGGATCGCGTCCCGCGCGGGCGGTGATCTCCGCGGCGAGCAAGCCTGGGACGATGCCGTCCTTGTCCGTCGTCCAGACCGTGCCGTCACGGCGAAGAAACGAGGCGCCCGCGCTCTCTTCTCCGCCGAAACCGAGCGAGCCGTCGAGAAGACCGCTCACGAACCATTTGAAGCCGACCGGCACCTCGTAGAGATTCCGGCCGAGCTTGGCAGTGACGCGATCGATCATCCCGGTGCTCACGACCGTCTTACCCACGCCCGCCTGCGGGCTCCAGCCCGTCCGATGCGCGAACAGGTGGCGGATGGCGACCGCGAGATAGTGATTCGGGGGAACGAGTCCGGCGCTCCGGGTGACGATCCCGTGCCGGTCGTGGTCGGTATCGCACGCGAAGGCGAGATCAAAACGGTCTTTCAGCCCGATCAGCCGCTGCATCGCGTAGGAGGACGATGGATCCATCCGGATGCGCCCGTCCCAGTCCGCGGTCATGAAAGCGAACGTCGGATCGACGGTATCGCTGACCACGGTGAGGTTCAGGCCGTAGCGCTCGGCGATCGCGGGCCAGTAGTGGACCCCGGCCCCCCCGAGAGGATCGACGCCCAGGCGAAGGCCCGCGCTGCGGATCGCCTCCATGTCGACCACGCTGCCGAGATCGCTCACATAGGCATTCAGATAGTCATGCCGGTGGGTCGTGGCCGCGCGCAACGCCCGCTCGACCGGCATTCGCTTGACCCCTTCGAGGCGGCCCCTCAGAAGCTCGTTGGCCAAAGCCTCGATCCGGCCGGTGATCGTGGTATCCGCAGGCCCGCCGTGGGGCGGGTTGTACTTGAACCCGCCGTCCTCCGGCGGATTGTGCGAGGGTGTGACGACGATGCCGTCGGCCAGGCCGTCGGTGCGCCCGCGGTTGTAACTCAGGATGGCGTGGGACACCGCGGGAGTCGGCGTGTATTCGTCGTGCTCCGCCAGCATGACGTCGACATCGTTGGCCGCGAGCACCTCGAGCGCACTGGCACAGGCCGGCACCGACAGCGCGTGCGTGTCGATGCCGAGGAAGAGCGGTCCGCCGATACCCTTCTCCGCGCGATGGCGGCAGATCGCTTGCGTGATGGCAAGCACGTGCCATTCATTGAAGGTCTTAGCGAACGCCGAACCCCGGTGTCCCGAAGTGCCGAAGGCGACGCGCTGCTCCGGGACCTCTGGATCGGGCGCCTCGGTGTAGTAAGCACTCACGAGTCGGGGCACGTTGACGAGGGTCGCGGGTGGCGCCGGTTTGCCGGCCAGAGGACTGATGTTCATGGCGCCTCCTCTCGGGCGAAAATGGTCGCCCACTCGCGGTAACGCGCGGCGATCCGCAAAACCGCGTCCGACCGGGTCGCGCGCTTCAAGACGTAGTCGGCGACCGCATCCCAGAAGGTCGTACGCCCAACCGCAAACCCGATGAACCCCGGTACCGCCGCGGCCACGCTCAGCCAGCGCACCACCTTCGCCTCATTGGCGCCCCGGCCGAGTACGATGCAGCTGACGTCGGGTCGACCGTCGCTGCGCGCGAGCGCCACGATTCGCTCGCAGTCCTCCCGGCGATCCAGACCTTCGACCTTCCACACATCCGGCTCGACGCCCGCGTCCTGCAGCTCGCGGATGGTGCGCAGCATCAGCTCCGGTCGGACCTGCAGGTCATAGGCCGCCTGGTCGCCGCCGACGCGATCCATCTGCGCCGGCGTCGCAGGCACCAGCAGCTCGAACATGAACCGCCGGTCCGTCGCCCGGCAGACGTCGGACAGTCGTACCAGTCGCGCCGTCTGCCGCTGGTTGAGGGCAGCATCGTCGCTCTCGGGGTTGTAGCGCACCAGGGCCTTGGCGAAGGTCGGATCGAAAGCGGCGACGTGCTCCGCGAACGCCGGGCCGTACTCGAAATCGAACTCGTCCGATCCGCTCGTCTCCGTGGACAGCGCCGTCGTGTACCCCTTCTCCCTCGCCTCGCGGAGGATGGAGGCGCCGAACTCCTCGTCCACGAGGATCCCCGCGCGGGAGGCCGACAGATCGAGGCCCAGGGCCTGCTGGAATCCTTCGTAGATCACCCGCTTGCTGTCGACCACGGCGGCCTGCTGGTCCGCGGTCAAGGGCGGTGTGAAGTCGAACATGCCGGTGACGTAGGAGTGCCGATGGTCGAACGGCAGCAGATACAGCGGCCCGCGATAGCCGAGACTCTTCATCCGAGGACGACCTCCACGTGCCGCTCTTCGCTCATCTGGTCGGCCTCGTTCCGCCCGCAGTATCAGCGGCGGGAAGCGGGCAGTCTGTACGATGAAACACATAGCGAGGCCGCCCGCGCCCACGCTTTGTCGTCGAAGTAGAAACCCTTCACGTGACCGATGTCGCCGTCCGTCGCGCGGATGGCGTAACCCTCAATATCCTTGACATTGCGTAACATTGTTTCTCCTCAATTTCCAATGAGCCGTGAGTCGTTGTGCTCGAGTTTCCTCACGTTCAAAGTAGGCGCGTATGCCCCGCAGTGTCGGTGCGCTGGCATACCATCGCCAGGGTCTTCTTGACCCCGTGACTGGGCAGTCAGTTCCGTGCCACGGACTTGCGACACGGGGCCCAGGCTCGACGATGACGTGATGGACTTTGCGCCGGCATCGACGCCGATCGTGCCCAAGGAGTTCTGACGCGGCCACCAGGCGGCGGGCCGCGCATCACCCGTGCGGGCGGAGCGTACCCAAGCAACGATATCTTTCGTTCGACCCCTATATGCGCGGCCGGATGAGTGACGCTCCCTCCTATGCCGCCCCGGTTGAGATCGGCGCCGTCATGGTCGGCGGCACGGTTGCGCAAGTCGTGACTTCAGGCGTGGACGGCTTTGCGCCCGGCGACTGGGTCGTGGCCTTCGGCGGCTGGCAGGATTACTCGGTGTCGGACGGCACTGGCCTGATCAACCTGGGCAAGAGCCCTCGAAACCCCTCCTGGGCGCTTGGCCCGCTGGGCATGCCGGGTCTCACCGCGTGGGCTGGTCTGACCCAGATCGGTCAGCCGAAAAGCGGTGAAACGCTCGTGGTTGCCGGGGCCAGCGGTCCCGTGGGCGCGACCGTCGGTCAGATCGGCAAGATCCTCGGGCTTCACGTCGAAGGCATCGCCGGCGGGCCGGAGAAATGCGCCCATGTGGTGGGCACTCTGGGCTTCGACGCCTGCATCGACTACAAGGCCGACGGCTTCAAGCGGCGGCCAGGGCAATCCTGGCGACCTTCCGGTGGTGATTGCGGATGAAGCGTATATGCCCGAGGAAGCTGCCCAGATTTTCCCAACCCGGAAACTCGCGAGCGTGAATGACGATTCCGCGCGGGTCTCCATGGGGCCGCCATCCAGGTGTCCGCGGTGAGGCAAGGGTATGGAATTCGTGGGGGCGCAAAGCGGCGCTGACCTCGACGACGATGGCCCCGGACTCCCGGAAGAAGCCGGTGTGAAGTGGCGGCAACGGGGGGGGGGTGGCCAGCCACTGTATGGCTCGTCCGCGCTCCCGCCGCGGAAACCACTCTGCGGCCCTTTTTAAGCGGACCGCCCTTCAACCCCTAACGATGCCCGTCCAGCCGTTCCAACGTGCTCGCGAGAGATCTCTTCAACTTATCCGTCGCACCGGCGACAGCCTGCTCCAAGGTATCTGCCTGGCACGTCACCGCGGTGGGTTGCCGCCCCTCGAGTCGGGCTTCCATGAGGCACCGCTTGTCGTTCTGGCCGTTCTTCACGCCGTTCTCGTCACTCAGGTGAATCTCAATTCGGGTGATGTGTTCGCTGAAGCGGTCAAGAGAGCTCATCACCGCGGCTTCGATCCGAGCCACCAGCGCCTCTCGCCCTTCAATATGGTTATCGGTGTTGACCTGGATGTGCATAAGCTTCCTTTTGCTGTCACTTCCCTTGCGGGGCGGCCTTCGGCTTGGCGCACGCGCAGTTCTTGCCGCAGGTGCACGTCCCACCCTTGCCGCAGGCGTACCTAGCACTGCCACATGCTGAGCGATTCATTCTCCTCACCTCTTTTCCAAATAGTTCTTTGGTTACCCCGTCTCCGGTGCCTCGACTTTTCAAGTGTCCGCCTTCCGAAGCGCCGTGTCTGTGGGCCAGCGCACAGAGCCTGGCCGGGGCCCTTGATGCACAGCGGCGACCGCGCCTCGTCTCTCGCCTGGCTTCACTACGACGACCGGTGCGTGGGCCCCAGGTCCAGGGTGCGGCAGCGCACCGGCGTTCTCGCGGATACCTTCATCTTGCTACTCACGGAAATTGTCCTGGAGACCCATCATGTCCATCAACTGTCGAACCCTGGCCCTCGGGGCCGGGCTGGCGCTCACCTGGAGCAAGCACGCCAGTGGCCTGACCACGAATGTGGATACCAACCGCGGCCGCGTCACCCTGAGTGGCGCCGCGGA
>ENA-ORBV01009991-ORBV01009991.1-microbial-mat-metagenome-genome-assembly--contig:-NODE-9991-length-15350-cov-5.298108_pt1 | contig 15350 bp, 19 predicted proteins | sample MGYA00237777_ERZ505514 | MGnify/ENA primary metagenome ERZ505514 (study PRJEB26160, sample SAMN06269048) | microbial mat metagenome | isolation source: Oligotrophic lake microbial mat | place... | reverse complement strand
GGGATGCTGCCGCTGACCAAGGCAAACACCAAGGCGATGATTCCCGCGATTCCGGCGATCACGATGCTGGCGCTGAAAAACAGCGCCAAGCCACCCACCGCGCCGCCGGTCGCCAGAGCGCCGAGCTTGCGCCCGAACACGCTGCGCGCCACGCCAGCGGCGATGGGCAACGCAAAAACCATGAACACCAGCATGTCCGTCCATTGAAACCCGGGCTGGCCGCGTTGCCCCGGGCTGCCTGACTGCGAAACTGCGGGCAAGACCTCGCCAGTGATCAGGGCAAAAATCCTGGTGACGCCGGCGTCGATGCCGCCGGCGTAGTCGCCCTGTTTGAAAAGCGGCGTGATCGCCTGCTCGATGATACGTTTGGCGGCCAGATCGGGAATTGCACCTTCCAGCGTCTTTGCCACCTCGATTCGCAGTTGGCGCTCGTCCTTGGCCACAATCAGCAGCACCCCGTCGCCGACGTTGCGTCGGCCGATTTTCCATTCGTTGGCAACACGGTTGGCGTAAGAGGCGATGTCCTCCGGCGCCGTGCCCGGCACCAACAGCACCACCACCTGTGATCCCTTGCTGGCCTCGAAGGCTTGCAGCTTGGCCTCCAGTGCCGCCAATTGCGCCGCGCTCAGGCTTGCCGTGTTGTCGATCACCCGCGCGTTCAGCGGCGGAACCGGCTGCACCTGTTGCGCCAGCGCGACCGAACCCGCAAGCAGACACAGCGCCAGCCAGACGCTGCGCGCGAACCCGGCGGACACAACGGCGAGCATCACTGCGGACCCGCGCTGCGTTGTGGGATCGGGCGAAACCGCAACACCACGCTCAGGGTTGCTTTTTGCTGAAGTCGACCGTCGGTGGCGCGGAAATCTGCGCCTCGTTGGCCACCGCGAACGTCGCTTTGGGCGCGTAACTCAAGACCATGGCCGTGAGATTGCTCGGGAAACTGCGCGCCAGTACGTTGTAATCCTGCACCGCCTGGATGTAGCGGCCGCGCGCCACCGTGATACGGTTCTCGGTGCCCTCGAGCTGCACCCGCAGGTCGGAGAAACCCTGGTTTGCCTTCAAGTTCGGGTACTGCTCGGAGACCACCATGAGGCGGCTCAGGGCACTGCCAAGTTCGCCTTGGGCGGCCTGGAATTTTTTGAAGGCTTCCGGGTTGTTGAGTGTTTCCGGCGTGACCTGGATCGAGGTGGCCTTGGCGCGCGCTTCTATGACCTTGGTCAAGGTTTCCTGCTCGAACGCAGCTTCTCCCTTCACCGTCGCGACTATGTTGGGCACCAGGTCGGCGCGCCGCTGGTATTGGTTGAGCACTTCGCTCCAAGCCGCCTTGGACTGTTCGTCCAGGCGCTGAAAGTCGTTGTAGCCGCAGGAAGTCAGGCTCAAGGTGGCGACAATAGCGAGTAACCAGCGTTTCATGATGTCCCCTTCAAGGTAGCGCGTCAGGCGGCGCCGTATCACGTTAGCATAGGTGGTAGCAACAGACCCGGATTTCAAGCCACCCAAGCGCCCAGCCATGCCCAAAGCCAAGACCCAGGCCGCCATCATGGGCGGCTCGGCCGACGATGTGGAGGCGGCGTTTTATGAAGCGCTGCAAACGGCCGATATCGAGCGACTGATGGCGTGTTGGGCGGACGACGATGAGATCGTCTGTGTTCACCCTGGCGGGCCACGGGTGGTTGGAGTCGGCGCCATCCGCGCCACATTCGACGCGATTTTCTCGAACGGCAGCATCCGTGCCTGGCCCGAACAGGTGCGCAAGGTGGAGGCGTTGGCGAGTGTGGTGCACAACGTGCTTGAGCGCGTCGAAGTAATGACCGAGTCCGGACCAACACAGGCCTATGTGCTGGCCACCAACGTGTACCACAAGACGGCGCAAGGCTGGCGCATGGTGGCCCATCATGCGAGCCCCGGCAGCCAGACCGAGGCACAGGAAATCAACGAAGCGCCCCAGGTGTTGCATTGATACTGCAGGCTTGCCGCGCGAACGGTGCAATTGGGGCCACGCCGTGAACTACTTCGCCCCGCGCTGGCTGCCGGGTGGCCATTTGCAGTCCATCTGGCCCGCACTGTACGCGCGCCCCCTTGAAGGCGCCCCGGTGCATTTCCGGCGCGAGCGCTGGAACACCCCGGACCAGGACTTCATCGATGTGGACTGGCTGGACCACGCCGGCGCAGCGGCGCCGCTGCTGGTCATGTTCCACGGGCTGGAGGGTTCCTCGGCCAGCCATTACGCGCAGGCCTTTGCCGACTTTTGCCGTGCACGGCAGATCGCATTTGCGGTGGCGCATTTTCGCGGCTGCAGCGGCGAACTCAATCTGGCGCCGCGTACCTACCACTCGGGCGACTTCGAGGAGGTCGACTGGATCCTCAAGCGCTTCCGGCAACAGCATGCCGGGCCAATCGCCGTGGTGGGAATTTCGCTGGGTGGCAATGCCTTGCTGCGCTGGGCTGGCGAAATGGGCGTGGCGGCATCCCGGGTGGTGGACGCGGTGGCGTCCGTCTGCGCGCCTTTGGACCTGGAGTCCAGCGCGCGCGCCCTGGGCCGCGGCTTCAACCGGCAGGTCTATACACGCATGTTCCTCCACAGCATGAAGCCCAAGGCGCTGCGCAAACTGGCGCAGCACCCGGGTCTGTTTGACGCGAAACGCATGGCAGCGGCCCCAGACCTGTACACCTTCGACAACATCGTGACCGCGCCGCTGCATGGTTTTTCCAGCACTGAAGATTACTGGTCCAAGGCCTCTTCCAAACCGCATCTCGCGCGCATCGCCGTGCCAGCGCTGGTATTGAATACCCGCAACGATCCGTTTGTGCCTGGATCGAGCTTGCCGCTCCAGGACGAGGTGGGCCGGTTCGTCGAGTTGTGGCAACCCGAATCTGGCGGGCATGTCGGGTTCGCGCAAGGCGCCTTGCCCGGACATCTGCGTGCCATGCCAGAAGCGGTGGGCGACTGGTTGCTTGATCGCCTTGGTTTGGCTGCGGGCTTGGCCGCACGCGGATAATTTGCGCCATGGATGACATCGTCAGGAAGGCGCTGGTCAAATGGCCGAATGTGCCGCACTGTTACGGCTGGCTGGGGCTGGATGCGCGTGGCAATTGGTACATGCGTGACGATCAGACGCAGGCGTTGGGTCCCTTTGCGCAAGGCAGCCTGCACAGTAAAGGGTCCGTGCTCAAACATGAAAAGCTGGTGGACTTCATCGGGCGCAACTACGAGTCCGACGCCGCCGGTCAATGGTTCTTCCAGAACGGTCCGCAACGGGTGTATGTGGAACTCGAGGCGACGCCGTGGGTGCTGCGGGTTGCGGCCACCGATTTTTCAGTGACTACCCATTCGGGCGCCGCCGTCCGCGTACAGCGCTGCCTGGTGGATGAGGCGGGGCGGGTCTACCTGGATGTGGACTTGGGTTTGGGCCTGGTCCATACGCAGGACATGTTGTGTGCGGCCGAGGCGATCGAAGCCGGGTTGTGGGTGCCGCAGCCATGCCTGGCGGCAGAACTGCCAGCACGTTTTGGTTTCGTCAAGAGCCCGCAGGCCCGAAACGCCACCCGCAGCGCCTAGTTGGAAGCGGATGCTGCAGAGGCCGGATTCTTTGGCATTTCAAACTTGGCGCCGCTGGCGTTGGCGAGGTACACCACGGCGCGAGCGATCTCCAGGTCTTCAAAATCGCCACCACCCTGCGCGCCCATGGCGCCTTTGCCCTTGAGTGACGAGTTCACCAAGGCCTCCAGCCCAGTGGCAATCCGGGGCGCCCAAGCCGCCGTGTCGGCGATCTTGGGAGCGCCCGCTGCGCCAGATGTATGGCAGGCCGTGCACTGCACCTTGTAAACATCTTCGCCCGACTTGAGTTCGCGGTTGGCATCCCGAATCTCGACCGCGCCGACTTTCTGGATGCGCTGCGCGATGGTTTTTTCCATGTTGACCGTGCCAGCCGCAGGCTTGTTGTCGGACGTGACGTAATACACCAGACCGATGATGATGATGACCGGTGCCACAAACGACAGGAACACCGTGAACAACAGCTGTTGCGGGGTCTTGATCGGGCCCGTGTGTTCTTCCTCGTGGCTGTTGTCGCTCATGGTGTCCTCAATGGTCTTGCGCGTCTCAATCAGCCCGGGATTATAGCGGGGGGCCTGCTGCAAACCTCCTACAATGGAGCCTCACATATCTGCGGCTGTAGCTCAGTGGATAGAGTATTGGCCTCCGAAGCCAAGGGTCGTGGGTTCGATCCCCGCCAGCCGCACCATCGTCCGCATGCCATTTGACTTCGACGCCGTCACCGCGCCGTTTCGCATGCAACCGGGTTTGCGCAAACTGGCGCCAGGTGCGCCGCAATTGACGCCAAACCGTATCGGTGACCGTGCCTTGCTGGAAAAGACGGCGGTGCTGTCGCAGCACGCGCAGCAGGCACTGTTATGTGTGCCCGGTTTCGACGCCGGGCCGGCGCTCCAGGCATTGTTGCGGCATGCCGCAACGGAACACCCGGATGCGATCCGTTTGTCTGCGGACGGCGCTGTCACGGCCCTGCACCTGGGCTGGTCGGTACAGGCGGCGTCCGTACAAGGCACTGGCCCGCGAGCCATCGGGCGCGGCCTGCGCGCCTTGCCTCCTGAGTGGCGCGTGACCGGCCTGCTGTGCCTGGCCTTTGCGCAGGACTTCGCCGTGATCGAGGCGGATGCGGGGCGCCTGCCCTGGCTGGCGGTCTGCCTGCCCTCGCATTGGGCGCCGCATGAAAAGATCGGGCTTTCGTTTGCCCAAGTGCACGCGCCGGTGGCGGACAACCAGACCTTGCTTGCGGCTCGTGACCACCTGGCGCGGCTGGTCACCGGTGCGCAGCGCTGGGAGCGATTCGTCTGGACGATCACAACCGACGCTGCACTGGACAACCACCCGCAGCGCCGCGCCCGGATCGATTGGCCAGCTGAGCAGGACGCCGATGCGCAGGCGCTGGCGGCGCTGGCATTCTGGCGCACTGAGCACCAGACTTTCATCCCGGTGCCCGACCGGGGCCAAGCCGTTTTTACCATCCATGTTCAGGTGCAGTCGCTGGCGCAGACCATCACCCGGCCAGAACAGGCGCGGGTTTTGCACGCGGCGCTTGGCAGCATGTCGGACGCGGTGCTGCGCTATCGGGGTCTGGCACCGGCGCGGCGGCGGCTGTTGTCCTGGCTGGCGCAGCGCGGCGCAGGTGGCGCAGGTGGCGCAGGTGGCGCAGGTGGCGCTACCGTGCCTGCGCCTTGATTGCCAATGCTGCTGCGTAAAGGCTGTTGCGCGGCGCACCAGTGATATCGGCTGCCAGTTGCACCGCAGTTTTCAGCGGTAACTCGACCAGCAGCAATTCCAGTACCCGGGTGTCTGCCGCCGGCTCCGCGGCGCGCGCGACGGGGTGCAGCACCAGCACGAACTCGCCGCGCGAGTGGTTGGGGTCCGCCGCCAACCATGCCTGCAATGCAACGGCCGGCATGGTCGCAATCTGTTCAAACTGCTTGGTCAGCTCACGCGCGATGGTGACTGGCCGTGTGCCCAGCTCCTGCAGCGCGCCCGCCAGACTGTCGATGCGGTGGGGTGCCTCCAGCAGCACGATGGCGCGTGCTTCGTTCGCCAGTGCGGCGACGCTGGCACTGCGTTCGCTGGCCTTGCTGGGCAGGAAGCCGACAAACACGAATCCGCCGCCATGTTCGTCGCCAGCGACACCAGCCACGCTGAGGGCCGCCGTAACGCTGCTGGGTCCGGGCACGGGCACAACGGCCAGTGCTGCTGCGCGCACCGCAGCGACGAGGCGGGCGCCAGGGTCGCTGATGGCCGGTGTGCCGGCATCGCTCACATAGGCCACACGCTGACCTTCGCGCAAGCGGGCGATGACGCTGTGTGCCGCCTCGACCTCGTTGTGCTGGTGCAACGCCAGCAGCCTGCTGCCTGGCCGGTCGATGCCATAGGCGCGCAACAGCGCCTGCGTGTGGCGCGTGTCCTCACAGGCGATGGTGTCGGCCAATTGCAGCACATACAGGGCGCGCAGGCTGATGTCGGCCAGGTTGCCGATGGGGGTGGCCACCAGGTACAGCGCTGGCTGGGGATAATGTTGCATCGCCGCCGCATCGCGCGCGGCGCCTAGAGCGGGGGCATAGGATGGTGTCAATGCAGGGTTCCGGTTTCAAGGCGCCTGGCGCCAGCGCCACCAGCAAACAGGCCGGCGACGCCGCCGAAGATGCCGCCCTGCTGCACCTGCAGCGTGCCGGTCTTCGCCTTGTCAAGCGCAATTATCGAACGCCCGGCCGCGGTGGCGGGGAGATCGATCTGGTGATGCTTGACACAGACGGAACGACCGTGTTTGTCGAGGTGCGTTCGCGCTCTGGCGTCGACCATGGCGGTGCGGCCGCCAGCATCAGCGCCCGCAAGCGCCAGCGCATCGTGTTTGCGGCGCGGCATTACCTGATGCAGCTTGGCAGCGCGCCGCCGTGCCGCTTCGACGTGGTGGTGCGCGACCACGGCATGATTGAATGGCTGCGCGGCGCCTTCGATGCCACCTGACAGCCTCCTCCACCCCCCCATTGCATGTGGGCGCATGGGTCGGGGGTATCATCCGCTCCATGCTTGAGCAGCGAATCGAACAGCATTTCATCGACAGCGCAGACCTGAAGTACCAGGCTGCGCAGGTGCTGAGCAAACCGATTGCGGCGGCCGTGCAAGCCATGATGGTGTGTGTCACCAGCGGAGGCAAGGTTCTGTCGTGTGGAAACGGCGGTGGTGCAGCCGCTGCGGCCCATTTCGCAGCAGGTTTTGTGGGCGGGTTCGAGCGTGAACGCCCGGAACTCGCTGCTGTGGCACTGGCGACCGATGGGGCCAGTGTCACCGCGATTGCCAACGAACATGCGTTTCGCGAGGTGTTCTCGCGCCAGGTGCGCGCACTCGGCAGTTCGGGCGACGTGTTGCTGGCGATCTCGGCAGACGGTCAGTGCGCAAATGTGCTGGAGGCAATACTGGCAGCCCATGAACGCGAAATGGTGGTTGTCGGATTGACTGGCCATGGCGGAGGCAGGATGGCGCAGGCCTTGCGCGACACCGACGTCCATATTTGTGTACCGCATGACCGTGCCGCCCGGATTCTGGAAGTACAGATTCTCGCGCTGCACTGCATCTGTGATGCGGTGGACTCTCAATTGTTGGGTGAACAGGAGGAAACCACACCATGATTTTTCGTTCCGTCAGGCTATGGGCTGCTGTGCTGTGCATCGCGTGCCTGGGCGCGAGCCTGAGCGCCTGCGCGCCCATCATTCTTGGAAGTGTGGCAATGGGAGCCCTGGTCGCCACCGACCGGCGCACCTCGGGTGCGCAACTGGAAGATGAGGGTATCGAGTTGCGCGCCGCCGGCCGGGTCCGCGAGAGCGTGGGTGAGCGGGCGCGTGTGAGCGTGACCAGCTACAACCGCCAGGTGCTGCTCACGGGAGAGGTGCCCAATGCGCAGGACAAACAACTGGTCGAGCAGATCGTCTCGCGCGTAGAGAACGTGCGTTCCATCGTGAACGAACTCGGTGTGCTGGGCAACAGCTCACTCACACAGCGGTCCTCCGACGCACTGGTGACTGGCCGCGTCAAGGCAGCCATGGTGGACGCCAAGGACCTGTTTGCCAATGCGTTCAAGGTGGTGACCGAGCGTGGCACAACCTACCTGATGGGGCGTGTGACCCAGCGCGAAGCCAACCGGGCGACCGACATTACACGCAGCACCAGCGGGGTGCAACGCGTGGTACGGGTGTTGGAGATCATCAGCGAAGAGGAGTTGCAGCGTACGCTGCCGCAAAATCCCGCCCGTGCGCCCGCTCCTGCTCCCAAGCCCTGACAGTGCGAGGCGCAATCCCCGGCGCGCTCGTACGGGATTGCCTCTCACACTCTGAGTTGGACGCGCCCGTTTCTATTTGAGCCGTTTGACCAGGCTCGACGTGTCCCAGCGGCCCCCGCCGAGTTGCTGGATGTCGCCATAGAACTGGTCCACCAGCGCCGTGACCGGAACCCGCGCACCGTTGCGGCGCGCCTCCTCCAGCACCAGACCCAGGTCTTTGCGCATCCAGTCCACCGCAAAGCCGAAATTGAACTGGTCCCCCACCATGGTCTTGCCGCGGTTGTCCATCTGCCAGCTCTGGGCGGCGCCCTTGCCGATCACGTCGAGCACTTGCACCATGTCGAGCCCCGCCTTCTGTCCAAAGGCGATGGCTTCACCCAGGCCTTGAACGAGGCCAGCGATGCAGATCTGATTCACCATCTTCGCCAGTTGGCCGGCTCCGCTGGCGCCAAGCAGTGTCACGGCACGTGAAAACGCCATCGCCACCGCAGCGATGGCGTCGAATCCGCCCTGGGTACCGCCACACATGACGGTGAGCGTGCCGTTTTGTGCGCCGGCCTGGCCGCCCGAAACCGGAGCGTCGACAAACTGGAAGCCGGCCAGTTCCGCCTGCGCCGCCAATGCGCGCGCCACACTGGCCGACGCGGTGGTGTGGTCCACAAACACCGCGCCCTGCGCCATGCCCGCAAAGGCGCCATCGTCGGCACGCTTGCCGTCTGGCTGGATCTGCCCAAGCGTCACGCTGCGCAGGTCGTCGTCGTTGCCGACGCAGCAGAACACAATGTCGGCGCCTTTGGCTGCCGCCCTGGGTGTTGGGGCACTGCATGCCCCTGTGCTGGCCCCGTATTCCGTGCACCATTGCGCGGCTTTGGCAGGATTGCGATTGAACACCGTGACCTGGTGGCCGGCCAGCGCCAGGTGCCCGGCCATGGGATAACCCATCACGCCCAGGCCGATGAAGGCGACCTTGCGCGGGGCAGTTGCGGGGTAGGTTTTCGGATTGGTACTTGCCATGGAAGCCTGGGGAATTCAGATTGGTCTTTGACAAACCGCGCGCATTCCTGCTGTGGCCGCAGTCCTTTTACTGGCCGATGGGCGGACCAGGAGCACGGTGTTACACGATCGCGAAGTTTTCGGTTCCGGCACTCAGGTCCTGGGCCCGGCCACGCTGGCTATTGAGCTTGATCTGCAGCCGCAGGTCGTTGAGTGAATCGGCGTTGCGCAGTGCGTCTTCGTAAGAAATGATGTTGTTCTCGTACGCGTCGAACAGGGCCTGGTCAAAGGTCTGCATGCCCAGGTTGCGGCTCTTCTTCATGATCTCCTTGATCTCGGACACGTCACCCTTGAAGATCAGGTCCGAGATCAGTGGAGTGTTGAGCATCACCTCGACTGCCGCGTTGCGTCCCTTGCCGTCCTGCTTCGGGATCAGGCGCTGCGACACCAGCGCCTTGAGGTTGAGTGACAGGTCCATCAGCAACTGGGTGCGCCGCTCCTCCGGGAAGAAGTTGATGATGCGGTCCAGTGCCTGGTTAGCGCTGTTTGCATGCAGCGTGGCCAGGCACAGGTGGCCGGTCTCGGCGAACGCCACCGCGTGCTCCATGGTTTCGCGGTCGCGGATCTCACCCATCAGGATCACGTCGGGGGCCTGGCGCAGCGAGTTCTTCAGGGCGATCTCCCAACTGTCGGTGTCCAGGCCGACCTCGCGCTGCGTCACCACGCAGTTCTTGTGCATGTGGACAAATTCGACCGGATCCTCAATGGTGATGATGTGGCCGTAGGTGTTCTCGTTGCGCCAGTCAACCATCGCTGCGAGCGTGGTGGATTTGCCGGAGCCGGTGGCGCCGACCATGATGCACAGTCCGCGTTTGGAGGTCACGATTTCCTTCAGCACTTGCGGTACGCCCAGGCCATCAATGGTGGGCAGCACCTGCGGGATGACCCGCATCACCATACCGACCTTGCCCTGCTGTATGAACGCATTCACGCGGAAACGGCCCACACCGGGCGGCGAGATCGCAAAATTGCATTCCTTGGTGCGCTCAAATTCGGCGACCTGTTTGTCATTCATCACCGAGCGCGCCAGGGCCAGCGTATGCGCCGCATTGAGCGGCTGCGGCGAGACCTTGGTGACCTTGCCGTCGACCTTGATGGCGGGCGGAAAGTCACCGGTGATGAACAGGTCGCTGCCATTGCGACTGATCATCAGCTTGAGCAGGTCATTGATGAACTTGGTGGCCTGGTCGCGTTCCATGGTGCTGTTGCTCCAGGTGGGTCACTTCTTTTCGCTCAGGCGCGCGCTGACCACGCGCAACCGCAGCGAAAGTTTGCGGGCCAGCAGTGCTATCAGGTTGGCAGCAAGCTGGGGGTTGGCGGACAGCATGTCGTCCATTGCCTCGGCGGTCAGGGCGGCAATTTCACATTCGTTCATGGTGGTACACGCAGAAAACCGGATGCCGCTGTCAAGCAGGGACATTTCGCCCAGAATCTCGCCTGGCCGTGTCTCCGCCAGGCGCAGGCGCTCGCCCCAGGGTTGCACCCGGTCCACCGCCACCGCTCCCGACAGCAACACGATCATGAAGTTGCCGTATTCGTCCTGCCGGATCAGGTCGCGGTTGGCCGGTACCGTGGCAAAGTCGAAATAGCGCTCCATGCTCTGGATCGACTGCGCATCCAGATGGCTCATGTACTTGTCCTTCACCCACAGCGCCTGCAGCAGTTTGGTGCCGTGCGCCCCCGCCATGCGCTTGGCGTCAATCTCGGCCGCACGTGCCTCCCACGGAACCAGCAATGACGCATCCACTCCAAGCCCCGCAAAAGCGGTGCTGAACAGGAGGGAGTCCTGTTTTTCCTCGACCGGCTCAGTTCGGGGCTTGGGTTTGAGAATCTCGAAAATGCCTTTCATCACGTGCTCCTGTTGTACCGTTCCAGCTTAGCCGGGGAAATTCTCGGGGATCTTCGCTTTGCTGCGCGCTTCTGCCGGGCTGATGATGTTGCGTTTGACCAGGTCGGTCAGGTTCTGGTCCAGGGTCTGCATGCCGACGCTGTTGCCGGTCTGTATCGACGAATACATCTGGGCCACCTTTGCCTCGCGGATCAGGTTGCGGATGGCATTGGTGCCGATCATGATCTCGTGGGCGGCGACGCGGCCCTGGCCGTCCTTGGTCTTGCACAGGGTCTGCGAAATCACCGCCTGCAGCGATTCGGACAACATCGCGCGCACCATCTCCTTTTCGTCGGCCGGGAACACGTCGATGATGCGGTCTATGGTTTTTGCGGCACTGGAGGTGTGCAGGGTTCCAAACACCAGGTGCCCGGTTTCCGCCGCCGTCATCGCCAGCCGTATGGTTTCCAGGTCGCGCATCTCGCCCACCAGGATGCAGTCTGGGTCTTCGCGCAATGCGGAGCGCAGCGCAGCCGAAAAGCTCAAGGTGTGGGGTCCGACCTCGCGCTGGTTGACCAGGCACTTCTTGGACTCGTGCACGAACTCGATCGGGTCCTCCACCGTCAGTATGTGGCCAAACTCGGTTTCGTTGAGGTAGTTGACCATTGCCGCCAGCGTGGTGGATTTGCCGGAGCCGGTCGGGCCGGTCACCAGTACCATGCCACGCGGTTTGAGTGCCAGGTCGGCGAAAATTTTCGGCGCGTTGAGCTGCTCCAGCGACAGAATCTTGGACGGAATGGTACGGAACACCGCGCCCGCGCCCCGGTTGTGGTTGAAGGCGTTGACGCGGAACCGCGCCAGCCCTTCAATTTCGAACGAGAAGTCGATCTCCAGGAACTCTTCGTAGTTCTTGCGCTGGGTATCGTTCATGATGTCGTACACCATGGCGTGCACCGCCTTGTGGTCCAGCGGCTCGACATTGATGCGGCGCACGTCTCCATGCACCCGGATCATCGGCGGCAGGTCCGCCGACAGATGCAGGTCAGAGGCTTTGTTCTTGACGCTGAAGGCGAGCAACTGGGTGATATCCACGGGTTCCTCTATGTTTGTTACGCTTCAGGCAATTATGACCATGATTGCCGAGAATCTCCAAGCCGTTCGTAGACGTGTGTCGGCTGCCTGCATCGCTGCCGGTCGAGCGCCGCACACGGTACAGGTGCTTGCAGTCTCCAAGACTTTTGCAAGTGATGTGGTCGACCGGGCGATCGGCGCCGGGCAGTCCATGTTCGGTGAGAACTACATTCAGGAGGCAGTGCAGAAAATCCAGCTGTTGCGCTCGCGGACCGTGCAGTGGCATTGCATCGGCCCGATCCAGAGCAACAAGACCCGGCTGGTGGCGGAGCACTTTGATTGGGTGCAGTCGCTGGACCGGCTCACGATCGCGCAACGGCTCAGCGACCAGCGCCCGGCGCATCTGGCGCCGTTGCAGGTATGTTTGCAGGTCAATACCGACGGCGGGCCGACCAAGGCTGGCGTGGCCCCGGAACAGTTGGCGCAACTGGCTCGGGACGTCGCGTTGTTGCCGCGTCTGGTGTTGCGCGGATTGATGACGATTCCCGAGCCAGCGACCGATTTTCAGTCCGCCGTAGCCTTGCATGCGCAGGCCAAGGTGCTGTTCGACCGTCTGAACGCCTCAGGTTTCGCGCTCGACACGCTGTCGATGGGCATGAGCGCCGACCTGGAGGCCGCCATCCACACCGGCAGCACAATGGTGCGGGTCGGGTCCGCTATTTTTGGCAGCCGCAGCCCGCAGGTGCCGCCGCAGTAGCCGACTACTTCTTGGCCATTGGTGGTGGTTTGATGGCGCCACATTCGGCCGACAGCCACTTGCCCTGCATGTCCATGGTCATTGTTTCGCTGTTGCCTTTGCGGGCAGACTTCACGGTCATCTTGCTGGCATAGGCCTCCGGGCTGGTGAAGGTCATCTGCCCTTCTCCACTGGTCGGCGGCTGTGTGCAGACGAACGACATTTTCATCGTGTTGCCCACGCGCGGCGCGTTCGTGGCCTTGCAGTCACCCTCCTGTGTCGTCACCTCGTTGCGCTCTACCATGTCCTTGGTCATGCAGACCTTGATGGTCATCGGGCCTGGTCCGCCGGCGCCCATGCCGACTCCCTGCTTGGCCATCAGGTCCTGCATCATCTTGCGTTGTTCGGGTGCCATCGCCGCCATCTGCTTTTGCATGTCTGCCATGCCTTTTTCCATCTCGCCCGAGGCACTTTGTATCTTCTGGCTGATTTCCCACAGGCCGGGTTTCAAAGTCTGCGCAGCGCTGCTGGCAGCCCCGCACAGGATCAAGATGCCACCGGCAGCAAGAAGCAATGGTTTCATGGTTTTCCCCTGTGGACCTGTCAATTGTCGCAAACCAGACGGCAATGGCAACCACTATGGGCGTGCCTGTTGCGACCGTGCTACAGAAGCCTCAGATGGGTGGTGTTCTTGACTTCTTCCATCACCGCATAGGTGCGTGTTTCACGCACACCCGGCAACTGCCACAACACGGTGCCGGCGAATTCGCGGTACGCGGCCATGTCGGACATGCGTGTTTTCAGCAGGTAGTCGAAGCCGCCCGCCACCATGTGGCACTCCATGATTTCTCCGCGCACCTGCACTGCCGCCTTGAATGCCTCGAACACGTTGGGCGTGGTCCGATCAAGCAACACCTCGACAAAGACCATCATGCCGTGCCCGAGCTTGAGCGGGTTCAGGCGTGCCTCGTAACCCAGGATGTAGGCGTCCTTGGTGAGGCGCTGCACGCGGGCCAGCACCGCCGTTGGCGACAGCGCCACGCTGTCGGCCAGCTTGAGGTTGGAGACGCGCCCGTCCTGTTGCAGACACTCCAGAATTTTCAGATCGATGCGGTCCAGGCCGTGTGCGGTGTTCATGACAGGCGGTAGGTTTCCAGGTGGATGCTGGTCTCGGTACTGCTGATGCCGCGTACGAGGCGGATGCGCTCCAGCACTTGTGACAACTCGGACAGGTTGGCGGCACGCAGTTCGGCCAGCAGGTCCCAGCGTCCGTTGGTGTCGTGCAGGGTCGCCACGCCCGGTTCGCCCAGCAGGCTGGCGATGACCGAGCGGGTTTCGTTGCCCGCCACCGCCACACTCATCCAAGCCCGGATCTCGTTGGGCGTGGCGTCGGGCCGCAGGCGCACGGTGTAGCCAACAATCACACCAGCGTCTTCGAGGCGGGTGATGCGGTTGCTGATGGTGCCGCGCGAGACGCCGAGTTTGCGCGCCAGAATTGCAACGCTGGTTCTGGCGTCTTTGCGCAGCAACGAGAGCAGTTGTTGGTCGGTCGCGTCCATTGGTTGCCATTATGCTGTCAGCAGATGGCGAAATGTCAAATTTCTATCGAATTGCTGTCACTGTTGACGATTTACATTGCCTTTGGCTGCGCGGACACTGGCTGCATGCAACAGGAGCCCAGTGCCATGAAAACCCCGAACTCAGTAGCGACACAGTTTCTCAGCGCCCACGATGCCGCGATGATCGTGCGCCGACTGGGCATGGCGGAGTGCCTGCGCGGCATGGCCGAGGCGATCCACCAGGACTACCTGCGCTGGCAGGACTTCGACAAGAGCGCGCGCCTGGCCAGCCATTCGGACGTTGGCGTAATCGAGTTGATGCCGGTTGCCGATGCCACCAGTTATGCCTTCAAGTATGTCAATGGCCACCCGTCCAATATTCAGCACGGCCTGCCCACTGTCATGGCCTTTGGCGTGTTGGCCCGTGTCGACACCGGTGTACCCGAGTTCCTGAGCGAGTTGACCCTGACCACGGCGATCCGCACCGCCGCCATGTCGGCGCTGGCTGCGCGCGCACTGGCCCGGCCCGATGCACGCTCGATGGCGCTGATCGGCAACGGCGCCCAAAGCGAGTTTCAGGCGCTGGCTTTCCACTACCTTCTGGGCATCGAGGAAATCCGCCTGTACGATATTGATTCCCAGGCGACCGCCAAGTTGATGGCCAACCTGCAGCACACCGGCCTGCGCCTGCTGCCGTGCAAGAGCGTGGCCGACGCCGTGCGAGGAGCCGATATAGTGACAACCGTGACTGCCGACAAAACCAACGCCACCATCATCACGCCCGACATGGTCGAGCCCGGCATGCATATCAACGGTGTTGGCGGCGACTGCCCCGGCAAGACCGAGCTGCATGCCGATGTGTTGCGCCGGGGCCCGGTGTTTGTGGAGTACGAGCCGCAAACCCGTGTCGAAGGTGACTTGCAGCAAATGGATGCGGATTTCCCGGTGACGGAGCTGTGGCAGGTGTTGCAGGGCAAGCTGCCGGGCCGACGCAGCCCGTCCGAGATCACGATTTTCGACTCCGTCGGTTTTGCCCTGGAAGATTATTCCGCCCTGCGTTTCATGCGCGCCTGTGCGCAGCGTCTGGGCATCGGACAGCAATTGGCACTGATCCCGGCGCTGGCCGATCCCAAGGACCTGTTCGCGCTGGTGCGTCCCTTGCCAGCCGACCTGACCGGACGGCTGGCCGGGCTCGGGGCACGGCCGACCGTTGCGGAAACGGTTGTCGCCTGATGCCGACGGTGGCGCCACTGCCGGGAGCTTTGGGT
>ENA-ORBV01009990-ORBV01009990.1-microbial-mat-metagenome-genome-assembly--contig:-NODE-9990-length-15350-cov-5.648923_pt1 | contig 15350 bp, 8 predicted proteins | sample MGYA00237777_ERZ505514 | MGnify/ENA primary metagenome ERZ505514 (study PRJEB26160, sample SAMN06269048) | microbial mat metagenome | isolation source: Oligotrophic lake microbial mat | place... | reverse complement strand
ACGACAACCTACATCAATATCCGCGCCCAATTTAAATTCCCGCCTTTCGTCTTTTGAACGAAAAACCGTTACGCCGGCATACCATTTTTCCGTCGGATTCCAACCAATTTCTAAGATGGTTTCTGGCCGAAAAAAGCTTTCTGCTCAGGTACATAGTCGCACACTGGTTCTATTGGGCGCAAACACTAAAGATGCAATGCTCATGCTACCAGTATGCTCACATGCAATTCACCAAAATAATCTAAAATCTTTGCATTTCAAGCAAGAGCACTTCTAGTACAGTAGTACAGTACATGTACTTGTACCAGGCACTGCAATGATAGTGTTGCAGCTCAGTTCATGCATCAACTGTAGCGACAGGACTGCTCACATTCGTTGGTTGGCCTCAGAGTGCACAGAGGAACACCATTGAAACAATGTGTGGTTGTCGTGTGTCTTACCAAGTTAGGTCTCTCAGGATAGTCTGTTGTGATCAATGTCTCCTCATGCTGCACATTTTAGCATGCATTTGCCGTGCTCCATGCTGATTTTAGTTAGGATTGCTGATTGATCAAAGTGTTGTAAGTTGGCATGACATCAGAGATGGATTTACAACATTGGACGCACCTTAGCTTTGTGAATAGGAGAGAGATAGTCGTTGACCAAAGTGTCAAGTCATTTTGGGGGTTTGCATGAAGCCCCCAAAACCCTCTTCAAGTTGCCTGGACAAAGATGCACTGACACACGAGTTTGGAAGGCACAGCTTTGTTGTGCAGGTTCATTTTTTTTGCTCTTCTGGTGAGTGCGAAGTCAAGGCAAAAACCTGGCATTTTCTTCCCTTTGTGTTTTTCACTGTTGTCTTCAAGCTGTTTGTTCAGATTGTGTTCTCTTTACATGTAACTCTTGGATCTGAGTGGAGCATCTAACTTTTGTGATAAATCTTTTTTCTTGTTGAAATTTTTTTGATCATGTCAGTGTGCATCTGGTGCTTAATGTTGCACTTCAGTGACATTTTTTTGTTCCAGTTGTTTGGATTTATAAAAAAAAATGTTACATCAATGGCCTTTGATGCCAATTCACTTGGATACCAATTGTGTCTCAAACTTTTCAAATTATTGGCCTAGCTGTTAAGCTGAGGCTGTGATGCTAGCTGATTTTGCCAAGCTCCACAACAAGGTTTGAACCACAATTTCTTGATTGAAAGGAATCCTCCAGCCGACAGCTGCTTCAAGCCAGAGGTTGCTTTTGTCTTGAGCAGCACTGTCGTGCAACCCATGATCAACCCAACCCTGCTATGCACAGAGAAGAGTTTCATCAGCCACTGCTGGTGTTAAATCTACATCCCTACGTTGACAACATTTGGCAAGACATCTACCAAGGTGCTTCGAGCTGGAACTAATGACCACGTTCAAATCTAATACTCATATAATTGTTAAACATTTTATTGTGGACCAATCAACACCAATGCCCCCGTGTACTTATCTCCGCATTCCATTTCCTACCAATAGCCGCCATAAAAAGGCAACGCCGGTCCTCTGAAAGTTGGGTGGCGCCCACCGTTGCCATTGTAATAGTTATTGTAGCCGTAGCCACCGCCATAATATGGGCTGTACCCGCCATAGCTGCCGTAGCCACCATAGCCGTAGCTGCCATAGTAGCTACCGTAGCCCCCTCCGTAGCCCCCTCCATAGCTCCCTCCATAGTAGCCTGGGCTGCTGAAGTATTGACGACCCCGAGCATAGGGTGTACTGTAATAATCATATCCACCGCCACCATTGCCCGACGCAAATTTACGATAGTTGTCGTGGAATCCGCGCGCCATGGGACCTCGATAACTATTGCTGCCGCTGTAATAAGAACCAGAAAAGGGAGCTCTGTAACCGTACATCTCTCGGCTGGCAAAGACTTGGACGAAATGCTGTCGACCATTATCGTCCGTAGCATATCCAATGCCAAGATCTGTGTATGGCGGCTTGTTGTAACTTTGCGACCCGCTTCGCACAAACGTCTGGTCCGTGATCTTATCTTTGGCGCCGGGATCTGCCATCCAAACATCATAGAACACTTTTTCTGCAAGGTTCGTGGTGCCTTGTTCCAAAACGGCCGTGTTATAAGTCACCTGACTAAACCCTGGAGGTATCTCAATCTTTCTCCCAGCGATTCCAGCCAATTGTTCCGCCTTGGATTGTGCAATCCACGCAAGATCAGGAGAGTAAACCAACTGTTCCATGTTGACGGACCGACTGCGTTCTTGGTTAGTTAGATGGAATATGCGTTCGCAAATGGCCTCGGCGCTGTCACGAGTGGCCGCCGTTGATGTACCTGAACGCCCGCTCTCGTCAGACCGCTCCTGCTGCGGTTGACTCTTCTGCTGCGATTGCATTTGCTGCATTTGCTGCTGGTTGAGAGGGTCTCCATACACGACGACATAGAAGGATTGCTGTTGTGGTTGATCTCTAGTGGCAGGGGTCAAGGCATATCCCAACCCAACATTTGCAAAGTCTTCATCATTCAAAGGGTTGTCGCTAGGATCCATCGACCTGGTCCATACGTCGATAACTTTTCCTGCCTTACTTCTGCTATTGCCGTGAGGCTTTTCGTGGACATTTTCAGCCACTTTGTTGTACCGATACTCGGGTGACATACTTTGCACTCGACCATCCAGCCTAATCCTACTGTCTTGCCCACTTGCAAGTTCATCGGCACGAGCTTGAGCCACTACTGCAAGCTCCTTGACAGCGGTCAAAGGGGCCAAACCTTGCTTGATGCGTTCTGCGTTGAGACAGGTGAATAAATTTTCTAGCGTTGTTTCATAATCCACGGGCTTCTGTGCATCTAGCAGTTCTTCTTCTTCTTGCCTTGGGTCAACCATGGAAGCATACGACGGAGTGGTTTCTGTACGAGAAGGAGCGCTTCGTACCGAATTGAAAGCTTGGGTTTCTGGTCGGTCTTGTCCCATGGGGCCAAAAGAATTCCTAGTTGAAGATGGGCTTGCCTGAAAAGGTGTGCTTCTCACAGTAGTGACACCTCGGGATTCGGGTCCTTCTCGTCCCATGGAACCAAAACCATCTCTGGTGAAAGAAGGGCTTTCTGCCCGGGAAGGAGAGTTGTACATAGGGTTAAAACCTTGGACTGCTGTTTGATCTTGTCCCATGGAAACAAAAGAAGTTCTTTTTGAAGAACGACTCTCTGGCTGTGAGGGAGAAGTGTACATGGAATTGAAACTGGGTCCTGCTTGATCTGGTCCCGTGGAACCAAAAGAACTTCTTGTTGAAGACGGGCCCTTTGGCTGGGAAGGGGGGTTGTACATGGAGTTGAAACCTGGGGTGCCTCCTTGGTCTTGTCCCATGGAACCAAAAGTTCTAGTTGTTGTTGAGGGGTTTCCCGCCTGAGAACGAGACCTAGACATCGGATTGAAACCTTGAGTGTACCCTTGATCCTGTCCCATGGAATCAAAAGAACTTCTTGTTGTGGACGAGGGGTTCTGCTGCTGAGAGGGGGGGTTGTTCATGGAGTTGAAGCCTTGGCTCCCTCCTTGGTTTTGTCCCATGGAACCAAAAGAATTTCTTGTTGTGGAGGAGGGGTTCTGCTGCTGAGAGGGGGGGCTGTTCATGGAATTGAAGCCTTCACTTCCTCCTTGATCTCGTCCCATGGAACCAACAGAATTTCTTGTTGTGAAAGAGGGGTTCTGTTGCTGAGAGGAAGGGCTGTTCATGGAATTGAAGCCTTGACTTCCTCCTTGATAGGGGCTCTGTTGCTGAGAGGAAGGGCTGTTCATGGAATTGAACCCAGGGGCTCTTCCACTGCCTCCATTACTGGAACCAAAAGAATTTCTTGCTGAAGGGGGGCTCTGTTGCTGAGAGGAAGGGCTGTTCATGGAATTGAACCCAGCGGCTCCTCCACTGCCTCCATTGCTAGAACCAAAAGGGTTTCTTGCTGAAGAGGGGCTCTGTTGCTGAGAGGGAGGGTTGTTCATGGAATTGAAGCCAGGGGCTCCTCCACTGCCTCCATTACTGGAACCAAAAGATACGCTAGCCATGGCGTCGTACAAAGAACTACCTTGTCGGGGCCGACTCCAATCCGCCTGCTGTTGTGGTTGTTGTTGCTGCTGCTGCTGCTGCGGTTGTCCAGACCGACGGCTTTCCTCTCCTCGGTATTGGTCCTGGTACTGATACTGCTGCTGCTGGTCTTCGTTTGCAGTCACGCTTTGTGAATTCTGATCTTGGCGACGCCGGCCATACACATTGTAACCGTCCTGCTCATTGTCATCCCTTGGCGGACCTTGTGCCGAATACACGCGCTTCTGCTGCCTCTCGACAGCACGGTTGTTGTAGCGAACTCCATTGTGCTGCTCACCAAAAGAACGCGAAGGCGAGCCAGGGACCAATGCCAAACATACTGAAATCTTTGTCGCAGCCACGACAGCAGCCGTTACAAACAGAAGCTTCTTTGATAGCGAGATCATCCTGCCTTCGTAAAAAGCTAGCCGAACTCTTTCAGCTATATAGCTACGAAATTAATGCTGTCTGTCGGAGGGACCAAAGGTTCAGCTACCTTTCTCGAGACGAAACGAAGAAGAAAGATGCTCTGACATGGGGCTCATCACTATTCAAGCACATTCATGCAGTAAAATGCTGCGCGAAATGATGATGTGGACATTATCCAGAACACAGGCCAGCTGGTTTTGCTAATTGACGTCATAACACTGCAACGTCAGCGATGAAGTACTCGGATCAGACAGTCGCGAATCGTATCTTTTTGTGGTATTGCCCCGGGAAGGTTGGCTCTGTCCCAGCGTTATCTCACTTATCTGTCTGAATGCCGCTCTGAATTCATACGGTACATGCAATAAATAATTCTGTGCTTACAGCAAATGTTGCCTTTTCAAGTTATCTACTACACTAGGTCTAGTTGTGTTGGAAAGAAAAGTGTGGATTGAGTCAAAGAACCTGATTAGAAGTGCTCGTTCTGGAGAAAACAAATTCATCCATCATTATCTGAGATGCATCTTTGGTCTCTGACAAGCATGGACATGAACAGTTGTGGCTGAATTGTCCATTTCAGATCCAACATTCAAATGAGACAAAAACAAGAAAGACATCAGCAGCAACTCCAACGGAAGTTCTAGTCAACCCAAATCCATAAAATAACTAGCCGATCAAAGCAAAAGTGAAACTCAAAAGAATTAGAATCTTAGTGTCCCATCACATGTCAAACAACTTTAACAGTGCATTCAAAGAATGTCTCTCGCCGAATCATGCACCGGAAGAGCCATAAAAAAACTTTGAGCTCCTGGGAAATCCCTGCAGGGTTGGGAGAGACATCAGTGTTTGTGTGTAAGCCTAACAACATTTCAAAGTCAAGGGTCATAAAATTGGGAAAGCAGCACATGGAGCAACAATGTTTTCAGCGGACTAGTGTGAGACCAAGTGGATCAGTAAGAGGCATTCAAATTGGGATCACGAACATCTGTGACTAAAACATACCGGGACAGATATCCAATTTTTCTTGGGGTTCCCGCCGATTTGTTTAAGTAATTTCGCGACAGGCACATTCGCGAGGCAGGGGAGTTTCTGATTTTGGCTTCACGGCGCACATCTAGCCACATTATTCCGTTGTAGAACCGGAACGGTCCAAACCCATTACTACATCGTAGTAGACTACTACGTTGTAGCTAAAGTCTACTACTACTGGAATAGCTAGCTAGTACGACCGAGAAGCAAGAACCAATATGATGACAAAAGTGATGAGGTGCACCTTGATAGTACTAGTAGTACGTGCAGCACACGGAAGGCGGAGTAATAACATCGCTTGTTTGTATCTTTGCTTGTTTGACAAAATTCTTTCAATCCTTCCGTACGAGCAATTCCGATCCCATACACAGCACGAACGAACTAATGTTACGATTCCGGGTATTCCCCATTCGTCATATTACTCCGTCTTCCCCAACACCATAAAATTAGGCTACAGTGTATTAGCTCTCACAATCTCACAAATAAGAACTATAAAATACATTACTAGCAAGCAAAGACAATAAGCAAGCAAGATGGAATCACCACGAAGTCACATGATTGATTTATCCAATGGCGTTAGACCCGTATTTCGATTCCTTCGCGCCAATCCCACGTGGTACGAATCTGTCGAGAAGGTGTCCATTTCGTATGGAGAACGGTCCACTAGTTGCATGCAAATGATGATGGACGAAGACGACTTGTTTAACCTCTTTGCCGTTGTGGGTAGTTTTCCCATGCTGCAAACATTGACGATTCATTTTGAGGATCAACTGCTGCCGGTATCCGCCTTGACAGTCCTATTACAACAAGCTCAAGGCTTGTCTGAATTGGGATTGTTTCATCTCCGACTCATGGGATCTGTGGAGGACTTTGACGCCCTCGAAGAAACGGTGCAACAACATCAAGTCTTGGAGGCAGTGCGTTTGGTGCATTGCCGTCGTCATGATTACGACCATCACTACTTTAGTGACAACTTTAGTAGTGACAACAGTCACTGCAGTCCCAACAGCAGCATTGCATTTGACGACAAGGAAAACAGTGCTTGTCATCCCAACACCACCCCTGCTACAGCATCTATTACTCCTAGAAGTGGTAGCAAAATCAAACGCATTCCCCACATCTTTTGTCAATCCCCATGCTTGAGGCGCCTTTGGCTACAAGATTGTCCTGATTATCAAATTGAGTCGGTAGCACAAGCCATTCAAGCCGATGATTCTCCGAGTCGACTCAAGGAATTGTCGATTGTTTCTTCGACCGTTGGAGACCGAGGCATTGAATCGCTTTCCAAAATGCTCAAGTCCGAAACGGGGTCTTTGGAAGCCTTGTCCATCACCGTGTTTCGAAGACAAGCCATTCGAGTGGCCGAGGCAGCCGATTGCAACAGTACATTGAAGAAGCTGACGTGTGACATTTTGAACCCAATGAACAAGCCCACGTTGTTGGCCCACGGTCCCATGAGAATCTAAGTGATTGAATCAATATATTGCACATTGTTTTTGGCCACAATCATAATATATATATGAATGATTGAATCATGCATATTACATATGATTATTTTTGACATAACATGCACAAACTAAGCTCAACATTTTCCTAACATCATCATAAAATATGTATATACTTTCATATGAGTCAAAAGAACATTCTTTATTAGAGCTTTTACTCATTGTTGGGATCTAGGGCGTCCCCGTGGACGCGGAATCTGTAGATGCAAGTATAGTCTTCGTTTCCCCAGTTGTCTGTGACTTCCACTCGAATGGCCGTAACTCCTTCGTTGATGGTATCGGTTCGGTCCGAGGAGGAATACAGAATGTGGTTGTTGCCGCCAAGGGGGTCATCGCCCCCGCATGACTTCGTTTCTTCGCTGCACGACGCGCCGTCGCCTTCCTCCTCTTCTGGCGGTAATGGAATATGGAAGGTCTGAATACTTGGTCCGTCCAAGTCGTATTCAATATCATGTAAAACTATGGGGCTCTCTAAATCAAAGTCGAGACCATCGTCGCAAATGCCTCGTACATATTGTTCCTCGTCGTCGTCTTCGTCCAGATAATCGCTCTTCTTAACACTGCTGTCCTCCTCTTTTTTCACCCAGCAAGGCGGATAGCCAAAGACTCGGACATGTTTGGGGGCGCTGTTACGTCCACCTTTTTTATTTTCAAATAGCAACGCCGATGCGTGGTCGAGTGTCACGGCTTTGACTTTCACAGGGTACGGCAACCGTAGCGTCACCTGTCCTGATTGACCTGCCATGGGCCAACACGATCCAGGATGAATGCTGGGTTGTAAAATGGCTTCCGGTGGTGCGGTCGTGGCGTAACTGGCCAAACCCTGATAATTTTATGGAAATGGATTACGCAAAAAGGTTTGAACCAATGAAAAGGCATAAAGAGCATGGGTAAGGATTTGTATTGCGGCCCCAAACAAACAAAAATGATGAAGCTCACTTACGAACGTATGATAGACAAAATCCGGAATAGCGACATTCCATCGCCTCCAACCTTTCGGCAAAATCGCATCCAATCCTCTCTCCCAATCATTAGGTAGATACCGATACAAAAAAGATCCTTCCAAAGGAAAGTAGGCAGAAGAGGGTGGTACATAATTGTTGCTTGTCAAATAATGAACCACTGTAGCACCTGCAAGGTGATCCACCATGCCGACCTTATCTCTTGAGTATTTCACCAGAGACTCCTGTATCGTTTGTACCGCATCTCCCATATTCGCACCTGAGCATTTCTCACCAGAAGCATTGCTGGTATCCTCGACTTCTGCTTCTTCCATCTCCCCCAGGGTAGTTGTTGCGTCAATGACAGCCTCCTCCAATTCTCCCTGAAGGGCTTCCACTTCCTCTTCCACCATCTTTAAGAACCATACTTCCAGCTCTTTGTCGCTGTTTTTGATGTACTTCTTGACATCAATCAAATTGTCCAATTCGTCCTTTGTAATGGCTCCGTCTGGAATAAGACCGCCTGAAGATGAACCCTTCGACCGAGCCACCAATTTCCTCCTGGCCTCCACCTCCTTCTTTTCTTTCACCATGGCCCTTCTCTTTAACTCTCGCTCCAGCAAAATTTCCAGCTTTTTCTTGAGCGCCGAGATTTGTTGCGCATTGATATCACGAATGCCGGCATCGATGCGCTCTCTTGTTTTTAAAATTGTATCCTTCGTTTCCTCCAAATCATTAATCTTTTGGGTAATTCCCGATGTGCTGTTACTGTCTTCAATGATTTTATTAGACGTGGACACGAGTTTTTCTTTTGCCTTGTTGAATTCCTCCAAAGTCTCCTTAGCGGCCTGGTAGGCTTCTGCAAGTTGTTGGTCCAATAAATACTCTTCATTGTTTTCCAAAATACTGCCGTCTGCCTTGACTTCGACACTTTGAAGGTCGCCCCCCTCCGCCGAAGGAGCAAAAAGCAACGTCAACAGAATCACCAGCGCCAAACCCCGATTTACTAGCCGTGGCAACCGTGTTCTAGGCATTGTTCTTGGTGCTATGAAAGATGATGAAGCTAGCTGCTACTTGGTACGTTAAAATGAGGACAGTAATGTACAGTAGCTGTCTATCTACAACAACATGAAGGGCTGCTAAAATAATGGTGAAGGAAAAAATTGCCGCGGGATCGGCAAATTCGAAATTCATGGTTACGGGAACAAAAGGGCTACGGCCACAGGGTTATCACCACACGACCCAAAATTCGTGACTCAAATTCCATACCTACCCTTGCAAGTAAGTGCCCCTCTACTAGCTAGTAGTCCCCAATAGTTTAGCTTAGTTTAGCAAGTACTAGCTAGAAGGTAAAAAGTATTTAGTAGACAGCCCTTAACTGGAGCTAACAAGTTCGAGCTTCGTCATAACCAAAACGAATTCCCTCACATAGACAACCCAACATGCTCCAGCATTAGGCAGTTAAAACCATGTTTCAATCCTTGGCACAATAAAAGCCTTGTAGGCAGGCCACAGCAATTCAGTGCAGCATACACGGTGGTGACCAGCAGACCCAGGGCTCCCTTTGAAACTCCCTTAGGCTCCCTTTGAAACTCCCTTAGATCATGCATTTCCTAACTAAGGACTATCACATTCTGCTTGGCGAGAACAAAAAATGTGTAAAAGGGTTGAGATCAACTTTTTTTTTAATCTAGTGGCTTCCTCGCTCTGGCCCGCCAGCGGCTGCTACACGCGTAAGCTGAAATGACTAGTAGCTATCTAATATTAATTTTGAATGACAGGGAAACTGAAGAACCGAAGAGCCGATTCAGATTGCTGTTATCGGGGAGCCATCACTAGGAATAGCGACGAGGTCACGCGGTTCCCTCTGGCGCCAAAACCAGAAACCCTCTGTATGTTGTTCTTACTGTATCATTTAAGTTGCTCATACTCGCCACTTCCTTGTCGTCTCTTATCCATCTCATTGAGTCGCTTCCGTTGTGCCAATGCCTTGATGATGTAGTAAATAACACCAACTAGAACTATCGTGACGCTGGAAACCAGACCAGAAATGAGCTGTGCTGGTATTTCTTGAGAGCCAGGTAAATTAGGATCGTCAATCGACCCTCCAGCTCTGTCGCTGCGTGTACCAGTGCCAATGGCAGCGGATGAGTTGTCATCGTCACTTCCTGCCGCATCCGGATTGGATGGGGACTGCTTTGCCAGCAAATCCATAAACATCAACGCGAAATCAAAGGAACCGTGCAGTACAAGGGCAGGAAAAAGGATCCACCAAAAGCCCATCGAACGGTCTTTTTCAATGTCACGCCTACAAACACCGATGGATTGAATGGCTGCTGCCAGGGGGTGGACTGGAAATACAGACCTCATTATCAATGTAGATATCTCAGTCACTGCGCTAGCGGGTCGACTGTAAAAGAAAACATAAATAAAGTTTTCACAGCATGCAAAGCCACAAGCTGTTGTTACCATGGCCACAGTTACACCAGCCGCCAATGACCGATATGAACGCTGCTGGCTAGGTGATGCGTCAGTGGAACTGCTCGAAACTGCATTCGCTGATGACGAAACTCGCTCCTCAGCTGCGTTGTCTAGATCTTCGGGTAGAGGAAGATCCGGGTGTTCTACCATCCAGAAACCAAAATATTTGGCAAGCTCCTCGACCATGGCAGCCACAGCAAACGCATTCAGAAAAGCGACAATGACAAGGATCCAAACTGGCATCGATCGGGTTTGTACACCCCCCTCTTCATCCACATCCATAAACGGTAGGCTGATTTGATGGACGAGTGCATCTGCTCCCTCCGTATTTGTAGCATCACTGCTTATTTCCCCTGTCAAGACCAAAATATAAAGAACCAAAGTTCGAATGATCGTGCTCATAATCCCCAATGTGGTGGATACCACAATTTCATAGACAAAGGCATTGGCGGTACACAGAATAAAGCCACTGGCAAAATACTTGACCACGGCATCAAAGGAAAGATCAAATCGACTGAATTGCCAATGGACAAAGTAGATAATCACAAAAGCTTGTAAGAAAACCATGAAAACCACCAGTAGATTGATTGGTCGGAAATAAGGGTCAATACCAGAGCAGGCAATAATAGTCAAGGCGGCAAGCGCCACTCCAAGGATTCGAAGGAGATGTTTGGATAATAAGGATAGCTCCGTCATGTGCTTTAAGAGATTGTTGACCTTGTCGCGACGTAAAGCCTCTAATCCGGGCGCGTAATCCTCAAAGGCTTGAAAGGTGATAAAATCCATTCGAAACCGTTCCTTGGGTAGGAGTTTGTGCAATTCTCGATCATCTTGTGCAATGGCACACATTCCAAAGCATTGACACCAGCAACCACAACAGGCTCCACAACACAACGACACAATAAATTTCCAAAGACAGTGACAAAAATCTGTCACGCCGCAGCAACCTTTGTTGGACGACTGTGGTTGAGTTGCTCCTGGATCAATAATGGCATCTTTGCGAATACAACCGCATATAGCAGTGGCGGAGCGTATGGATGGCTCTTGTAATTTCAAAAACGTATCTACCGTAGCACGGCCTGGAAGCACGAGCAACGGCGTCGTGCTAGAAGCTACCATGTCAGTCTCCTGGCTATCGATTCCCTCTTCTTCCGTTGTCGTTCTTGCCGTTCGTTCTTGATACATACGACCCATGAGGATGCGGCGAATACGAAATCGATGCAGCTGTGCTTGATACAAAAAATAAAACGAAAGTCCCACAATGATCCCAAACAATACGGATTCAATGGAATGCAATTCGTTGCGCGATGGCGTATCCGGCACAGTATCGTCTGGACATTCGTCGCTGCCTTTACCACAAAGACTTGGTCGTTCTCTCGCTTCTTGTGGGTCATCGTCGTCTTGTTCCACTTGGCCATCATCTTCGACAGAGGTCAAAAAGTAGGCCAACAAAACCATAAACCACAACAGTACAAGAAAGAAGAGCACCAGTGCCTTGCAACAACGGCCCTTCCAAGAAGGCCGTTCGTTGGCGACAAGAAACGCATTGCGATCGTAAAGCAAAATTCCACAACAAGTCAAGGCACAACAATCCGTGTGACCATGACCAGTAAAGAGGTCGTCGCCAATCGAAGTCGAGTAACCACCTCGATAGGCATGAGTAGCCTCAAAAGACGTCGTTTGAGTCGTACTTGTGGATGCCATTGTGATTCGTTGATATTAATTCCAAAGGATACTTGGTTGAGAAATTCCATGCACGATTTTCGTTGACTATCTAGTAGCAAACGGCAGCTCAACAGCGCTAGCCCTTCAATTTTTTCCTCTCGGAAGCACAGTGCAGCAGTAGGTGTCGCTATGACAATGAATGATCAAACTACGAAATGATGTACTAGTACTGTGCGTAGCAAATGCCCACCTTGCTAATGATGATTGTTACCAAAGACATGGGTGGACGAATGATGAATCGTCTTCCACGAAACAACGTGTTTTAGGTGCATTATTTTCATTGGTTGGAATGGATGACACTTCCTTGGTTTGTCGGAGCCGTGCCTATAGACGCACACTTTGTTGTTTCTCTTTTGAACGATCAAAAGCTCGCTGCGACGCACACTTGATTAAATATCTTTGACGATGACCCACCCAAAGATACTTCCGTACTTGTACTCTAGTACCAGTACAACATATTCACTTTCCGGAAAGCATTTTGTTATCCGAAGGAGTGCTGGTTTGCTACTGTAAATAAGAAATACTCTAGCTATCTACCAGACTAAATTTGCAACTATTCGTGTTGGGCATTGCTTTAATTTGCCTCACCGGGACAAGGTTTGCGCCAGAAGCGTCTGCTTCCTGCTACAGGATTTCCCGATATCCGAAGTTGGTTCATTATGACTTTTAGCTTTGCTAGGTTGCTAGTGTGGTGGCGACAGGTTGCTACTGTGGTGGAGGCTACTGCACAGGTGCCTTTAGAAGCCCTATAGTAGGAAATAGGCATGCCCTACTAGCTAGCTAGATAATGAGCAGCTAGCTAGCTTCGTAGTAACTAACTAGCTAACTATCTAACTTCGTTAGTCACTTACCTCCTATCCTCAACAGCTACTGGAGCTTGGTCGAGTACATCGTGGCAGAAGCAATTGTAGCTAACGAACTAAAAGGAAGGTGCTAGATAGTGCAAGTCTTTGGCTGATCTATCACCTTAATAGCAAAGGGCCGCCTAGACTTTGAAGCAGCAAGATTTTTCTTTTTTTTGTCGTTTATCGTTATAAAGACATGTAACTTAGTTTGATTTGTTTCCACCGTTTTCTTTTCTTTGTCTGTTAGTTTGCTTGCTTGCTGTAGTGGCGGCCCGCTACCACCTATCTGATCTGTAGTCGCTATACTTACTAGCAGACAGGCCGGTTTTACGAATTACGCCGCCACTGCTGCATCCCGGATACAAGCCGGGCTTGGGAAAAAGCATTCTTTGTTAATGGAACCACGCAGGTGAGGAGGAATACAGTTGCAATCGAATCCTCCAGTGCCACTACGATCGCAATATGCTTGTTGTAATGATTCCACCGAGGCACTGGTTACGTTCCAGCATACCACATGGTTGAACCAGGAAGCGTTGCTTAGTACATGGGTCATATCCTCCACTTGTGTTGTATCCCATTGTAACTTCCCACCTGGATCTAACCGAGAGCTGTGCTGAAAGGTACCTTGCATCGATGTTACACTCGCCGTATTCCAATTACTAATGTTTCCTTCAAAATCCGATGAATACGCAAAGGAATACCACAGACTCGACACCGCGCTGGTGTCCCACATCGATACATCACTCTTAAAGTTTGTTGTGTAGGCAAACGCCATTGTCATATCGGTTACTTGTGAAACGTCCCACCTGGATATATCTGCTGTAAAGTTGGCCGAGTTGTAAAAAAGCCACTGCATACTTCTAACATTGGAGACGTCCCACTTGCTAATGTCTTCACCAAAGTTCTGAGAGCCTAAAAATAGGGAATCCATGGCTGTCACGCGCCTGGTATCCCACTTCTCTATGGGACCATACACCCTCCTTGCCGTGGTTGGATCGGACATCCAAAGTCGTAGTGCCTTTCGTATGTTGTTGTTGCGAATCTTAAAAACACTTCCAGCTCGCGTGGTTTTCGCGTATATAAATGCCGTTGGTATCATGGGAGTGCAATGACATAAGACCATTATGATCATTGTCATTGCCCCCTTCCACTTGACTCTCATGAGAGTCATGATGGTGGCGACTCTTGACTATATGCTGATCTCCTCCAGCTTTCGTCGTCGTCCTCTTACTGCTTGCAGAATGAGCAATATAGTTTCGACGAGAAGAAAAGCCTGTCGATAAAGAATGGATCAGTTCGCTCGCCTTGTATTGTTACAACGAGCACTCGGATAGAAGCGTAATATCGAAACCATCCAACGTTGCCAAAATGTGAAAGTCATTTCAAATCTTTTGCTCGGATACCATTTGGGATTTGCTTTCATTCACGAATGTTGGGTCAAGTTTGCAGTTTTTCAACGCAATTCAATAGTCCCGCCGTAGAAGGACAGTAACAAGAACTAATAATGAGGACAGTGTGCGTCGCATTTTACTTCCCGGAACCCGGTAGGTTGCTTTCAGCCATCCGAGCCTGTAACCACCCAGCGAACATCTACAACAGCATCTACAGTGTCATTGGGCTGACCAGTCTATTGTAGTTGCACAATTGTTATCTACTAGCTAGTAGTCTAGATGAGACTCACTAGTGCAGACCAATCAGTCTAATAGCAACTGGCACTAGTGTTAGCACTTGTTACCATGTGAATGCTCCAGTTGAGCAGAAGTGTCAGACTGGCTAGTTAGCGACGCGATGCTCTATCTGTGTTCCCCTCTCTCAGCTGGGGCTGCTGCTGGTGCTTTCAACTGACATGCTAGAACTGACCAGAGATGGTTTACAACTTTCTTTATAACTGCCTTTGTCGAAGTTGCTATGTGAAAGCTAGAAGCCCTTGTGTGGATTTCAACCTCGATGATCCTTGTGATTGATGAAATAGCGCGCAAGCAAGTAAGCCCCTGCTATCCAAGGCGAGCAATTGTAAATCACTTTAGAGGCAGGATTTGTCTACATTGTGGCAACCGAGAGGAGAATTGCAATTCACGCCAAATGATTGGGCAGTAAGGTCCTTGGAAGGTTGATGACCTTGAAGGGATCTGGGTCGCCCACGAACGTGAGAAAACGGTTGCTAATGAGGATTTGATTTTACGACAACCGTGATTCTGAATACAGTAAAATGATCCTTTTGTCCGACCGCCTATGGCAGAACTGACTCCTAGGCCAACTGTAGGGCCGGGTTAACCCTGTCTCTTATACACATCTCCGAGCCCACGAGACTAAGGCGAAACTCGTATGCCGTCTTCTGCTTGAAAAATAAAAAAAGACAAC
>ENA-ORBV01009989-ORBV01009989.1-microbial-mat-metagenome-genome-assembly--contig:-NODE-9989-length-15353-cov-4.091778_pt1 | contig 15353 bp, 14 predicted proteins | sample MGYA00237777_ERZ505514 | MGnify/ENA primary metagenome ERZ505514 (study PRJEB26160, sample SAMN06269048) | microbial mat metagenome | isolation source: Oligotrophic lake microbial mat | place... | reverse complement strand
GTACCGGGTAGCAGAGGCCACGGTACCCGGTGGCGGACGCTCGCATACCGGGTAGGAGACCTCACGGTACCCGGTAGCAGAGGCCCGCATACCGGGTAGCAAAGGATTATACCGGGTAGCAGAGGCCCGCATACCGGGTAGCTGAAGGCGCAATACCCGGTAGCGGACGGTCCGTTTCCCCCCAAAGGCTTCCCCTGTCGCCGGGTTGATGTCAGCAATACCGCCATGCCCTCCCGTTCCCCACTGCTCACCCGTCTCTGTAGCGCCGCCCTTTTCACCCTCAGCCTGCTCACGCCCGAGGCCGCGCGGGCGGGGGAGAGCTGGACGCGTTTCCTGGGCCCGGCTTCCGGTCACACGGATAGCAAGGACCTGCCACTCCAGTGGAGCGAGACGGAGCATGTGAAGTGGAAGACGCCGCTCCCGGGCGAAGGCTGGTCTTCTCCCGTGGTCGCCGCGGGCCAGGTCTGGATGACCTCGGCGCTCGACAACGGCCAGTCGCTCCACGCCCTGTGCGTCGATTTCGCTACGGGCCGGCTGGTCCACGACATCGAGGTCTTTCGCAACGCCGTGGTGCCGCCCAAGCACAAGCGCAACTCCTACGCCTCGCCGTCGCCGATCATCGAGGGCGACCGCGTGTATGTGCACTTCGGCGCCATGGGCACGGCGTGTCTTTCGACCAAGGACGGGAAGAAGCTGTGGGAGAATCGGGAGTTCGTGGTCGATCACCAGAACGGCCCCGGTGGCTCACCCACGCTGCACGGCGACAAGCTGCTGCTGGCCTTCGACGGCACCGATCAGCAGTACGAGGTGGCGCTGAACAAGACGGACGGCAAGTGCGCCTGGAAGACCGAGCGCTCCGGCGTGGCCAAGCTCGCGGCCAAGCCGACGGACATGCGCAAGGCTTACGGGACACCCGTGGTTTTCACCATCGATGGCCGCGCGCAATCGCTGACCACCGGCGCCGAGCGGCTCTACGCCTACGATCCCGACACCGGGCGCGAGCAGTGGTGGATCGACTATCCCGGATTCTCCAATGTGCCCCTGCCCGTGAGCGACGGGAAGATGCTCTACGTCTGCACCGGCTTCATGAAGCCCGAGATCTGGGGAGTGAAGCTCGGCGGTGCCAAAGGCGACGCGACCGCAAGCCACGTGGTCTGGCGGCAAAAGACCGGCGTGCCCGACCAGACGACGCCCGTGGTCGTGGGCGATCGGCTCTACATGGTGAGCAGCGGCGGCATCGCTTCGTGCCTGAATACGGCCACGGGCGAGATCGTGTGGAAGGAGCGCCTCGGCAGCGATTTCGCGGCCTCGCCGCTCGTGGCCGACGGGCGCATCTACTTCTTCGACACCCGCGGGAAGACGACGGTGATCGCACCCGGCGATAAGCTGGAGATCCTCGCGCAGAACGACCTCGCGGATGGCTGCATGGCCTCGCCCGCGCCGGTCGGTAGGGCGCTGATCGTGCGCACGAAAAGCGCGCTGTATCGGATCGAGAAGTAGAGCGTTCCGTGGATTGACGCGGGCCGCGGCGGTCTTAGGCTGGCGCGGATGTTTCCCCCGCTGCGCCGCACTGTGCTTTGCCTCCTGGCCACTCTAGCGTCCGGCTTCAGTGCGCCGGATCGGGAGGAACTGACGCGCGGCGAGAGGCTCTACCTCGAGCGCTGCAGCATGTGCCATCAACCCAGCGGCCTCGGCACGCCACCCGTCTATCCGCTGGATGTGGTGGCAATCAGAGATGGGCGTGTGTTTGTTCTGGAGTATACGCGCGCCATCGACTTCAAAAGTAAGGTGGGCTGGTTGCCTGGCCGCATTCTGGAATTAGCCGCTACCCCATAATCCCCTAGATATGTCGAAGAAAAAACTCCGTGCCCGTTTGTGGTTGCTGGCCATGTTTGTGGTCCTGGCCGCGGGGAACTATCTGCTCTTCCTGTTCAGCTTCCACGAGATGAATCCCTATCCGATCACGCGCGGCATTGCCTTCGGCTCCTCGCTGTGGTCCGCGGCGCTGCTCATCGCCATGTGGCTGCGCATGGGCTGGGCGCGCTACGTTCTCGCGACGTGGCTGGTCATCGCGATCGTGGCGCAGGGGTTGTTCATCCTGAGAATGAACAGTCAGTCAGTGAAGCCACTCCCGGAGCCGACCCGCATCGCCCTGATCGGGCTGGGGCTCTATGCGCTGGCGTTGATTCCGCTCGGGGCGTCGAGCTCCCTGCGCGGCTTCCTCGGACCGAAGACGGCCGGCGGGCACTGATCAGGACAGCGTCTGGAGGCAGACCGTGAACCGGGCACCGGTGCCGGGTGAGGACTGAATCAAGATCGCGCCTTCGGCTTCCTTGACGAGGCGCTTGACGATGGAGAGACCGAGGCCGGTGCCGTGCTCGGGTGGCTTGGTGGTAAAGCGCTGCTCGAACATGCGGGCGAGGATTTCCGCCGGGATGCCGGGGCCGTCGTCCTCGATGCTCACGCCGAGGATCGGGGCGCGGTTGGCAAAAGCGTCGCGATTGATGATGCGCTGCGTCGGGCCGTCGGGGAGCTGATCGAGCGCGATCGGGTCCGGGTGCAACTCGCAGCTCACCGTGACGCGGTGCGGGTGCGCGGTGCTCTGCAAAGCATTGATGGTGAGGTTCAGCAGAACCTGCAGGAAGTCGGTGCCATTGATCTGGGCGATGACGTCTTCATCAAGGCTCTCGACGATGAGGATATTGCCCTTCGCGCTCGGATGACGGGTGAGCAGTTCCTTCAGATCGCTCATGATCTGGTTCACGCCGACGTGCGATTTCTCGGCGGTTTGGGTGTGGAGAAAGCTGAGGTAGCGGCGGGAGATCTCGACGCAGCGTCCGACTTGGCCGTTGAGCTTGTGGAGGTCGCCCTTGATGTTCTCCAGTTGCTCGCCCTCGACGCGCGCGGCGTTCTGCATGGAGCGGTTGATGAGCTCGACGAAGCCCGAGATGATGGTCAGCGGGCTATTGATGTCGTGGAGCACGCTGGCGTAGATCTCGCCCTGCGCTCGTGCCATTTCCTCGCGGACGCGCTGATCCTGGATGACGCGCTGGAGCTCCTGCAGTTGGTGGTTGCTGCGCCGGAATTCCGTGGTCGCCCGGTGTTTCTGCGCGGCGTGCGAGACCGCGGCGCGCATGGTAGGGATGTCGAAGGGTTTGTTGAGGTAATCGCTGGCGCCGTGGCGCAGCGCCTGGCGAGCGGTCTCGATGGTCTCGAACGCGGTGAGCATGATGACCTCGATGGCCGAGTCGATCTGCTTGAGTTCCTTGAGCACTTCGACACCGGACATGCCGAGCATCATGATGTCACAGACGCAGACGGCGATGGCGTTCGACCGGGCGAGCATGATCGCCTCGAGTCCGTCGGAGGCGACGAGAACGGTGTAGTCGTTCTTAAAGACGATACGAAGGGACTGACGCGGGCCCTCTTCATCATCGACGATGAGGAGGGTCGGTTTGCTCGGGACTTCGGACCCGTGCGCGGAGGTCGGCTCAGAAATTGTATCCAAGCGAGACGGTGATGGCGTGACCATCGAAGCGATAGTCCCCATCCACGACGGTTCCCCGGTCAATGGTGCGGCGTGGACCATAGGTGTATTGATAAGCGAGATACCAGTTGAAGTGCTCGTATTGCCGGCCGACCCCAGCGCTGAGGATGTGGCGATTCGAGTCGGGAATCGCGGGGTTGTAACTTTCGTTGGGGACAGAATTCTCGCTGTAGATGTAGCCGACGCTCGCGCTGATGCCGTGGCTGAACTTCTTGGTGATGCCGAACTCGTAAAAGAAGCTGGAGCGCCAGTTGAAGGGGAGGATGACGTCGCCCGAGGTCTGGTTGAGCGTGACGTTGTTGAGCGTGTTCCAGTCAGTCCAGTCGACGTTGAACTCGAAGTTCCAGTCCTCTGCCGGGCGGAAGGAATAACCGACGACGATGTTCTGCGGGATGTTGAAGGTGGCGTCGGCGTCTTCGCGCGTGTCGATGCCAGCGACCGGGAACGGGCCAAAGGGCGTGGCGACGGTGAAGGGATCGGACTTCACGCTCGAGTGTCCGCTGAAGTTCATCTTGGCGGCGCTCCGGTAGGTGAGCCCGAAGTGGTGCATGCGGTGCGGGTTCCACTTCACACCGGCGGTGAAGCCGTAGGCCACGCCGTCGCCCTGGAACCGAAACTGGTCGCCGGGATTGAGGATGCCTTGCACGAGTTCGGCCTTGCCGTAGCTGACGGTGGGACCGGCTGCGACCGAGAGCGTATCCGTGATCTTCCACGCGATCACGGGGTTGATCGTGATGTATTGAATGTTGCCCTTGATCGCTACGGAGCGAAACGGCGTGTCGTCCGCATATTCCACCCCGAAGCCGTACGGCACATAGACACCGAGGCCGAGGGCGATGGGGTAATCCTTCGGCTTCCACGTGACGAAGAATGTCGGCACGGTCTGGAAGTCGTCGTTGATGCTGGAGAACTTGTTGTCCTCGCCGGGTGTCTCCGCCTTCAGGTCGACACGGTTCTCGATCGTAATCGAGTAGGAGCCGAGCAGGGCGCGGGTGCCTTCGAGCTGGGTAATTCCGGCGGGATTGTAGAAAACGGCCGAGGGGTTGTCCGCTGTGGCGACGAATGCATTGCCCCGGGCGGTGGCCTCCGCATTCTGATCAGCAATGCGAAAACCGAGGCCGTAGGTGAGGGGGGCGAAGCAGGGGAACGCGATCAGCGCAAGGGTGCGGATGACGGAAGTGGGCTTCATTCGCGGCGATGAGAAAGCAAGCAAGGTGCCTTGGCGAGGAGCAATGTTAGCAAAATGTGTGGTTACAGAGTCAGTTCTGCAAGGGAAGGGAGACGCGGACGATGCCGGGCTCGCCTTTTTGAGGTGGGGGTATCTCAATTTTGCCGTGATGGCTCTCAATAATTTTGCGGGAGACTGTCAATCCCAGGCCCAGCCCCACATTGCGGGTAGAGAAAAACGGCTCGGGGGCGCGCTGAGCGGTTTCGAGATTGAAGCCGGCCCCGGAGTCGCGCACCTCGACATGCAGCTCCGCGTTGCCGCCCTCGCCCTCGGAGAGATGCACGGCGACGTTCGGGTCCTCGGGGTTAGCCTGCAGGGCGTTGAGGATGATCTCGGAGAAGGCATGCCGCAGTGCCTTGTGATCGCCGGTCACTTTCCAAGGCGAGATGTCTTTGTTGAACTGCAATTGCGCGAGCTTTTTGCCGGGATGGAAGGTGTGCGCCTCGTGGAAGGCCTCGACGATGATGTCGGAGACCTGCACGGAGTCGCTGAAATCGGCCTGCCATTCGCGGGCGAGGAAGACCATCTGATTGGCCAGGCGCGAGATCCGCTTCACGCCCGAGGCGAGCACATTGGAGAGCGATTCCTGGAATTCCGGGTCGTTGATCGATTCCTTGAGCAACTGCTGGTGAGTGGAGAGCGGGACGAGCGAATTGCCGATCTCGTGGGCGAGGTGCTCGGCCATGGATTTCACGAGGCGCAGATTCGAGGTCTCGATTTCCAAACGCTGCGCCCGCTCGTGCTCGGTGATGTCCTCGATGATGAGCAGCGCGGCGTTCGCGGTGGAATCCTGCGTGCGAAAGGGCAGGATGCTCACGCGGAAGGAAAGCTCAGGGAGATGCGTCAGCCGATACTTGAAGGGTGGCACGCCCTCGCCCGACTTGATGACCATGAAGACCTTGCTCCCGAGCTCCTGCGGCAGGTCGGAGAAGTCGAAGCGCGTCTTGCCCGTGGCTCCGAGGAAGTAGCAACTCGCGGCGGAGTTGACGTGCAGAGTCGTGAGGTTGCCGCCGATGACCAGACACCCGCTGCCGAGGTGGCTGAGGATGTCGGCGATCATCGCGTGGTTGCTCGAGAGTTGGTCGTGCAGCCAGGTATTGCGGATCGCGAGGCCGACCTCCTCAAGCATGTGGAAGATCAGCGCGAGTTCTTCGTTGGCGTAGGACTCACCGGTCAGGCGCTCGTCGAAGACCACCACGCCGAGCAGCGACTCGCGGTCGAGGATCGGGATCGCGACTTCGCCGCCGAGGAGCTGGAATTCCTTGCTGATCTCCCGGCTGCCCACCGCCTCGTGGCTGCCCGCGCGCAGGATGCGGCCCTGCCGGTGCAGGTGCCCGCCGATGCCGGCGCCGAGCGACAGCGCGAAATGCTGGAGCACGCTTTGGTCGTGGCCGATCGCGCAGGCCGGCCGCAGCCAGCGATCATCGGGCGCGAGCGGGCTATCGCTGAGCAGCGCGGCAGGCTTGCGCAAAAAGATGATCGCGCGGTTTACGCCGATGATCTCCCGCAGGAGCATGAGGAATTGCTTGAGCAGTGCCGTGGCGTCGAGGCTGTGCGTGAGCACGCCGGTGAAACGCCGCAGCGCTTCGAGCGTGCGGACCTGATCCACATAAGGCCGGAGCGCCACGGTCTCGATGTGGGCATTGGATTGCGGCACGAGCACCTTGTGCGGCTCGTGCTGCGGGAAGAGCCGGTCGAGCAGGGTGTTGAGCAGTTTGCCGCGGACCGGTTTGTTGAGCACGTGCTCCACGCCGAGCAGGTAGGCGTCTTCCTCCCATTCCCACTGCTTGTCGCCGGCGTAAATAATCACCGGGCACCCGGGCGCGAACGCCTTCAGTTCCTCGATCACGCGAATGGCCCGCGTATCCGTCAACTCGACGTCGAGGATCGTCGCGTCGATCGCCCCGCGCGAGAGCAGGAACTCCGCTTCCCCGACCACCTCCTTGGTGATGAGCTGGAACTTGATCGGGTCGAGGACCGTCTGCACCGCGTGCGCCAGCGAGGGCTGTTTGGTGATGACGAGGAGCGTGCGCATCAGGCGTGTTCAGCCACCTCGGGCACGACGAGTTTGTGTTGGCGGCTGGGAAGATCGAATTGCACGGTGGTGCCTTTGCGGGGCTGGCTGGAGATGTTGAGCTGTCCGCCGTGGAGATGGATGATTTTTCGGCAGATGGCGAGCCCGAGCCCAAATCCGCGCGCTTCATCGCCGCGATTCTTGGTCGTGAAGTAGGGCGTCAGGACACGGCCGAGGTTTTCCTTGGAGATGCCCTCGCCTTGGTCGGCGATCCGCACGCGGAACCACTCGCGATCAGCCTCGGACTTGGCGAGGCGCTCGAGTTGCACCTGGATCTGCGCGCCTGGCGTCGAGGCGTCGATGGCGTTGGAGATGAGATTGGCGATGAGGCGCTGGATGAGGACCTCGTCCATTTCCACGAGCGCCTCGCCGGGGGTTGCGGTGACGATATCGATTTCCTTTTTGCGGCTGGTCTTCGCCACTTCGCCGGCCTGGCGGACGACCAGATCGAGCCGCCCGAGTTGCAGATCGGGCCGCAGATTTTCGGAGAAGAAGAGCGCTTCCTTGATGTAGGCGCGCATGGTCTTCACGTTGCGGAGCGCGACCGGCAGCAGTTCTTCGTCGAGCGGCTGGGTGTGCTCGGTCTCGCTGGAGAGCTGGAGGAGCGTCCAGACGGGCGTGAGCAGATTGTTGAGGTCGTGCGCCATGCCGCGCGACATCTTGCCGAGGAGGTCGAGCTCCTGCGCTTGGAGGATCTGCGTCTTCAGGCGGATTTGGTTCACGATCAGGCTCATGCTTTTCACGAGCGTGATGAGCAGGCTGATGTCGTTGGCCGTGTATTGCTCGCCCGCTTTTTTGCCCACGAGCAGCAGCCCGAAGCTCTCGCCTTCCGAGGCGAGCGGCAAGCAAAACTCGGCGTTGAAGCTGGCCAGAACCTCGCGGGCCTGGCGGGCGATCGTGGAATTGCGGGTGTAAGTGTCGTTCTGGTTGAGCGGCAGATATTCGCCTTTGTTCCACTCGAAGTATTGGAAGACCGGCGACTGCGGTTTGAGTTCGGACAATTGCCGCAGCGGCTGCGGCGGATGCGCGCGGGTCAGCTCGTAGCCGAGGTTCGTCTCGTCGCGCAGGATGATGGCGTAGCTCTCGAGATGGAAGACCCGGGTGAGCAGGTCATGCAGGTCGTTGAGCAGCAGGTTCATGTCGCTGTACCACGTCATCTGCTCGATGAATTTTCGCACCTGATCCTGATACTCGAAGGTGTCGCCGAGGATGCGGCGCTCGACGCTCTCGCTGCTGTCGCCGAAGAGTCGCGGGAAGAGCAACGCCGCGCAAAGCGCACCAATCATCAGCGTGCCGAGGCCGGCGAAGAACGAGTAATAGCTGAAGTCGGCGGGATTGATGAGCCAGAAGACGAGCAGCGTGCAGAGGCCAGTGAGAAAGATGAAGAGCACGCGCACCGCCTTGGCCGTGCTGCGGTTCAGGGTCACGCGCACATCGAGGAGCTGATACTGGAGCACGCTGTAGCCGACGATCACCCCATAGAAGATCACCGCCATGCTGCCGAAGGGATAGATCGGCTTGTCGATGATCGGATATCTGTCGATTCCGAGGATGGGCAGGACGTCGTTGCAGCCGAAAATGGCAAACGCCGTCTGGGCAAAAATCAGCGGCGTGACGCGGCGCTTGCCCAGGGGCGGCAATTGCCGGCGATGCCAGACCAGAACTCCCACCGACACCCACATGAGGGAAAACACCCCGCTCAAAATCCAGAACCCCGTGCCGGCCACGGAGTACCAAGCGTAGTCATTAAAGGGGCGGACCCCGGCCAGGAAGAAGCCGGTAAAATTGCTGAGGAAGAGCAGGAAATGCAGAAAATACGCCACCCAGACGACCGGCTTGGGGATGCGAATCTGAGCGATGAGGAACGAGACGTGGCAGAGGGTGAGGGGAATGAAGATGACGCCAAACTGGAGGAAGCGTGCCCAGAACAAGGCCAGTTCGTAATTCGCGGGATCCACCGGAACGCGGAACATCCAGAACGTCCCGAAGTTCCAAACCGCGAAGCACACGCCCATGAGGGCATAGATGCGGGCCACCGCCGCGCGCGGGCTTTGGATGAGGACGAAGAGCGCGAGCGAGAAGTTCAGCAGCGCGCCGACGAGCGGGATGAGTTGACCGAACGTCATGTCGGGACGGTCAGTCAGTGGATCGAGTGGCATCTCAGGATTGGAAGCGCCGCAGCACCAGACAGGAGTTTTTGCCGCCGAATCCGCTGCTCAGGTTTAGCACCGCTCGGACGGGGTAGGGGCGGGAACGGCCCCGCACATAGTCGAGATCGCACCCCTCGCCGGGCTCGTCGAAATTGAGCGTCAGCGGGATCTCCTGATGATGAATGCTGAGGGCGCACACGACGGTCTCCAAAGCACCCGCCGCGCCCAAGAGGTGACCGGTCACTGGTTTTGTCGAACTGACGGCCAGCCGATGGGCATGTGGCCCGAAGAAACGTTTGATGGCTTTGGTCTCCACGATGTCGTTCGCATCGGTCGCGGTTCCGTGGGCGTTTACGTAGTCGATTTCCTCCGGGTCAATCTGCGCCGCGCGCATGCCTTTCTGAATCGCCCGGAAGTAGCCGAGCCCCTCGGGATGTGGCGCTACCGGGTGGTACGCCTCGCAGCTTCGCCCGTGGCCGAGCAGCTCCGCATAAATGCGCGCACCCCGGCTCAGGGCATAGGAAAGCTCCTCGAGCACGAGGTAGGCGACGCCTTCGCCGAGCAGGATACCGTCGCGGGTTTTGTCGAAAGGGCGCATCGCAGCCTGCGGCGTGTCGTTGCGCCGACTGAGCACCTGCGCGAGGCAGAGCGCGCCCCAGATGTGCGGCACGATCGGTGCCTCGGCCCCGCCCGCGACCATCACGTCCACGTCCTCGTTGCGGATCATGCTCACGGCGTAACCGAGCGCGTCATTGCCCGAGGCGCTGCTCGAGCTGAGCGTGATCGAGTGCCCGCGGATGCTTAGTTCCTTGGCGATCTCACCCGAGCCGGCGCCGCTGTAGCCATTGATCAGCGCAAACGGCCCGACGCCCTTGTAGCCGCGCTTGGCGTAACCCTCGTCCGCCTTGGAAGCCGTCTCGTTGCTGCTCGCGGAAGTCGCTTCCACCACCCCCACCCGATCCGCGTCCACCTTCTCAAAATCGATCCCCGCATCCTGCTGCGCGAGCCGCGCCGCCGCGATCCCGTAGCGATGCGAGTAGTCCAGACGCCGCGCCGTCTTCGCGTCCATGTATTTCGCGGCTTCGAATTCATTGATTTGCGCCGCGATCAAGGTCGGGGCCGACCCCGCGGGGAAGCGCGTCATCTGCGTGCCTCCGCTGATGCCGTGGCGGATGCAATTCCAAAACTGGCCGAGGGTTTGCGCGGGCGCGGTGTTCACGCCCATCCCGGTGATGACGACGCGGCGGCGGTGCGGTTCGCTTATTTCGCGGAGGGCCATTTGTAAGGGATGACCATGGGCACCCGGCGCTGATAGTCCCGGTAGGCATCACCGAATTTCTCCACGAGCGCCGGCTCCTCGAGGCGCAGTCGCATGATCAGGGCGGGGATGAAAAAGAATGGCACGATGATCAGCATACCCCACGCGCTACAGATCAGCCCAAAGGCGGCCGTCTCCAGGATCATCGAGAAATACGTCGGGTGGCGCAGGAAGCGGAACGGGCCGCTTTGCACGAACTCGTGGTTGTCGCGCATCTCCACGTGCAGGCTCCAGAATTTCCCGAGCGCCGCGATCGCCGCCCACCGGATCTTGAAGGACGCGATCGCGCAGACGATGCCCAAGCCGAGGGCGATCCACGAGAAGTCGCCTTTGCGGAAGAAGATGTATTCCGCGACCGAGCCGAACGTCATCGCCGTGCCGATGATCAGGAAGAGATTGAAGGTCAGGTTTTCCTGCACCTTGCCGGGAATGGTGTTGCGTTTCGTTTTCACCTCCGCGATGCGGACAAGATAGACGATGAGAGCGACAAGGATGGGCAGGTAATAGAGCATGGTAGGAATGGAGATAACCCAGTTGTCAAATCAGCCGGGTGGCCAGGCGAGGCTGCGCCCGCCGAGCAGGTGGATATGAAGATGCGGCACGGATTCGCCCGCGTCGCGACCATTGTTGATCACCAGCCGATACCCGCTTTCCTCCACCCCGAGTTGCGCCGCGATCTCCCGCGAGGCCAAGATCATCTTCCCGAGCAGCGCCGCATCATCGCCGCCTGCTTCCGCGATCCGCGGGATCACCCGCTTCGGCACGATCAAGACATGCACCGGCGCCTGCGGGCTGGCGTCGTGAAACGCCAGAAACTCCTCCGTCTCGTGGACGATGCGGGCGGGGATTTCACGGTTGGCGATCCTTTCGAAAATCGTCATGCCAGCGAGAAGGTCACTTCGTGATCCGCCGCCGCTGTCCCCGTCTGTTCCCGCGCAAAAAGTACGATCTCACTCCGCAGCGTCTCGCAATCCCGGCTCCACGACTTCTTCGCCCGGAGCAGCTTCACGCACGGCTCCAGCCCGAGCAGCTCGAAGCACGAATTTTTCTCCCGGCACAGCTCCTGGATGCGACGCCCCAGCTTGTCGAAAAACGCCAGCTCGTAGCCCGTGCCCGCCTCCCGCGCCAGCTCCACCAGCGACACCAGCACCCGCGGCGCTGCCGGCACAAAGTGCTGCGCCACTTCCGCATAGCCGATGACCTGCAAGACCGACTGCACCGCCCGGCTGAGCTGCTCCACCGGCAGCACGTTCACCTCATTCTGGTCGTGCAAGTAGGTCGTCACACTCTCCGCCACATGCCCCGCCAGCCACCACTTTGCGTATCCCGCCCGTGCCGCCGCCTGAGCGAGCGAACGCACTAGCCAATCGCGCTCAAAGGCGATCACCTGGCCGCTGGCGAGTTGGATGACTGGCAGATTATCTTTCAGCGAGATCATGGGTGGATGGGGTTACTTGAAAAGTTCGGGCTGCAGCACACTGCGCTTCGGGCGGCGTTCCAGCGATTGGATCTCCTCCAAAAACTCACCGATGTCCTGAAAGTGTCGATACACCGACGCGTAACGCACATACGCCACCTCATCGAGATGGTGCAGCTTGTCCATCACCTTGGCGCCGATCACGTTCGACGGGATCTCCCGCTGAAATTCCGACTCCAGCTCCTGCACGATCTCCTCGGCCGTCTTCTCCAGCACCTCCACACTCACCGGCCGCTTTTCGCAGGCCTTGATCATGCCGCTCAGCATCTTCTGCTTGCTCAGCAGCTCACTCCGCCCGTCCCGCTTAAAGACCCGCAAATCCGCGCGCTCGATCTCCTCGTAGGTCGTGAAACGGTGCGTACACTGGACACATTCGCGGCGTCGCCGAATGGCCCTGCCGTCTTTCGACAGGCGGGAGTCGATGACTTTGTCTTCGAGGCTACCGCATTTGCTGCAATACATCTTGTGGAGGACGGGGGGGCACGAGGAGCGCTTAACACAACGGGTTGTGGTGTCAACCCTGGAGTTCATTCCGCGCCCCCCGTTGGTCTTGGCTTGGTGGGCGCCTCTCACTTCACCCCTACTCTCGCTCCTCCGCGATATCCGAGGATGACAGACCGTTTTTTTCCTCCCCGTCCGACTCCCCAAGCCGCACCCGCAGCCGGGTGAGCGCCCACTGTGCGTGCTCGGCGATGAGCGGTTCGGGGTCTTGGGCGGCGTGTTCCAAGGCGGAGAGATCTTCGAGGGTGCCGACGTTCCCGAGGGCGACGCAGACGTTGCGGAGGAAACCGCGGCGCTTGATCCGCTTGATCGGCGACTTCTTGAAAAGCGCGCGGAAGCCGTCGTCGTCGAGCGCGAGAAAATCGCGCAGCGCCCAGCCGTGGACGAACTCCCGCGCGGCAAAGCTGCTCTCGCTCGATGCTTGCGCAAAGCGGTTCCACGGGCAGGCCGTGAGGCAGTCGTCGCAGCCGTAGATGCGGTCGCCCATGGCCACACGGAACTCCTCGGGGATCGGGCCTTTGTTTTCGATCGTGAGATACGACACGCAGCGCCGGGCATCGAGCTGCTGCGGCGCGGTGATCGCCCCGGTCGGGCAGGCCGTGATGCAGCGCGTGCATTTGCCGCAGTGGTCGGCCATTGGTGCGTCGGGCGCGAAGTCGAGCGTGGTCAGTAGCTCCGCGAGGAAGAACCACGTGCCGAGCTTCGGATGAATGAGCATGGTCGATTTGCCATGCCATCCCGCACCGGCGAGCGCCGCAAAGTCCCGCTCCAGCACCGGCCCGGTATCCACGTAATGCCGCTGCCGCCCGCCGCGCGCGGCGAGCCAGTCGTCGATGACCTGGAGCTTGCGCTCGATGAGGTCGTGGTAATCGTCGCCCCAGGCGTAGCGGGCGATGCGGAAAGGCGAAGGGCGGAAGGCGAAAGGCGATGGCTTTTGAGGCGGAGCAGCCGCATCCGGCGAACGCTCGGTGGTGACATTCGCGGAAGCCTCCGCAGGCTCCTCGCCATCGCCTTTCGCGTTTCGCCCATCGCCTTGCCAGTAGTTCATCCCCAGCACGATCACGCTCTTTGCCCCCGGCACCACCTGCTGAGGATCGGTGCGCCGATCCACATTCCGCTCCAGCCACGCCATTTCGCCCGCGCGTCCCTCGGCGAGCCATTGGCGGAAAGCATCCGCGTGCGGCGGCGCCACGCACGGGGCGATGCGGCAGAGCTCGAAGCCGAGCGACTGGGCGAGCGCGATGAGTTCAGCTTTCACACCGCAGTTTGCCACGAGAAGGCGCGGCGCGCTTCCGCGACGAGCGCGCTGGCCGTGCTCTCGTGAGCGAGCGTGGTCGTATCGAGGGTGAACTGCGCGACCGCCTCGTAAAGCGCGTGCCGCTTTTCCAGCAGCTCATGCACGGTGGCCCGCGGATCGGGCGTCTGGAGCAGGGGACGTTTGGTATTGCGCGCCACGCGCTCGAAGATCACGTCCTCGCTCGCCGTGAGCCACACCACCAGGCCCAGCTCGCGGAGCAGCCCGTGGTTTTCCTCGCGCAGTACGATGCCGCCGCCGGTCGAGATGACCGCGCGATTGAGGATGCTCAGCGAACGCAGTGTGGCCGTCTCCTGCTCGCGAAACCACGCCTCGCCGTGCTGCTCAAAGATCTCCGCGACCTGCATCCCGGCGCGCTCCACGATCACGGCATCGGTATCGATAAACTGGAACCCAAGCCGTTGCGCGACATTGCGGCCGATGGACGTTTTGCCACTGCCCATGAAGCCGATGAGAACGATATTGGTGCGCGTAGAGGACACGCCGCGAAGGTGGAAAGCGCAGGGGCAAAGGGAAAGGGCAAAGTGCAGGCGTGGCCGCATCGGTCCCCAAGAGCCCGCCGCGCCGCGGCAACCACAGCGGCATGCCGGGATCGAAATCGTCGGGCACTACGAGTTCAGCATTCGCGAACTCCTCAAAGAACTTGCTGTGCATGCAAGCGAAGCGGTCTGGGCTTCGGAAATCGATCCGTCTGCGACTTTCCGCAGGCTGGACGGTTCCACCCGCTTCGTCGTAATCCCTTCCCATGCGTCTTCCCCTCATCCTCCTCGCTCTCGCTCTCGTCTCGTCCGCTGCCCGCGCGGAGGAGCGCTGGAATATCCTCTTTGTCTTCGCCGATGACTGGGGGCGCTACGCGAGTGCCTACGCGAAGGCGGATGGCAAGCCGTCGATCAACGATGTGATCAAGACGCCGCATGTGGATCGGTTGGCGCGGGAGGGGGCGCTTTTTCGGCATGCGTTTGTGAATGCGCCAAGTTGCACGCCGTGCCGGTCGTCGCTGCTCTCGGGGCGGTTCTTTTTTAATACGGGACAAGGAGCGATTCTGAATGGCGCGGTGTGGGACGCGACGATTCCGACTTTCCCGCTGCTGCTGCGCGATGCGGGGTATCACATCGGCAAGAGCTACAAGGTGTGGAGCCCGGGGACGCCGGCGGATGCGCCCTTTGGCGAGCAGCAGTACGCGTATGAGAAGGCGGGGCGGATGCCGAATAACTTCTCGGAGGAGACGGAGAAGCTGCTGGCGGGCGGGCTGACGGTAGCGGCGGCGCGCGAGAAGATTCTCGATCAGGTGCGGGGGAACTTCGATGCGTTCATGGCGGACCGGAAGGCGGGGCAGCCGTGGCTGTATTTCTTCGGCACGACGACGACGCATCGGACGTGGATCAAGGGTTCAGGCAAGAAGCACTGGGGGATCGAGCCGGAGGCGCTAAAGGGGAAGATGCCGGCCTTCCTGCCCGACGTGCCGGAAGTGCGCGAGGATGTGGCGGATTATCTCGGGGAAGCGCAGTCCGTGGATGCCTGCATCGGCGCGCTGCTGGCGAAGCTGGAGGCGGCAGGCGAACTGGAGCGGACCGTGATCGTGGTGAGCGGGGATCACGGGATGCCGGGGATGCCGTCGGGAAAGTGCAACATCTACGACCACGGGACGCGCGTGACGCTGGCCATCCGCTGGCCGGGTGGGAAGGTGGGGCGGGTGATTGATGATTTCGTGACGCTGCCGGATCTCGCGCCGACGTTCATGGA
>ENA-ORBV01009988-ORBV01009988.1-microbial-mat-metagenome-genome-assembly--contig:-NODE-9988-length-15354-cov-4.033384_pt1 | contig 15354 bp, 13 predicted proteins | sample MGYA00237777_ERZ505514 | MGnify/ENA primary metagenome ERZ505514 (study PRJEB26160, sample SAMN06269048) | microbial mat metagenome | isolation source: Oligotrophic lake microbial mat | place... | reverse complement strand
GGACATTCCAGACACCGAAGAGCAGGAAGACCACGCCGCCACCGATGAGCGGCGCCGATTGCAGCGCGGTGCGGCGGAGCGGCCACGCGACCAACCCGGCATCGGCGAGCAACGCGATCGAAAGGACCAGCCACGGCTTTTGCCCGAGCTCCGGCCAGCCGAGGATCGCGGCGGCAAAACCGAGAGCCGTGCCGGCGAGGATGCCCGCGGCAGAGATCGTCCATTTTTCGCCGACCTCGTCGCTGTTGCAGCGCCAGAAGGGCAGGAGGAAAAGCGCTTCGAAACCGAGGAAGACGAGCGTGGCGATGCCGAGTTTTTCGGGCGCGAAGTATTTTGTGCACCACGCGATTTGCATGAGCGCGGTCGCGGCGGCGGCGAGCGTGATGTGGTGACGCCACTGCTGGCGGAGCGCGACGACGATGAGGCCGACATCGAGCACCGCGAGGTAGCTGAAGAGGCCGATGGGATTGTCCTCGCCCGTCGAGAGCATGATCGGCGTGAGGAAGCCGGCGAGCAGTCCGAGGATGGCGACGACTTGCGCTTCGAGGCGCACGGCGAGGAAGAACGCGCCCGCGGTGATCGCGGCCATGAGCGCGAAGGCGGGTATCAACCCGAGGAAATGGTAGAGCGCGTGTGCGCTGAAGGTGACGCCGTAGAGGACGACGATGCCGGTCGCGCAGAGCGTCTGCGCGGTGACGGCAAATTTCGGCCGCGGCATGAAGAGCCCGCCGGCGATCAGCCCGAGTCCGGTGAGTGCGCCGAACACGATGCGCATCGCGGGGGTGATGAGATTGTGCTCGAACGAATAGCGGATGAGGAAGATGACGCCGAGGAACAGTGCCAGCCCGCCGAGCCACGCGAAGAGCTTCACGCCCATGAAGGCCTCAAGCGTGAACGCGGGAAGTAGCGGCTCCTTTTTCTCCGGAGCTGGAGAGGGTGCCGAAGTTGTTGGTGTTTCCGGCGTCGGTGGTGAAGCCGGGGAAGGCGCGGCTGTGGCAGCGAAAGCGGGCAGCGGTGGTGGAACGGCCGCCTGTTTTTCGATGGACACAACGACAGGCGAAGCGGGAGCGACGGTCGATGCACTCGCAGCGGGCGCGGGCGTTTTCTCCGCTGGTGTAGGGCGCAGTCTTTCCGCCCGTTGGGCGGCTTCGAGAAGGTTCAGCCGCTCGCCGAGCTTGGTCAGGCCGCTTTCCGCGTCTTTCAGCCGCAGGTAAAGGCGGATGACGACGAAGATCAGCGCAATGACGAGGACGAAGGAAAATTCACTCATGGAGGCGCGGAAACTGGCGGATGTTAGCGAAGCGGCGCCGCGCGGAAAGGACGGATTCGCACTTCCCAAGCGGCAGGTCGCCGGGCATCTTCCCGCGGCCATGCCCCACGTCGTCACCTTTGGCGAACTCATGCTCCGTCTCACGCCGCCCGGCCATCTCCGCCTCGGGCAGGCACCGCATTTTGAGATCACGTTCGGCGGCGCCGAGGCGAATGTCGCGGTGCTCATCGCGCAGCTCGGCGGGAGCGCGGAGTTTGTGACGAAGCTGCCGGACAACGACATCGCGCAGCGGGCGATCGATGAATTGCGGGGCCTCGGTGTCGGGGTCGGCAAAATCGCGCGTGGTGGTGATCGGATCGGTGTCTATTATTTGGAACAGGGCGCGAGTCAGCGGGCCGGGAAGGTGATCTACGACCGCGCGCAAAGCGCCATCGCGGAAGCGTCGCCGGGAGATTTTGCGTGGCCGGAAATTTTCGCCGGAGCGGATTGGTTTCATTGGTCGGGAATCACGCCCGCGCTTTCCGCTGCCGCGGCGCAGATCACGGCGGAAGCCATCGCCGCCGCCCGCGCGCAGGGGCTCACGATCAGCTTCGATCTCAACTACCGCGCCAAGCTTTGGCGCAGCCCGGCGCACGCCGGCGAAGTGCTCGCGCCGCTCATGGCTTCGGTCGATGTCTGCGTCACGAGCGTGGAGGAGGCCCGCGGCGTTTTCGGGGTCGCGGTCCCGGACGGCGCGGATCGGGATGTCAAAGTCGCCGCCCAGCTTTCCGCGCGGTTTGGTTTTAAGACCGTCGCCCTGACCCAGCGCCAGGGCGCCACGGCTGATCACACGAGCTGGGGCGCGATGCTCTTCCACGGCGGCGCCACCTACGCCTCGCCGCGCCACGAGATCACGAATGTGGACCGCGTCGGGGCGGGGGATAGCTTCACCGGCGCGCTCATCTTTGCCCTCCGCCGGGGCGATGCGCCGCAAAAGGCCGTGGACTTCGCGGTCGCGGCCAGCACCTTGAAACACACCATCCCCGGCGACTACTGCCGCGTCACCCTCGCCGAGGTCGAAGCGCTGGCTGCTGGAGCCGGGGGCGGGCGGGTGCAGCGCTGAGGCTGGGTAGTGGGAAAAAACTGCTTGCCAATCAGAGAGTGCCCGCTATTTTCCGCGCTCCCAATTGATTTATGGCTAAAACTTGCTGGTTAGAACGTGAAAAACGCAAATCCGCGACTGTCGCGAAATATGCCGCCCTGCGCGCCGAACTGAAGGCGAAGGGTGACTACATCGGTCTGTCGCAATTGCCCCGCAACGCCTGCGCTGCGCGCCTCAGCCGTCGCTGCCAGGCCACTGGCCGCAAGCGCGGTTACATCGGTCGCTTCAAGCTCTCCCGTATTACCTTCCGCGAACTCGCCTCGAACGGGCTCATCCCCGGCGTGACGAAGTCGAGCTGGTAGTCCGAACTCCTTGCACTTTTCGCGAGCCGCCAGCCATCCGCTGGCGGCTCGTTTCTTTTTGCCACGATGATTCTTGCCCCGCTGCTTCTTGCTTCTTCCGACGCGCTGGCCACCGAGTGGGCGTCCGGCGGCGCCATCTTTTTCCAGCTCTCGGTCATCGGGTTTCTGGTGCTGCTGAATGGCTTCTTCGTGGCGTCCGAGTTTGCCATCGTCAAAGTGCGCGGCAGCCAGCTCGAAGCCGCCGAGGCCGAGGGCGAATCGCGGGCTGCATTTGCCCGGCACGTCACGGCGCGCCTCGATGCCTACCTTTCCGCGACGCAGCTCGGGATCACGCTGTCCAGTCTGTCCCTCGGCTGGGTCGGCGAGCCGTTCCTCGCCAGCATGCTGCAGCCGTTTTTCTTCCTCGCGGGCGTCACCTCCGATGCCGTCATCCGCACCTCGACCTTCGTGCTCGCGTTTTCGCTGATCACGTTTCTCCACATCGTGCTCGGGGAACTCGCCCCCAAGTCCCTGGCAATTCGCCGCTCCGTCATTACCACACTCTGGATTGCCCGCCCGCTGGCTCTCTTTTACGTCGTCTTCAAGCCGGCCATCTGGTTCCTCAATGGCGCGGCCAATTTGATTCTCAAGCACGTCTTCCGGATCGAGCCGGTGAGCGAACACGAACTCGCGCACAGCGAGGAAGAGCTGCGCCTGATCCTCGCTGAAAGCGAGCGCGCCGAGGAGGTCTCGTCTCTGGGCAAGGAGATCCTCATCAACGCCCTCGACATGCGCGACCGTGTCGTGCGCGACATCACCACCCCGCGTGGCAAGGTCGTCTTTCTCAACACCGAAGACAGCTTTGAGGAAAATCTGAAGCACGCGCTCGACTCGCGGCACACCCGTTTCCCGCTCTGCGAAGGCCACCTCGACCACGCCATCGGGCTCGTCCACATCAAGGACATGCTCAAGCTCATGCGCGAGCCCAAGGCCGACCTGCACTCGATCAAACGCGACCTGCTTCCCGTGCCGGAAATGATGCCGCTCGAAAAGCTGCTCACCTTCTTCCTCGCCAAACACGCCCACCTCGCCCTCGTCGTCGATGAATACGGCGGCACCACCGGCATCGTCACGCTCGACAACGTGCTCGAGGAACTGGTCGGCGACATCCAGGACGAGTTCGATACCGAGAAGCCGGAGTTCAAGCGGATCAATGGCAACGAGTTCACCGTCGAAGGCGGGCTCGGGCTCTACGAGTTGCAAGACCTCGCCGGGCTCGAAGTGGAAAGCGCCGATGTCAGCACCGTCGGCGGCTACGTCACGCACCTGCTCGGGCATCTCCCGAAACTCGGCGAGCATGTGCGGATCGAGGAATACGAAGTGACCATCACCCAGACCGACGGACGTCGCGTCGGGCAGGTCCACTTTAAACGCCTCGGCGACGATCGGGGAAAAGCCGCGCCCGCCGAATAGTCGCGCCAACCGCGGATCACCGCCCGCCTGAGGCCTGAATCCGTTCATCCACGGCCGCGCGTCGCCTGTGGGAGAAAGCTGCAGGCCAGCTCTGCGCGACGGCACCGCATCCGGGAAAAGGCCCACCCGGGCTCTGTCTGGGATCGGGAACGAAATTCACCGCGCCGGGGTGCGTGGCTCGTCGCGATCGAGCACGGTCGTGATGCGGAATGATCCCGCGAAATTTCCCGATGCGGCGCAACCAAAGGCTTCAACTGGCGGGCGGCAGGCTCTAGCCTGCGCGCACACCTTCCCCTCCGATGCTCCGTCCTCGCAAAAAATACACCGTCCACGATCTCCAGGGGCTCAAGGGCCAGCGCGTCCTCACGCACATCCACGTCAAGTCGCCGGAGGAAGCCGCGGCGGCGGAAGAGGCGGGTGTGGACTTGATGAGTTGCAGCTTCGACAGTCCCGAGGCGCAGGCGCGGCTGCCACAACTCGTCGCGGCCGCGCCGAATAGTTTCCTTTCCTGCGCCACGCCGCACGGGCTGGCTTCGCCGGAAGAAGCGATTCGCGTGGCGTTCCGGGCGCTCGAACTCGGCGCGAGCAGCGTCTATTGCTCGGCCAGTCCGTTCATCATCGAAGCCATGGCGCGCGAGCGCATCCCGGTCGTCGGGCATCTCGGGTTGGTCCCGCGACACGTCACCTGGACCGGCTACCGCGCCATCGGCCGTACCGTCGAGGAAGCCACCCAGCTCTATCACCGCATGAAGGAACTGGAGAACGCCGGTGCCTACGCCGCCGAACTCGAAGTCGTCCCGCACAACCTCGCGCGCTTCCTTTCGTCGCAGACGAAGATGCTCCTCATGTCCCTGGGCTCCGGCCCCGGCTGCGACACGCAGTTCCTCTTCTCCGACGACATCCTCGGCGACTACGACGAACGTCCGCCACGCCACGCCAAAACCTACCGCAACTTCGCCGCCGAACACCGCCGCCTGCAGCAGGAACGCCTCGCCGCCTTCCGCGAATACATCGCCGATGTGCAGGAAGGCCGCTTCCCCGAGCGCGGGCATCTGGTGGAAATGGAGGCGCCATTCCTCGATGAGGTGGTGCGGTCGATTGGCGGCGCGTCTCCCAAGGCCGCGAATTGATACGGAATCACTCCTCTGCAAAGCTGGTGCTATCACCATCGCACTGGCCAAATTTTGTCGAGGAACAGGTGCGCGAGGGCGATGAAGGACGCCGCGAACTCGGCGATGCGCGATCGGAGCGCGAGTATCTTGCCATTGATGCGGCCAAGGCCCGGCTCAGGTGGCTGCCGTCGGCATCGAATACGGAGGTGGCTTTCGGCACGACCACGGCGCCTCGTCAACCGATCCCACGATCACGCCGTAGCGCTTTGGTCGCGTGAGGGTATTGATTCTTCTGACGGTGACGCGATCCCATTTTCCGTCGCCGACTGCCACACCAGCATCGATGGCGGCTGCCAGGTTGCAGCGCGATCGTCGGGGTTGGTCCGCCGTTATTCGCCAGCGCAGCGAGGTTCGGTTGAACAATTGGGACGTCGACGCGATTCCTATTCACGCTATCGACGAGCCCGCCGCTGCTGCCGGAGCCGAGAATGTTGTTCGTGCTTTACGCCGTGAACGCGCCGCTGCTTCGCCGCGGTCGCGATGGCGCTGCCGTTCCCGGCCGCGGTGTTGGCGGCGAGAGTTGCATTTTCCAACTGTAGTAACGGCGCGCCGCCCCAGCGCTGGATGGCGCCGCCTTCCAACTCCGCATGGTTGCCGGTGAAGGTGCCGCGCCGCGCGGTGAAAGAGCCGAAACTCCAGACGCCTCCGCTGTAGCCGAAACCGGCGAGTCGCACGTCGCCGCCGATGGGCGGGAGATCCTGCAGCATCAGGCTGGCGCGCCGACGACGAGGAAATGCCGCCGCTCGACCGCGCCATCGACGGCCAGCGTGATGCCGAATCCTTCGGTCAGACCCTGGACGGTCACGTTGGCCGCCGTCCGCCCAGCGGTAGTTGTAAAAGTCGGCGCCCACGCCATCCGCGCCGAGGAACCAGGTGGCGCCATCGCCGGTCGTCACGGACTCGAGTTACTGGTAGCCGCTGCCGATGCTGCTGGTCGAGCCAAGGCTGGCGAAGACCTGTCCGAACGAGTTTTGCACCAAGACGGAGCCGTCGTTAGCGAGGCCGATGCGAATGGCCAGACCGCCATCGACCCACTCGGGCTCGGCGCCCGGCGCCTCGCGATCACGAGCGTGAGTGCGCCGGATGGCTCGACGTAAAAGTGCCGCTTTTGCACGCCCGAGGCGATGGCGAGCGTCACGCCCGGCGCGGTGGCCGGTCCCTCGACTGTGATCTGCCCGGCCAAGCGCAGCGCGGGCGAATCGTTTGCATCGATCCAGCCCTGGCTGAGCGTGACCGTCTGCCCGGAGAGCGCCGGCGCGAACGTGACGGCCTGCGGTCCATCGAGCGTGTGGGCGTAGACGAGCGATTCGCGCAGGCTGGTCACGCCGTCGAGATTGCTGACCGCGTCGAGCGCCGTGCTGACCACGAGGGCTATCGCTTCCAGCAGCGTGAGGGTGAAGGTGGCGCTATTCGCCCCGCCGAAACCGTCATTGACGCTGGAGGTGAGCGTGTAATTACCGAGCGCCCGCCCGCTTGGATCAAAGACGCCAGTGGCGCTGTTGACGCCCACGCCGGCGAGGGTGCCGCCCGCAGGCGAAGGTCCCGTGAGCGCGGCCAAGTTGGCCGGCGCGTTGGCCGGCACGGTGATCGCGCTATTCGCGAAAACCGGGGTCGGCGGGCGTTCGAAGGCGCCAATTTCCACCCGCGCGCTGGTGGCTGCAGCTTTCCATTTTTCCTTCCGGGCGAATTCCCAAGGGAGGATGCGCAAAGATACTTCGAGGAAATGAGGACGTTTGCCGGCCGTGGCCATGACGCCTTTAAAAGCAACTCCGGGATCATGCTCTCGCGCGTTCCACTCCGATCACTGCTTGCCCGCAGGTAAAATAATCACGCTTCATCGCATCTCCGCCCACCGTTCGATCCTCGACTGAAAAAGCCGGATTGATGCCTGCGCTCCGGCCATCGCTACCGCTAATCCCAGCCATAGAGTCAATGGCGACTTCATCCTCCCCTACGCTGACTACTTCTTTTTCTTGTCGAGGATTTCCGCGGGTGGCGCCTTGCCGAATTGCTCCTTCACGCTCGCGGGTTCGTAGTATTCCGCGACCATCGTCTCGCCCTTCCACGCCTGCACGCCTTGCCCCATGATCCGGCTGCCCGCTTCTTCCGACTTACCCTTTGAGCCGGTTCGCGCCTCTTGCGACACCGCCGTCGCCGGGGGCGTTGTCAACTTCTCCGTGCCCTGCGGCTTGACCGACACCGGCACTTCGCCCTGCCCCACAGTCACAATGTCCCCGCCTTTCATGTTCCGCCCAAAGATCACATACTTCAGCTTCAGTTCGACGGCCTCGGGCGAGCTGTTGGAGACTTGCACGTTGAGACTGCGCGACTGCACGGTCTTGTAGGAATTCGTGTCGCTCTTGCTAACCTGCTCCACGCGCAACCGCACGGGGCTCACTTGGGCGACGACGGAGGGGGTGAAGGCGGCCGCAATTAAGGCCAGAAACGCGAGGTTCAGGATGCGGGGGAACATGCCGTCCAATGCGCACCTCCGAGGACGGGAAGTCAAGGCTGCCGCGAGCCTGCCCGCCCTCGCAGCGAATCGATCGGGCCGCGATTTGCGAGATCAGTGCCGCGGTTCGCTCGGCGAGGACCGGGGATGATCGGTGGACTGTGTGTCGGAGGACGTCATGGCGCGTTCGCGACGCAACCGGCGGGCCTCCGCGTAGCCGACGAGCTTGCCGCGCGATTCGTCCCAGAGGTGGACGGTGAGCGATCGGAAGCTGGAGAGAAGGGTGATCGGTTTGACGGTCTGGAAGAGCGGGTCCGCCTGGTGGCAGCTTTCGAGGTTGTAGTTGGGAATCCGCGAGCTGAGGTGGTGAATGTGGTGGTAGCCGATATTGCCGGAGAACCACTGGAGGATGCGCGGGAGCTTGTAGAAGGAGCTGCCTTCGAGCGCTGCGGTGGTGAAGTCCCAGTCTTCATCACGCTCCCAATAGACGTCCTCGAACTGGTGCTGGACGTAGAACATCCACACGCCGACGCCGCCGCCGACCATGACGATGATGAGCTGAATCAAGGCGTAGGCGGTAAAGCCGAAGGCGGAGCTGAGGCCGACGACCATCGCGAGGAGCGTAAGATTCATGCGCACCACGGACCATCGCTCACGCGGGCTCGCATCGGAGCGAGCAAAGCGCTGATGGATCATGAGCATGTAGATCGGCGCGAGGACAAAGAGCACCACGGCATTGCGGGAGAGCCGGTAGGCGAGGCGCCGCCAGCGGGAGGAGTTGAGGTATTCCTCGACGGTCAGGACCCAGATGTCGCCCGTGCCCCGGCGGTCGAGCGAACCCGCGCTGGAGTGATGGATGGCGTGCTCCCAGCGCCAGTGGTGATACGGAGTGAGGACGAGGACGCCGGTGATAAAACCGAGGATGTCATTGGCGCGTTTCGATTTAAAAAACGAGCCATGGCCGCAGTCGTGGAAGATGATGAAAATGCGGACGAGGAACAGGCCGGCGAGCGCGGCGCAACCAGCCGTGAGCCAATATGAATAGCTGAGGCTCCAATACATCGCGACCCAGAGCAGCGCGAAGGGGCCGAGCGTATTCACGAGCTGCCAGATGGCCCGGGCGAGCGAGGGCTCCTGGTATTTGAGAACGATCGCCTTCCAAGCCGCGGGGTCGCGCTTGGGTTTCGTTTTGCCTGCCGGCAATGGATCACCGGTGGTGTTCATGCGGCACCTTATACGCCAGTTTCGCGATCTCTGGGCACTCTTTTCCTGAAACAACGTGCTCGTGGAGCCGGGGAGGCGCTGGTCGCATTGCGAAAAGCGCGCGGTTTTCCGCTTTGGCTGTGCGAGGGGGCGGGTTAAGACGGGCACCATGCGTTTCCTCCTCCCCCTGCTCTGCTCCGCCGCGCTCTCTGCGACCGCTTTTTCCGCCGATGAATTCGTCGAGTCGCCGCTGCACCGCGAGAACCCGAATGTGCCCAAGGGCACGGTGACGAAGATGCCGGTGTGGGAGTCGAAGGTCTTCGCGGGCACGACACGCGACTGGTATATCTACGTGCCGGCGCAGTACCAGCCCGAGCAGCCCGCGGCGGTGATGATCTTCCAGGACGGACACGACTACGTGAACCTGAAGGGCAACTGGCGCGCACCGATCGTCTTCGACAACCTGATCGCCAGCGGCGAGATGCCAGTGACGATCGGCATTTTCATCAATCCCGGCCACGACCCGAGCAAGGGTGCGCCGAAGAATGCGTGGAGCGGGAGCAACCGCAGCCTCGAATACAATTCGCTCGGCGATCGCTACTCGCGGTTTCTGCTCGAGGAGATTTTGCCGGAAGTCGAGAAGACGTATCGCCTCTCCGCGGACCCGGAGAAGCGCGCCATCGCGGGCGCGAGCAGCGGCGGCATCGCCGCGTTCACCGTGGCGTGGGAGCGACCGGATGCCTTTCGCAAGGTGCTCTCGACGATCGGGAGCTTCACGAATCTCGCGGGCGGCAACGCCTATCCGTCGATCATCCGCAAGACCGAGCGCAAGCCACTGCGCGTGTATCTCGAGGATTCGAGCAACGACGTGGACAATCAATTTGGGAGCTGGCCATGGGCGAACAAACACATGGACGCGGCGCTGCGTTACATGGGTTATGACGTGCGCTTCGATTTCGCCGAAGGCTACGGGCACAATTCGAAGCACGGCGGGAGCGTTTTCCCGGACGCGCTGAAATGGCTCTGGCGCAAGGATGCGGCGAAACCGACGGTGAACCTGAAGGGCGATCTCGGCGGCGACATGACGCTGCATCGCCTGCTCATCGAAGGCGAGGACTGGCAGCTCGTGGCGGAGAATCTCGGCTTCGCCGACGGCCCGCTGACGGACGCGGAAGGAAACTTTTATTTCTCCGACATGAAGGCGCCGGGGATTTTCCAGATCTCGAAGAATGGGACAAAGACGAAGCTGATCGATGAGCCGGCGAGCGGGCTGAAATTCGGCGCGAACGGCAAGCTCTACGCCTGCCAGGGTTCGAAGAAGCGGCTCATCGCGATCGATCTCACGAACAACAAGATCGAGGTCGTCGCCGAGGACGTGCAGCCGAACGATCTCGCGGTGACTTACGACGGCGACATCTATTTCACCGAGACGGGCAAAAAACAGGTCACGCTGCTCAAGGCCAAGACGGGGGAAAAGATCGCCGCGGACGTGGGCATCGCGGCGCCGAATGGGATCACGCTCTCGCCCGATCAAGGCACGCTCGCGGTTTCCGAACACCAGGGGGAATTCGTGTGGACCTTCCGCATCGAGCCGGACGGCGCGCTGACCGCGAAGACGCCTTACATGACGATGCGCCGTCCGATCGACCCGGCGGCTGAGTTTAAGTTCAACGAAGCGCCCCCCTCCAAAAAAGCCGCGCAGGGCGACGGCATGACGAGCGACACGCTCGGCCGGTATTACGTGACGAGCGCGCTGGGCGTGCAGGTTTTCGACCCGACCGGTCGGCTCTGCGGCATCCTGCCGAAACCGCAAGCTGACAAGCCGCTGACGAGCTGCGCGCTCTCCGGCGAGAAGCGCGAATACCTTTACGTGACCAACGGGGACAAAATCTATCGCCGCAAAGTGCAGGCGATGGGCAACGTCTACTCTCAGGTCCCGCGGCAGTAACGACGCTTGTCCGCGTCCGCTCGCGGGCTAGACTAACGACCTCATGGCGTCGCTTATTCCCCGCTTCGCTCCGTTGCTCCTGCTGCTCGCCGCGGCGGCGGACGGGCAGGAATTGCCGAAACGCGATGGCGCCAAGGAACTCGATTTTCTCGAGCCGAGGCTGATGCTGAACGACGTCGGTGAATTGCCGCTGCCGCCTGGGAGCAGACTCGGGGCGGAGGCCAGCCAGCCGCTACCGCTCGATGTGGCGAAGCTGACCGCGGAACTGGACCGCGCGAAGAAAAACGCCGGGTGGCGCGAGCGACTGTGGAAGGCGGGAGTCCTCGCGAAAGTGGAAGCCGAGCAGGCCGCGCTGAAAGTCGTGCGCCTGACAAAAGACCTCGAAGTAGCGCGGGCCGAGGCGGCGCGAGTGGCCTTGGAGGAGCTTCGCCAGAAAGGCGCACCGCGCGAAGAGATCACGGCTGCGGAAAAGAACACGGAAACACTCACCGCCGCCGCCAAGGACACAGTCGCCAAATGGGAAGCTGCGCAACGCGCCGCTGCCGAACTGCGCCTGCAACGTGAACGCAAGCTCTACGCGCTCGGCGCCGGGTCGCGTTCGCAGGTCAGGAAAGCCGAAGCGGCGCTGCAGACGCTCGCGCCGCGGCCGACACCGTAGCGCTCACGGCGAAAGGCGCTCGAGCAGCCACGAGCCATCGGCCTGTCGCGTGTAGCGCAGCCGATCGTGCAGGCGGCTGCGCCGGCCCTGCCAAAACTCGATCGTCTGCGGCACAAGCCGATAGCCGCCCCAGTGCGCAGGCAGCGGGATTTCCTTGTCGCCGTACTTCGCGAGCGCCATCTCAAACTGCCGCTCGAGCTGCTCGCGATTCTCGACGATCTCGCTCTGCGCCGAGGCCCACGCGCCGATCTGACTCGTGACCGGTCGCGAGTGAAAATACGCGTCGGACTCCTCGACCGTCGTTTTCGCGACGAGACCGGTGATATTCACCTGCCGCTCCAGCGCACCCCACCAAAAAGTCAGCGCCGCGCGCGGACTCGCCGCGAGGTGCAGGCCCTTGGCGCCATCGTAGTTCGTGAAAAAGGTAAAGCCGCGCTCATCGCAGATTTTCAGCAACACCGTGCGCGTCCACGGCTGGCCGTCCGCATCGACCGTGGCCAGGGTCATCCCGTTCGGCTCGATCAATTGCTGCTCTACCGCCTCGGCGAGCCAGTCATTGAATTGCTTGATCGGGTAGGGATCGAGTTCACTCCGGCGCAATCCACGCTGCGCGTAATCCTGGCGGAGAGCTGCGAGTTGAGCGGGCGAGAGGCCGCTCATTCTTTGACCGGTGGAAGTTCCACAATCTCGAACCAATACTTTTCCAACGTCTGCAAAATATCGACCAGCGCCTCGAAGGTGACCGGCTTTACGATGTAGCTGTTCACGCCGAGATCGTAGCTTTTGTAGATGTCCTCGTCGGCCTTTGAAGTGGTCAGCACGACGACGGGGATCTGCCGCAACGCAGGATCGGATTTGATCTCCTTCAGCACCGTGCGCCCGTCTTTGCGCGGCATGTTGAGATCGAGCAGGATCAAGCCCGGCCGCGGCGCTTCCGCCGGTGCGGCATAGGTGCCTTCCTTGCGCAGATAGTCGATGAGCTGTTCACCGTTCTCGACGAACCGCAGATCGTTGATGAGCCGCGCCTCGTCGAAGGCCTCCTGCGTGAGTCTCCGGTCGTCCGCGTCATCGTCGGCCATCAAAATCGTAATCGGCATGGCGTCTCTACTCATGGGCTTGGGGTGAAATTTGAGCCACGGGCAGCGTCACAATGAACGCGGCGCCCTGACCTTCCGCACTCTTTGCCACAATCGTCCCGCCGTGCCTATCGGTAATTTTCCGGCAAATCGCGAGGCCGATGCCAGTGCCCTCGTATTCGGTGCGATTGTGGAGTCGCTGGAAGACCACGAAAATCTGCTCGGCGAATTTTGGATCGAAGCCGATGCCATTGTCGCGCACGACAATTTTGCAGGTCTGTTCGCCAGTCGGCTCACCCGGTGTCTTGCGCTCTTTCATTTGAAAAAGGCGGCCTTCCACGATGACGCGCGGCAGATCGCCCGAACGCTGAAACTTGAGCGCGTTGCTGATCAGATTTTGGAACAACTGCCGCATCTGCAAAGGATCGGCCTGGATCGTCGGCAGATCGTGTATTTCGATCTCCGCCTGCTTTTGCTCGATCGTGATTTCGAGGTCCGAGATGACGGCCCTCACAATTTCATCAAGGTCGCACTCCTCAAACGGCTGCGCCCGGCTCGTCACGCGAGAAAGCTTGAGCAAATCCTGAATGAGCACCTGCATGCGCTGCGCCGCGCTCTGCATGCGATCGAGATAATCGAGGCCCTGCGCGCTGAGCGCCGGACCGCACTTGACCCGCAGGCGATCACTGAAGGCCTGGATTTTCCGCAGCGGCTCTTGCAAGTCGTGGGACGCGACCGAGGCGAAATTTTGCAGCTCGGCGTTGCTGCGTTCGAGCTGCGCAGCAAAGAGGCGCAACTGCTCCTCGGCGGCTTTGCGGTCGTTGATATCCGCGCTGATCCCGACCAGACCGATGATCTGCCCGTCCGTACCGCGCAGCGGCACCTTCGTCATCTGCAGCCACGTCCCGTAGCCGTCCTCGCGTGGCACGATCAATTCGCGATTTAAGATCGGCTCGCCCGTTTCCATGACCTGCCGATCGTCCTCCTCGAAACGCGCGGCATCGTCCGGCGTGTAGTAGTCGAAGACCGTGCGCCCCGTAGTGCTGCCCTCGGTCTTCGGTCCGTGGAGCTGGCGATGCGCCACGTTGTCGAGGATGTAGCGCCCCTCCGTGTCCTTCACGTAGACGTGATCGGGGATCGTATCGATGATGCTCAGCAGCAGATTGTGCTCGGCGGCGAGCGCTTCTTCCGCCCGGCGACGCGCGGCCACGTCGCGCAGGATCAGGATGCAGGCGACAAGCAGCGCGATGAAGGTGAAGGCGCTGCCGACGAGGATCGTGACCGTGGTGGCGCGGGCATTGAGGCGGTTCAACTCCGCGCGTTCCGCGAGCAGCACCCGTTGCTCGCGATCGAAGTCCGCCAGAATCGCGCGGATTTCATTCGTCGTCTCCTCGCTCACACCTTTGGCAAACAGCGCGGCGCTCGGTCGGAAACCCTGCGTGCGCCGCGTCTCGATCTCGGACTGCTGCTCGGCAAAGCTGCGCTGGATCAGCGTGAGCAGGCGGTCGAGCTTCAGCGTCTGCTGCGGCGTGTCCAGCGTGTAGGCTTTCAGCGAGTTGAAATTTTCGATGATGTGCGACTGCGCCTCTTCAAAGCCGCGCAGAGCATTCTCGTCGCCCGTGATGACATACCCGCGCCGACCGCTTTCCATTTCCATGAGGTGCCGCTGCGTGCGCTCCTGGATTTCCATGACCTCCCGCGTGCTCGCGACCGATTCCGCCGTGCCGATGAAAGCGCGCGTACTTTGGTAGCTGATCAAGCTGATCACCCCGAGCATCGCCAGCACTAGGCCGAACCCGAGCACGATCTTCCGCCGGATCGAGTAACGAGGCTGCACAGGGGGCGTGGACGGCATGGTCGGGAGTGGCGGAAGGGGTGGGATTCGAACCCACGGAGCCTTGCGGCTCTCCGGTTTTCAAGACCGGCGCATTAGACCGCTCTGCCACCCTTCCATATTACTTGTAATCAGGCATTTGCATCTATTTTGAAAGCGGCATTGTTTGCTACATATCCCGATTAAATGCCCCTTTGCTTCTTCGCACGAATCAGATGCTCGGAAGTCGCAGGAGTTTAAGAAGGCCGCAGCGTGCCTCTACCGGAACGGCAACAAGATTTACTACGCCCGCATCAAGGTCAACGGCAAGCAAATCAGACGTTCGCTAAACGAGTTGCCTCAAATAAAATGACACCGGGAGGATCCCGGCGGGATGGAAGGAAAGGGGTCGTTGACTCACGGCAAAAAGACACCGCAGCGGGGGCGATGAAAATGAGTCGTGCGACGAATGCGGAACTGCTGCCGGTCTTGAGGGAACGTTACGGGCGGCGCGGGCGGCAGGCGCGCGGACGGATTCTGGATGAGTTCTTCGAGCAGTTCGGTTACAGCCGCAAGCACGCCATCGAGGTGCTGCGCGCCAAGCTGCCGGTGCCGGGCGGGCGGCCGCGCCCGGGGCCGGTGCGGGTTTACGATGCGGACGTGTTGCGGGTGACCAAGGCACTGTGGCTGGCCAGCGACCAGCTTTGCGGCAAGCGGCTCGCCCCGGCGCTGGCGCTGTGGCGCCCTTTTATGAGGCGCGCGAGGGCCGGCTGCCGGTCCGGCTGCGGCGCAAGGTGCTGGCCATCAGCCCGGCGACGCTCGACCGTTTGCTCGCGCCGGCGCGGGCTGCGCAGCCTCGGCGCGGGC
>ENA-ORBV01009987-ORBV01009987.1-microbial-mat-metagenome-genome-assembly--contig:-NODE-9987-length-15354-cov-6.079400_pt1 | contig 15354 bp, 14 predicted proteins | sample MGYA00237777_ERZ505514 | MGnify/ENA primary metagenome ERZ505514 (study PRJEB26160, sample SAMN06269048) | microbial mat metagenome | isolation source: Oligotrophic lake microbial mat | place... | reverse complement strand
CTACTATTATTAGAGTACTCGTACAGACATGCAGAGTTTCACCCCATAATTGGGTGTATTGTTTTGTTTTATCAAAAGCGGGTTCATTATTTTCTATTTTTATATAGTTGTTTTGCTTCCGCATCAACCAACGCATTCAACTGTACACAGTTTGAGAATAATAAAACAGTAAAAGGAGTGACAAAGATCACACAGCAGCAAAAATGGTCAAACACAGCCAACAACTCCCAACCACCACACAAGAAATGGCCAGCAACAAGCCAAGCAGAGCCCTGTGTTCCATAGCTCTGGGGTTGGCTATTGTTTCTGGATTGGTTCTTGCAGGTCACGTGTTGACTCCTCCCTCTTCTTCCACAACCAGTGTGGATGCTCCCAAGGACTTGCGTTCGGCTTCTACCACACCCAGTACTGGCATTAGGCGTCAACTCGTCGTTGAAGAGGACACGGCAAATGGGACCATTCCCGACGTTCCAGTTACGAATGCGACGGTGGCTCCAACATTCCCATCCACAAATGCGACCAATACAGCTCCTCCCACAAATGAAACCCTAGCTACCGCTGCTCCCACCACTCCACCGGCAGGCTCGGGTAAAGTCGAGGCATTGCTTCCCCCTTACACATTGGCAGCCATTCAAGCTGATCCCCAAAGCGTTCAAAAACAAGCCCTTGATTTTCTCAACGCCGATCCAGCGTTGGATTCCTACCCCGACTGGAAAATTCAACAACGCTTTGCTTTGGCGTGTTTCTTTTATTCCAATTGGGATGGCTTTGATGACACGGATTGGCTCAAACCTGACACGGACGAATGTACCTGGGGCGCAAGCTCGACGGCCGGCATGAACGCCTTGCTGGCCAGTCCCTGTGTGGGAGGTGTCTTTCACAACTTTCGATTGTCGGCAGGACCCGAATTACGGCAACTACCACCCGAGATTTTTGGCTTGTTGAGTTCTCTCAAAACGATAGAACTGGATGAAATGATCATCATGGGAACTATCCCAACACACATTGGGTTGCTGTCCAACAGTTTGGAGGAATTGAATTTGTGTTGCTCCAGTACCCCAGGAACCGATTGGGGTCTGGCCGGCAATATTCCCAGTGAGGTTGGAAGCTTGTCCCTGTTGAAACATCTGGATCTTGGAAAAAACCATTTGACAGGAAATATTCCGACTCAAATTGCCCAACTCACCAACTTGGTAGAACTTGACCTATCCAATAACGAATTGGTCGGGCCCATCCCAGCAGAGTTTGGGGCCTTGTCAAAGTTGACAAAGCTATCACTGGATGCGAACAACCTCACTGCTGCAGTTCCCTCGCAGTTGGGAGCTTTGGCAGCGAATGGTTCTTTGACATCGCTGGCCATTGATAATAATGCTCTTACCGGTGTTGTTCCAGCTGAATTCTGTGCCTTTGATCGTTTGAATTTGAATTTCGACTGTGGCGACGTCCTGTGTGGATGTGACTGTCCTTGTGCTTGTGGATCTGATCAAGAGGCTATTGATTCCATTCTAAGAACAGGCAGTTACTGTTTCGGCAGCATTCCGTCGAGCATTGGATCCATGGCCAACGTTACACAGATTTCATTCCAATCCAGAAAGTTGACTGGACCAGTCCCCTCAGAAATTGGACAGTTGACAAACTTGACGGGGTTGGACTTTACATCCAATGAATTGACTGGTCGCATCCCCAGCGAACTAGGTTTGCTTTCTGGTTTAACGGCCCTTTTGCTGGGCGCCAATCCTTTGACTGGACCAATCCCTTCAGAGATTAGTTTGTTGACAAACTTGGGGATGCTGCAATTTGGACGAGCCGACCTTTCTGGCACTCTTCCCACGGAGCTTGCGCTACTAAAGAATTTACACACTTTTGATATTTCGGCCAACCCAAAGCTGAGTGGACCAATACCTGCCACATTGAATAGCAATGCAACAATTCAGCGCCTAGGTCTTTTTGGTACTGCTCTCTCCGGCACTCTTCCAGACCAGTTGTGTAATGTGACGCAATTTAGATTTGACTGTGGATCGCTCTGTGGCTGTGGTGATTGTCCCTGCGACTCAGCCACGGTCACAAAGTGGTTGGAAGTCCCGGAGGCTGAGGGTGGCGACGTCTAATGACATTGAAAGAAATAGAGTACCACTACGTTTCATATTTTCCCGAGTGGGATAAATTGTCTGACTGACTATCTGATTGTAGCAGATTCATACTCGTTTTCTTATTACATTTAGCCTTGCTTGTGGCCAGCTAGCTAGTACTCTCCTTCCTTTGTTACATAATCAATTAGAAATATCTGCCACAAAAACAATCTAAAAAGTAGCTAAACCAAACTCTAGCTAGTAGATCAAGTAACAGTATCGATATTAGCTGTATTTTCTACTAGCCAACTTAGCCAACACTACTTACTACCAGTAGGGCGTTCATTCAGCCAAATCAAAAAACATCGTGAAGAAATCGTTTTGGTTTGTGGAAAGTGTGCGATTTTCAAAGTAACCGAAGATAGGAAGATACATGCATGCAGCAGCCGTTTTTTCTTCGTGCGTTCTTCCAAATTCTGTAAGAAAAAGCGAATTAGATTTTGCAAGTGACCGAAATACTATCGAGACGATTTTAATCATTGGCTTGTTGGCAAGTTGGCAGCAAGTGGTGTATAAGTAGTGCGAAATAGCGAAACGGCACAGAGAGTCAACTAACCGGTCAAGCTAGCTCGTAAGATTGTAGAACGATGGGAGAAGAAAAGAAAGAAGATGCTTCTTTATTGGCGGAAGCAATGCCGCCGACAACCATGATTTACTATGAATACGACGGCTGTTTTCAACTGGAATGCGAGTCGAAAATTGTTGGGTACAAGCCAGAAGAAAGTCAAAAGAATGGGACTAACGAAAAGTCGACTCAAAATTTTGTCAATGTGTATTTGGATCAAAGTGTGTTCCATGCACAAGGTGGGGGCCAGCCAACCGATACGGGCACCATTACATGCCAACAGGATGACAAGGAAATCGTCATTGCTGTAGAAAAAGTAACCATTGACAGAACCACTGGCGTTGCCGCTCATCGAGGAATTGCAAGCCTAAAAGATGGCGGCGGTGGTGATGATAATGCATTGCTCTGTCTTCCCGTTGGGTCATCCGTACGTCTCGCCGTGGACAGTGATAATCGACGCATCCTTTCCGAGTGTCATACAGCAGGGCATGTAGTTGATTCTTGCATGGCCAAGATTGGAAAGTTAATGAAACCGACAAAAGGTTACCACTTTCTGGATGGACCCTACGTGGAATACGAAGGAAATATCCCCCCCGAAGAACGTCCTCAGGTATTAAACGACTTGCAGACAGCTTTTAAGGAGTTGGTCGAGGAAGACATTCCAACAAACATCGAAATTTTACCTGAAGACAAAGCCAATGAAGTTTGCAATCGCATTGCCAAGAATTTTGATATGAAAGACTTTGGTGGTGGTAAGGAAGAAGCTTCCGATATTCGCGTGGTCACTGTAGCAGGTACATTTTTCAAGTATAAATGGAATTCACCGTATGTGTTAGCTTTCAATGCATATCTCACATTCTCTGTCTTTATTCTACTTTCCAGGATTTCCATGCCCCTGTGGAGGAACACATGTTAAGAGTACGGGAGACTTGAAGGAACGGAATTGGGGCATCACTGGAATCAAAAGCAAAAAAGGGGTTGTGCGTGTCAAATACGGCCAAGTTGCGTCGTAGAATTAGAAAAGAGACAACAATTTCGAAATAAAAAGCTTTTTGCTATCGCATGATCATATTTTGCGACAGCTGCAATAGGCATTCTGTTTCACACTCGGTCAGTTTTTTACTCGGTCTCTATACGAAGCTGTTCCAAACCAAGCACTGTTGTAGCCTAGCTGATGTTTATATTTATGTACAGAATAAAAGCATTTGTTTCTTGATCGAAGGAGTATGTTTTTGTGTCCGAAAACTAATGAAAGATTCCGCCGGCGGCAATGGAGGCAAAGATGATCGCTCCGACTGTAGAGTTACTCCGGAAACGATCTGCCAAATTGTGAGGATTGTTGAAGTCTGCGCTTTGAATCTGCCAGACGAGATGGGCGTACGCAGTAGTCACACCCACATGATAATAAGGAAAGGCCAAAAAGTCAGTGGCATTGTAACCAAGAGCCATCCATTGGAGCCAGGTTAACGCCGCTAGTCCATGCAAGACCTTCTTCTGTTCTTCATCATTCCTTCCAAATGCCAAAGCTGTCGAGTTAAGAGCCAGTTTGGCATCATCCTCTTTGTCCTGATGAGCGTAGATTGTATCGTAGACCAAGGTCCATGTCACACCCGACCCATACAACAATGGGACGATGGACCAATCCATACTTCCATAAGTCGCCGCCCATCCCATCCATGCTCCCCAATTGATCGTGACACCCAAAAATGCTTGTGGCCATGGTAAAAACCGTTTGGTGAGTGGGTAGAGCCCCACCAGGGGCAGAGAGGCACAGCCCCATTGAAAGCAATACCATGTATTGGGCAGACTCAACAACACGGCCAATCCCACCGATAATTGTGCTGCTAAAAATCCAACCGCTTGATTGGTTGTGACATCACCACCCGCCAGAGGACGTGTTTGTGTTCGAGCCACTTGTTTGTCGACATCTTGATCCCACATGTCATTAATGGTACATCCGGCTCCTCGCATGACCACGGCACCCACACCAAACAAAGTCAGTATAAAGGGATCGGGATATGTCGTTACAGGCGATGCCGCGGATGCCAAAGCCGTAGACCAAAAACAAGGCCATAACAGTAACCATGTGCCAATGGGTTTGTCAATCCTCGCCAAGCGGGCGTACGGTTTGACAGAATCGGGGAGTCGAGTATCCACCCATGTGAGAATGGGAGGATCGGAATTGGTACTACTGCTGCTATTGGAGTTGTCATTTTCGGGTTCTCCTTTTTGTTTGTCACGGTTGCTGTGCTCATCTCCACGTTTATCAGGCTGACTTGCAAAGCTTCTAAAAAATAGCGGTCCTTGCTGGGAAACCAAAACTAAATTGCTGTGCAATGGATTCGAATAGGGTATAATAAGGGACGATCGCGAGGACATCAACTCATGACGGATTTCCTTTTTCTTGTTACAGAAAGGTCTCGATGACAAAGACGAAATGGAATGACAATATTGTCGTCTCGAACTGGAAACGAAAATGTTTCCTCTAGAGGACGCAAACCTCACGGATATCATCACAGTCATTATTGTTTTGCAAAACAAATAAACAATACTCGGAGATGTCTCTTTTTGCCGCGCCGTTGATTTAGCTGTTAGTGTTAGCCACTAATCTACTAGAACTGAGACTGCTGGCATTGCATACAGTAGCTGTAAAGCTGAAGCCAGCTTGCTCAGTATGCATATGCTGCTGTCAGGATGATACCGGTAGCAGACAGTTTCGAAGTGGCGAATAAAAACAGAGCTATTGTAGTTATCGGGCGGAAATTTTAGTACGTACTCATTTTTTTTGTCTAATTCCGACGCACATGGGCTTGCTAAACTTTCACCCTAATTCCGACGCACATGCTGCCTGCTGCCACGGCATTCGCTCGAAATTGGGAAAAGGAACGCTAAAGTGTGCGACCTTGTCAATGGAAGAAAGATTGCGAACCACACGTGAAAATCTTTGCAGCGAAGCGGAGCTTCCACCGTTTGGTCGGAACTTGCCTGTTGAATTAATTTTTCGCTCGTCCAGTGGCACAACAAACCAATCCGACACAATACTGATTATTACCCATAGTTTGTAGTAGCTGCCAAAATTCATCATGTTGAAGACCGCAATTACTTCTGCCTCTAGGCGTCGAGTCTCATCTTCGTCGCTTCGAACATTGAGCACTAAAGTAGATAAAACTGGTGAGGGTCCTCGGGGCCCTGATGGGCGCCATGAGGTTTGGAGAGAAGGAATTTACGATCATGACAATGAGCCAAAGTGAGTGCCGGTTAAAAGACGTTATGGATGGTAGTACAAATTCTACAGAAATGCTACGGGGGGTTCGCACTTGACGTCAGCATAAAGCCCTCTACTGGAGTACCCAATACAGTATTTTCGAAGGAATGGCTGTTGATCTTTGTGCCTTTTATCGTTACTGTTGCTCGTGTTAACCTTTCTCTTCTTGTTGTATTATTCTTGTAAATTGCACTAATTTTGATAATATTCTAGGGTGAAGCGTCGTGATGGTACCTTCCAAAGTATCGAAAAACTGCGTGGTTTTTTGAGTTACGAACGTAACCCAGAACCCTACCGAAAGCCACTGGAACGTATCCAGGATTGGGGTGAGCTTAACCCTACCGAAGCCGATGAAGAATACCACACGGGAGTAGAACGTAAAGTGCAGGCAGCACGTTGCATGGACTGTGGAACTCCCTTCTGCCAGACTCACACAGGATGCCCAGTCAACAACTTGATCCCCGAATGGAATAATCTTGTCTACAACGGACAGTGGGAAGACGCAATTGATAGGTTGCACGCGACCAATAACTTCCCGGAATTCACTGGACGCGTCTGTCCCGCACCTTGCGAAGGTTCTTGCGTCGCAGGTCTTGTGGATAGTCCCGTTACCATCAAAAATATTGAATATGCCATTGTCGATCGCGCCTGGAAAGAGGGTCTTATTAAGCCTCGCATTCCGAAAGACCGCACTGGAATGACCGTAGCTGTCGTAGGATCGGGACCATCTGGATTGGCTTGTGCTGATCAGCTCAATCAGATGGGTCACAAGGTAACCGTCTTTGAGAGAGCTGACCACCCTGGTGGACTTCTCATGTACGGCATCCCCAACATGAAGCTCGAAAAGGAAACGGTTGATCGTCGTGTTAATTTGCTGCGGGAGGAAGGAATTGAATTTGTGACAAACGCAAACATTGGAGTAAATGTCGACGTCAACGAAATTCACGCTAATTTCGATGCTGTTGCGCTCTGTCTAGGAGCCACCAAGCCTCGCGATCTTCCTGTGCCTGGCCGTGAGTTGAAGGGAGTCCACTTTGCCATGGTAGGTTTGTTCTTGTATCCTAATTCAATTCCTAGATAGTATCCCGTGTTCTGGCCTTCTAACACTTTCTTTTTGTTTTCTGCAGGAATTTTTGACTGCCAACCAGAAGCGATTGCTCATGACAAAGGATGGTACGCTTGAATCGAAATGGGAAAAAGATAACTGGATCAATGCAGCAGGTAAGAATGTGATTGTGATCGGAGGTGGTGATACCGGAACAGATTGTATCGGAACTTCCATGCGTCACAGATGCAAGAGCATCGTCAATTTTGAGCTCATGCCCCAACCACCCATGGAGCGTGCCCCAAACAACCCATGGCCTCAGTGGCCTCGCGTCTTTGGCATTGATTACGGTCATGCCGAAGTCCGAGCTGTCTATGGCGACGACCCTCGTGTTTACTCTGTCCTCACAAAGGAGTTCATTGGCGATGAAAGCGGTCACGTCAAGGCTCTTGTGACACAGGATGTGGAAATTACCAAGAAGGGACCAAAGGCAATCGAAGGAACTGAAAGGGAGTGGCCCGCTGACTTGGTTGTGCTCTCGATGGGTTTCTTGTCACCTGAGGATTACATTGCCAAAGAACTTCAGCTGGATCTAGACCAACGAAACAACATTCAAGCTACCTATGGTGACTACCGTACCAACATGGAAGGTGTCTTTGCTGGTGGTGATTGCCGCCGTGGACAAAGTCTTGTTGTCTGGGCCATCCACGAAGGACGCGGTGTGGCAGAATCCTGCGATACCTACTTGCAACAGAAGCGTACTGAGGACAGGACCTCGGCTCACAGCGGTGGAGGATTTGGAAATCTCAGTAGTTTGTCACCTACGCTCTAAAATCCTTGCCAGAGCCAGAGCAACACAATGTTTATTCTACACCCATTTTTCACTTTGTCTGAAAAGACTATTAGTCGCGATCAGCTGTGGCTGAATTGTTTAGTGTTAAATTCCAGAAGTTTAGTTTGGATAAGATAATGTTACATTTAAGGAATTGAATTTGTCTTGCTTTCGTGGGAAAACTGCTCAAGCAGCACTTGTGGATCGACATGTCTTAAGACTATCACTTTCTTTCATATTTATCTCAACGACAAATAAAGCAAGAATCCATACGCAGTGCTTCCTAACGCCTCATCGCCCGGCGAATCTTGATTTGTCGGCCAGCAGCATCCTCCATCTGACACTGCACGGTGCTCAGCTGTTGTCGCTGCATTTTGGTTTGGGTGCCAATTGTTTCAGCCAAGTTAATAATATCCGTCAATTGATTCCCAATTATATCCATTTGGGCATCCAATTCTTTGTCTCCTTGTGCCAAGGCGTACATGTCCTCTTGGTGCTCCACAGGGATGCTTCCGTCGTCCACATCGTCCAACAACCCTTTGCGAACATTCATGACAAGCACCTCCTTATTATTCTTTTTGGAGGACTTGAGAAAGGGCAACTTGCTGTGTTTCGTTTTCTTCTTCTGTCTTTTGTTAGGATGGTCACTGTCTTTTTGGTCAGACTCCACGCTGTCCACCTTTTTAGCCTGTCGACCAGGAGCTAGTTTGACAAAGGCGCCACCAAACCATGTTCCCAACTTGCGTTGCAGTTTATTGGTTTCGTCCAGCTGGTCGTGCAATCTATCGCCCTGACCTTCAATCTTTTCTAAGTGACGACGCTGCGCATGCAGATCTTGGAGGGTCGCGATTCCAGCTTGTTGGGTCTGTTCCAAGCTCACTTGAGTACGAATCAAAGCATCCTTGGATTGGGATTGCAAACGGGCCGCCTCTTCCAAGGCGGCTTTTTCACTCGGCAGAAGCAGCAAATCGCGAGCAACCATGTTGACGCATGCTTGGGTCGACTTGATGCCCGAACTTGTTCCAATGATGTCGTGTTTCGGGAACGCTTTCACGGCAAGCGTTGGTTCATTGTTTTCCCTGCCATTTGGGACGATATCGTTTCTCATGGCGAGAGGAAAGCTTACAAGTGGGTAAAAGTGATGTTTCGCTTCCGTTTAAATCGTGTGTAATTTTGTGAGGCTTTCATGAGCTGAATATGTTCAGTCGTATTTTTCTCGGACGTGCGCCGGAAAAGATCGACTGACTGGAGACGTGGATATTTTGGTTTGAACTTTAGGGGGGCGACGTACGACTGGCGAGGCGAAATTCGTCTTTACCGTGCTACTATCTAGTACTGGTAGCTGCTATGGCTGGTGCCAACACACAGGCCGGCGATCTTACACTCGGAGTACTGAACTAGTAGTAGGATGATGCCTCAAATATGTAGTACGCTTTACTCCACTGAAACGCAGCGCGAAAATCACTTGGTATCCTTGGTTTCTCCCCCTGCCTGCTTGCCCCGACTTCTGTTGTGAGGCGACTGTAGCCCGAAGAGGTACGAGTACTTGTACTGGTAGCAGCTGCAGCACCACATGGTCCCCTTTCCTAATCTTATAAATGCCTACCAGGTACAGCACTTGCATTGGTAGCTACAGAGCGGTAGTAGGTACTACTGGAGTAGTAGGCCGGCTAGTTATGTCGGTACATTTACCAACGCGCACTTGCTCTGAAGAAATCCATTCGTGCGAAAGAAATCCAGCGCGATACCCGGTTGCTTCCATGCAACATCGAACATGCAGCCATGAACCAAGCGCGACAAAAGAGCTCCATGCATGCAGCGACCGCCTAACAAATTGGATTAAAGCATCTGCATCATTCAATTGTTGTTGGAAAGATCCTTGTTGCAACTGAATAAGTATGATGCTTCAGTAGAAGATAAGTAAACTTGGGGATCTAATTGCTTTTGATTATCTAGCTATCGGGATCGGTCAAAGAAACACCTAGTTAGAATTAGAAGATTGATTCGACCGTGCTTGGGAACAAAAGCGGACTCTCCCTCATCTCCGATAGTATCTATTGGGCTTGGAATCCAACACAATTGCAGGTGGATCACCCACAACTGGAATAAGATGGCTTATGTCCGACGCCTTGTGTGCGGATGCAAAATATGCGTGACGGCGAAAAGCTTCATTCGAGCAGCCCCCCTCCAGCCACTTGAAGGAGGAGATTCTGAACAAATAACAAAAGAAACACCAGTTACCAAAGGAAATGGCTGTTCCTCCTCCGGCAAGGGAAACACTGATGAAGTTGGTCCCTGCGTCGAGTTAAAAGACCATTGGGATAACGATGAAAATTTGACACGAACCATTGCTATAAAAATCACGGGGCCGACAACCAGGGAAGAAAAGGTGAAAGAGGCCGAACGGTTGGCTGCACCTGTGATTTCGAATGCAGCTGTTGTAGTCCGCCAAAATTGTAAAGCCAACGATAAATGGGAAAGACAAATCACCGTCTCGGCTGCAATTGACAATGCATTGGAAGAACAGTGGAGAGTGGTGTATGATTTTGACAGTGTGGAACGAGACCTTGAACGCGGGGGGCTTGTTCTACAGTAAGTTGCATTTGTTTGGGCTTTGCACATTTTGCGTGTGCATTGCTTCGGCTTTATATATTGCCAAAACTCATTGTACTGCATTCCTTGGCAACGGAAATTGTGTTTTATTCCTGTGCGTTCTAGGGACGGAACAGTAAACCCTGGACACAACTGCTTTGACCTAGGGGCACCGCTATCCCCCATTTCACAATATAAGGCAGAATGCGGTGGAATGGTCCGGCTCGGGGATTGTGGCGAAGTAAATGCGGGATGGGATCATTCAGGCCTCTTTATCGACGATCCAACGACCTTTAAATATTCCAATTTGGTTTACGCACATTTTCACGTGCACGCCGACAATATAGACTTGCAGAAATACCGCTGTGGCGTTTCTTCTTCAGGTGCATCACAGACATCCTCTTCCGGTTCCCATGGCAACCTTAGGGGATCCACCCCTGCTGTCACCACCGCCATTACCAGTTTGCCTATGACGGATAGTTACGTGACAAACGGAATCATAAAAAGAGACGTCTCGCGACCTGCATCGACACCGTCATTGGGAGATATTGCAGCTTGGCTCTGCTATCATAGAAACCGACCACGAGCATTTGTGCTGACACGTGACACCAGCTGGCTATTCTTCAAATGGGAAGTTACGGGTCATGGGAAGGGCGGTGTCGAATGTCCGCTCGAGACTATTACTCCGTGGTCAAATGAGTGCAATCGTAGGCGTTACGAGTCCATCCTTGCGGCACCTGAACTTATCCAGGAAATATTAGGGCATGGTTTTGCAATCTACACCAGGAAACTCGGAGAAAGAGAGCCGACTTGCGACGGGACGTACTATTTGTGGACTGGGTGCAAGCTTTGAAAAAAAGGACGTCCCGGGAAGATGCTTGCCACTAGCAATCTACATACATGTGCAAACACATCCACAATAATTTCTGGCTTGAATCCTAGGCCTGCGATACCACGATGACACGTAAAGCCCGAGATCTTTAATCAAGGGCAAGTATCAAAGAAGGCCCTGTTTTTAAATCTTAATAATGATGGATGAGATACACTTTTCAATGTAACCTAATGCTCCCTCTTGCAGGAGTAAATTGTCCTCCCCATATGATGATGCCATAATTGTTGACCAACCAAAGGACACTACTAGGTCTACCTTTGCCAGCGACCTCTTTACCCCAGTAGCAGAGAGAAAACCATGACCTAGTGGTTAGCAAGGCGCCAATAGTCTAGAGATGTTGCAACCAGTGCAGCACTAGCACAGAAACTACTAGCTAGCACAGACCTGCCATGTACTATTAGGCAAATTAATGTTATGGGACTAATTCAGTCATGAACTATTCCGTTGGGAACACGCGAGGTGAAGCTGTGCTCGGCCCGCGGCGATTGTTTGGAACTCGTACTTCGTCACCTTGCGGCGTCGTCGTCATCCTCCTTCGTCCATTTTTGTGACCAGCAGCCTTCTTCTCCCTGCACAGAGCTACTAGAGAGACCCAGCTAGACTAGCACTATAGCACGGTGTCAACTCCAGGAGAGACTATTTTAAAAGACCCTCCTTCTTACTCGATCATCGTTGGAGTTGTGCCATCCTTGCCCCGTTTGGCGCTTGGCTTATAGACAATCGCGTTGCTACTTCAAAGATAGCCTACTGGTACAATAGTTTGTACGCTTGCAATCCACCAACCCAAAAATGACTTGTTCATTCTCCTCCTTATGTCTTTTTCTCGTCCTCGGCGTTGGACAAGTACATGGATTTGTCAATGTTCCTCAAGTACGAACATCTTTGCTTCAATCCACATCCACCTCTGTGACCTACGAACCTTCCTTTGTCTTGGTGGACTCGGTGACTCGGAATCCTTTTGAGAGCGACCATGCCAAAGAGAAAAAGAGAAAAGAAGAAGAAATCGCCGCCGAAAATAACGAGAAAAAGACTTCTTTGACTAACGACCTGCAATTTTCATCAGCATCCACGGATGCAGCAGCAGCGGTGGTAACGACAATATCGGGTACAGAATCAAGTAGTTTTCTGGAGGAGTTACTCTTCAACACCAATGGCGTTGCAAAGTCATTCTTGAACAACAATGCATCATCCAACAACAATGCAGCAGCCATGTGGTTGTGGTGGATCCGAAGGATGAGAATGTACCTACAATCCGAGCGGGCACGACAAAGAGTACAAGCGTCTCTCCGTGTGAGTTTGCATAATTTTCTTCGTGATTCGGGAGCCTTGCGTGGGATCATGGACTTTTTGGTGACCATTGGGACACCTGCTTTGGCCATGGAATATCCCGAAATTGTACCACGATTTTTGCAATTGTCTCGAGAGTGTACACGGATATCGTATGGGAGTCACTCCATGCAAGGCGTTGACATGTTCCTGCCGGAGGAAATTTCTCCCCGTGGTCTCTTATTTTTTGTGCACGGCGGGGCTTGGGGAAGTGGACAGCCTTGGATGTATCGGCTTTTGGCGCAGCCTTTCTTAGAGAAAGGAATGGCTGTAGCTGTGGTTGGGTACAGGACTTTTCCTTGTGGGGACATTCGAGACCAAGTCAACGATTTGGAAGCTGCAGCCAAGGAGTTGACTAGACGGTATCCCAGCTTGTGCAAAGACACATCCGACTTGGGAGTATGTGCGGCAGGGCATAGCAGTGGAGCTCACATCTTGATGCAATTCCTGGTAAACCGACTCCAGAGGAAATTGGCACAACGCGACAACCCAAGTAATATGGCTGACGACGCGGAAGAGGAGATGAGAATGGATGCCCTCATCGGGTTGTCAGCGCCGTATGAAATCGCAAGCCACTATGAATTTGAAAGTCTTCGCGGCTTGGAGGAACTGTCGCCTATGAAAGCTGCGTGCGGGAATAACAAAGAGCGTCTATCCGAATATTCTCCTGTGCTTCAATTGTTCAACGATCTCTCCAGACGCTCGGGAACGGACAAAGCATTTGTCAATGAACACTGCCCGCGCATAGCAATGGTACACGGAGTGCATGACGATACAGTACCATATACTTCCACACGACAAGCCGCCAAACTTTTGAACCTAGCGGGAATCAATAAATGTGATGAACTATATCTGTCGGAGACGGGTCACAGCGAAACAGTTTTCCATATCATGCTGGGTGGCAAGACGAAAGATGCCGTGTTTAGTTGGCTTGAAAAAGATGGTACTGAAAGCAACAACTGAAGGTGGCCACATTAAGAGCATAGCTGTTGTTGTGCATTGCAAAAGGCCTGCTCAGGAACAAAACAAGATGCTCCTGACGATTCAACTGCAAGACAAACGAAACTCGTTGCAACGCAACGATCAGGAAGCTCCTCTAGACAGATACCAACGGGTTGAGGGGTTGTGGCATAAGCAAATCGGCCACATAAGAGCCAGCTGTTGCGACCGCATTTGCTTGCGCACGGAATGCTCGCTCCCTCTCCCCTCGGTGCTGAAGTCATACTGCCGATCAGGTATTCGAATACTCATGGAGGAGGTGTAAGGCTTCCCACGACCTATAATCGACTTTTAACAACCATCTTCTTGTGAGCTCTCTTTGGGTGCTGCTGCTGTTGGTGTTTGACTTGTAAATTTTGGATCCAATCCAATACAATGTCTTGTGTTTCTCCGCCCATCATTAACTGCAGGGCGCATTCATTATGTGCTGTCCTCGCTAGGTAAACTTCGTCGAGCTTGGTCACCCCACAAGACCGCAACAGACTCGCTGCTTCAGCGGTAGATGTAAATGGAACGACGTCATCTTCCATGCCATGAATCAACACCAAACTGGGGATAATATTGTCGAGTGCTCGCTTTTCACATTCGGCAGACCATGCACTCATGCAGTCCACAATTTTCAAAGCCGGTGAATGTTTTCGAAACTCTTCTCGGGAGTAACCACAAGCTGGCTTCATGGGAGAGAGTTCTTCGAGGCCACGGGATGCTTCATAGTCAAAATGATTCGAGATGTTGTAGGGCCCCGAAATGCCCACAAACGAATCGATTCTCATACCAGGCCCTGACATTTGCTTCGGGATGTTGGCTGTTATTGGTTGTTGTTGTTGGTTGTATTCCATCGTCGAGTCATCCACATCCATGTACCCTCTTTTCTTATGCGCCCTTTCGAGTAACTCCATTCGTTGACGCGTCCATTCCGCCACCAATAGAAACGCCACATTCGCCCCAGACGAATGGCCCATCAAACAAACGCCAAACTCCGTGTTAGCGGCTTGGGAACAGAGTTGTGGGTACCTTTGTGCTAGCTCTTCCGATGCCAATTCTAGATCCTCGATCTGGGTCGCGACGGTCCCACAAGGATACGTTCGGTAGCCTACGATTGCCACGGCAATTTTTTGTTTCAAAAATGGTGATGCCACCAACCGATATAGCAAGGGACAACCGGATCCCCAAGCTCCGCCGTGCTGTTTTAGTTTCGCAGACGCAGAGGAATAGCATCGTCATCATGAATGAGTGTACAGTCACAAGTAATAAGGCCCTGATTAGCACCACCCAATACGTTATCGGTGGAACACAGCACACAGAGAGATACATCGCAGCAGCACTCATGAACGTACCACAAAGAAAACTAAACCCCGTGGTGTTCGTGGTGCAGTAGTAGCATCACTGTCGTTTTCATCATCTTCTGGTAGAAACATATCAATGATCTGACTGGGATGATTGCCATACCGGATGGTCTGGCACAATTTTGTCAAGTGTTGAAATTCATGACGCACTTGTGGATGACAAGCCAAATAGAGATAAGCAGGTGCGGAATACAGCAAGAGATTGTCGACAACGGTTCGTAAATGACCAGAATCCCGCAACCAATTCTGCCACGACAAAGGACACCAAACTCCCAAGGCTCGTGTGATTTGATCGACTAAATCTGGACCTGAGGATGGCAAGTGAGGATGAGGTAATAGAGGATTGTTTCGAAGAGCTATGGA
>ENA-ORBV01009986-ORBV01009986.1-microbial-mat-metagenome-genome-assembly--contig:-NODE-9986-length-15355-cov-5.287145_pt1 | contig 15355 bp, 7 predicted proteins | sample MGYA00237777_ERZ505514 | MGnify/ENA primary metagenome ERZ505514 (study PRJEB26160, sample SAMN06269048) | microbial mat metagenome | isolation source: Oligotrophic lake microbial mat | place... | reverse complement strand
GAGCGGCAGCGTGCGCGCCTGGTGCAGGCTTTGCCGCCCAAGTTTTTGCCTTTGCAGTTGCGAGTGGAGCGGGCGGAAGGGCGCTTGCGGGAGATGGACCCATTAAGGATACTTTCGCGTGGTTATGCGGTGGTGACGACTATGGATGGGAAAAGCGTGAAGAGTCCGGCGGAGGCGCCGTTGGGCACGGCGCTGGGGGTTCGGGTTTTTGAGGGCAGCTTTGAGGTTCGGAGTGAAGAGACTTCAGGCTAGTCGATGTCCAGAAGAATGTATTGGAGTTGGCCTTTGCGATCAATTTGTACGGCCACGGTGTCGCCATGTTGGTGGCTACTGAGGGCGTCTTTCAGATCCTTCAAATTGAGGATTTTCTTGGAGTTAATCTCATGAATGACATCGCCTGCCTGGAGACGCGCTTGACCATTGGATTGATCGGAGATCAGACCCGCAACGACTACGCCGGTGAACTTGCGCAAGGCGGGCAGCATCGGGGTGACCTTCTCGTCCAACTCGATGGCCAGGATGCCGAGGGGCCGGAAATTATTTTCCACACCGGTGAGGAGAGATAGGATGCGGTCCGGGTCCTTGGGCCGTTCGAGAACAGCCACGCGGACCTTTAGCTTCTCTTTGACGCGGATTAAATCCAATTCGACAGTTTTGCCGGCGTTCTGATAGATGTTCACGCCAAACTGGCGGCCGTTTTCCATTACCTTGCCATTTAGACTCAAGATAAGATCTTTGACCTGGAGGCCAGCCGCTTCCGCGGAGCCTCCGGGCGAGACATCCTCCACTAAAACTCCCCAGTCCTGCGCAAGGCTTAACGCTTTTGCCAGCTCAGGCGAGATGGTTTGAACAAGCACTCCAATTTGCCCCCGTCTCACTCTTCCGTCTTTTCGGATCTGTTCATAGACTGACTTCACGATCCGGGATGGCACAGCAAAGCCAATTCCTTCGCTTCCTCCGGACTGGGTGACGATGAAGGTATTAATTCCAATCAAATTTCCCTCTGTATCTATAAGAGGGCCGCCGCTATTGCCGGGATTGATCGCCGCATCAGTCTGAATGTAGATCATCGGGTCATCAGGACGTACCTGGCGGGCGATGTTGGAGACGATACCCATCGTGACGGAGTTATCAAGGCCCAGGGGGCTACCGAAGGCCAGCACGAGATTGCCTTGGCGAATGGCCTCAGAATCGCCGAAGTTGAGATGTGGCAGGTTCTTTCTATCGACTTTCAGGACCGCAATGTCGGTTTCCCGGTCGAGGCCGACAACATCGGCCATGACACGGCGGCCGCTCGGCATCAAGACGGTCTGCATTTTGTGGCTCGGGTCGGCGGTCTGCGGGAGAAGGACTTGGATTTTCTTTACAGTTCCGACGACGTGCGCATTTGTGACGATATAGCCATCGGGGTCAACGATAATCCCGGAGCCGGTGCCACGATTGGAGCGGATGATGGAAGCGCCGGGGTTCTCCTGGTCGCTGGGCCCGAGGCTACGCGTAAGGATTTGGACCACGGTAGGGTCCACTTTTTCGACGATGGCCTGGAACTGATTGGACAGGGCACGGAGATGGCTCTGGGCATGGGCCGATTTCAATACGGTACCGGCGAGAACCAGGAGCACCACTAATCTGCGCATAGTTAAACAGATGAGGGTAAATAGAAAAAAGTCTCATTCATGGAGACTTGTATGCGCTAGACTGCCTTGAAGTCGGGTAGGCGGCCGGGAGTTGAGGGTGCGCCAGCGGCCTCGAAGGCTTTCTCGATTGCCTCTAAATCGACTTTGAGCAGGGTACGCAGTTTTTCGAGCTCGAATAAAAATAATTACAGGAAAAAGTCCTTCTTACGTTTTTCCGAGTCCCCTTGGTCATTCTGTTCATACTTTATTCATAATGGTAGAAATAATCATCAATCAAAAAGTCATAACTGCCTGCAGTTTCTTTATGTACGTACGTAGGACACTCGGATAGGTGAACCCTTTGATTCTTATTGAGAGTCATTATTCCAAGCAGCTTCTTTTTATCAACGGAGTACGACACGCACACATGTTCCAGTACGCCAAGTAGTAAAAAGCAAGTAATTTCACAAGACTGGTCACACCATCCGGTCTATGACAAATAGGTAGCACAATTCTTCGTCTCAGTAGTGTAGGGATAGAGTTACACGAAGACCTGACGTGGATGAATTCAAGATCCAGAAAATCCCAAGCAACAATTCATGCATCATCCATCACTACGTCGTACGACCGCTAAGGTCTCTCATCTGACACTGATAGCTGCAAGTAGCCAGCTAATAGAGGAGACCTTGCGAGGCGAAGCTAAGAATCGTGGGTACCTCCAACTCGTCAGCTGTCCTCTTGCCGTTGTAAACTTATAACGATTCACGTTTCCACTCCAGAATTGGAACATAAGATAGTAGTCATACTACTGTGCAGTCGAGTAGATGATAGTATTGAATAATCCAACCACACCATGTCCACTATTACTGATTTCAAACAAAACAAAGACACAAGAAAGGAGGAGGAGCAACAAGAGCAACAGCAAGCAGATTGGACTCCCTGTTGCCCTATTTGTTTCTTGGAACATGTACCGTTACTACAAGCTAGAAGTTGTGGTCATGCTTTTTGTATGGATTGTTTGCAACAGCTATTTGCCTTGTCGCCACCAACACAAAACACAGACGGTGTGCCACAGAAAGATCCACAAAAGGATAATGACACGGATGGTATGCGACAAAACGAAGAAGAAGATCCTCAAAATATTGAGTCTATGGAATCTTCCACGACTTCCGAATCTGCCTTGTCATCATCGTCGCTATTGTTGTTTCCTGTCCATGATTTGAGAAATCACAGTATTGACAATATTGCTACACTGGAACGATGCCCACTCTGTCGAAATCCCATGAGTTTGTTGGACTTGACCGAAACAATAAAGACTCCCTTGTCTTCGTCGGATGATGGCGGCGACAAACATTCAAAACAAGCAAAACAAGCACAGCAACAACAACCATGGTGGTTGGAAAACGACCAAGTCTTTCGGGACAAGCGTCTTTTCAAGACACCCCTGGCAGGAAAGACGTATGCCACAAGGCAAGGCATTGGTTGGAACAGTTTTCATTTTCCAGAAAATGCTATTGCTACGGACACTTACGAGGATGACAATAAGAACTCGCAAGGACAGCGACCCTATTTTTTGTGGCAAGAAGATGATGCCTTTTATCCTCCTCCAAGCAATAATAATAACACTGACAGCAACGACAACAACAACAAAGAACCAACCAAATATTATTTTGAACCGGGATATTTCTACTTTGCTCCCAAACGCATTTTTCATGGACGCCTTTTGTTGCCAGATGCTCATGGGAATATGCAACCACACGACGTATTAATTAGTTTTGCGGCCAATTTCAAATGGATAACAGGGGGCTTCATGTTGCAAAGCTTGTACGATCCAACAGCAGCAGCAACAAAAGAAAAACAACAACTTGAAGAAGAAGAAAAAGAGAATAATGATGACAACTCTGTTGGTGCTGATCATTATTATCCCTTGGAAGGCTCTTGGAAGGTAACATGGTACCGACAAAAATTGCCACCTGACGCGGTATTGTATGATAACATTAGCAACACCCAATACAATGACCTCATGGTGGCGACGGACCTGATTGAAGTTGTTGGAAATGCCCTTCCAGAGAATGATGCATCCCCATTTCGGTACATGCTACGATACGAGAACAACAACATCTACTTTCATTGGCCGACCATGGGAGTGACACAAACACTCGAACCGGAATGTGACTTTCGCGAAACGAAACGAATCCCGGCAGTAGGGGAGTACTTGAAGTGGACGACCACGGACCAAGATCAGCCATACATTGTTTGGCAACGACAAACGATGGGGGCTTGCCCTCCAACCGCCAAAACATGCATTTCCTACTTTGGTAGATCTGGTGGTGGTGGAGACTCTGCCTTGAACGGAGGCAGTAGCACGGATCCCTTTCATGCACGAACCGACAATCCTCCACCGTCCTGGTATCGACTGTGGCAACCTTCCGAAGTTGCCGCTGCGGACTTGCTCAGTCGATCTGCTGCCTTTGACAATAATCACGATGCCCGAGGAAGACCTAGATACCATGCCCATCAGCTATGGGGCAATACCTTTTGTCAAGGCCTGCGCGTAGGACTAGCTTCGTACCACTTTGGTTGGCTGAATGACACCAACAATACTGAAAACAACCACAACAACAATACTGATGCTGAAGAATCGGGACAGCCCTACGCTTATATATCGTACGAAAATAGCATGTGCAGCTCATGGCCTCCCTTGGATGATGGTTCTCCCATTCCTCCTCGGGTTCCATTTCACGATATTTCCTTTGAAGAGGTCGAAGTAACGCGTCCCATTGGCAACACTGACCACGACGACAATGACGAAAACCACGATAATGATGGAACCAACAATACCGTGACAATGAAGAATGTCATTTTTCGTGGCAACATTGAATGGCAACAAGATTATGGCACAACGTGGCAAAACAGTGAACGATGGGAGTATGAAATGCACTTTGACTCACGATTCACGTGCATCCTCTCGGGCACGGTGCATAGCATCAACGCAAACCATGCCCCCGACCACCTGACGGTGCCATTTGCCAATACTAGCCGACGCCAAGAAATGTCTCAATATGGTACAGACCTGGTCTATATTAATGCAGGAATCCTTCAGGCTTTTGACCGATGGATGATGGACCCTAGTAGCAGCACCAATTATGGGCCGCAAGACGTGAGCGCAAACGACAACAATGACGAATTTGACGATGGCTCTTATCAGCGTTATAGATCACTCAGCCGCAGCATCCGAAGACGTTTGCAAGCAGAGGGCGCCTCTGTTCGCACCGTGGCCATCTTGAACATGGTGCTAACCATGTCTCAGCAGCCAGCAGTGACTGACATAATTGATTATAATCAATGATCATTGGAAAACTCCTCGGCGTCGGGACGGCTCCGTCTTGAAGTGACTGACGGGTTCTCTATGATATCATGTAAATAGGCCATTATAACATATTCAACAAAAGCGATTTCAAATCAGTTTGAAAACTTTTGCCTTCTGCAAAATGAGTGACTACAGTAGGATCGTTCGGTGCAATGGCGGAATGCTTGAACTGAGGTTGTTTAGTTAAAATTTCAGCCTACAAATTAATGATTTCATCGTTCAACTCATTGGCCTCTTCACTTGTGTCGTGGCCAGCATGCTCTTCCATGTCGTCCATGCAGCATGTCATGGGGGCCCTGCAGGGCTGTATGAAGACAGATTTTTGAGGAGCAATTATGAAATGTGAAATCATGGCATCTGACGCATGTGGTGAACCAAAATGCAACCTGTGCAATTCCTTCTGTTTTTGTAACAGCTTGTAAAGCATGAGCTTGTTTGACGTTTACAAAATCAATGCATCTTGACCTTGCATGTTAAATTGTAAGTTTTGCCTCATCATGGAGTTGTTCATAAAGTCTCATTGACTGAAAAGCTAAATTGTGGACTTGAAAAGCATTGTTATTTGTTGACAGTCAGTGTCTTCCCAAGCCGGATTTGGGTGGTCATTCCATTAGTCAGTTCATTGTGTTGTTCATTCTGTCATGCTTAGACCTTGATTAGGTGCAAAGCCACAATTTGCATTTGTGTTCCCTCCGTGTCAAATGCACACTCCTGGCCAATGTTTTTCAATCAGTCAGCTCATGGAGCATGCACGCTTCTTTGCTACTTGACAATTTTGGTAGCATGTCTTCTGTTTGTTAATTTGTCATGGAAAAGATGCATCAGTTGTTGTTTCAGAAACATGACACTCTTCCGCGTGCCAGATCCTTGAAAGTTGTCCTTCCAACAGTGAGTGGGCTAATGCGGACACCGACAGTTGGCCCCAAATCGACCAAAATCTTGTTGTCAACTCTTTTCCTAAAGAACACCTTCACCATGGTGCCCAATGAATGAATGATGATGAAACACATGAGTCACACTGTTAGCTCTCCGAACTGAAACACTAGAAAATCAAAGAACAGAATGCGATCGATTGCCAATGCAACAGAAATGTGATGCCATGTGCCAAATGAATCAACCCCCTTGGTGGAAGAAACCTTCACAGCTTTGTGTTGCATGAACAAACATTTGGTGCAGGGGAGGAAACCTGCACTTTCAGAGTCATCTAGAGTCATCTGCAACTAGACAAACTGCATGGATGCAATGATCAATTGTAACTCAAATGACATCATTCCTTTTTTCCCCCACAATGTTGTCAATGTGTGAGGTGAGCATGGCTTAACTAAAAATGAAAATAAATTCTATTTTGCTGCACACCACGCAGACAAGACACTTCAACCCATCGAGCACTTCAGACACACAAGCGCAAGTGAAGTTGCAACTCCCGCAGCTGCCCAGGAGCGGCAAGGCAAACGGTAACAAACGGATGGGAAACATTGTTGAAAAGGGAGGAAAGGACAGAGGAAGCCTCGTGTTGTAGACTTGCGATGGAGTGTGGGAGACTCTCTGAGTCTTGTCCTGTGTTGAAAGGGAGGGTTTGGTGGTGGTTCAGAAAATGTTCAAAAGACATCATGGCCAGAGTCCACAGTGGGGATCAACTTGTGATCCCCCCGTCTCCAATTGTGCAGCGCAGTCCTTTTTGACAAACGCCATTCTCCACCGTCAAATCAACCACAAACAAGGGACGAAATGCAGCAAGCAATGCCTTAGAAAGAAAGTTTCCAACTCTGATGTTTCACCAACAAAACAGATGTGATTTTGCACAAATGAGAAACTTATGAACATTGCAGTTCACTGGAAACACTTCCAAGTTCGTCAAATGTCTCCACAAGATTGACATCTCGTTGGCAAGATTTTTAATGATGTTTTCCCAATTGCTGATCCATGCTTGGATGCGGCAGAGTGCTCATTGCAAGCATTCTTCTAACGGTGTTTGAAACAACTGCCTGATGTCATCGGGGACTGCTTCCTCGAACGTGCGCAGATGAGAGATCTCTCTGAATGCCACATCTTTCAACTCATTGGTGCATTGTTGGTGATCACGCCCATGACGGTCCAGATTTCGCTGGTCCCAAAGCTCACAGCACTGAGTGAAGAAGCAATCAATCACTGTTGTTGCTCAATTCATGGCATTGTTCTTCTCTCAGTGGCCCTGTCTCCAATGCAATCACGCTGTCTTTCTATCCACTTCTTGGGGATCCGACCTTTGAACAGGTGAATCCAACATCTGGCCTCTTGGGCTGCTCGTGTCTTCCTCCGGTCTTGAGGCAGTCTGAATGGTTGTCCCATCAATGCGCGCTTGACTCAAGCCAACATCATTTCCATCAGACCCATCTCTGTGTCCAGTGAGTCCAACTCCTGGCACAGACTGGACATGAACTGTTTCCTTCAATGAGAGCAGGGCTTAACTAATTCACACCCTCAGTTGCTTGAAGTGGGTTTCAACTCAGTTGTCAGTTAGGGTTCAAATTCAAACCAATAATTCTCCTTGATCTTGATCCAATAAAAGATCACCACCGTGCCTCGCCAGCCTCCGCAATTTGCGCCAGGTCATCATGACTCGGTGGTCTGCTACGTACAGTACCAGTACTACGACGTAGCTAGCTAGCTACAGTAGTAGTGTCACCAGTCAGCACCAAACACTGGCACATGGTTGCCATTGTACAGCCCGAGTTGCAAAAAATACCGTCGTGGATCAACAAAATCGTAGAGCGACAAAATGCGTCAGAGTGACACAGCAGCTTTGTAAGCTTCGGATTAGGCGCCAGTTGCCGTAAGTCGTAGCTACAAGAACTACTGCTCGGAGCACTCTATTCGAAGAAAGGTAAGCCTATCGGTTGAGCTATCGGTTGAGTTACCGGTTATAAAACCATCACGGGTAAAGGCAACAAGAATAGCTTCGGCATTATGTAAGGGACTGGTTAACGTAAGCTTTCGATAGGCTTCCCAATCAAGTGAATGCTCCGAATCATTTAAAAAGGCTGAGCACTTTCCTTTTCGTACTTTCCTTCCTCTCTTCTTTCCTGCGATAATTGGAATAGGGTCGTCGTTGTCTATTCGAAGGAAAAAGAAGCAATATATCTTTGGCAGTTTAGTAATAAGCCTATTATTGAGTTTTGATCTTATTAACAGGTTGCACTTGACGTTGAAGAAAAGAAGTTCAATTTGAAGGTAAACAAAAAACGCTAATTAACTCGAGCACTAAAACGGAGTGCATTATAGTTCTCGCCTACGGGTAATCAGGCACGAGTTTCACAATCGAAACCACCGTACCATCCAAATTCGTCCACAACCCCCACAATCTCTCACAAAGACAAACCAAAACCATTCCAAGTTCGCCTTCAGCAACCACTCCTCCCTGCTCATTTTATCCTTTGAGAACTACCTTGAAACCATCTAACTCAGCAAAAAGGAAAATACAGCAAGTCACCATGTGTCACAGCCAAACCCGATTGAATGTGAGCGCCAAGCGCGGTTTCCAAACGAACCACAACGATTCCTCGTCTGCGGTGGATCTCCTCTGCAAACGCCGTCGTACGGCCAATGCCAATTGGCAACAACCTGCGGCTCCCTTTCCCTCTGCCGCCTCCGCCTCTCCTGCCAATACCAATACCAATGCTGTTGCGGCGTCCTTTAGCCTTTTGTCGTCGGCAGCATGCCTGCAGCTTTTATCTCAGCAGAAAACGGGCCTTTCGACCAACAGCCCACACGACGCCGTGGTGGGACGAGCCCTCATCAACTACACGAAGACGCGCAACGCGGTGGTTGCTCCATCACCATCACCAGCACCACTTCTCCAAGTCGATACTTCGTTGAAGCTCTTGCAAACCTTGCGCAACGTCATTCAAAGTCTGCCGAGCACCGAAAAGTCCACGATTGACTTTTGTGTCTTGGCCATGAAGACGCATCCCCATTGTCTGGCCCTTCAAAAGGAAGGATGTACGGCCATTCGCCATTATGTCAAGACCATTGGCAATGGCGCTAGCAGCAGCAGCGCGCGGAGTGTCATGATGGATCGGGAATGTCTCTCCGTATTGCTTCACGTCCTGGCCTTGGTGCAAGAGGCTCCGGCGTCTTCCATCTCGCCGCAAGCCGAGGAAGAAATCTCGTACGTGCAATACTTGGCCTTGGATTGCATTCGCGTGGCCTCCCGCGATTCGGCCAGTCGACTGTTGTTGGCCGAAGAACCCCAGAATTTGCGCATCATCTTCAAGACCCTCGAAAGATCCCCGCGAGATGCCCGACTCCAAGAATTGGGTTTGTCGTTGCTCTCGTATTTGGTGGAAGAAGATGTCTGTCGCAAACTCATTCTGCAACCACACCAACAAGAAGACGCTGACGCTGCTGCCAATCACGAAAGTAGTGGTATTAACTCGATCATTCGTGCCATGAAAGATCACGCTTCCAACTCGCTCATTCAATGCAATGGTGCGGCCGCCCTCTGTTGGCTGGTCCATTTGGAACATCGTGCTGCCAAGGCGGCCCTCCTGGCCAATCCGGATGCCGTTCGCACCATTTTGAGTGTGAGTGAGCGATTCGTCGAGAATGGATCCGTCTTTGGCAATTGCATTTGCATTCTGTGCGGGATTCGCGTGGGCGACGTGGCCTTGTTGCAGACCTATCCCGAATTGGGAACACCTACTCGCAAACTCTTGCAAAAGGGAATGCGACGCAATCCCACCTCTCTCAAAGTCCAGCGCAATTGTATGATGTTGCTTCGTCTCGTCACCGAGTCGTCCTCGCTGTCGGGTGAGACGAGCAACACTGCCAATGCACCACAAACGTCGGACGACGACAATAATGATTACGAGGACTGCATCGATGCGGTCATGGATTGTATGAAACACTTTGCGCATGAGGCAGATATGCAATCCATGGGATGCCGCATCTTGGCCAACCTTGTGGCCGCTCCCACCAACACTGCCACCACCAATGCCAATAATAATAATGGCGCCACTGTTGTCAACCTAAGATCCATAATGACCGCCAAGGAAGGATGCATCAATTTGGTAACTTCCGCGTTGATGAAACACAAGACCGATGCCCGGGTCCAACAAGGTGCTTGTTGGTTTTTACACGGCATTCTCCAAGGAAGTGTGGGCCAAGCTGGACCAGCCGCCTTTGGAGGTGGATTGGCGGTGCTGGAAATCATGTTGGAAGGACTAGGTGTCGAGTTGAACACCAGTGAAAATGAGAATGAAAACTAGCTAGTACTAGCTAGAACTGTATCTACATGTCTAAATGATAGTTATTTATTTATACACAAACTCTAAATGATCATGAGCTATTGTCAAGAGCACTAACGATACGTATACCACAGATATATATCTGCCTCCTAGTATCCATCCAATTGGAATCCTTTGGTTATCTACTACTCGAGTAGCTAGCTAGAAGATACAAGTGCTAATCCTGCTCCAGCCACTCTAGCTAGTAGTAGTAGTTACATTGAACTTTCAGCTGGACTCGTGGCCAACTTCCCATGCACTGGTTCCAAACTAAGTGATTGACAAAATGGTCGAAATATCCTACCCAAGCTACTACTACGAGCTGCCACGATAGTGTGGATACTACGGGCAGTTAGCTGTTTGAAGTTGCAGCTTGACTACTGCTGAACAGTTTCGTTGGTTCTCCTTCAATATAATACCGTCGTTTGCAACCTACTGTAGTTCGCAGAACCGTAATCGTCAACGTGCTTCTAATACTAAGCAATCAGCAGCTCCGAATTAACAAGCCCAAAGGAAACTGCACCGGGGACGTTATCCGAATCTTGCTGGGACCCCCCCATCGTCATGGTGGGAACCAGACTTGCATTCCTTCTCAAAGAAGGTGCTACTTGTTAGTCAGAATTCTCATGCAACCACTTCGGAAAGTGGAGAAATAGAGTCTTGTCATTAACCGAAAGAAATGATTTAATGGAAAAGAAGCCATTGTTTCAGCTTGGCGGCCACCGTAGTTGTCGTTTGTCATGTTTCGGAAGCATTAGTTTGTCTTCATTGTCGCTCATGACTCGTTCAAGTCATGATAGAAACATGATCGCACATTTAGCCATCTCGTAGTCAACTACGAAATATCGCATAGTTGATCAGTGAGAAGACGTACAGACGCTCAAAAACCAAAGCCACACAAAATGACCATTATTTTCAGATTAGAGTGTCACACAACAACCTGGCTTGGATCTATCGCTTCACCACCCAAACCAGGATCGAGAACAAGCAAATAGTTGTCCAACAAAGAGACCTGATTTACAGCGTCCGTCTACAACTAACAAACAGCAAGCAATACACTCTGTGCTAATCCTAAAAGAATACATAATAAAATGCCGAGTTACAAGCTACATGTTCCCGAAGCATCCTTTCGCGCGTTTGCTCCTTTGATTGCCGCCGAATACAACAATATTGAGGTGGAAGTGAGTACGGATATTTCGGCAGCCGCCTCCTTGTCTCCTACGGGCAAATTGCCACTGCTGGAAGTGGAAAATGCGCGAACGGGCGCTTCAGCTCGCATTTTTTCGTCGCATTCCATTGCGCGGTACCTGGCGGGCATTCGACGAGATACGGGATTGGTGGGAGCGAATTTTGTGGAAGCCGCCTCCATCGATGCATGGATTGATTTTAGTGCACAAGATTTGGAGTTGCCCGCCTGCATTTGGTTTTATCCGGTACGATATATTCGCGATTTGCAGTGATTGGATGGCAATTGCATGAATGATTATTGGTCGAAACAAAAAGTAAAAGGAAGGTTATTTTGAAATTTGAAAACTCATTTTTTTCATTTTATTTGATTTTTTTTTTATCCGACAGGTTGCGGGGTATATGCCCTTCACGGCCGATGCTTATGAGAAGGCCAAGAGTGATTTGGCAGCTGGTCTCTCCATATTGGAAAAACACTTGAACGGCAAATCTTACCTTGTGGGAGATCAACTCACCCTTGCCGACATTGTTGTCGCAAGCACACTCTTATATCCATTTAAATTGGTCTGCGACAAGGGATACCTCAAATCATTCAGCAACGTTACTCGGTGGTTTGAATCATGTGTGAGTGAACCAGAATTTGAAAATATTGTAGGTCAAGTCACCATGTGTAAAAAGGAAACCTTGGCACCGGGACAAACAGCCTCTGCACCTAGTAAAAAGCCTGCGGCACCCGCACCAGCTCCTGCTGCACCAGCGCCAGCTCCGGCGGCTGCTGCTGCTGCTGCTGCTGCTGCTGCTGCAGAAGAGCCCCAGGAAGAACGTCGAATTGTTTCCATTGCCGTCACTCCCGTGGATGGCGTGGACCCTGAAGGGTTATACGCCAAAATCAAAGAGACCATCACATCGCAACCCGAATACAAACTCAAGTGGGACGACAAGTGCAAGGTCGAGGGGGGCAAAATCTACACCACCTTTACCATTGCAGTAGCAGCTGATTTTGACGAGGAAGTTATGGAAATGATTGAAATGATGGAAGATGAAGTGAAAAATCAGGAGGTTACATTTCAGGCCGCCATGGAATAATTACTAGTATTTGTTGTCAAATAGTACTGTCACAATCCAATCGTCCACAAGTAATGTCTTCTTCTTCTTCTTTCAATGCCGCTGCTGTCGTAGTCAAAAGTTCTGTTTTGATAGTCCACAAAATGCACTTCGTCAATAGATTGTTCGCTCATTTTGGTAGCCCAATGCCAACACCACTCATGCTTTCAGCCCTAGAATATGAATCGACGTCGCAATTAGCTCGTCCAACTCAAGAAAATAAGTTTACAAACACATACGCAATTCTAAAGGGCATTTAACGATCACGATGTAGTCATAAATGTTGGCTTGATATCCATTCGAGGCACTAACGCCTTGGCAGTGTTAAGCGCTCCCACTGCCTAAACAGATGAGGTAGGCTCTCAATATCAAAACAGATGAGGTAAAGTGGGTCTTGTGAATGAAAACAGGTAGTTCAACGAAAAGAATGAAGTTTCTCTCTGACCCCTACTATAATTTGTCCTGTTTCTCATTATTTTATTCGTTTTTAGTGGCGTTGGTTTGGGTTTCACTGAAACTGCAGCCTCAGGCATCTCGGTTTGCCCTCCATGTTGCCCCATGCACGTCAAAAGTTCGCCATTCTTAGAGATGACAAAGTGCATTGTTCACTTCATCGCGGATCTCGTCCAAGTTCAAGCGATTCTCTTCTGGCCCTTTTGTCATTTGGCGGTATAGGTAGAAGAGAACATTGAGGCCCTCCTCCGGTATCCAGTCAGGCCACTGTTCGACTGATTTTTCTTCATTATTTCCCTTGTCAGACTCAAAAATCAAATGAAGTAGAAGGCTGCCTAAAGTGGAGATCTGAAGGAGAATTGTAAGAAAGTAAACATTTAGAGTTGCATCTTTACCGTCCTGAACAATTACTTACGTCTGCTGCCTTGCCACCGTAGCAATACCCAGTTTTTTTCGGGTTTTCGTCGTCGTACAGAGTACGAGCTTCCCCGAAGTCTCCGATTTTCGCGACAATATCGCCGACACCATTTTCATGAAGGAATACGTTGTCGGCTTTCAAATCAGCATGGATTATGTCATGCTTATGCAGCCAGGAACAGCCGTCGACAATTTGAAGAAAAATGTGAAGGTTTTGGGCAAGCCGCGTCGTCGGATCACTCTCTTGATGGATCAGCTCTTCGATATATGTCGTTAGCTTTCCTTTGTTGCAATATTCCAGCGAAAGAAGGACGTAACCATTGTGTTTTTTCAGATCACTCTTAGTCCACGATCCTTGTTGGGGGAGATCAAGCGGAACGGCAATGTCGCCGTTGCTCTTGGAGTCTTCGTCTTGCGGCTCATCGAATTCCACGGGAGTGTCGCTGACGACAAACACATTGAGCAACGAGACAATATTCTTGTGGGGTCCAAGAAGCTCTTGAATAAATGCCTCTGAGAGGCGGGTCTTGATTATGACGCTAAAAGAATCCTTGTCATCGGATTGAACAGGAAGCTCTTTCATCGCCACTGGACGCGCGCTGAACAGGCCTGTCGTCTTGAAGACGCTTGCGTTGCCTCCCTCGCCCAGGTAGCGCCGACAATCTTCGAGATGGGTTTCGCCATTCAACCGACTAAATCGATTTAGAATGTACGAATTATGCATGGTAAACGCCTTCGTCCTAGACTGGGACTTCAGTTGCTTGCGAAGCTCCACAATTTCTGCTTTCATCTCCTCGGGGTTCATGGAATCCAAATCATCGTCGTCAGAGGAAACATCGCCCAAATCTTCTTTCCGGGAAGGCGAGCAAGTCAAAGACGACATTGTAGTGCATAGTCTTCTGCCGAATTCGGGACAGGAAATGAAGAAGGAGCCTTGTGGTGAAAATCGTTCAAACGGCTTGTTCTCCGTAATGCAGGCGAAATAGTTTAAACGTCTTTTTCCGACGATCATGCACAAATCAATGGGTCGCACACCATTGCCATAACGTATTTTTCCCACGCAGCACAGCGCGCGCTACACCTGAAACTCAACTGACGAACTGGCTGAAACCCGCACCCGTTGGCGATCCACGATGAAGCCGAATTCGCCTCAACGAAACACGGTGCAGCAACCATATTTCTGACATAGTATATCATTTCATTGGATCATTTTCAACTCCTCCCTGACCAATTCTCATTCTAGTATCTCATCATCAATATATACTATGAGTGACAAAATGGTCGATCAAGTAAAAGCTACAAACGCCAAATCAAACGACGCAGGTGACATACTAGAAACGACGATACATCCAGCATACGAAATTTTTATGGCGTGGATGCAGGAGCGGAAGAGAGTCCACGAGATTGCACTACAGGTTCCAAAGGAGATTCTTGCCTACAGTGAAATGAAGATTTGGGATTCGTTAATGCGAAGGAATAAAAAATACGGCAATGGAAAATTGCGACCGTGGGATGAACAAACAGAACGGAAAGCGTTAGCAGAATCATATCTCCAGAGGAAGCGGTCTGGTTGCCCGGTGGCGAAGGAATGGTGGAAGTATAAGTAGAATAATGTCCAACAGACTGAGGAGGCAGCCCCCGACGAGTACAGTGGAGAAAAATTGTGTTGCCCGTTTGGACTTGCATCTTGGACGATAGATGTTGGCATAACTTTAGTAATTTCATAATTTGGAGTCAAAAATATGAGGAGTAGCAGCACAGATCCTGATAGACCAACGGGTCAATGATATGATGCTACTAGCTACTGTATTAGCTACTACTGGCAGTAACCACCAGCTCGAGTGATTGCACGCAGCAAGCTACTGTAGTAGCTAGTGAACTGGTTTTCTATGCGGCAGCACCACATGCTAGTTTCAAGCCACTGCCCCCCCCCCCATGTTCTAGAT
>ENA-ORBV01009985-ORBV01009985.1-microbial-mat-metagenome-genome-assembly--contig:-NODE-9985-length-15355-cov-5.778112_pt1 | contig 15355 bp, 12 predicted proteins | sample MGYA00237777_ERZ505514 | MGnify/ENA primary metagenome ERZ505514 (study PRJEB26160, sample SAMN06269048) | microbial mat metagenome | isolation source: Oligotrophic lake microbial mat | place... | reverse complement strand
AATGATACGGCGACCACCGAGATCTACACCTCTCTATTCGTCGGCAGCGTCAGATGTGTATAAGAGACAGTTGAAAAGCAGTCAACAACAATGGTAGCAAAGGGCATTCCAAACTAAGTCATGAACTGGTGAAGCAAAATGAATTTCTAGAGTGGGTTTTTGAAATTAATGAGCTGCAATTCATTAGTTTAATGAAGAAGCAGGGCCCACACATTGGGCCCACACCCAGTGTTGACCAATGTGACGTTGTGCAGCCCCATCCAGCAAAACACTTCTGATTTTGTGTCAAAAAAATGTAAACAGTTGCAGGGCTCAAAAGCTATGGCTTCAAATGAAAAAATGCAACAGCCATCAGGTCCCATGGCGCCCCAAAAAGATTGGAAAAGGAAGGAATTAGCCCCTTCCATCGGAAGATTCGGAAAATTCATCATCAAAATCGTCTGGCGGGCCGCCGGGTGCTACACTTGGAAAACCTTGTTTTTTGCTGCCACAGTTGTTGTTGCTTGCTCTGCGATTGTTGTTGGGGCTTGTGATAAGCAAACTTCCCTCTTCTATAGACCGTTTGTCAGCGGCGGTCGACTCTGCGGTTTTGTCCAAGAATCCGCTGGAAGTGCTTGGATCCTGTTTGGGTGGTGGCCCCGCAAGCTTTTTCCACAACAAATACAGGATTCCGCCGGCTCCACACCACAACAACACATTCAATCCCAAGGCAACAAGAACTAAATACAACCACCATTCTGGCCCATGGTCATCCTTGCTGTTGGTGGTTGCCACCGGGGGTTGACCTTCCAGTGGCACGGGACCGGACACCACAAAGGGCGCATTCGGATCTTTGAGTTTGATGCTTTCCTCCAGCTTGCCACTTTGAATGGCATCACTGGTGGCCTGCTGATATTGTTTGCGGATCCGGTCTTGATTTTGGCTGTCTTTTTGGCCCCCGCCGGGAATCAGCAGATTGTATTGTCCGTACAAAAGAAAACAGGTGCCCCCCTCTGGGCGAGCCTTCGTCATTGCTGCTGCGCAGCCTGGGTCATCTCGAATGTCCGAGATGCGAGTACTGCCAGCCTGCAAGGATGCCTGTTGCAGACGACGACGGCTTCGTCGGTAGCTGACCCACACGGTATTAGTCGTGGGGGGAGATTCTTTCAGGGATGAACCCAAAGCCTGCCGTAGTTGCCTTCTTTGTCGTCGCACCTGCCGCTGCTGCATGCTGGTGACAACATCGGCCACAAATGTAGCAAAAGCCTGTTCCAAGAGAGCTTTGGTGTCAGGTTTCTTCAAGGCACCAGCCGAATTGAATTCCGGTTGTGTACTAAACATGGAAAACGCTGTATCCACTTGCACCACATTGCTATTGGGAGCAGTGGTGGCAGAGCCTGCAACATTGCTATTGGGGCCAGCAGGGGGAGCAGTGGCAGCGGGATTCGTTGTGGCTGAGGCGGTTGCTGCTGGTGGTGGTGTAGCTTGTGCGGTTGCTGCTGCCGGCGGTGGTGTACCAACAGGAACAGACGTGCCGGGCACGGGTGGGACGGTCGGCCCGGAATTGATGACCGGAGAAAGGGAGGAAGATACCGGTGTTCCAGTGGCAGATAGAGGAGGAGTAGACGAGGATGGATCAAAAAAGTCAGTGTTGTTGCCCCGCAATGGTGGCATGGAGGGCACTGGCCATGAATTGTTTGCAGAGGGAATAATGGATGCAGATGAATTGGGAAGGGTGCCTGGACCCACTGCTGCATTCGCAGAGGCACCATTGGTGTTGAATATGTTGTTTCCCGTATTTTCCATTCCCGTTTGGTTTGTTGCTGGCGAGGAAGTCGGAAGAGCCACTTGGGAATCTGGCAGACATGAGATTCGAATAACGCCACCATCCCCAGGAGGTGCTCTGAGTTCATCACAAGATAAAATAATTCCGAAGAAGGCAGTGTTCGGAATTGTAGGATGGTCTGCGGGGTAGTAGTGGCAACCTTGAGTAGTCCAGAAGTCACTGTTGGTAGCGGAGACAAAGGAAGGACACATTGTGAGTGCACACAAAGACTGAAACCAGGCCTTCCATTGTCAAACGAGACAAGTAAAAAAAAGGTCCCTTGTCGTACCTGAAAGAAGCCGTGGCAGTACCAAGTTCCAAGCCCATTTTAATAGCAGCGTCTCTGCATGCGGCAGCGTCAACGCAACCCGCCGTGGCTTCTTGTAGCTCTTCGCCTTCGCAGACATCACTGGCCCACCAGTCGCCGCCACCACCACTGCTGCCACCACTGCTGCTGTCAGAGCACAACTTCCTCGCTTTCCTCCTTTGCCGCCAGCCAAACGAAAAAGCATCATTGAAGGCGTTGTCAATTTGGGCATTGACATCGTTGACGGCGTTATTGGCATCGTTCATGGCGTTGTCGATGTCGGCCTGCGCACAATCGATGGCGTCGTTCGCCTCGTTGTTGATGTCGTTGACGGCGCCATCGATCAAAGCGTCCACGTCGTCTTCACCACCAGGACCACATCCACAATCAGGATCGTTCTTCGTGGCCTCGTAGCAGGCTTCGGCGGAGGAGTACGTGATCTCCGCGCATCCCGTCGCGACTTCGAGCACATCCAGCAGCAGCAGCAGTGACAGGAGTAGTGCAGCAGAAGACCTACTACTACTAGTTACCTTGGTGGTGCGTCTTGAGGGCGCCAGCATCTTTCTATTTTAGGTTGCGCAAACAAGCAGAAACAACGACTGTGTAGTGTGGAGATGCTTGTGCTTCGTAGTATTCTTGATCAATGCGAAAGGTATTATTATTAGATACGATAATCAGATGGACTGGGAGACTTCTAATTATGGGAGGATCGGGGGCGGAGGATGGAGTAAGATAAATGAGCCTTGCTACGTAGCTACTGGTACAGTAGTACTAGTAGCCGCCGCAGGGCCAGGCCTATCAGCAGAGCGGAATAGATACTGTAGCTGGCTACTACAGTAGCTAGTAGCAACTACTACTACTACAAGTAGTAGTAGCAATGCTACGTGCTTTATTTTCTTTTCTTGGCTTCCTTTATTATTTCGGTACCGCACTGTCTGATACCCGACTGCTCTATTTCTAAATAAATGTGGCAAGACTGGCAAGGATTCTTTTTCTCTTCACCTGTAAATCAGAGGTGCAGCTTCAGTTTTGCTGACAAGCTATGAGAAGTGATGTAAGTTCAGATGTCAACTTCTTTAATGATAGAGTGTTAACTAGTGAATTCCAAGTTGCACCCAAATCTCTTCGCCACTGCTAATTGTGCATAGACGACTGACGAATGAGAACTGCATTTTTTGAATTTAGAACCATGCCAGCAGGACAGTCTTCCAACACCTGCACTAGCTGCCTGCTGGCACCTGGCAGCGCAGCACCGGCACACTTTCACTGCTGCGCACGGAGTAGCCATCAATGGTCGTGGGCTTTGATGTGAACAGGTTGTGAGCAATGAGAAAAAATCCTGCACCCCGCCGGGCGGGGGAGGAAGGGCGGACTCATTCAGTCTTGTGCTGCAAACAGTCTCTCCCCGGGCGATTTGTTTAAGTGCGGCACTCATCACTAAACATAAACAACAGTTGGACACAGTGCCCAATGCCATTCTGTTTTGCAACACAAATGTGAAACTGTGTTCCCGTCACTCCGACATCTTGGCCAACTGAATGACACACTGTCACACCAGCTGAAACCCGCTGTTTTTGCGCATTGGTTGGGGCATTGCCAGCTCTCTCATCAGCCATTTCAAAGCAGTGACATCCCGACACAAAGCCAATGCACACAGGTTGTGTCGAGAACGGCGCTCCCGCTCATTCCGACCCCTCACATTTTCAATGCACGGAACTGCAATGCTGTCGGCGCACACTCAGCAATCGCAACAAGCTTTCTCAGAATGCGCTGCAGTGATGCTGATCACGACAATGACAACAACAACCAAGCATCCATGCTCGACAAACCAACGAGAGTTTGTTAAAATCATCCACAAGCAAATTGACGACAATGAATGTTTCTTTGACGACCACAACTGGTCTGACATTCTGCCAAAGGGTGGTCGGAATTCCTCCCTCCAAAAGGCCATCTGCGTTGACAGTTTCCATGCAAAGCCTGTTGCGGCGCATGTGTCGCATTTGCTGTTCAAGGTCACTCCCTGTTGTCCTCATTGCAACAGCCAAAAGTTTGTGAATGCAACGGGTGCCCGATGGATCAACAACCCAAAGATTCTCTGTTGCATTGGTTCTCACAAGTGCTTCAATGCCATGTTGTGCCCTTCTGACAAATGCAAGAGGCACTTTGCCGGTCACAACAAGCTGTCCATGGGGCATGACAGCGACAGAACTTTAGGGTTCTTTGACATGAAGTTGAGCAAGAGCTTTGCTGTTGACGAGGAGCTGCACAGCTTCATCCGAAGCAGTTGGAAGATTCCAATGGCACAAATCAGACAGTCACTTGAAGACATTGCAACAAGAAAGCATTTGAGTGACTGCAAGGATCATCTGCATGCTCTCGGGGCCAAGAAGATTGAGCTGCACCACAACGAAGTCAGTGCCAATGATTGACACCAAGAAATTGTCAACCGGCACTTGCAAGAAGTCTCTGCTGCTGAACGAACTCTGTCTGAGGTTAGGGGGAATGCGACAAAAGCAAAACTGCGCTGTCAAATGGCGTTGGGTCAATGGCATGGTTGCATGCCATTCACTGATTTGCTGAATGCAAAAAAAGACAATGACAACAACAGTGATCCGATGCCAAAGAAACTGGGGAAAAAGAAGCTGAAGCAATTGATGTCGGTGGGCATGAACAGCGGTCGTGAGCTTCTTGCTTGTGCTGCCATGCCGCCATCATGGAATGGCACGAGAGGAACTCGTTCGAGATTCAATGGCTGGAAAGACTTGATGAAGAAGCAATGTTCCGAGTGGAAAAAAGAAGCCCGCCAAGCCAAGCGAGATTTGGAGAATTTGGAAGAGCTTGTGAAGGTCAAGGAGGAAGCTCTGGATGTGGAACGCCAAATTCTTGGGCGTCCCGATGAAGAAGCTGTTGTCGAAGAACCCAAGCCTTCGCTCTTCGCCAAAATGAAGGATCCGACAGGACATGGCGCCCGGCTGTTGTCAGCTTCTCGAATTGAAAGCGTCCTGATGACAGACTTTGTGACACGGAAGCAGCTCATGCAATCCAAAATGATGTCACAACCGAGCAAGCTGGTCAAGCTGGACTTTGCGCAAACGACTCCTGGCAAAGTCAACGCATGCAAGGGAGTGGAAGACTGTTTCAAACCGCATCGATGCATGTTTGTTCTTCAGAATGAGAAGAATCAAACCGTTGGTTGGAAGTGCTTGGCTTCGTCGGAGTCCATCACGGCCTTCAAGAAAGGAATCGAGTTGTTTTTGCAAGTTGAGCCCAGAAACAGGGCATGCAATTCGGTGTGACAATTGTTGCAACATCCGTGACAAATAGATTGTGTAACGTCACACTCCTGGGAAAGAAACGGTCATCATCAGTAGCTAGCTAGCTAGCTAGTAGTGGTGGTACTATACGTATATACGTGGTAAGAGAAGCCCCCTGCATTTTAAGATTCATTGAAGTGAACACATCATTAGAGATTTAATGTGCCCTACACTGTATGCGTCGCTATCTCGCAACTGATTCTGCGATTTTCATTGGCAAGCAACTGGTTCTTTTCCAAAAATCGGGAACCTCACACGAATTCTTTGGAGTGAAGGTTTGACGACTGACGATCATGCGATTTAAATGCTTGGCTACTGAACATTGTTTGCTTAAAAGGCGAGAACCAGCCAAGAAGATGAACCAGTGAGACCCATAAGTCCTTAGGCATCCCTTTATTGTGAATCACAGTTCACGTCGTACCAGACCATCAAAGTTAACCACTCAATGCAATGTCCTGGCATGGGTAAAATGAAAAACTCTGTTGAGAAACCGAGGCAACAAAATAATAACACACGAAGAACCAAAATAATATATCACGGCAGAAGAGAAGAAATGGAGAACGACCGCAAAGAGGAAGTACCGACTACCACCAGCAACACTAGTGCTGTTGAAGAGGCAGAGGTTAACAATGAAGCTCTCCAGGAACAGCTGCAAGGCCGATTAACCATAGATGTGGATGTGCTGGCAGAAGAACGGGCAGCAGCAGCAAAGGAAAAGCAGAAGGAGGACGAGAAGGTAGCAAGGCTGGGGCAGCCAAGTTGGTTAGAAGAGAAGAAGGGGGAAAGAACGCTATTAAACTCTTCCTCCTTCCACAGAGCAGCCATAGAACACCAACCGCATCCAGCCATTGCGTCCATTCTATCCCAAGACTCGGGCCATCAACTCAAGAGAGAGACAAATAGAGATGTAAAGAAAGCGAAAAACAAGCCCCCGATATCTTCATCGTTAAACTCTTCATCGTTTCACAGAGCCGCTGCAGAAAACCAACCACATCCAGCCATTTCGGCTATTCTAGCCCAAGACAGTGATCATCAACACCGAAGAGCGACACATGGCGTGAGCGAGAAAGAAAGAGAACAAATGATTGGCCGCGAGGAACTCCGAAAAGCTACAAACTCAAACCATAATATGGACACAGAAAAGGATACACTTCTTTTTCAAAGCCAAAACCTCACCAATACCAGAATCAACCGCCACATCATGAAGGAGGCCGTTCCAGAATCAGGTACGACTGGTAGTAGGGCAGTTTTCGAGTTTGAACAGGTCCAGCAATCTCTTCTTTATTCCAAAGAATTTGTCACTGATACAGCGCCTTTAGCGGAGGATCAAAGACTTGGCGCTTATGAACGGCTCGAGCAAACTGTTCTTGGATCCAAACAAGATATCATTCGCACAGCGGCTGTAGCGGGGGATCAGCTACCGGGCGCTTATGCATCGTCCCCCACTGACATCGACAACAACCGGGACGATGTGATTCCCGATCCAAGGTCCTCTCCCTCCAGTGGCACAGGTACGGATGGCGCTGATATGGATCATCCAAGACCCGCGACGACGACAACTGCACCACATCCAATCACCAGTAACGGTCTGGCTGTCGCGCAGCCTGTGGATGACGAGGAAGCACAAGAAGTGGTCCCAGCAGAAGAAGTTGGCCTGGAAGGAGCACGATATTCCAAAGCTCTTCGTCTCCAAAAAGAGCGCCAAATGACAATCCGTATTTTCTTGGCCACCCTTCTCGGGGTTGTCGTTTTGGTTTTGATTATTGTTTTTTCCTGCACACGATCCGGCGACGATAACGTGAAGACAAACGGACCTGGCCTCCCTGAGCAGCAACCTACGTTGTCCCCACTCGACCACCTTTGGTCCTTGCTACCCAACCACACAAAACATGTCATAGACATTGATGATGGTTCTCCACAGGCACAAGCATTTCAATGGATGGAAGAAGATCCGGCCTTGGGAGGCTACATAGAGGAACGCTTGCTCGACCGATTTGCACTTTCTACCTTTTACTATGCCACCGATGGCAAACGGTGGGCCGACAATACGGACTGGCTCGATTATAGAGTCCACGAATGCAATTGGACAAGTACCAAAGTATACGACTTTTATCAGTATTCGTACGATGAGGAGGTTATAGATGTTACAGAAGGTGCCAGTAGGTGCAAGCCATGCTCAACGGATGATACGGAGTGGTGCAAACGTGACATAATTCTGTTTGGCAACAAAGTCAGTGGTACACTACCAGAAGAGTTGTTTCTGATGAGGTCTCTAGAAGGCATTGTTCTGGACGTGAATGAACTCAGCTACACCATTCCCACCGAGATTGGTATTCTTACTGGTGCGTCTGAAAACGTATTGCCAGTTGCCTGCTTCGAACCAATCCTTTTCACTAACATTTGCAACCAACGTCTCTCCTCGCATCACCCAGATTTGAGAATCCTAGGGCTTGGCCGAAACAGTGTACAAGGCACGGTGCCATCGCAGATTGGACTCATGCGCTCACTGATGGAACTGGGTACAGACGCCAACCAGTTAGAGGGAACGTTCCCCACTGAGATAACACAATTGTCAAGGCTCAGGTACGCTTACTTTGATCAAAATCAATTTAGTGGAACGTTGCCAACCGAAATTGGCTTGTTGTCAGAGTTGGAGGATTTGTTTATAAACGAAAATATGATCCAAGGGACCCTTCCGTCCGAAGTTGGCAATCAGCCGCCTCTCAAGAATTTGTGGTTCCACAGTAATACAATTAGTGGCAATGTGCCATCGGAACTGGGCTTATTGAAACATCTGCGTATCGTGGCATTTGATCGAATGTATCTAACCGGCACCCTTCCAACAGAGCTAGGCAACTTGGAAAAATCATTGTATTGGTTGTCAACTTCTTGGAATTGGCTTACTGGAACTATCCCATCGGAGTATGGGTTGTTGACGTCGATGTATTCTTTGGTATGTCCTGAAATCTGAAATGACAAATAGAACTGTCAGAAAATCCACTTTCATGTCATTGTCATTCACACTGTGTCTCGTCTCCGATTGCTCTCATCCTTTTTAGGGACTTGCGGGCAACCACCTGTCAGGAACTGTCCCCTCGGAAGTCGCTTCTCTTGTGACACGTGGTGTTTTGTTGGCATTTAATTCCTCTGCCACTGGTTTATCTGGCACAGTGCCAGAAGATCTTTGTTTGTTGAATGTCGGCAACACGGCCAACACGGATATACCATTTTGGTGGTCTATGCATAGTGACAAAGATACCAGTCTCAGCTTTGATTGCAGTCACTTGTTGTGTGGTTGTGAGTGTAACTGCACAGATAGGCTGTCTTGATCTTTAATATGAATCAATGCTTGCCGAGGAAAAAACTACCCAACTACTAGCTAAATATTATAAATGTATCCTTATCTTTCCATTGTCCATGTACACTGCCTCCCGTATCTGTGGGCTCCCCCTTTCTAGGAAGCATGACTACCTTTTGTTCCTGAGAAACGAATCGGCGTTCTAAATGAAAGAGGAGCCAAACAGTTCTAAAGATAGGAGTACGAAAGAACGGAGAAACAAAAAGTCGAATCGTCCAGTTATGGTTGTGTCCATGACTGTTTTGTGCGCGTGTAAAAATAATCAATTATGGAGGATGCATGTGGAAGTCCAGTTCGCTACACACTCCCAGCTGGCTTGCTCGCTTGCTTATTCCAGGCCTATGGTAAAATAAAATAGGATTGCTGCACACCATGAATCAATGGTGCGGACGGGTAGGAGGATCGGCGATTAGAGAGAACAAAAAATAGTATACAGCAAAAAGATCGGAAGCAAATAACAGTAGCGTGCGTTGGCATTCATTCATGTTTCTTGGCTTTAATCGCTCAAACGGTGCATAAAAATGGCAATATGCCGTGCCATGACCTTGGCGTTTCGTTCGTCTCGTGGTGTAAATCGTCGACCAGTATCTTTGGGCATGTGAAATTCCAAAACCGCCAATGCTTCTCCTTCGACTTTTCCATCCTCGTCTTTGGCCAGAATGGGTGTACACAGAACGGTCCCATTTTCGTTCAACATGGATTTTCGACTGTGAGCGGCACGTAATGCCAGCGACATGTTTGTTTTTTCTTGTGCAGATTGTTCTTTGAGTTGTTGTGCCGATGGCAAAAAGTCAATCTTGGTCTTGCTCTTGGCGTCTTGTAATTTCTTGTGCTCCGTGGCAAAGTGCTCGGCCGCTGGCAAATGGGCCAAATGAATGATACAGGATTCACATGCCAGGGCACCACAATTTGTATCGTCGTTGTTGTCGTTTTCGGCAGCTGCTTCGGAAGCTTCCATCATCATGTCATTCAAAACGGCTTGCAATTGCAAGGCGCGTTCCGCACGTTCTCGTGCTTCCAAATCCATAAACAGCAAACAACTGGCACCGAGTCCACAACCCAAGGCCACACCACAAACGGCACCAAAGAGGGCGACATTACGACACAGTGGTAACGATCGTTGAGCCGCGGTCAATGTGGATGCTTGAATGAGTTTATACCGATGCAAAAACCTTTCCAGGCTCCCTCCAAAGATGACACCACTCACGTCGCTGACCACTTGTCCTGCCGCCGCGGCCGTCATGGTGGCCAATCCCATGGTCACCCCAAGCGTATTGTCAATGTAACTTCCGGCTTGAATCATGACAATATTGTCCATGAAACCAAAGCCAACCATGGGCACGGCACTGGCGGCAAAGAGGACTTTTAATTGTTGCATGGTAGGACGAGGAATGTCGGCACTGCTAATAGTAGTAGTACTGCCGTTGCTGCCAGCGGTTGTGGTTGCTTTGCTGATTCCCTCTTGTTCCATGGACAGCGTAGGAGTGGGCTGGTTTGTTTTGGCGGAAGAGTGCAATGATTGTTGTTTGGAAGAAGAAGAAGAAGAAAGACTGGTAGGAGTAACACTGGATTTTTTGTTGCTGGCGGAAGAAAGACGAAGCGTGGGTGTTCGAGGAGAGGCTCCACTACTGGCCGTCGAACGGGACAACCGACGACTCAAAATCAGGGCAGGCGATCTGGTAGCAGCAGCAACATGCTGTCGTTGCAGTGCTATGGAAGCTGTTTTCGGAAAGGCAGCAGCAACATTTCCGTAGAGAATGGAGTGCATGATGGATTCGAGTCGAGTCGAGTCGAGAAAACTCGTTTATTGATTCAATCCTTTGCCTGCTTTTTTCGAAACGAAAGGCAGATGGGCTTTCAGAATCAAAGTTGCTTGAAATGCGTTTGAGTGAGCGCTACCTGCTACTAGCTAAATAGCTCAGCTAGCAATTCACAGAGCTGATGGGGAGGAGCGAGGTGGAGGATACTGGTTTGTTTCCTTTTAGAGTACGAGAATGACCAAAATTAATTATTTTTGTTGGCCTCTGACCGACCCATCACTCCATGCACTTGAATGAAATTCCATGTGATAATCCGTCAGCAGCTCCTCCGGTCCGACGAAGAAAATGCGGGAATTTGATACCACCAGAATCTCGCCGCGATTGCATCGATGACGTAGAGAAATCTCGGAGCCAGCGCGTTCTCACGGTGGAAGGAATCCCGTGAAGAGTCTGGCCGTCACCATCAACTAGGCTGAGCCTCAACTCTAAAATAGATGAGGATCTACGCCCGGGTGGCCATTCCAATCAATCAACTCAATCGATCTTTTCGAAGATCGAAGCACAATTTATTATTGCAACCACACCAGCTGCAGCAACTAAACAACAACCACAAAAACAGTAACTGTCCTTGTATCCAAACAGACGACATGAAGCGACCGATTCATCTCTGCTTTCTATCCCTGTCTCTTTTACTATGTAATTTTGGGGATGGCTTTGCGCCTGCTATTCTGCATCGGCAGCAACATTCTACGCATCTTTTAAGATTGGCCTCTACATCCGTCCAAAACGTAGAGACAGTCCAAGATGCGACGCAAGTCTTGGAGGAATTTGATAAGCATTTTAACAAAGAAAATTTCAGTGGAAACGCACTTCCCGAAGAGGCAGAAAAACTGCGGCCCTTGCTTCCCCAGGCCATTCGTGTGCTGGAACAGGCGGGCCTGGAAGAACGAAATCAAGATTCCACGCAGGGCCGCGTCATGCTGGGAATCTGTGCCTCCTCGGTAGACGAAGGCATTGCGACGCTGAAATCATGGGTGACAAATTTAGGATTGCCTCGTGGTCTGCTGCATGGTGCAGATGAGGATGGAGTACCGCTAGAAATTAAGGGTGGAGTCTACATCAAATACAATACCGGAGGTGTCATGACGTTTTCGCAAATCCGAAAATTGGGTATGGGCTTTGACGCTCTTTGGAAACCTGGTGATGCCATGTTGGAACCGTACGATGGAAATTACCGTGGTGTCTACTTTCAAGTGGAATTATCGGATGATGTATTTCGACAATATTTGGTCCCATTATTGGTCTTCGAAGACGAGAACTAGTAGTAGTATTTTTTATCTTGCTACCTGAATTGTCTTGACTTTACAAGCCTGCTAGTAGAGGAATTAACAAGTACAATACTCGCTCAAAGGTCGGACAGATGTCACTTTCTGGATAAAAAGAAATCAGAGACGGAGCCGGACCAGCCATCGCTGGTTACTATCCAAATAAAAAAAAAAAAACAGAACATTCTTTGTGCACTTCAAAAGATTTTAACGTCGCAATGATCCTCTGAGCTAACTACAAGATACTTTTGACTGCCATGGCAGCACCAATTACTCCCATGCCTATTCCTACGATGGCCGTCCCAAGCGCTGCCTTGGCCTCAAGTTTCATGGATTTGCTAGCTGCATCGCCCATTTTACTGACACTTCCACGAAACATAAATGCTGGAAAGATGTAAATCAATGCGTTCCCGAGGGTCGCACCCGCAAAGGCCATGACAAAGCTCACGTCTTTTAATGTTGCAGCCGCAATCGTCACCAGCGACAAGCAAATCAACGTGACCTTGTTCAACATACTATTGCTTCGATCTTTGATTTTAAACATGTCCAAAACACCCTCTCGTACACCGGTGAAAGCGAGAGGATAGGAAAAGACCAAGGAAACAGCCACGGCAATCCTCGCAATGCCCATGAGCGTGTCCGAAGTAGCGTAGTTGTTCAAGATCAAACCGTTACTGCAAGAATGATAAAAAGAGGGAACATCATTGAGCAAAAGAATCGTGGCGGCATGCAAAGGGGTCAGCTCTTGTCTGGATAGACGGTTGGTTCACGACATTTTCCTCAAGTACATACCTGGCACCTCCAAACGTCAAAAACCCCAGAGCTGCAATCAAACTGAAAATCAGAATCGAAACGCCAAAGCTTACACCCACGACGGTATTGTATCGCTTGAGTGTCGAATTCTGTAATTCTTGTTTGAACTTGGCGGCATTGAAATGCGACATGAAGGCAGTTGATAGCATACTAATCAAAATAAAAGAGTTTGCCGATAGCACGCCCTTGGCACCAATCTCCCCAAAGGAGGGTCGAAATTCCGGCGAAACCATAAACTTGGCTCCTGGCAATTTGTAGGCCTTTTGAAGATATCGTACCAGCATGGCAATGGTTGTGTAGAGCATACCTAAAGAACCAAGAAGTGAAAAGGGAGCCAAACTGCTCAAATTCTTTAACCAACAGAGTGGTAGGAGGATTGCGGCGGTAATTCCCAACAACGTCTGTGTTCGGGTAGCGGCCACACCGACCATGGACAACAAGGCCGTTCCTGTATCGGCGAGAATCATGGAATAGGCCAAGACGGCCGATACCGTCATTAACAAGACACTAATAGCGGGCAACCAACTTGATTTGGTCCCGACAGCTTCATCCCATCCACCTCGATAGGAGGTTGCACCCGTCATACTGCAGACTCGTCCAATCAAACTAAAGCAATAACCCGACAAACCTCCAATCACGGTAATCAAAAGCGAGGCAGGAATAATGGCGGAAGGAGCATTGCCAAAGGCGGCAATGCCGGCTGGTAAACTCAACACACCGGCTCCCACAATGCCCTTGACCAAATTGAAAATACTGGCCGTCAAGGTCGAAGTACCATCTCCTTCTGGTTTAGCAGCAGCAGCAGCAGCTCCACCACTGGCAACATCGGCATGAAGGATGGATGCGGTTGTGGGTGTGAATTTTCGGAAATCGGTTCGGAGGGCCCGTTGTCGCAACGCCAAGTCACTATCGTGAATACTAAAGGCACTGCTGCTCAAAGGCAGCAACAGCAGCAAGTGGAGGAAGCGTCCCATCATTGTTCAAGTTTTATTTTCGGGTACTAGCTAGGAGTGGAAAATGCAAATATGAGCGATTGATTTCAGTCATCAATCAATCAATCAATGCGGGCGAGACTCGCGAGAGATGGCAAAAACGAGAGGCGTCAAACTGTCAAAATGTGGGGACATCGAATCTTCAAGGATCCACCGTTGTTAGGACGGTGCAAGAGCAGACCAAGGAGCCTTCAAATGTGCGATATATTCACAAAAAAAGCAGATGCGCGACCATGTTAGATGGTCGAATCTTTTTCCATCGTTCATTCATTGCCGACGATAATAAGTTATGGGTTTCTTTCCTCGTCTGCTGCATGAGACAACGCAGTCAATTCCAAACTAGCTAGCCAAAGGACAACAATAGCATGCGACCACGACAGCGCGCCAGCTAATAAGAATCACAATATCCTTAGTCGCCTGCATAATTGTAACGAACACCTACATACCCGGAACTTGGGCCTTTACTACACCAAGGCAGCAGGGATTTCCCAGCCAACGTGCAAGATACACTCACCACCCGAACTTTCCATTATCGGCCAACAATGACAACGACGACAATCGCCACCAAGATGAGGATGCCACTACTAATTACGACGACGACGACGACGACGATGACGACACTGGGGAAGAGTCATCCTACGGAAATCGATCCTTGGCTTGGACGAACCGATATCGTCGTTTGATACCCTATGAGGTTGCCAGACAACGAGCCATGAGTTTAGGCTTGAGATCCAAGCAAGAATGGGATGAATACATTGAGTTCGAGGGAAATAAGGAACATGGACCCTATTTGCCTACCCGACCCGAGGAAATGTATCCCGACGATTTTGAAGGATGGGATGATTTTTTGGGGTGCATGCGGCCCTACGAGGAAACACGGCAAATGGTGCAATGTGTGTTGGGGCTCAAGAGTATGCAAGACTATCGCAAATTTGTTAGTACCGATTCCAAGCGTGCGGAGGGATTGAGGATTCCGGCCAAACCTGACATTGTGTACAAAGATAGTGGTTGGATAGACGACGACCACTTTTTCAGTGGGCTGCTGGAGAAAAAGTAAAGTCATTCGGCGATTGTGGTGGAATAAAATCATTGGTGGCCGTTGCAGTGCCTTATGATACTGGCGTCCAATGTAAAAAAATTGTAAAAACAAAATTTTGAGAAGACAATGAAAGGAAATGTGAGAACTTAGGAGAATCCCTGTTCTCCTCAATAGATTCGTTTGTGAAGCACGAATGTCATGGTCATAATCTTTCTCTCCTGTATGGGAACCGACGATTTTTGGGACAGCCTAAGCGATACATTCATCAAGAGATGCTACACTATGCTGTTGTACGAGTCTGGGTTAAGTTCATCACTGAGCGTAACACATTCGACAATCATGCTGCACATGCCTCCAGAGACGGCCCAACAGACTGGATTCTGTTCACAGTGAAAGAACACAAGCGTTTGAAAGTGTTTCGACAATCGGCGACTGCCATGATGACTCTGAAGGGTAATGCTTTTGTAAAGTCCCTACATAAGCCCTGGTGGCTGATGTATTTTGATTTAGTTGTAACAAGGCATACGGCCGGTAGCCATACTTGATTAGTAATTCTCTGCTATTCCTCATTTAGCTACGGGGTTACGATTGTCAAACTCGTGTTGGCGCCACACATGTTGGTATGCCCCCTGTCTCTTATACA
>ENA-ORBV01009982-ORBV01009982.1-microbial-mat-metagenome-genome-assembly--contig:-NODE-9982-length-15357-cov-6.873560_pt1 | contig 15357 bp, 15 predicted proteins | sample MGYA00237777_ERZ505514 | MGnify/ENA primary metagenome ERZ505514 (study PRJEB26160, sample SAMN06269048) | microbial mat metagenome | isolation source: Oligotrophic lake microbial mat | place... | reverse complement strand
TTCAAGCAGAAGACGGCATACGAGATTCGCCTTAGTCTCGTGGGCTCGGAGATGTGTATAAGAGACAGGGGATCGCCCATGGCGCCACGGGCCCGGTGGTGGCCTTCGCGACGACGTATGCCATCGGGCGGTTGGCCGATCTTTATTACGCGGGCGGGCGCAAGTTGTCATCGATTCAACTCAAGGAGTCGTTCGGGCGGATGCTTGCGGATGCCAAGGAACTCGGGGACAAGCTCGGGCCTCAGATACAGGATCAGGCGAAGAACCTGGATCTCGCCCGTCTGCCCAAGCTCCTTTCCGGCAACGCCTGAGCGGCGCCCCGATCTGTCGTGCCCGGCCCCGCACCCACCCGCGATCAGGTTGTCGAGCTGCTCGAGGACTTTGCCCGCCTGCTGGAACTGAAGGGGGATAATCCCTTCAAAATACGCGCCTACCGGACCGCCGCCGCGGCCATCGAAACGTTCCCGGGCGATCTCGCAGCCGCCGCGCTCGACGGTTCCATCGAACGCACCGGCGGGGTCGGCAAGGCCATCGCGGCCAAGCTGGGCGAGTGGTACGCATCCGGGCGCATTGCCGCGCTCGATGAGCTGCGGGAGGGGTTGCCGCGCGACATCCTCACCTTGTTCGAGCTCCAGGGCCTCGGTGCCAGGAAGATCAAGGCGCTGCACGACGAACTCGGGATCGGATCGATCACGGCTCTCGAACGGGCGTGCACCGATGGACGGGTCGCCGGCCTTGCCGGGTTTGGCGCGAAAACCGCGGCCAACCTGCTCAAGGCAATCGACAACCGCAGCCGGCATCTCGGATATTTCCTGCTTCGCGATGCCGCGCCCGTCGCCGGGCGGATTCTGGCCTTCTTGAAGGATCACCCGGACGTGCTGCACGCCGAGGCGGCCGGCAGTTACCGTCGTCGGAAGGAGATCGTGCACGACCTCGATTTTGTCGTGGCCAGCCGCGACCCGGCGTCGGTGATCGGCGGGTTTGCCGAAATGGAAGGGGTGGAGGAGGTGATGGCCCGGGGGGAGACCAAATGCAGCGTCCGGCTCAAGGAGGGGATGCAATGCGATCTCCGGGTGGTATCGGCTGCGGAGTATCCCTTCGCGCTGTCGTATTTCACCGGCAGCAAGGAGCACAATGTGCGGCTGCGCCAGCGGGCGCTGGACCGGGGGTGGACGCTCAACGAATACCGGCTGGCGCCCGCGGAGGGCCGGGAAGCGGTCCCGATTCCCGAGATCCGGGATGAGGCGGCGCTTTACCGCGCGCTCGATGTCGAGGGCATCCCACCGGAGCTGCGCGAGGATCGGGGCGAGATCGAGGCCGCGGAGCAGCACGCATTGCCCCGCCTCGTGGAACTCGCCAACCTGCGCGGCGTCTTCCACAATCACACCGATCAGAGTGACGGCCGAAACACGCTCGAGGAAATGGCCGCGGCCGGAGCGGAACTCGGTCTTGACTACCTCGGCATCGCCGATCACAGCCGGTCCTCGTTCCAAGCCAACGGGCTCGATGCCGGCCGGTTGCTCCGCCAGGTGGACCGGATCCGCGAGCTGAACCGCGATCCCGATTTGGGCATTCACCTGTTCGCGGGCGTCGAGTGCGACATTCTCAAGGACGGTTCGCTCGACTTCCCGGAGGAGGTGCTCGCGCAGCTTGATTACGTGGTCGCATCCGTCCATGGCTCGTTGACCTTGTCGGAAGCCGACATGACCCGCCGCATCGTCCGGGCGATGGAAAGCCCGTTTGTCACGATGCTCGGCCATCCGACCGGGCGCCTGCTGCTGAGCCGCGATCCGTACGCGCTCGATATCCCCGCCGTGATCGAGGCCGCTGCGGCCACCGGCACCATCATCGAACTCAATGCCAATCCGCGCCGGCTCGAACTCGACTGGCGCTGGTGGCCGTTGGCACGCAAGCAAGGCGTTCGCTGCTCGATCAACCCCGACGCCCACCGGGTCGAGGGACTCGGGCATCTCTGGTTCGGCGTCGCGGCGGCTCGCAAGGGCTGGCTGACCCGTGACGACGTGGTGAATTGCCTGCCGCTCGACCAGATCGGGCCCGTGCTCGCCGCCAAGCGGAAACGCGGCGGGGTTGGCTGATCCGCAACGGCAACGCCGGAGCTCTCGCGAGGTTGCGCCACCGCCGGGCACCCACAAACGCCGTTCGGACTTCCGCCCCGGGGAGTGCTCAAACCGCTTTGCGGGGTGCGGGATGCAGGGTAGTTTACGGATTGGTGAAACCCGCTACTTTGATCGCCGGTACCGCGGTGGCCCCCAGGCCGCAGGGAGCGCTGCCAGAGCGCCTGCTCTATTCCGTGTCCGCACGGATCGGGGGGACCGGGCTCGACAGCGTGGCGCACCAGACCCTCATCGGCGCCGAGCGGGGCGGGTTCCTGGCGCGGGCGATTGCGTGGGACAACCGGCAGACCGACGTTCCCGCCTCCCGAATCCGCTCGCTGCGATGGCACCCCGCCCGCCTCCTCTCGTTTCTGGACGCCCCCCATTATTACGGGGCCAAGAAGCAATACCTCGACTGGATCACCTCGCACGAACTTGCCAGCGGCCGGTATGATTTCTTCCATGGCTGGTCGGGTGATTCGGTCCGAACCCTGCGGGTCGCGAAGCGGCTCGGCATTCCGACCCTGCTCGAAATCCCGACCTGGCACCGCAACAAAGGGAAGATCAAGCCCTCCTACACCAAGTCCGAACGCGAGATCCGCAACGCCCCGTGGCGGGAGCGCCTGCTCCATCGCCTGCTCGTCAGTCGGCAGGCCATCATCGAGGAATACGAACTCGCCGATGTCCTGCTCGTCCAGTCCACCAAAGCGGCCGACACCTTTCTCGCCGCGGGCATCCCGGCCCACAAACTGTTCATGGTCGAACGGGCGGCCGACGTCGGGAAGTTCCATCCCGGCCCGCCGCCCGCGAAGTTCCGGGTCTTGTTCGTCGGGGCGCTGATCGAGCGCAAGGGCGTTCACATCCTGCTCGAGGCCTGGCGAAAACTCGGGCTCAAGAATGCCGAGCTCGTGCTGGCCGGGACGGTTCACGACGAGATCAAACCCTGGATCGATCGGTTCGGAGGACCCGACGTGCTCACGCCGGGCTTCGCCGGTGACATCGCGGAATTATATCGGTCCGCCTCGATCCACGTCCTGCCCTCGCTGTGCGAAGGCAGTGCCAAGGTGGTCTTCGAAGCCGCGGCGAGCGGGCTTGCGCAGGTGATGACCCGTGAATCGGGGGATTTTGTCGTGGACGGCGTGCATGGGCGCATCGTCCCTGCGGAGAATGTCGACGCGCTTGCGGACGCGATCCGGGAGTTGCACGATGACCCCGGGCGCACCGCCCGGATGGGGGCCGCCGCGCGTCGATTGGCCGAGGACCGATACACGTGGGATCATTTCCGGGCGCGGATGTTGGACGCCTACCGGCTGGCCTCGGAACGGGCCGGTTCGGCACACTGATTCCCTGAGGCTCGTGGCATGGCTTCGCCCTCCCGGATTCTGCTGCTCCAGCTCAAACGGATCGGCGACACGATCCTGACCGCCCCGGCGGTGGCGGCGATCCAGCGTCGGTTTCCCGCGGCCCGCCTTGCGCTGGTGGTCGAGCATGCCTGTGGGCCCATCGCCGCCTGCATCGGGTCCGGAATCGATGTCTGGACCTTCCGCCGCGGAAGTCTGAACCCCGGGCTGCTTGCGCGGATCGCGGGGGGCGGATTCGATACCGTGCTCGACTTCACCGGCAATGATCGGTCGGCGTTCCTGACGGTCCTCGCGCGGGCCGGGCGGCGGATCACGTTTGAACGACGCGGCGCGCATGGATTGCGCCGACGGATCTACACCGACACCCCCGCGGTTCCCGTGCGCGATCTCCACACGATCGACTATCATCTGGCGCTGCTCGAACCCCTCGGAGTCCGCGGCGCTTCCCGGGCCATCCCGCTCGGTCCGGATGCCGTCGCAGCCTCGAAGGCCGCGGCGCTCATCGACGGGCTGGGGGATTACTTCGTGCTCCATCCGGGCACCGCGCGCCCTGAGAAATACTGGGTCGCCAATCGATGGGCGGCGGTGGCCAATGCGTGCGCGGAACGGACCGGATGGACCTGCCTGCTGACCGGCACCCGGGATTCATTCGAGCAGGAGCACGTCGCCGGGGTCCGGGCCGCGTTGAAATGTCCGATGCGCGATCTGACCGGCGCGACGTCGCTTGCGGTGTTGCTGGCCCTGCTCGGGCGGGCGCGGTTGTTGCTCGGGGTCGATTCCGCCCCCATGCATCTGGCCGCCGCCTGCGGCACTCCGCAGATCGCGCTGTTTGGCCCGACGAATCCGTTCCATTGGCGGCCGGTCCAGGAGCAGGCCATTACCCTTCAGGCTGGAAATCCCGAGTCCGACTTCACCGATCCGCGGCGCCCGGGCGCACCGATGGAGCGGCTGGCCGAGGACCCGGTGCTTGCGTGTCTGTCCAAGTTCCCGTGAGCCATGCGCACGGAAATCGTCCACCACGATGAGTCCAGTCCGCGCGGGAGCATCGGGCAACCGGCCGCCTCCCTGCTTGGCTTCCGGTCAGGACCCGGCTAGGTTTCCCGCTTTCCACCCCACCCCGGAATCATCATGGCCAAGAAAGCGTCCGCCCGTATCGAGTCCCACCTTCATGAAAGCCGCGTCTTCAAGCCGCACGCGGCCTTTGCCAGGCGGGCACGCATTACGAGCATGGCGGATTATCGGAAGCTCCAACGCGAATCCATCGAGCAGCCGGTCCGATTCTGGCGGCGCGAAACCGACGAACTGGTGTGGAGCAAGCGCTGGTCCAAACTGGTCGAGTGGAAGGCGCCGTTCGCGAAATGGTTCATCGGCGGCAAAATCAACATCGCGGAAAATTGCGTGGACCGTCACCTGGCCGGGCCGCGTCGCAACAAGGTGGCCATTTTGTGGGAAGGAGAGCCCGGCGAAAAACGGGCAATCACTTACCAGCAGCTTCACCGCGACGTGTGCCGGTTCGCGAATGTGCTCAAGCGCAACCGCATCAGGAAAGGCGATCGGGTTCTCATTTACATGCCGATGATCCCGGAGGCCGCCGTGGCGATGCTGGCCTGCGCGCGGATCGGGGCCGTCCACTCCGTCGTGTTCGGCGGGTTCAGTGCGGAAAGCATCAAGGATCGGATCGCCGACTGCGGGGCGTCCGCAGTGATCACCGCGGATGGTGGGTATCGTCGGGGGGCGGTCCTGCCGCTCAAGCACAATGTGGATGCGGCTCTCTCCGGATGGAAACACCCGGTCCGGCGGGTGATCGTGTTCCGGCGTGCGCACAATGAGATCCATATCGAAGAGGGGCGCGACGTGTGGTGGCACCGTGAGATGGAGTATGTCGGTGCCGATTGCCCGGCGGAGCCGCTGGACGCCGAGCACCCGCTCTTCATTCTTTACACCAGCGGCTCGACCGGGAGACCGAAGGGAATTCTGCACACCACGGCCGGCTACCTGACCGGCGCCTATGTATCCACCAAGTATATCTTCGATCTGCGCGAGGACGACCTGTTCTGGTGCACGGCGGATGTCGGGTGGGTGACCGGGCACAGCTACGTCGTGTACGGCGCGCTCGCGAATGGGGCGACCACGCTGATGTACGAAGGCGCCCCGAACTGGCCCGATCCGGACCGGTTCTGGAAGATCATCGCGGACTATCAGGTGACGGTTTTTTACACCGCCCCCACCGCGATCCGGGCGTTTATCAAGTGGGGCGATGACTGGGTGAAAAAGCACGATTTGTCGTCACTCCGCCTGCTCGGTTCGGTCGGCGAACCGATCAATCCCGAGGCGTGGATGTGGTATCACCGGGTGATCGGCGGCGGGCGGTGTCCGATTGTGGATACCTGGTGGCAGACCGAGACCGGATCGATCATGATTTCGCCGCTGCCCGGCGCGACCCCCTGCAAGCCCGGGACGGCGACCCTGCCGTTCTTTGGCGTGGATGCGGCGGTGGTGGACGAGACCGGGCGCGAGGTGCCTCCCAACGTCGGCGGCAAGCTGGTGATTCGCAAGCCGTGGCCCTCGATGCTGCGCACCATTTACGGCGACAAAACCCGCTATCGGAAGCAATACTGGAGCGACTTCAAAGGCTGGTACACCACCGGCGACGGAGCGCGCCGCGACAAGGACGGCAATTTCTGGATCGTCGGCCGGATCGACGACGTGCTCAACGTGGCGGGCCACCGGCTCGGCACCAGCGAGATTGAGAGCGCCCTGGTCAGTCACCCCGCCGTGGCGGAGGCGGCGGTGGTCGGGCGCCCGGACGAGCTCAAAGGGCAGGCGGTGGTGGCGTTCGTGACCGTGAAAGGTGGAATCCAGCCCGACGCGGCCCTTGGCCAGTTGCTTCGAAGTCACGTGGCCCACGCCATCGGAGCGATTGCGAAACCGGATGATATCCGTTTTGCCGATGGGCTGCCGAAGACCCGGAGTGGCAAGATCATGCGACGCCTGCTCAAGGAAATCGCGGGCGGAGGGGCCGTCACTGGCGACACGACAACGCTCGAGGATCTGAGCATCCTGGCCCGGTTGCGGCAGGCGGAGGAGGGGTGAGCGCGGCAGTGCCCTCCGGGATGCTGGCCGGGCTCAAGCGGAACCTGCACAGAGCCACGAGGATCAGCGCTGCCCGGTGAGCGGACCCGGTTGCGCAGCACAGTTGCGCAACGGCGCCCTGCGGTGCATGCTTCTGCCGAATGAAGACTCGTTGGATCGCCCTTCAATTGTTGACCCTGGTTTTCGCCCTGCCCGCCCTGGCGCAGTCGGGCGAGCATGTGATCGTGAGCGGCGGCGTATCGCTCAATCAGTGGGAGAAGTTCAAGGCCGAACCGCATGACAAATGGTGGCTCAACTTCGTCCGCGCAGCCCGGATCCGGATCGCCCAACTCAAGGAATCCGACCCGAACACGCCGATCACGTGGCTGGTCTATCAGCCCGCCTACCGCCGGCGGATGGCCGAAGAATCCATCGATGCGTTTGGCATCATCAATTCCGTGCGCGACGCCTACGGGGTGCGGCTCATCTACTTCAACAAGGGAAGTGATATCGTTGATTATATCAACCAGGGCCAGCCGCGCGACCGCCTCAAGATTGCCACGTTCGAGTTTTTCGGCCATTCGAACAAGGCCTGTTTCATGTTCGATTACAGCAACGAGATCGACAGCGGATCGAAGGCGTGGCTGCACGAAAATGAGCTGACCCGGATTCGGCGGGGGGTGTTTGCCCCTGGGGCCACCGTCAAAAGCTGGGGATGCCACACCGGCGAGAGCATGAGCAAGAAATGGTACCAGGCGACCGGGGTGCGGATGGACGGGGCCATCGGAAAGACCCAGTACCTCACGCATGATCTTCCGGCCCTCTCCTCGGTCGGTGGGCGTTGGGCCCGTTGAGCTGGGTCCTGCCATTTGGGTGAGCTTGTTGCCGGGAGGAAGGGCTTGTCCGCATCGGCCCACCCGTGTGTATTGCGTTTGGCATGAAGGTCCCCCCTCCTCTCCGCGCCCGGTTCGCCTGGGTTCCGGTGGTTTCGATCGTCTGTTGGCTCGGCGTTTTTGATCTCGCGGCAGAAGATCCCCCGGTGGAAGCGGATCCGTCCGAATCGCCGACCAAAGGCATGATGGAGCGGCTCCAGCGACGTCTCTCGGCGGCCGGCGAAGAGGGGGGAACCAATCTGTTGACCCGCCTGGGTGAGGTCGGCGCGCAGTTGGCGGAGATCAAACAGGCCGCGCTGGGCAACGCCGCCGCGATGGAACAGTTGCGGCGGGATGTCGAGCAGCTCAAACAGGAGGTCGCGACGATGAAGCGGCTCTCCGCCGCGGGGTTGGCGGGAGGCGCCGCCCCGGCCGTTTCCGTCGGAACCACGTCGCCGCTCCCGACCACAGCGGGCGCCCTGGCGATCCAGGCCCCGACGGTCCAACCCGGGTTGGTCATCACGGCGCTCGAGCTGGCGGAGGCCTATGGCAAGGACGCAATTGCCGCAGACAAGGAGTATCGCGACAATTTCCTGACGGTGGTGGGTCGGGTCGACAATTTCACCACCGGCAGTTCCGACGGCGATTTGATGGTGCAGATGCGGACGAGCGACGGCCTGCCGCGCATCAAGTTTTTCTTCAACCGCGATCTCGCCCTTCCGGTGGAGGTGCGCCCGCACGAGGGCCGGATCGTGTGGTCGGAGAACAAGACCACGCTGTTGCAGATGGGGCAGCAACTGGTGATCAGCGGGACTTGCACAGGCCGTGAGCTGGACGTGCTTCTGACCAATTGCCGGGTGGAGGGCCTGCCGAAACCGCCTCCACCGGCGGTGCGGGCGACCCCGACGCCGCGTCCCACCGCGACGCCGCGGGTGCGGGCGACGCCCGGCAATCCGTGACGCGGGCAGCTTGCGGGGTTCCCGCGAGGGGGGTATGGAGAAAGTGAGATGACGAAACGCGAAGTGCTCGACCTCTACTTTGGCGATGCCCGGTGCAAGCTGATCGAGATCGCTGCGTATCTGGACCGGCTCGACCGGGCGGACGGACCGGGCGACCACCGGATCGAGGGGATGCGGCGGGGTCTCGAGGCGCTGCAATCGGGTGAGCCGGAGCGTGCACGCGAGATCCTGCTGCGCCTGAGCGATCCGACGACCGAACCCGTTCCTGAAGCTGGCAGCAAAGGGGCCACCGGCGCATGGCCGGGGCTTCGGGGAGATCCGGCGTGAGATATATCGAGCCTCACGCGCATATGGTTAGCCGGGTGACGGACGACTATGCGTCGATGGTCCTCGCCGATTGCCGGGCGGTCTGCGAGCCCGCATTTTGGGCGGGCTTTGATCGCGGATCCGCCGCCGGGTTTCGGGATTATTTTCGTCAACTGACGGAATTCGAACCCGCGCGGGCTGCCAAGTTCGGGCTGCCGCATTATTGCTGGCTCTGCATCAACCCCAAAGAGGCGGAGGACCCGGGGTTCGCGCGGGAGGTGATCGCATTGATCCCGGAGTTTCTTGATGCCCCGACCGTGCTGGGAATCGGCGAGATCGGGTTGAACAAGAACAGCCGGAACGAGCTCGAAGTGCTCGAGCTCCAAATCGATCTGGCCGTGCGCCACAACCGCCTCATCCTTGTCCACACCCCGCATCTCGAGGACAAATGGAAAGGGACAAGGTTGATCCTCGACGCGTTGCGGGCGCACCCCGGCGTTGATCCCGGCCGGGTGCTAATCGATCATGTCGAGGAACACACGGTGGGCATGGTCCTCGGCGCCGGTTTCTGGGCGGGCATTACCCTCTATCCCGAATCGAAATGCACCCTGGCCCGGGCGGTGGATCTGTTCGAGGTGTTCGGCACTGAGCGGATCTGGGCGAACTCGGCCTGTGATTGGGGGGTGAGCGATCCGCTTTCTGTGCCCCGGATGGCGGTCGAGATGCGCCGCCGGGGACACTCTGCGGACCTGATCGACAAGGTGGTTTTCCGCAACCCGCTCGCCTTCCTCGGGCAATGTCCGGGGTTTCGGGTGAATGCGTGAGGCCCGTCCGCCGTGCGGTGGGAGCCCGCCCCGCACGCCGCTTGAGCCCGCCCGCCCTGCGCCCTACACTTCCCGCGTGAACCCGATCCGGATCCTAGCCTGCTTGCTCCTTGCTGCCGAACTGTTGGGGCTGAGCGCGTGTCAGCGGAGTCCCGACGCCGCCCGCAAAGAGCTTGCCCGGGCGGGCTATCCGTTCACTGGCGCGGACTTTGTCCGGGCAATCTCGCAGGCGGACGGACGGGCGGTGGGCTGGTTCTTCACGGCCGGGGACGCGACGTTCGTGCGCAATGCCCGTGGCGCCGGTGGGGTCACCCCGCTGATGGCTGCTGTTGAACGTGGGGATGTCCCGTTGGTCGAACGCCTCCTCGCCGCCGGCGTGGATGCAAACGCGCGGAATTCGGAGGGATGGTCGGCCCTCATGATGGCGGCGTCGTTCAACGAGGATGCACGCTGCGCCCGATTGCTGGTGAACGCCGGGGCGGATGTGCGGTTCCGGGACGCGAATGGTTGGACCGCGCTCATGCAGGCCGTTTACAAGGGCAACGCTCCCGTGGTCGAATTGCTGGCCCCGCAATTGCGTCCCGAACTCGACCGGGCGCTGCTAGTGGCGAGTCTTGCCGGCAACGTGGATGTCGTCCGCGTCCTGCTTGATCAGGGGGCGGATCGGCACACGGTCACCGACGAGGGCGACACCCCCCTGCATCTCGCCATCCGCCGGGGACACGCGCCCGCCGCGATTCTCCTCCTGCAGCGCGGGGCCGATCCCGGCGCCCTCAACAAGCGTGGCGAGAATCCGCGCCGACTTGCTGCAAGGCTCGGCAACGCGGAGGTGTCCGGCCTGGTCGACTCGCTCGGCACTGCCCCCGGCGCGAACGGCACCGCGGAGACGGAGTGGCTTCGCCTCAATCAATTCGACGCCGCCCAACCGGATGCGCTGACCGGGGATGCAGACGGCGATGGGGCGTCGAACCGGGAGGAGTTTGTCGCGGGCACCAACCCGCGCAACGCGTCGTCGCGTCCCGGTCCCATCCATTCCGCCCGGCTCCTTTCCCATCACAGCGAGGAAGTGCCGGTTGTGCTCGAACGCATCGCGAATGGCACGGCCACGGTGCGGGTTGCCGAGGGTCCGCCCCTGCGGGTGAAGGAAGGGGATGAGATTCCCGGGCAGTCGTTCCGCGTGACCCTCGCCCGTCAGCGTCGCACCACGGACAAGGAGGGGTTGGAAGTGGACGTCTCGGAGCTGCATCTGGAAGGGATCACCTCGGGGGCGCGGGTCGTGCTGGTGCCGGGCATGCGCGCCAAATCCCCCGAGAGTTTCGCCGAGATCCAGTTCGCCGGGGTCGAGACCCCGGTGCGCGTTCATCAGGACGAAGTGTTCACCCCGCCCGGTGCCGCGGACGAACGGTATCGGGTCATCGATCTGCGCGATGAACAGATCGTGGTCCGCAGGGTCTCGGATGGTCGCGTGGTAACCATTCCCGCCGCAGCGCGTTGATCGCGTGGTCACGCCCGAATCCATTCAACTCAATCCGGGCAGCCACACCGAGCGCCTGGATCTCGACGCGATTTACGGCCGGCATGCCCCGGTGGAACTCGATATCGGCTGCGGCGATGGCAGGTTCCTGGTTGCCCGGGCCGCCGCCCAGCCGGATCGGAATTTCCTGGGGACGGAGCGCTTGCTCGGTCGGGTGCGGACGGTCTGCCGCCGGGCGGCCCGTGCGGGGCTCTCGAATGCGCGCGTCTTCCGGATCGAGTCCGCGTATGCGATCCGTTACCTGATCCCGTCGGCGTCGGTTGCCGCCGCGCACCTCCTGTTTCCGGATCCCTGGCCGAAACGGCGTCACCATCCCCGTCGAATTTTCGATGCGGCGTTCGCATCCGCCCTGTGCGACGCCCTCGAGCCCGGGGCCACTTTCTTTGTAAAGACCGATGATCCCGGCTACTTCGCAGCCATCTGCAAGGTGGCGGCGCAGGAAAGCCGGTTCGCATCGGATCCTTCCCTGTTCGGGGACGATTATCCGATCACCGGGTTCGAGCGGCATTACCTCGCACAAGGCCGCCCGGTGCATTCGGCCCGGTTCCGACGGGTCTGACCCGCAGGGTCCGACCCCGGGGTGCGGCAGCGGGGCCAGAGTGCAGGGGTTGCACGCCCTCCCTGGGTGGGCCGGGCGCCTGGCGCGCTATCCGGTCGCCCCGGCGACTCGGACGACCTCACCGGCAGGCCGCAGCGCACGCACCCGCGCGACGGCGGATTGGACTGCGTCGAGGCCGCGGTCGACATCGGCTTCGGTGTTGAAACGGCCGAACGAAAACCGGAGCGTTGCGCGCGCGCGATCGGCCGGCAATCCCATGGCGGTCAGCACATGGGAAGGGCTGAGCGATCCGGTGGTGCAGGCCGATCCGGCGGATGCGCAGACGTTGGCGCGGTCGAGCAGAATCAAGAGCGCCTCACCCTCGCATCCCTCGAACACGAGGCTCGAGGTGTTCGGCAGCCGGTGGTCGGCGTCGCCGTTGCATGTGACACCGGGAATCTCGGCGAGCGCCCGTTGTTCGAAGCGGTCGCGCATCGCACGGACCGCGGTGTTCTCGTGATCCAGCGCGGCTGCCGCGAGTTCGCAGGCTTTCCCGAGGGCCACGATGGAGGCGACGTTCTCGGTCCCGCCACGGCGCCCGCTTTCTTGTCCGCCCCCGATCAGGAGCGGATGGAAGCGCGCCCTGCGATTCACATAGAGTGCGCCGACACCTTTCGGGCAGTGAAGCTTGTGACCGGAGAGCGAGAGGTAGTGGACCGGCAGGCTTGAAAGATTGACCGGGATCTTGCCGACCGCCTGCACGGCGTCCGTGTGAAAGAAGACGCCTTTGGATGCGGCGATTTCCGCGGCTTGCGCGACCGGAAAAAGCACGCCGGTCTCGTTGTTGGCCCACATCACGGAGACCAGGGCGGTTTCGTCGGTGATCGCCCGTTCCAACTCCGCAAGATCCATGCGCCCGAGGGAATCGACCCGCAACCACGTGACCGCATGCCCGCGGCGCGCGAGCAGTTCGCAGTGCTTCTGAATCGCGCTGTGCTCGACCGCCGTCGTCACGATGTGGCGCCGGTCGGGATCCATCCGGAGCGCGGACTCGATGGCTGCATTGTCCGACTCGGTGCCGCAACTCGTGAAAATAATTTCTTCGGGCATGCACCCCAGCAGGGCCGCGACTTGATCCCGGGCCTTCGCGATCGCCCCGGCCACCTGCCTGCCGAAGCCGTACAGGCTCGACGCATTGCCGTGGTAGTCCCGGAGGAACGGCAGCATCTCCTCGACCACCGCCGGGTCCACCTGCGTGGTGGCGTTGTTATCGAGGTAAACAATCTGTTCGGGCCGGAACATCATTGGGCGAAAACTACATGCGCCCCGGCGCAGCGGCAAGCCGCGCGGGGCACGCGATGAGCGTGAAGCGCCGGGAGGTGCTACTCGGGGGGCCGCGGCTCGTTCCCCGGGTGTTTTGGCTGCCGCTGGGTATAGCGGAAGTAAAGGTTGCGGAGGTAGATCGGTAGCGGGAACAGATTCTGAAGCACGCCGACCGAATCTTTCTGATAAATCGAGAAGTAGGTGAGCATCAGCAGACTGCCCAGGGCGCTGCATTCCCAGAAGCCGAACGGGATCACACTCTTGCCGGCCTTTTCCGAGGCGGCCCATTGCAGTATAAATCGCAGGCTGAACACGCTCATCCCGAGCAGGCCGACGACTTTCCAAGGGTGGAATTGAATCCCGAACAAGGTGGCTTCGAACGTGAGGAACATGGTTGTTTATCGCATCGGCTTCACGAACCGCGCAACTCCGGGCTCTGTCCCTGGCGGAGCCTCGCGCAGCCCGGGACGTGCCACCGGGCGGGCGGGGTGCGGATGCGCTCCCGGCGGCACCCCTTCGGGAGAGCCGCCGCTACAACGGAGCGACGGACATCCGTTGGCGCGTGGGGTCCACCCGCGCATCGCAGCCCTTCTGTTGTAGCGGTGGCTCTGTCCCTGGCGGAGCCTCGCGCAGTCCGGGATGTGCCACCGGGCGGGTGGTGTGCGGACGCGCTCCCGGCGGCACCCCTTCGGGAGAGCCGCCGCTACAACGGAGGGTGCCGGGAGGTCCGAGGCGTTTCTGTTGTAGCGGTGGCTCTGTCCCTGGCGGAGCCTCGCGCAGCCAGGGACATGCCACCGGGCAGGCGGTGTGCGGACCCGCCCCGGGCGGCACCCCTTTGGGAGAGCCGCCGCTACAGCGGAGGGGGCTGACATTCGTCGGCTTGTGGCTGATGCGTCACTCACTGACCCGCATTTCCCGCGGAGGGCGGAAATTCCGAATTAGACATTGAAAATCAATAACTTACGTTTCAAAAATTGCCCCGGCTGGAGACTGGGCCTAGAATGGAACTGTCACAAACCATAGGCGGCCCGAGGTTTCCACCGAAATCGCGGACTACCGATTCGAAGGAAACTTACCATTTTATGGCAAATGCCATGGTCATCGGGATTGGCGGGGTGGGATCGGTTATCGGACGGAAGCTCCATGATTACGAGTGCTTCGACCGGATCGTGCTGGCGGATGTCGACACGACGTTTGCGGAACGACTGGCGGCCGAGACGAAACGAAGCCGGTTCGTGGTGCGTCAGGTCAACGCCATGGACACCGCGGCGATGGTGGCGCTCATGAAAGAGTTCCAGATCGCGGTGACGTGCAACGCGTGTCATTGCCACGCCAATCATTCGGTGCTCGAAGCGTGTTACGAGGCGGGGTCGCATTACACGGACATGGCGGCCGATATTTACTCGCCGCCCGGCGTGAAGCGGCCGGGGAAGAATTCGTTCGAGGCCGAGATCGAAAAGTTTCACCAGCGTTATCTGGACAAAGGATTGCTCGGGTTGCTTTGCATGGGCATGGATCCGGGGGCGGTGAACGTCTTTGCCCGCTGGGCCATGGACCGACTCGACACGGCATCGAGCATCCGGGTTCTCGACGCCGACAATGCCGAGGTGCGAGGTTACCGGTTCGCGGTGCTCTTTTCCCCGGAAACCTTTTTCGAGGAGGTCGGCGCGGTTCCGTATTTTGTAAGGGACGGACAGGTCCGAAGCGGGCGTCCGCTCGAGACCGAGGTCGAGTGGGTCCGATTCCCCGACCCGATTGGTTTGCAGAAAACCTACGCGGTGGCGCACGAGGAAGGGGTCAGCCTCGGCATCTACCCGCCGTTCGTCGAGAAAGGGGTCCGCTACTCGGTCTTCAAATACAGTTTGTCGGAGAAGGTCGTGAACATCTGCAAATCGTTGCAGGTATTGAATCTCGATACGTGGAAGAAAGTGAAGGTGGACGGTGTGGAGGTGGCCCCGGTGCGAGTGGCGGCTGCGAACTTGCCGAAGCCCGCCCAACTCGGCCCGACCGTGGACGGCTACTCGTGTGTCGGCACCGAGGTGCGCGGAACCAAGGATCGCAAGCGGATGGAATACTTCATTTACACGATGGACAACCACCGGGACGCGTATGAGCGCTACGGATACTCGCTCACGCTGGTCCAAACCGGCATTCCTCCCGCGCTGGCCGCCAAGCTGATGGTGACAGGCAAGCTGCAGGAGCGCGGGGTCATGATGCCCGAGGCGGTGGACCCGGAGCCGTTCATGGACAACTTCAGCCGGGAAGGACTTCCGATCTTTGTCGAGCGACGGGAGGCGGAGCGGATGTGAGAGGGGCGGGCCGGTGGGCTCAGTCGCGCGTGTGAGGCGCGGGGGGCGCCCCCAACAGCCGCTCGATGTAATCATCTGTCTCTTATACACATCTCCGAGCCCACGAGACTAAGGCGAATCTCGTATGCCGTCTTCTGCTTGAAAA
>ENA-ORBV01009980-ORBV01009980.1-microbial-mat-metagenome-genome-assembly--contig:-NODE-9980-length-15358-cov-6.470061_pt1 | contig 15358 bp, 20 predicted proteins | sample MGYA00237777_ERZ505514 | MGnify/ENA primary metagenome ERZ505514 (study PRJEB26160, sample SAMN06269048) | microbial mat metagenome | isolation source: Oligotrophic lake microbial mat | place... | reverse complement strand
ACCAAGATGACAGCACCGCTTCCCGTCTGCTCAGCGAAGTTAAGCATCTTCGGGCCTGGTTAGCACTACGGTGGGGGACCACGTTGGAATCCCAGGTGTTGTTCTTTTTGCTTTTGCTCCGTTTTTATGTTTTTTTTGACCACACCACTCAGCCCTTTCATCTTTTTGTACATGCTTTTAACGTGCCTATCCGTTCGATTTTCGAACGACTTTAATGGGGGTTTCCAAAGGGGCTAGTTTGTGAATTTTTTTGCACGCCCTCACTGTGCAAAAACAGCACATGCTAGGTGATTTAACAAGTTCAGCGCAGAGCCATTTGTGTCTCATCTAAAACCACGTTAAAACATGCCAGTGCCAAAGCACAGCAAAGCTTGTAGACAAGACGTTTTCGATGAAAAACAGCATTGAAAACAGCCATGGGAAGAAAATTTTGTTCACTTAACACAACGTGTCACACCGGGTCTCCATTAGGGATGCAAAGGACAGGAGGGGAGCGAGGAGAGAAGCGAGGAGTGAGCCGACTGGCCGTGCCACACATCTGCTTCTCCATCAAGACACTCTTTGCTGCACCCCTCCTGAGCGAGAGCGAAGCGCAGCTTCACGCCACTGGCTTCTGCTGCACCCCTTAGTGAAATCCCTTCCATTTTCCAACTGCTTTAAGAGTTGATTTGCACAGGGGTTAGTTGTGCAAAAAATCGAACAGCTCTTGCTGCACAATCCCCTAACCCTAACTGCAATAACGTACGAAACGGAAGCAAAGAAATCCGCAAGAAGATTCATTGATTCTTCTTCATCAGTTACTACAGCATCAGTTGAGTGAGCGATGAGAGTCGCCATGAGACAAGCAACCAAGTGCAGCAGTCCCTGTTCTACTCTGCATTAACAATACAATTAGTAACTTGTCCCATGATGGCCACACAACAGACCTATCGCCTTTTCCCACTACGACGACGGCTTCTAAAAGTCGCCTATAACGACTGGTACAGATACCATTCCACGACGCCACCAGCAGACCAACCCAAACTGAAATCCTATCACCATATTGATGAAACATGGAAAATCATTCAAAACTTGTCATGGGACGAGCGACAAGATTTATCTCGACGTTGGTTGGAAGAGGATCCCAATACAGCTCCTGCTCCCCTGGTAGATCAAAATGAGGTGGATAAAACGACGATTGAAAAGGTTTTTGAGAAAATGGATCAAAACGACGACGGGACGATTAGTCAAGAAGAATTTCATGCCTATTTTAGTCAGCGAAAAATGCCCCGAAAACGACAATACAAGAACACGGACGAGAACACGGTTGTTCCGCCCGTTTCCTTTCAAAACTATCGACAATTAGCCCTCTGTACCGCCTTGCCCTTTTTGGGATTTGGATTTTTGGATAATTTTTTAATGCTCACGGCGGGCGAATTCCTGGATATGCACTTTTGTCAAACCATGGGTTTCAGTACCATGGCCGCGGCGGCTTTGGGCAATACCTTTAGCGATGTGGCAGGGATCGGCATGAGTGGTGTCGTTCAAAGTTTTGCGGGTCGCATGGGCGTGCCCACTCCCGAATTGGAACCGGCCCAATGGCAATTGCCCAAAACACGAGCCATTGTGTTGGGGTCATCGGCAGGTGGGATTACGGTCGGATGTATTCTGGGGATGGCCCCATTGCTGTGGTTGTAAAAATTGCAAATGCTATTTGTTCTATAAACTGTCCAGCACTTGACAATTGGCTACAATCTTAATAGTACTAGTGCTCCTATTGTAACAAAAAAAAATGGTTCGTCTGAAGCAATTTTTTATTCGCAGTCTAGGTCCCTATGAATGCACCTCCTCCTCCTCCTCCTCAGGCTAGTAGAACTAGCTAGGTTTATCATTCGGCTACACCATGCTTAGTAGCAACTATGCCTTCTTTTCGCTGCATATCCATTACGGGGAAAAGTCAAATTTTCCGTAGCCTCGACACACCCTGAGCAGACCTAATGAATCCACAGCTACAAAGAAAGCACACAAAACAGACTGCATCTCAACTCTTCTAGGGGCTGTTCCAGTATCCTAAAACTGCGATGTGTTTTATTCAGGCGTTATATCACAACACTGTGGGTATATTTGGTCGAATCCATGGTCATAGAAAAAATACATCATTTAGTGTTTCCATTGCCATGATCTGTAGTCATGCAGTTTCTAGATGTACCGTTGCCTATCCGCAGTCGTAGCATGCCAATGGCACCAGAGAAGTGGTGGGGCCATCGGATCCATTCCCCAGAAGAAGCAAACATCCCCTAATCCCCCTTTTGAAACTGGGGGAAAATCAGTCATCACGTCATCACAGCAGTCATTGTGTGCACTTTTCCCGCAGCGGGAGAAAACAAATGACTTTTCACTGTTTGGGAGAATTAGAAGCAAGGTGGGAGAATAGAATTCTTACGACTTGTTGTCATCCCAAGAACTTTCTGTTTCTCCCACCATGTGAAAGCACTGCAAAATGACATGTCGGGACAACTGATTCCCCCTTCCCCCAAAGTGTCACCCCTTGTCAAGAGGTTGTGCTTCTTCGTCAGTGTCATCATGCAAAAAGCAGCGAACTGCTCCATTGGCCTCTTTTTGAACCAACAAAGTCACACATGAGACAACACTTTGACATTGGACGTCGGAGCTGTCTGGCTGTTTGTGCAAAGCAAATGACTTTTCACTTATTCCGGGCACCCAGAAAAGGATGACTTTGAATTTCGGGTTGCCTTTCTGTTTGTGCACAAGTGCAAGTGTGCAAGTGTGAAACTCTACCCAACATTGTCCACCAATGGAACGCCCAGCCTGCGCTTTTGCTCCACGGAAAGGACACCCAAGATTGGACACATGCTGTCAGCTCAGAAGGAGGGAAAGGTTGGAGCGTTGCCAGGTCTGCTGCCAACAATCACCTCCAAAATGCTTGCAAGGTTTGGGGTCCTGGCCCAGAACCAATGGCATGGTTAGTTTGAGCTGTGCCGCATCAATTCCAGCAGATCAAAAGCACAACAAGTGTTGTTTGACATGACAACAGATGGACAACAACATGGGTGATAGTTGACAAGAGCAGCAGCTGCAGTTCATCAGCCACTGTGCTCGAGCAGCAAATTCAGGGGTGTCATCATGGGTGTGCACATTCTGTTGAACACCACAATTTCTCCTTTCATGACATTTTTCCTGCACTTTTACAAATGCTGATGAGAATTCCCACATTGTCTTTCATTTTGAAAAACAAAGAAAACTAATTTTTCTTTGCACTTCTTCATTTTCACATCAAATGGCCCTTGTCTATTCAACAAGAAGGCTGAACTTGCTTTCATCAAAAACAACACTTCTTTGCATTGACATCAGACAAAGTGTCAATTGTTTTATCTTGAGCACTGACTTCATCATCTGCAGTTAAAGTGAAGTCAAAACAGACTGCATCTTGTTTCCACTCATTGCACAACTCATGCAACTTGCTTTCCAATGTTTCAGTTGTCTTGTTTGACACAATCCGTGCCCTTTGGACGCGTTGTTAATCAATTTGGAAATTAATTTTGTTGCATGAATTTTTGCAAGAAAAACAGGTCAAGATTGTTGCAACAGACAATCATAGCAAGTGAAGGTCATTGTTTGACATCCATCAACTTGATCCTTGGTTGAGTTGTGATGGAGGGTCAACTTTCACACCAACCGGAGCACAATCTCAACACTTGTTGATTTCAACTTTGACTTTCAATCAGTTTGGTGACAGTTGATTGTCTCAAAAACTGCCAAGACAAAAAGTTTGGATGACAGCCACAACTGCTTTGGATCTGAAAACTTTGTGATTTGGAGATTTTTGACATCACAAGTTTCCCAACATTTGCAGGCAAGGCCTGCAATGTTTGAATTTTGTTTCCGAGGATTGTTGGTGGACAGAATTTTAAACCTAAAAAGTTTCAAATTCAACACAATTGTAGAATCATGTGATGGAGTTTCACTGTTGGCTGGTGATCAAAGCCATGTCCAGTTTGCAATTGTCAACCGATGTCTGACAGTTGTCAACAGTGAGCATGCCCCAATTTGTCTCCATTTGCAGATGGGCAGAGCAGGGCCTCCTTACTAGGCAAGAGACCTCACTTACAGCTAGTCTGCATTTAAGAGTGAGCCAGGTGAGCTCTTGCTGATGTCATTCCTGGGGTTGGGGTCAATCCCCAGCATGCGACAAGAGTTTGCTACATGCATGTTGAAGACATGGCCTGACATTTTGCAAGTGAGGCGTGTGCGACCGGTGGATCTTTCTAAAACCCCGGTTTGTGCACAGACATGTTCGAGCACCACTTCAATTTTTTTAACACGGCGGGTTACGTTTGGTATTATGACGCAATCACTTCACAGATACTCACCACCATACTACGGTACGATACTCAACAAACAAAACACCAGCAGCAGTTCTGTCACTCATCCACCGCATCTAACTACTGGGGTTTAGTTTTTAGTTATTCGGCTAACTCACCAGAGTATTGTGTGGGATCTAAACCAAATACTATCGTAGTGAATCAATGGACAGCAACAATACGAACAACGGCAGTCAAACGATTCCAACAACATCAACAGCAACGTTAGCTGGACAGATTGCCCGGGGCATTCACACAGGCATCACTTCGCTTTTGTTATTATCGAGTTTGTACAGTGTGTACCAGCCCCTCTCGGAAGGCACGGATTGTGCTGTCCGACCTATTTTTGAAGCCGATGACGGCAATGCCACTATAAGTGACCAGCATGAATACGCGGGAGAATTTATCAAGGGACTCATTCAATTGGTCAATTGGTGGGGTGTTGGATTCTTCCTCTATTGCTTTTTGGGAGATTCCGTCATACAAAGTGCCGGCTTGCTGGTTATCTTTCTTTCGGGGGCCTGTTATATCAACCATCATTTCATTACCGTCATGCTCCAGAAAAGTCACGATCCCTACCAAGTTCCCCAAGAATGTTTTGATGGTTTGGTATCCTTTGTGGTCGTTGTTTGTTCTATAGAAGCAGTGGTGCTGTTGCTGCTTCTCTACGATGCACGACAAAGACAGAAAATGCAACAGGCTATGCTACAAAATGAAAGTTCGACGACAGCCACGGAAGCGACAGGGCTTGTCGTCTACTAGCGAGTCTGGAACACTTTCTGGCATGGAAATTCCCATCACAGAGAAATGAGAGGGGGGGGGGGGTCATCTGAGGAAAAGGCAGCTCGTCTCCGTGCACAGCAGAAGGTTCGCAAAATCCAGCCCCGATGTTTTTTTCGTGGCCGTGTTGTGCTTCCATCCTGACCATAAATCATGTACGTACAATTATGGGTGGGTGTGCTCTGCTATGACTAAACTAATAGCCAAGAGCAACATTAGCCGCGGAGCCCCAGGCAAAAAAAATACGCAACAGGCGAGGCGCCAGAGGCAGAGCCGCCGGACTGCGACGAGACGTGGGTAAGCGGTGTTCGCTTCGCATTATTTCTCTTTTTTCTTGAGAATGATCCGTAACTGGCACTGTTCCATCACAAAGCCACGAGGTAAATCACCGCGCCCCGACAGCTGACCCAAAGGGCCAAGCAAAACAAATCAATCATTTTGCCTGACAGCTTATATGTACTACTAGCTACCGAAGACAGCAGACCCCACTATTCGGAACCCCCAAAGGCGAAAGATAAAAAACAAAAACCATGGCCGCCACTGAGAAGAACGGAGAAAATCATTCCAAAAGCGGCGACAGTTTGTCCACGGACGACCCCTCTCACGAGCACGATGATGGAGCAAGCGATTCATCCTTCTCGTCGTCTTGGTCCGACGAAGACGATCTCGAGTCGGGCTGTGGCAGGGCACCACCCGATTCTTTGCTGCATGCATCTTCTTCTTTTGGATCAAAGAAGACAATGCCTGCAGATCCTTTGTTAGGAAAAGCAACAGGCCCCGGACAAAGTAGCGGCGAGACAACCGCACAGCAGCAGCCTGGTTCCGATGGGACGGCATCATCCATCTCGAGCAACGAAGATCCTGCCAAGGCAGAAGTCAAGAGCATCGGATGGCTTGGAGGTTGCTATGACTGCTTAACCAAAACAGTAGGGTGCTCTGAAGCGCCACTCAATTTGATGTGGGCATTTTAAGGCACTGCCGCGACCGTCGGTGCCGTTGTTGTAGTCGCGGCAGCGGGAACCACTGGGGCTGAAGTAGCTTTGAGTAAACCGGAGAACGTTACAATGGCTCCAACAACAATGAACTCATCCCTATTGGCGACATCCTTGCCTACGACAGCAGTTCCCATGACTATGGTGCCCACTACATCATCGCCAACGACGGCAGTCCCCACACCGATCCTGCCATCGACTCCGTCGCCCACTACGGCGATTCCCGTAACTATACCACCCAATACATCAGCTCCAACGACAACAGCTTATACCAATACAACTGTGCCACTTACAGCTACATCACTTCATACCTCATTTCCACAGCAACACCTCACCCAAATAAGACGGCGCCCCCTACAACAATAGCACCTACCACTTCGTCACCAACAACCCCCACAACGACAACGATCGTGGACACACTGCAGGTTTGTGTCGACAATTTTATCCCAACAGCGGGGATTGAAAACAATGTATGTACCAACGCTGTAGCAATCGTGCCCAATGCTCCAGCCATTTGCACCACAACTGCGGCGGTGACTCTGACGGACACCGATATGAACGCCTGCCTCAGCTCGAACAAGATATCGCTTCGACATAAATGGTACACTGTCCTTGCAGCTTCTACTAGGCAGCGGATAGCCATTACAACGTGCCACCCGGAAACGAACACAGACACGCAGATAGCTGTCTATGCCAATAACAATTGCTTTGACGACACTTGCATGGCCAGTGAATTCCATTATGCAGATGGGGTTCGACTTGAGCAAGTCAATGAAGCTGTTAGTGATGACACAGGGTGCACCCGAACTGGCACAGGTGCCAGCACCGTGGTCTTTGATGCTGATGCAGAAACTGAGTATAAATTCTTTGCAAGCGACAGTCTTGAGAAGGCAGAGGGCAAGTTTGCATTACAAGTTATTGCCGATAATCCCCCAACCAATGACCAGTGCAGTGACGCCATATTGGTTGTACCCAATGGACTGGAGATGCTTGGTAGCACTGTCAACGCCACCATCGACTATGGGTTTGACAGTTGCTGGTCAAGGTCTACCCTACCGGCTACGAGAAGCACAGATACCACATCCGCGGAGGCAGTGTTTGGTACAAGGTTGTTGGGACTGGAGGAAGGATGACCATCTCCACCTGCAGCCCCAACACTAACTTTGACACAGCCAATGGGGTCTATGCAAACTCCAACTGTTTTGATTATGCAGCATGCTTGGAAGGTGGGTCGAATGACAATTGTGTTGACTGCACCCTGACTGGGACCGGAGCCAGCTTGGTTGAGTTTGATTCGACATCAGGTCAAGAGCACAACTTCTATGTCTCAGATGCAAGTGGGCGATTAGATGGCGCATTTGGGCTAACAGTGTCAGTGATGTAACATGTTTGATAGAAATTTAATTTTGAATGTTTGTGTTGGGGGCGAACGTCTTAGCTAGACCTTGAAAGGATTAGTTCCATCGTCTCAACATTTGTTGGGTTTGGAAACCCAAGATTGATCTAGTTTTAACAACTCATTTCATCATGTTAACATGCACATTTATGAACATAACAGCATGAACAGTTGTTGCTGTAGCTAGAAATTTAAGGTGTCATTTTGAAAAAGGAACTGGAATGCCATCCACTTCAATGTTCTTAAAAACAAGGTTTATTATTCCTAACCCCAATGAACGATTCTAATGAAGGTCGACAAAAACTTAATGATAACGTTGACAGCCGTGTTGATGACTGACACCAAGAGACGACACGAGATTTCTGTCGTCAACGTTGGCTGCATGCAGGTAGTTGTACCAGGTAGAATGCTACTAACAAGCTATCTACTCATCTGTCTGTCACAAGACTAAGAGTGTCAACAGAAAACCAAACACAAACATGTAAAAGCAAAGCAACCAATGGTCTTGAATCCGTTCCTCTTCTTGGCTCCGCTTTTGTTTATCGCTACTCATAAATGCAGCCATAATCACCCGCCGCTATTATTCAGCCGTAGCAGTCGACAACAAGAGGATATTCGTAGCCTCAGCCAACAGATCATTATGAATTTTCTTCAAAAGAAACTTGCAGGAAAGAAGGACGAGGATGGCGGTGGCTCTACCATCCCCACAGATCGTTCCGTGGATACTGATGATGACTCGGTAAACAGCAGCTTTGATGGCGATGCTGGAGAAATCCGTGTCATCTTGGAGTCGTTGGAAGATTCGGCCGAAGATGCTCCCTTGACGGAACGGCTCGAGGCGGCATTGGAAGAATCCATGGCCCAAATTTTGGAAGGAGTAGAAGGTGGTGTGGATTTGATGGGTGGTGAATGTGAAGCGGATCCTGCTAGTACTACTGCCGCTCCACGTCCTTCGTTGCTGTACTCGGAACAGACGAAAAAGGCACTCTCGTTGGAGTCGGCTTATGGGCATCCTCTCTCCCAAGAAGAAGCTGCTGCTCGACTTCCAATCGGCCCAGGTGGATTGGTTTGGCATTCCCTTCTCATCCATGGTGATCCTTTTGATGAGGACGGGAAATTGAAACAAGGATTGAATCCCCGTGATTTTGATTCCAACGCCAAAACGATCAAACCACGCCGTGCTTCTTTGCCAATATTGGCTTCTGACTTTTATTCGTCCCTCACACAAGTTGAGGACAACAATGGTGGGTCGAGATATATTTTTCATGGCATTTTAAATGGATGGCCATCCTTGCAAACCTTTGAAGTCATGAGCATTCAACGACGCCGACACCACCACGAGATGATCAATCCCATGGATTTTTTGATGGGACATGGACAATGGGCTCATATGTGGAGTGCCGAAAAAGAAGGCAAGCGCGGCGTTGATCCCATTATTAAAGAAAAGGGATTGGTCTTTCGTATCAAATTCAAAGGACCACCTTGGTCTTCGTATGGATGGTCTGCCGACAAGCCTGGATTTGCCTTTTGGTATGAATTTCTGAGAAAGCCACAACCAACCTTGACCTACGGCACCGAAATGGTTGAAGCGGTGGACCCGACACCTCAGTGCACGCAGGTACACATGATAGCTCATCGATATGCCGTTCGCAGCGAAAGTCCAAAGGATAAGTTGACCTACCATGCGCTGGTCCTGTTGGAATGGGATCACCAGGAATATTGTACCGTCATCGAAGCGGCCTATCTAAATGGGTTGGCGGGATGGAGGTATGTGCGTGCATTGCATTGAATTGTCATGTGGTGTGCATTGCTGCTACAGTATGCGTGTTTCTAATCCAAAACTTCTGCTTATACTTCTTTCTTCTCTACCACGTTCCGAAACAACAACCATCCAAATATTTATAATAGAGGCAAGTCCAACTTTTACGATGACGCGCATGCCGACGTGACGGAAATGTACAAACATTTTCCACCGGAAATGGTATGCCCCTGGTTGACCAATGCCGCCGAAATTCGGGCCATGGATGTGGCCAGCAAAAATCTGGAAGAGTTCAAGTTGTTCATTAAAAAATACGAAGGCAACGACAAACGCTTTGTGGACCCTCATGTTTGTTTTTCTCATCCCTGTCGACTGTCGCATCGTTCCAAGAAGGACATGGCACAATACATTAACAATTACATTCGTCGAGATGTCAGTTACAGTCAATTGAAACGCAACTGTCAAACCTTGGCAGCCGATTTGTGTGCCTTTTTGGCGGGAAAACGAGAGGTCCTACCCTACCATCCTGTCAATCGCATTGAATATACGAATCGTTCGTACTTGTTTCTATACGAGCCCGAATTGTACGATCAAAACAAAAAGCAAGCCAGCATCCAAGCCAATAAGATTTAAACCTGTTGGTGAGCACAAAGACAATCATTGTTTGGTTGGCACTCTTTCGCTTCCAGGCAGCACGGTCAAATAGGAGCCATAGTTTATGGAATAGCTTATGATGAACGAACTAATTAAAAAAATCGGTTTAGTAGCAGACAACATTTGGAAAAGTAGATTCGCACCGTCTCGAGATTGCACCTTACAAAGGGAAACGGACTCCCTTTGCATTCTCCTTATCCTCGGCCAGATTGGGGTGGCAAACAAAAAATTAAATAAAAAGCAGAAGAGAGAAGAGAGGGTGACACGAGATTTGGCCATTTATCCTCCAGCCTGGGATTGGGTTGCCATATCAGGTAGGCCGATCAAGGGGGCACTCGCTCCGAGTCGAATTGATTCATTGCCCAGTAGCCTGATTGATTGCCGGTAGTTTTACTAGCTAGTAGTAGGATAAGATTTCCTTTCTCAAACTAAAAAAACACACCGTGAGTTGAGCACACCGATCGTCTTCCGATCGAGCACAACCTGGAGGACTGGACTAGCTAAGTAAAGTATAATATCTGTATAGTAGAGTCATGCATAAATTAAGGGAATTGGCTAGCTCTACAGTCACAAGCTTCGTTCTGGTGACGTTGCCTAGTTAAAACTCGGCCATGGTAGCCGTCCTTGTTGTCATGGGAGTGCGAGACGTGACTCGAAAACTTTTCCATCCACGAGATGACGACGACGATGGGTTGAGTTTATTGACGCTGCCTTTGCTGCTGGTGTCAGCAGCAGCTTTCGAAGAAGATGGCGTCACAAACTTTCGAATCGATTTCCACATGTTCTTGGTACTCGTCTTTGGATCCTTCTTGTTGCTAGCCTCATCGTTGCTTTTGCGAAAGGATCGCATGGATTTCGTCATGGTCTTCCGCTGAGAGGTATCATTTTGGGTACAATCCGGTGACGAGGCATATCGGTTGGCAGTCAGAAGGGAAGGCCGAAGGCGAGGTGTTGTGGATGTGGCCGTGGTAGTCGCCGTGGTACCCGTTTTGCTGCTCGTAGATGCTGCACCTTTGGGTGGTGGAGATGGAGCACTACTGCTCTCCTGAGAGGACACGTCGGTATCGAAGGATTTCGTGGCGAGACTTTTGGTAGAATCCTTTTTGGGAACTTCTTGAACTTCTTTTTCCCTGTAGGGAACAGGGGAAGCAAAACTGTCCTCACCATCATCATCGTTGCTGTTGTGGATCAGGTCATTTTCTGGCAATTGAATGCCCGAACTGAAACTAAATTCAAGTTTCATTTGGCTGTTGTTGCTATTGTTGAAGCTGTGGTGGCGATTCTTCTTGTTTTGGACCGTGTGACGGGTGTAAATGGATCCATCATCAAAGAGAGAATACTCTTCCTCCTCCATATCCACCAAATCTGCAGCATCACCCACAGAGGATGCTCCACCAACGTCCGAGTACGCATATTTGGACATGGTTTCCAGGCAGCTATGATCATCCTCGCAAGTGGTGGCAAAGAGCAAAGAATCGTCATTATCGGCCGTGGATGCTGCGGCAGCTGCAGCTGCTGAATGTTCCTTTTTAGCTCGAGAAAAGCGTTTGGAGGATTTGTTGCCGCCGAGAACAATTTGGGTAGGAAGGGACTTGACATTTACCATGGTGAAGGCTGTTTAATTAGGTTATGGAAGCGCAAGGTGTGGTGCTACTGTAGTAGAGGATGTTGTGAGGTTATCCATTCAATTTTGTGAGCCTTCCAAGCATTTTTTATTACTCCGTGGTACCGGTACCATACTGTACTGACTGGTACTCGTAGTACAATGTGGTTTTATCCATTGACCACCAGCCTAATATCGACGACCCGTAAATAAATAGGAAGACTTATTGGCAGACAATAGACCCTACTACTCCAGAGTAGTTACTGGTCGTGTTCGTTCTCGACCATCTCTGAAGAACAGAAATAATAACACTACTCGAGTAATCTGTTCGTAAGTCATTGGATGCCTTTGCTTCCCTATGTGACTGAAAATGCCAACAAGCATACAGATGTAAAAGCATGAAACAAGGTCTTTTCTCAGGATATTACATTCTATCTCGAACGTCTGATTTGTACTGAGTCGTTCGCACATTGGTCATTCGGTCTTTTTTATTCGTTAAGCTTTTTTTCGAAAGTTCATGCCTTTTTGGTACCGGTGCTGAACCACGTAAACATCAGTCCGATGCCGGCACTGAGCCAATCCTGCTTGCACTGTTGCTGCGCAAGGAACAGAGACTGTTGACCTTCAGCTGGCTAGCTAGGTGCTAGTGGCAGACCACTGAGATTGTTCAAAAGCAACAATCCAAAACAGTTTTTGCAAGTCATTGGTCAGATTCAGCAAAAGCTTTGTTCCCCATGCTCTGCCATTTGACACACGACATTTCAAAACACCACAAATGTGGATTTTTGGATCATGACACTTTCAAGAATGAACATTTCAAACAAAGTTCCAATGATGTCGGCCACTGTGTTCATGAGGCAACATTGCATTGCAATGTCATTCAACTCGTTTGGTTCATGGCCACAGCATGACAAAGGGAAACATGCGGCTGCAAACGCAACACAAATGCGCTGGGTTGTGCATCATGACCATCTTGTTGGTTCTTGCTGACATGTTGTGACACAAGCACTGAATGACAAGCCACATGTGTGTCTGCTGACAACAAACAAGATGCAGCTGCTTGTGTCATTCTTTTGAGGTTTGAGTTTGTCGGCAAAAGAACAAAAGAAAGATTCGTTCCCAGAAACCACCATTTGGGTGGTCAGCACAAAAGAAAGCATCAAAGATGACAATCAATCAAACTTTTGCAACATCACAATTTTTGTCAGCATTTGAGCTTCTGCTCATCAGGTGCTTGTCATTGTCAAAATTGTCATGGCAATGTCTTCAAAGTGCATGAAAACTGTCAGGCTGACAAACAAATTTCTGACAACACAGCATGTTTTGCTTCTGCCAGAATGCGCCGCATCTGACAGATCATCTTTGCAGGCAAACAAACATTCATTTTGATTGAGTTTGTGTTCTGCAAATGCGAGCAACAACATGATGTCATTTTTTCTGCTTTGTTTGCATCACAGTCACAAACCTTCAACAGAGAAAAACATGTTGACAAACATGCATTGAAAACACCATCGCATGCCATGCAATTTTAGCCGAATCTTAAAAATTGTGACCAGTTGACTGAGAGATGACATTTGCAACTCTGTTTGTGAAAAAAAATGTTGCAAACAAACAAATGACAATGACTCACTCAAATTCCGATTTGAAGGAATTTCATGAAATCTGTTCAATTTGGTTGTGTCTGTGCTTGAATTTCTCAGTCTGTCTGTCTGCCTGCTAGCCTTGACTTTTTTGAACTGACACGTTCACCAAAGACCGCCACCCTTTGTGACCCTTTTTTGAGTTGACACACCAAAAGAAGAACCAGATGCCACTGATGTGGTTAGCCCCAACATTCATTAGAATTGTCTCACTGGCACCTTCCTGCATGCAAGCGTTGTGTCAGCAACACCTTTTCTCATGTGAGAACTGTCTCACTGGCACCTTCATTTGAATCAACACTGTCCCAGGGGCACCTCCCCTCATGTGACATGCATGCAACCACACAATTTGTATTCCCTTTTTTCAATAAAATTTGGATAGACCCCACTTGACTAGTTGGGGGAAAATGTCGCATATAGTAGCACACTTGCTCAAAAATCAACCAGAAATTGAAAAACATGGTAGAAAGCATGAATCAAGGTCTTATCTCAGGAAGTTACTACATGTATTCGTTGCCATCATCCAACATCAAAACCCCAGAAAGCCAGAAATGGCCTCGCAAAATCCCCCCGACTTTGGGCATTGGACTTTTTAAATGTTCCAGCAAAGACTGGCGGAAAACCACATCAATTTCCATACCCCCGCAAGTTCGAATCAATGCCCAAACAAACTTTTTACCAGTGTGCTCGTTCGTTTTTAGCTCGGTTTCGATAACGTGGCCAAATATTAGCGCATGCTTATCCTGTTTTTCAAATTTCTTTGGATCCGTTCCAAAGAATTCGCTGTAAAACCTTGTATCCTCAGCATCGACTTTCTTGCGAAATTTACCTGACATTACCGGAGACTTTACCAGAGACTTGCTCCAAATATCAAACTCTTCGTATGAATCGTAACAGAACACATCCTTGTCGGCAAATCCTGTAAGCTGGGCGACAGCAGCGTATGGTGTGTTGCGAGAATCCTTTTTGAAAGCCAGATTATGACAGTGAAAATGCAGAATGATGCAGAGTTCTTTTGCGTCTGGTAGCACGAAAGCCTTTCCCATAGAAACGCATCCTTCACCAGGCAATATCGTGGCTGAGTCCATCACCGTGATGCCTTCCATTGCTAAGGACTCTTCGTCGGTTTTTAAAAACTCCAATGCATTCCCACTGGGGTCAAAGGTGCAACCGACAGAGCCGAAAGGTAAACGCACTCCCTCTCTTTGCTTTTGAGGGTCCCACCCACGGTTCGTGGGGGAGGAGAGAATGCAAAGCTTGACTCTTGACTTGCCCAGATAATGAGGAAACATGCCAGTGAAAATCCCTTGAAATGGAACTACCATTCCCCACAACTGAGCACCTGACTTGGACTCAAGAACAATGCAAACTGGAACATCATCATCATCATCATCATCATCTGCAAGCTTATCCCCTTGGGACAGGTCATAGCGGTCCATTGGTACCTTTTTCATAACCTCTTTGTATTTCAAAAGAATATCATAGCCCGCATCAAAATAGTCTTTTTCGATGTAAGGGTCCGTGGAAATTTTGGGATACCCGAGAGTGTGAAAATACGGAATAAAATCGGGAATAAAGGAGAAATGCTCATCGTGGGGTTCATCATCTTTTGCATCGTTGTTGTCTAGGAATCGAAAGTAGCCCTTGTCGGCGGGGTTGGATAATCCTACCACCCGATTCAACACCAACAAGAGCTCGAAAAGAAACCAAATAACACCGGACAGCTTCATTATGGCTGGTTACAGCTTGTCTTTAATGACCTTGTTTTTAATTTGTTGAAATTGTGATTATCTTGCGGCTTTTCTTGCTTATGCCTTTGTCTGTAACCTGTCCATACTGTAGAGATCCTTTAATGAGATCCCTTCATTGATGAGCTTTGCCGTTCCTTTTCGTTCTTCCCCACTTTGCTGTCGTCCCTTCTATCCGTTTGTTACGTCCTTCTTGCCTTTCAATGAAAGCTTTCTATGCATCATCTACGTGAGACTGCGACTTTCGTGTGATAGTTTGTGCAAGATGGTATTTGGGGAGTGTCGCGTTAAAATAGCTAGATAGCTTGCTAGTAGATAGCTACTATCTAGCTAGCTACTAGCTAGAGTAGTTAGTAGGCGCAAACTACAGCGCTACTGGTACTAGCTAGCTAGCTAGTCTAGCTAGTACCACTACTAGACTATAG
>ENA-ORBV01009979-ORBV01009979.1-microbial-mat-metagenome-genome-assembly--contig:-NODE-9979-length-15359-cov-7.729486_pt1 | contig 15359 bp, 16 predicted proteins | sample MGYA00237777_ERZ505514 | MGnify/ENA primary metagenome ERZ505514 (study PRJEB26160, sample SAMN06269048) | microbial mat metagenome | isolation source: Oligotrophic lake microbial mat | place... | reverse complement strand
CTCGGGAGCCTCGGCGTCGAGTCGCACTCGGATGCGTTCGATTACCCCGGGGATCTCGTCCTTAACCACCTTCGCAATAGGTGCGAACGGCAACAGCCTCAATCCGCCCGTCAACCAGGATTCCACAGGCACTTCCCAGACGCGGATCACCGAATATCGGAACGTCCAGGCCGGGACAATCGGGGCGACCACCTCGAACTCGCCCGTCAGGGCCGGGGCGTTCGCCGCTTGGCGGAGCAAGTACAGCACGGTGGCTACTGGGCAGCCGTGCCGACGCTGCGGAACGACAATCGAACGCGGCGAGTTGGGCGACACTGACCTGCAGCTCCGCGCAACAGCGTGGTGCCCGAGCTGCCAGCGCTAGCGGGAACCTATTCGGGGCTCTCCAACCTCCGACTCGCTCGCCTGAGGGAGGAATAAGACAACGGGGACCCGCTACAGGACGGGCACCTGCAGCACGTACGGGGCGCTGAGATTACCCGCGGCATCCACGGCCTGAATGATGAACTCAAGAGAACCGACCGGCGTGCCTGGAGGGACGACCAAGGCGTAAGACCACGTAGGGGTCATGCTCGAAGATCCGGAGAGCACGCCCGACCAGGCGATCGACACGGCCGTGACGCCGCGATCGTCAGTCACTACTGCGCTGATCGTCGGCGTGTTGTTGTTGGGACCATATATCGGGGTGGAGCTGGCACTGACGACGACCGGTGCGGTCGTGTCGGCAGGCGGCGGCGCTGGTTCTGGTTCCGGAGCGGCAGTGGGCGCAAGCGACGCGCTCGGGCTGACTGTTGGAGTGGGCCTCGCCGCCGCTGGCGTGGCGCGCGACGTCGGACTCGCGGTCGCGGTCGCGGTCGGGGTCGCGGCGACAATCGCCGGAGGCGGCGTGCCGAACGCAATGGCGCCGCCGGTGACGAGCAGCACGATCACTCCAAGAAATGGCCAGATGATCCACCAGCGCCGCGCACGGAACCCGCTCACCTCAGCTGGAGTGCCGGTGTCACCGGAATCCACTCGGTCGCGGATGGCCTTCTTCACGTCCTCCATCGTGCCTTGCAAGTCTTCGTGGGCGTTTTGGGCCGCCTTCTGCATGACGGTCGAGACCAAGCCCGCTACGTCCATGTCCTTCATTCCACCCAGATCACGCCAACCCACGGTGCACCTCCTTGCTGAGTCGTGCCCCAAGTGCTTTGCGCCCTCGGTGGAGCTGCGTCTTGACCGTGCCTTCACTCACACCAAGACCCTCGGCAATTGTTCGCACCGACTGGTCCATCAGGTAGTGCAGTGTGCACACCTGGCGCTGCCGAATCGGCAATTGCAGGAGCGCGTTCCTCACGTCGCAATCGAGCAACTCGCTCTGGTCGGTCATCTCTTCGACGGGCATCGCGAGCTTGGCGACCGCTCGCTGGCGTGCCGCTTCGCTGCGATAGCCATCCTTAATCCGATTGCTAGCGACGACCGTAAACCATGCCGCCAAATTTGTGACCGGATGCGCAGGCGGCTTCGCGAGAAACCCCACGATTGCATCCTGCACCGCATCCTCCGCGCCCTGACGGTTGCCGGTAATAAGGCTGACAGCGGCCACAACCTTCGAGTATTCGGTCGCGACAAAGACATCGAGGTCCAGACGGACGTTCTCGGCCACGACCACACTCACACCCCCACGACGCGCAGGTGTCTACGACCGGTTGACAAGACCGGTTGCGGGTACTCGCTACCCGATGCGATCAAACTAGCGCAGCATGCGCACCTCGTACTAGGTCAGGCTCTCGATCGCAGGCCCAGCACGAGGAGGAATGACGCGCCGATCGCAATCGAAAGACCGATTGCGATCGGGCCCGAAACGAGGAGCAGTTGCACGGTCACGTAGTCGAGATCTTCAGTTCGGTTGTCGAAGATGGTGCGCACGAAGCCAATAAGCACAATCCCGCTCACCAAGAGCGCCACGGCGAGCGCTGCAAGGGCGATCAGGTACCGGTTGCTCGAAGGAGGTGCAGCCTCCTCCAGCTCAGTTTCGGGATGGCCAACCGCGTGCGATGTCGGCTCAGAGTAGGCAGCGGGGGAGCCGGTCAACGCTGAACCGACGGCCGCACTCGCCCTCGGATCGGTTTCGATCTCGGGTGACGCGACAGGTCGGTCCGCGGCGCCTAGACGGGTGCCGGTCGGCAGCCCCAGCTCAAATCCTTCGCGCGGTCCGTCATACCCTGGCTGAAACGCCGGGTCGAATCTCGGGTCGAATCTCGAGCCGTCATTGCTCATGGCTTCCACGCTAGCAGGAGGGGTAGTATCTGAAATTCGTCCCCGAGGCCTCATCAAACACCGTTCAGGATGGAACAACCACCGTGCCGATCACTTCGCACACAGCGGTGTACAACGCCGATGGCGGTCTCGTGGGCGAAGCGCGCTATGTGCTCGGTCACATCTTCGGACGAACCGAGTGCGCTCTGTGCGACATCACCCATTCTCCGGTGCGACGAAAGCCGGAATGGGATCGCATGGTCGCGCGAATGGCGGTGCCGATTCATGTGCTCCACCGAAACCAGGTTGCTCCGGAATTGGCGCTGCTGCTCGGTGGCATGGCGCTGCCAATCGTGGTCGCGCATCACGACGATGGCTCGGTGAGTCAGGTCTTGACGGCAGATGAGCTCGCGGCACTCGGCGGTTCGGTCGACGCTTTCGAGCTAGCGCTCAGCAAGGCTTCGTACGTTGTCATCCGCGGGAAAGACTCGTGAGTGTTATCCAGTCTTCGCAGATGAATTCTTCGTCACGTCTCGCTGCGGGCGGAATTTACGCACCGAGTTTTGGCTTCAAGCAATCAGGCGTTCGCTGCCAACACAGTGAGCCTGTTCGGCAATCTTCATTGCCGACAAGAATGTCCGCACGCTGTCATCAGGGCAGCGGGCGGTGGTGGAACACTTCACCGGGAAAATAAGGGAGCATCATGTTCACAGTAAGGAAAAGGGGACGGATCGCCGCACTGGCTGCCGTCGTCGGGGCAGCAGTAGCCCTGTCAGGGTGCGCGACGGCCGATCCATTGGCACCGGAGACACCGGCGGCCCAGAGCGAAGCGATCGTCATCGGTTCGCAGGCCTACTACTCGAACGAAATCATTGCCGAGATCTACGCTCAGGCGCTCGAGGGTGCCGGCTTTACGGTTGAGCGCAAGTTCAACATCGGCCAGCGGGATGCCTACATTCCAGAACTCGAGTCAGGTGCGATCGACCTGTTTCCGGAATACACCGGAAATCTGCTCCAGTTCTTCGATCCGGAAACCACCGCGACGGAGTCTGAAGCGGTCTTCGCCGCCCTCAACGACGCTCTTCCGGCGAACCTGACCGTGCTCGACCAGTCGTCAGCGACCGACCAGGACTCGTATAACGTGACCGCGGCTTTCGCTGAAGCGAACGGGCTCGCGAGCCTCGCCGACCTTGCAGGTGTCGAGGGCCTCATCCTCGGTGGGGCTCCTGAACTCGAAGAGCGTCCGTATGGTCCCGCCGGACTGCTTGAGGTTTACGGCGTGACGGTCGCGTTCTCGGCGACCGGTGACACCACAGTGGACGCTCTTGTCGCCGGCACTGTCAACATCGCGAACGTGTTCAGTGCAGACCCGCGCATCCAGACCGAGGGGCTTGTTACGCTCGCCGACCCGAGCGGACTGTTCCTCGCATCCAATGTCGTACCGCTTGTGAGTGTTGACATTGCCGACCAGATCGCCGACGTCGTCAACGCCGTCAGCGCTGCGCTCACCCCTGAGGGCCTCGTTGCTCTCAATGTGCAGTCGACGGTCGATGAACTCTCGCCGCAGGAGATCGCGACCGCTTGGCTCACAGAGAACGGTTTCCTCTAAACCGTCTCGCGACACCGAGCAACTGGGCTCGATCGGATTCGTTCCGATCGGGCCCAGCTGTCCTTGTGGCTGCGGGTGCGCAGCCTGTGCGCGGCCGATCCATGTACTGAGCCCCTCCCGCGCTGCGAAGCTCTCGTCGTTGAGTTGCACTAGCTTGATGCGATTGCGCTCGTGGCGGGGATTGGTTGGACCCGAACTCACCGGGCCTACCGAAATCGGTGACTCAGTCGATCACCGATTCTGCGACCTCCACGACGACTTCATTGTGGCGCAAGAACCACGGAGTGAGTGGCGGGTCAAACCGCGCAAACCAGGGTTCCCCGACGACTGTCAAGCCGGAACGCTTGACCGCGGAAAGCAACTCGGAGCGGTGTTTCTCGTACGCCGACTTGCTCCAGCGACCGGAGAATCGCACCGCAGCAGCCAGTCTTGCCGGCACAGTTCGGAGCGACACTTGACTGCGCGATGGCAGCGGTGCGGATGCCTCATCGAGTGATGACGGGAGCACAAACGCAACCGTGAAGCTCCCGCCGGACGCAGTTTGAATGACGGGCGCGGTCATCGCGACTCGTTGTGAGACGGCCTGCACCACCGGCGAGGTCATGTCGATTGACCGCCGAGTGGTGTTCTCACCGCTGATATAGCCGAAGAGGTAGCGGAACGCGCGGTTGCCGGCATCCGCGAAGTCCGCCGAGACCTCGGTTTCGGCAACGACGTGCTCCGGGTACTGTCGCAACTCAAACCCGACTTCGACGCGAACCACATCGTAAGGCTGCTGCTCGGTCATGCGCCGATACTACGCTCCGGGTCTCCCGTTACTCCGAGTGCGGCCGGTCGGAAAATGTCGACAGGAGCTCGCTGATGCGGTGGTCGCCGTCGAGCGGATGCCTCAGTGGCATGGCGGTGTTCAACAGATAGCTGTTGCGACGGCCTTCACGCAGGCGAGCCAGGTATCCGGCCTGTTCGAGTTCGGTGACGATTCGCTGTGCAGCACGTTCAGTGATCCCGACCAATTCGGCGATATCGCGCAATCGAGCGTTGGGATTCTTTGACACGCATAGCAAAACATGGGCGTGATTGGTGAGGAACGTCCAGTGCGCCATCCCTGCAGTGTACCGTCATACGCGCTTCATTGCAGCAAATGGTTATCCCGATTCAATTTACATGCTACATTTTTCCTGCTTTAAGAAACGGGTATCGGAGGAGCCGGGAATGATCGAGTTAGTACTCGTGGTGGCCGCACTGGTGGCGACTCCATTGGCGGCGATCACGGCCGTGCTGGTCGGACGCAGCTCCGCTGACCTCGCTGCGAGATGTTCCGCGATGCTCGGGCTCGCGGGCTGGACGGGGGCCATCCTGCTTGCGCTCCTCCGCCTCGTCGCGCCAGGGGGTGACACGGTTCGAGTCGGCGGGCTCGCGGTGACCATCGATTGGCTGGCCATCATGATGTTGATGCTCGTGCTCGGTCTCGGCACGGTAATTCAGTTCTTTGCGGTGCGGTACCTGCGAGGCGATGTCCGGCAGGTGTGGTTCGTCGTCGCCGCAAATCTCGTGACGGCCTCAACGGCTCTGATGGTCTGCGCAAGCACCGTTCTCGGATTTGGGCTCGCATGGCTCGCCGCCGGCGCAAGCTTGGTCGCGCTTCTCGCGACCTATCCACACTTGGCACAGGCCCGCGAGGGGGTGCGGAGAACGGCCACCCGATTCGTTATTGGCGACGCGCCGTTGGTTGCGGCAGTGGTCATTCTGATGGTCAGCAATGGCGGCAACGTTGCACTTGCTGATATCGGTGAAGTCTCGCAAGGACTGACGCCCGCGTTGGCCACCGTGGTTGCGCTGCTCGTCGTGATCCCTGCCCTGGCTCGATCCAGTCAAGTGCCCTTCCACGGTTGGCTTCCCGCAACTCTGGCTGCACCGACCCCGATCTCCGCACTCATGCATGCCGGGGTCGTGAACGCCGGCGCAATTCTGATTCTCAGGTTCTCACCTTCGCTTGGCGAGTCGGCCGCGGCGATGACGATTGTGTTCATTGCTGGCGCAGTCACGCTGGTCTATGCGTCCGCTGTCAGGTTAGTGAAACCGGACGTGAAGGGCCGCCTGGTGTTCTCGACAATGGCGCAGATGGGCTTCATGATTCTCGCCTGCGGTATGGGTGCCTTTGCTGCCGCAGTCTTCCATTTGATTGCCCACGGGTTATTCAAGTCTGCGCTATTCCTCGGTGCCGGGTCCGGAGTAGCACGCGAAGCGAGGCAACGCGCGTGGCCTGTCCCCGAGGCGACCGCTTGGCCGCGCGCAACCGCTGCAATCGCTGTCGCAACGATCGTTCCCATCGCGGCGATCGTGGCGGCGCGCATCCTGCTCGATGTCGAGTTGTCTGCCGCGAGTCAAGGTCTCCAACTCTTCGTTGTGTTCACGGCGGCGGTGGCGCTCGGCACGACAGTCTGGCGGCACTTCTCGGCCTCCACAGCGATCCTCGGCGGTCTTGCGATCACCGGCCTTACCTTCGGATACTCCGCGCTAATCAGTGTCTTCGAGACGGCGCTGGGCTTTGGAGAGATCCCGGCGGCCGTCAACGCATGGTGGCTCATCGCGCCGGGTATCGCGTTGCTCACGCTCCAGCTGCTGCTGCGCCCTGGACCCGGCAATGCCCTCACGTACCGCCTGTATGCCATGGCCCTCGCGGCCGGCACTCCAACGGTGACCGCGCCGCGACAATCAGTTGCACTCGAGAACGGACGTTCGTCATGAGCCTTGAGGTCCGAGCCGCGGTAGTCCGAGCTACCCGCGCGGTGATTCCGGTCTGGCCGCTGTCGTCGTTCATCGCGGTGAATCCGCTTGGCGGTCACGAGTCTGAAGACTTCTCGATGGCCGCTGTGATGAGACCGTTGAGCGCGTTTCGTGCCGACTACTCAGCCGGGCGCATCACCGATGTTGACCTTGCAGCGGTTCTGATGAATCGTGTGCCAGAGCTGGACGACGCGGGATACGTTACTCTCGGCCGCCAACAATGGACTGCGCTTGAGCTGTTAGTCGCCGAACTGGTGAGCGGCGATCAAACGGAATCAGCGGCACGCCTCGCCGCGGCCCCCGACCCGGTGGACGAACTCGTCGCGAAGTGGGTTGGCGCCTACCTCGACCCGCACCCCATGTGGCCGATGCCCGATCGAGAGCTCGGGCTGTGGGCGGCGTGGGGGGCAATGGCGCGGCACGATCCGCAGCTTCCCGCGAAAGCACGGCGGAAGCTCGCGAATCTTCCGGCGAGCGCCGACGAAGGAATCGCCGACGCACTCACCAAGCTCGGACTCGACGACCGCGCGCCAGAACAGATCCTGAAAAATGAGGCGCGCCGGCTACCCGGGTGGGTGGGGTACATCAAGTGGCGCTCGGCTCACGTAGGCGACATCGACCTGACCTCGTACTTCGCGGTGTGCTTGACGCTGCGCTGGGCGCTGGGCTTGCCGTTGCCAGAGTCCACGACTGAGCTCGCGACCAATCCACAGAACGATCTAGCGACGGATGCGACGGATGCGACGAGGGCGGCAACGCTGGCAGCGTCACTGTCACCAGAGCCCGCGGCATCCGCCACTCTGGCAAGTATTGCGAGAATTCTTGCGCTGCATCGACCGCAGGGCCATGCGACCACGTGGCAAACCGCGTACGAAGAGCACTATCGGCGGCGTCTTATCAGCTCGATACCGGTGACCACCGAACGAGTTTCCAACCCCAAGGTGCAGGTCGTCCTGTGCATCGACCCGCGTTCGGAAGGAATGCGCCGCCACCTCGAGGTTGACCCAGACATCGAAACCCTCGGATTCGCCGGTTTCTTTGGTGTACCGATCCGCTTCGCCAACTACCTGGCTCGCGATGGTGTTGATGCGCTCCCTGCCTTGCTGAGCCCTCGCCACGCGGTAACCGAAACCACGACCGATACCGTTCGCGCGAAGTTGCGCACAAACGCGCTTCGAGTGCGCGATGCCTTTACTGCCGGGGTTCACGCCAGCGAGACGGCACCGCCTGCCCCGTTTGCACTTGCCGAGACGGTCGGCTGGTTCTCGGGTATCGCGACCCTCGTGCGCACGCTCTCGCCAAGTCTGGCGGGTGCCATCGATGCGGCGCAGCACCGCACGACGCCACCCATCCAGACCGAAGTCACGGTCGCCATGGCCTTCTCTCTCGAGGAGCGGGCAGCGATGGCTGAGACGGGCATCCGCATGATGGGGCTGGATCGCTGCGCTCCGCTGGTGATTCTCAGTGGTCACGGCTCAACGAGTGCCAATAACCTCTACCAGTCCGCGCTCGACTGCGGAGCCTGCGGCGGAAACCCGGGGGCTGCCAATGCTAGAGCTGCGGCTGCGATCTTCAACGACTCAGACGTGCGCGATCTCCTCGCCGAGCGCGGACTTGCGATCCCCGAGACGACGTACTTCGTAGCCGCAGAGCACAACACGGTCTCCGACCACATCCAGATTCTTGATCCGCACCTCATTCCTGAAAGCCACGCGGCCTCGGTACACGAGTTCAGGGCGGCTCAGAACACGGCGGCGGATCTGCTCGTAGTCGAGCGAGCTGGCCTACTTCCTGGCGCGAGCGAACAGCCGCTTCGGCGCCTGCGGGCACGGGCGGATGACTGGGCCGAGGTGTATCCCGAGCTCGGGCTCGTGCGCAACGCTGCCCTCATCATCGGCCCGCGGGAGCTGACCAGAGGAGTTGACCTAGAGCGACGTGTCTTCATGCATTCCTATCGCCCAGAGTGTGACCCGGATGGCACGGCGCTTGAAACGATCATGACTGCCCCGTTGGTCGTGGCCCAATGGATCAACCACCAGTACTATTTCTCCACTGTGGACAAGAACCTGTGGGGTGCTGGCACCAAGACGATCCACAATGCCATCGGAACGATCGGCGTGCTCGCTGGCCAGACTGGTGACTTGAAGATCGGTCTGCCCCTGCAGTCTGTCGCCGTTGGCGATCGCGACCTGCACGAAGCAATGCGTCTGACCGTGCTCATTGAGGCACCGCTCGACCGAGTCGGGGCGATCATCTCCCGCAATCAGGTGCTTCGTCAGTTGTTCGACAATCATTGGGTCACGCTCACCGCCCGGAACGACCCGAACAGCGACTGGCAGCGGTACAGCCCGTCGGGGTGGATCCTTGACTCGCACATCATCGAAACGCACGTCGTCGAAACGCACGTCGTCGAACCGCACGTCGTCGAACCGCACGTCGTCGAACCGCAGGTCGTCGAAACATACGAAGTCGAAACCGAAGAAGGAGACAAGTAATGGATGGCCTCACCAAGATGACGCGAATCGAGATCGTGATCTCGGGCCGTGACGCACCCCCGATCCGGGAACTCATCACGTCGGCGGGAGCAACTGGCTACACGTCTGTATCCGGTGTCTCAGGTCTCGGGCACCACGGGCCGCACTCGGGCGCGCTGCTGTTCAATGAGTACGACACCCTCACCATGCTCATCACCGTGTTGCCGCCCGAGAAGGCATCCGCCTTAATCGGTGCGGTGCGCACGCTCCTTGAGGACGGTCCAGGGGTAATGTTTGTTGCCGACACCTACGTCAGCAGGCCCGAATACTTCGGATGATCACACACCCGTACTCAGGAGCCCGCGTCGCGTTCGCCACCATGCATGGTAAAGAACAGCTCGCTCGAGAGTCGTTTCGCGACATCCTCGGTGCAGAAGTCTTCGCGGTTCCAGATCTCGACACCGATCAATTCGGTGCGTTCTCGGGCGAGATTGCGCGAATCCTCAGCCCGCGCGCGGCAGCGATCGCGAAAGCCCGACTTGGGATGCAGCTCGCTGGCACGCCGTACGGTCTTGCATCAGAAGGTAGCTTCAACGCTGGGCTTGGATTCGTCGTCGAACACCATGAAGTGCTGATCTTCATCGATGAAACCTTGGGCCTCGAAGTCGTTGAAGGAAACGTTGCCGCCTCTGGGTTGCCTCCCGGTCGCACGATCGCATCGACGGATGACGGACTCAGGTACGCGAAGTCGGTCGGTTTTCCAGAACAAGGCGTGCTGCTTCGCGCCGGCAAATCCGGAGAGCACGTTCGCAAGGACGTCAGGCGTATGGATGCGCTCGCCGAGGTTCTCGACGAATTGCTGAGCACCGAAGGCGGCCCGGTGACAATCGCGCCGGACTATCGCTCGCATCGCTGCCCCTCTCGTGCCCAGGTCATTGCCGAGCTCGCAACCACGATGGCGCGACGCCTTGCGACCCCCTGCCCGGTGTGTCAGACCCCCGGGTTCGGACGCGTCGACGTCGAGCGCGGCCTGGGCTGCGCGGACTGTGGGCAACCCACCGGCGTCATCGCCGCCGACATCGATGGATGCGGTGCATGCTCCCACACCGTTCGCATCCCACGAATGGAGCAGCGCGCATCGCCACAGTGGTGCGACTTTTGCAACCCGTGATGTACCGCCCTAGCGCGATGATCGGGGGGACAAAGCACGCAGCGCCTTCCCCAGTTGGCTACCCCGACTCGCGCGCGGTCGATCTGCGCGGCAGCATTGCCGCTCAGGCTGACCAGTACGTCAATGCGAGTGGCAAAGGTGGCGAACTGGTGGGGGATGGTCGTGGCGCTGTCGTCCAGCCACTCCCGAATTCCGCGGCCCCGCGCTCCGGACTCCACATACCCTGACTTGACAAGATTGACATTGACTTCTCGACCACTACGGCTCTCACCGTGACTGCCTTTGGTGCCTTCGCACTCCTCGTTCGGCACTCACAGCGGCCGAACCCTCTCTCCCGAACCCCCGCCCGCCGGACGCTCCTTCGCACCACGAAGCAGCTTGGCGCATCCGGTTGTCAGGGATGCTCGATCAGTTGCAGTCCCAGCCGCGCCTTGCTTCCCCCGACGGGTCGCCTACCCCGGTGGAGCGGTTGATGAGAGGATGCCCGCGACGACCTGCCACGCGAACGCCGCCTTCGTTGCGAGGCTGAGCACAATGTAGGCGCGCTCCTCGTTGTCGTACGTACGCCCGGCAGGAATGCCGCGGAACCCGAGCCACTGATTGATCCCGAACGCGAAGAACAGTAGCAGCAGGGTAACCGTGAGCACTCGGATCCAGCCGGGCTGGTCGTAACCGCTCGTCGCCCCGGGTGCCAGTACTTGGAGGGCAATAACCCCCCACGGCACGATCCCGACGATGCTCGCGAAGACGAAGGGTTGCAGGGTGCGGGCGGGGGTGCCGAGTCGCTCCTGCATCCAAAGAAAAAGGACCAGCGCAGACTGGGCCGTGTAGACGAGCACGAGCGTGCCGAGATCCGTGATGCCGTTCAGCTGGGCGATCAGGAACAGCATTATCGACGAGCTGAGCGAGAGCTCGACCCAGCGAATTGGGTTGCGTCGGGCCTTGATCGCGCGCCCGTACCGTGCGCCGAGCACCGGCGAGGCGACGAGCAGGTGGTACACCGCCGGCAGCAGGAGCACGACGGCGGCGCCAATGCCGACATCGACAGAGGCCAGCACAATGCGTTCGGGCGGCAGTCCCGCGACCGGCGCGCCGGTCGGATAGTCAACGGTGACCGGCAGCCGCAGGTGCATCGCTTGCGCCACGATCAGGGCAACGACGGCAGCCTGAGCCAAGTGCAGGATGCCCGCAGTCAGGTTCAGGGCACGAAGATTCACCATGCCGCAAATCTATCGAGAGCAGACCTCGAAGACATAGCCGCGAGCGGTGTCGGGCAGCAATTCCCGGTCGCGCAGCACCATCGAGTGGAGCCCGTCGCTGCGCTCACACGCTCTCGCGAAGCTGTCCAGGAGGTTGTCGCTGTACTCAATGTCGATGACATTGGTGCCGTAGGCATCCGTGTACAACGCGCACTCCTTGAACCGATCGCACTCCTCGGCGACAGCGAAATCAAACCCGACCTCGTCACGGAGACGTATCGCAAGTTCGGCCGTGTTTTTCTGTCCGATAGCAAGGCCCAGTCGGTGCGCTGCGTGGGCGTAGAGGGCGGCGAGGGCGATGTTGTGCTCTGCGGTGAGGGCGCCACCGGAGCGGCTGAACGAGTCCAGGTTGTCGATCTCGACAGCATCGAACCCGGCGTCCGCGCACCGCTCGAAAGTCGGGGCAGTGATGGCGGCGATGGCGGCGCGCTTGGCGTTCGTGCTGGTGTCAAAGATGATCTCGTCCGGCCAGTTGGCGTCGACCACCGGATCCGTCGCGCCGCCGAGCACGAGCTCCGGCTGCTCGGCGAGCCAGCCTGTTGTCTCCCCCGGCTGGGACTGGAATCCGTTGACGTAACAGATCGAGTAGACACCGGCGGCGGGCCCTGCGGTGCTGTCTCGGACCACAATGGCGGTGCCGGCCGGCACAGGGTATGGCTCAGCGAGCTGGTAGTCCGCCTGCGAGCCCCCAGGGAATGCCGCAACGGCGCCCGGCACAACCGAGCACCCGCCGAGCGACGTGGCAACCAGCAGCGCGACGCTAGCGCAGACGAGCGTCAGTCTCGAGGACATGCTCGGTATCATTCCAGATTCTCGTGTGACCAGGTTCGAGTGAGGGGTTACAGTTGGCCAGACCCCTCATGGCGCCAAGAAGGAACGTCCCGATGAAATCGATCCCTGTCGGCCCTTCGGGACTGACCGCCCCCAACGTGGTCCTCGGCATCATGCGGATTGCCGACAAGACCGATGACGAGATCCGCACCCTTGTGGCCGCCGCGCGCGACGCGGGCATCGACTTCTTCGACCACGCCGATGTCTATGGCACACGGATGCACGAATGCGAAGAGCGCTTCGCCAATGCGATGCATCTCTCGCCGTCTCAGCGTGCCGAGATCACGATCCAGACCAAGGCGGGCATCGTTCGCGAGGGTCCATACTTTGACTTCTCCTACGAGCGCATCGTGTCGAGCGTAGAAGGCTCGCTGCGCGCGTTGCAGACCGACTACATTGACATCCTCCTGCTTCACCGGCCGGATGCCTTGGTCGAGCCCGACGAAGTCGCGCGAGCGTTCGATGAGCTCGAGGCCGCCGGCAAGGTGCGTGCGTTCGGTGTGTCCAACCACACCCCGCGCCAGATCGATCTGCTCAAGACTGCCGTGACCCAGTCCATCGTTGCCAATCAACTGCAACTGTCGCTCACCCACGCGCCGATCGTGGCCCAGGGTGTGGCGACCAACATGCACGGGCTCGATCAATCCGTGACTCTGGATGGCGGCGGCATCCTCGACTACTGCCGCATCAACCGCATCACAGTGCAGGCCTGGTCACCGTTTCAGGCCGGATTCTTCACCGGCGTGTTCCTCGACAACCCCGAGTACGCCGAACTCAACGCGGTAATCGACCGACTCGCAGCCCACTACGACCTACCTCCCATCGCAATCGCCACCGCGTGGATCACCCGCCACCCCGCGCAGATGCAGGTCGTTCTCGGCACAACCACGCCGCAGCGGGTCACGGATGCCGCGAAAGGATCGGACATCCCTCTCTCGCGCGCCGAATGGTACGAACTGTTCCGGGCCGCCGGCTACCGCGTTCCATGATGTACGGTGCGGGCACTTGACCCCAACCTCGGCCGAACGCCTTCAGGCCGAATTAATTGCAGTCGGCGTCGAACGCTTCACATCGCGCGACTACAGGGTTGGTCGCGTGCTCCATGTCGTACTCCTCCGCTACCGGCCGGAAACTTCGGATGTGCAGCGGGACGAGGTGCTGACGCGGTTCCTTGCGCTCGCCGAAACCGAACGGGACCGCGAGCCGTACATTGAATCGATCGTTGGTGGTCCTCCATCCGGCGGCGAGGCCGCCGAGGCGGGATTTGAGCAGGGCTTCGTCGTGACATTCGCCTCTGCCGGCGATCGCAACTACTACGTCGGTGAACCCGTCATCGCTGATTCACGCTTCTTCGATCCGGTTCATGCCGACTTCAAGCGATTCGTAGGCCCGCTGCTTGCGCCCGATGGGGCTCTTGTGTTCGACGTCGCCACCTGACCGCGCGACCGGCTTGCTCCCACGCGATTGTGGCCATGGTGTTCAGCGCCGCGGTCGACAGGTGGTTTCCGTTGGGCGCAAGGTCGGCGCGCGTGATTACCATGTTGCGGGTCTCGTCACGGTAGTTAGTGAGAGACGCTTCGGTGTCACATCCAAGCTGGGAGACGGAATGTCTGCCCTGCCGACACTCACCACCGAGCAGGTGATCCGGATGTCCGCCGGTGCCGAATACATGGGAGCGGGCATGGCAGCGAATCTCGGTACACAAGCAGTAGACGAAGGCCGGAATAGTCGCGAACCTGAGAGTGCATGGGAGTCATCGCCACAAACGCTAAATATGGCTCTGACTGCGCGTTTCTTGCGGGCACTGCGGACACTGCGGACACAGCGGACACTGCGGGCACAGCGGACACTGCGGAGACATCACAACAGCGGAGACGGTGGGATTTGAACCCACGGAGGGGTTACCCCCCTCCACCTTAGCAGGGCCGCTAGTTCCTAATCAGGGCCGACTTCTTGCGCTTCGCGGCTCCGTGAAACACTCCTCACACTGCATAATCTGGTTCTCGGGTACACAGGGGGGACACACGAATCAGATACCCAGCGTGTCGCGCCCGCGAGGTGGGCGAAGGATTCCGAACTGGTCGGGATCCGGTGATGGTGGCCCCAGGCGTGGGGGGCGGTTCCTGGTATCGGCGCCGCCGACCCGGTTGCTGCGTTCGGTGAGCGCAACCAGAGCGAGGTGCCGATCCGCCGTCCAGCAGATCAGCCGACCTTTCTGGTCCTTGGTGCGCCCGAGGATCCCAGCGTCGGCGAGCTCGGTGAGGGCACGGTGCGCAGCGGCAGTCGACCCTCCGAAGCGGGTGACGACGGACTCGGTGGTCAGGACGGGGTTGCTGGCCACAGTGTCGAGGATGCGAAGCACCACGGCATCGCGTCGCGGGACGGCCGGCAACCGTCCCTGCTCGTGTCGGAACGCAATCAGCTCTTCGCGGATTGTCTCGTCAAGAGCTGCGATGTCCGCGGATAGCCGGACGGCGTTGCTCGCCGCAAGCTCTGCCGCGTGGGAAAAGCTGATCACCCAGTCATCCAGCCCTGGAGGATCGGCTCGGTAGGCGGTGAGCCCAGCGATGTAGGCGTGGGTGTTGCCGGCGAAGACGGTGCTAATCGGGATGAGCGTGTTCCGTAGTGCATCAGCGCGCCGCAGCACGGTGTGAATAAGCGCGCGACCCGTGCGGCCGTTGCCGTCGATGAACGGATGGATCGTCTCGAACTGGGCGTGCGCAACCGCTGCCCGAACCACAGGGTTCCCCTCGGTCGCGCTAACGAACCGGGCGAGGTCATCCACATGGCCGTCGGTATCATCTCCTGCGATGCCATCCCCCAGCCACAAGATGTGTCTTACGCCTAGGTAGTTTCGCAGATATTGCTCAATCTCGCTGCGGGTAAGTTCAGGATTGCGATTGGGATTTAATAAACACGATTCCGTAGTGAGCAGTGTACCCTTGCCGTTGACGTCAATCGATCCGCCTTCGAGAACGATTCCCGGATAA
>ENA-ORBV01009977-ORBV01009977.1-microbial-mat-metagenome-genome-assembly--contig:-NODE-9977-length-15361-cov-6.154017_pt1 | contig 15361 bp, 14 predicted proteins | sample MGYA00237777_ERZ505514 | MGnify/ENA primary metagenome ERZ505514 (study PRJEB26160, sample SAMN06269048) | microbial mat metagenome | isolation source: Oligotrophic lake microbial mat | place... | reverse complement strand
ACTACAATTTTGAAAATTGTCGTATAAAACTGTGCTATAAAACTGTACTATAAAACTGTCGGATAAATTTATACGACGGTAAAATGCGGTTAAATGCGCATGAGGCGCGCCACAGGATAGACGGTGGCGCTGGCTCTGAAATGACTGTACTACTAGTACGTACTGTACGTATAACAGTACCGCACTGGTACTAGTAGTACACATGTACTGAACACTGTTGGGTTAACTCGTGATTGAATCTTGGGTCCTTAATTGATGTGATGTCATAGAAATGTCGTAGTGACGTCATATTGATGCTGTGAGTGCCGGATATTAAATAGTTATAACGTGCGTTTTTAACGTGCGTTATTTTGTACACTAAAAACATAACGCGCGTGATAACTGATTAACATCCGGCACTCATATGCATGTCCTCTAAGACATCAATTATGTCGCTACGACATTTTCAATTTCAATCCCGTAGCCAGAAGTACTGTACGTACCGGTAGGATACAGATCTACCGGACCAGTACATTATTTTTACAGTAGACTGTTGTGGAGGCTAGCTAGCTACTACTAGCTAGCTAGCTAGTCTAGCTAGCTAGCAAAACCGACAGAAGTCCAGGGTACATCTGTCGTACAGTAGTAGTGTATCAACATGTACCATACCATACAGCAACCAATCATGAATGAATGAATCATTATTATTACTAACAACGCTAATACAACTCTACTAGCTAGTACCGTAGCAACATCCCATCCTACTGTTTTTACTGCATCCTTTTATAATAAATGACACCAAATCATCAACATTCCCAACAATTATCATTATGTTACAGAGCACGAACAATTTGAGTGCTGCCACGGCTTCCCTGTGCCTGGTGGCCATTACCCATACTTACCTCTTATTTCATTGTTTTCCCTATGTGGGTTACATGACGGTATCCTTACTTCATCATGACCGTCCACATCATCATGTGGATCATCATGTGACGGTGGATTCCGTCGGTATTTATGCTGGTCTATTAGGCAGTGCATTTACGTTGGGCCGGTGTTTGAGTTTTGTCCCTTGGAGTCTTTTGAGAAAACAACATTTGCTGCACATGGGGGGCATCAAACCCACTTTGTTACTGTCGTTAGCAATGAGTGCCGTGTGTTCCTTGGCCTTTGGCATGGCCCCTACCTATGGCCAAGCCTGTCTGACACGATTTTTATTGGGCTTGTCCAATACGCTTTCGGGAAGTGTCAAGCGTGCCGCCATGGATCAAGAACGACTCAACACCAGATTGATGTCCCCCCAAACACCCCATCATCATCAATCGCCTCGGCATCCAAACCAAAATCATCATCCGCCTCATCAAGAAGAATTGACGCAAGCACGAGTCTTGGCCGTCATGTGGGTGAGCATTCCTAACTACGGCTCTTTTTTTGGTTTGATTTCATGTTCTTTGTCCTGACCTTTTTTTTCTGCTTCTTGGTTCTTGAAAAAAATATTATTCAATGATTATATGTAGTGGGGAACCGCCATTGGTCCCTGTCTGGGTGGTTGGTTGTCCAATGTGGAATTTGTTGCCAAGGACGACCACAATGATGCCTACTTTGATGAAGACTTGCCGGATTGGATGCACACATACCCGTTCTTGTTGCCCAATATTGTCGCTGCCATCCTTTGTAGTCTGAGTATGATCGGTATCGCCTTGTTTGTCAAGGAAGAAGGAGAGACCGCCACCGCCAAAACAACAGCACCAAAATCAACCACACCTACCTATGGGAACAACATGAATGACGATACAGACGGTTTTAAACCCGTCGTCAAGACTCATTCGAATTTCTTGGGAGGTGAAAATCATCCCCTCTTACAGTCGGACCGCGACAACCAACAACCACTCGACGAAGACTCCAAAAAGGAAGTTTCCATTTCTACTGCCACCACCATTGGTAGAAGTCGAATCAAGGCCTTGAAATATGTTTGGAAACGCAAAAATACACGCTATCACTTGATGGCCTATTGGGCCTTTTCCTTTGTGGTGGTGTGTATTGATGAAGCCTTGCCCCTCTTTTTGATTGCCAGATGGTACGGGCCGGGACTTTCCACAGCGAAGATCGGATTGATCTTGTCGGCGTCGGGACTCATTGTGGCACTGTCTCAAAGTAAAAGTCTCACGTTAGTAGGAGGACGCATCTTTTCCCAAGATGGATTGGGCTTCTATTCGAGTTTGAAATTGGCGGCCATTATGGGATCGCTTCCCAGTCTGTTGATACCCCTTGTGTTGATACTCAATGGAGGGACCTATTACACAACAACAATGACAACAACAATAACAGGTTCGGAACAAGGAGACATGAACCATGAAAGGCTGCTGTCCAACATTGACGCCGACGACGAAACCCAAATTGGATCCTTTTTACCCATGGGTCCACCTGGAGATTTTACCCTCGGTTCCTTTTTCTTTGTGGTATTGGTCACGAGCTGCCTTCGTGGTTTTCATGCCCTCTATTTTGCCCTCATTGGAGTGGCTACCAGTCGAACGGTGCCGCCCAGTCACCGGGAGGATGTCGGACGCATCATGACGCTTGGGGCGCTCTGCTTCCGGGCAATGGCACCTACTGTTGCCGGAGGTCTGGCCACGGTCTTTTTGTCATCTTCCTCACCATGGACATCTACCACCGCCCGCTCCTCGGAATTGCCTTTCTCGGGGGCACCATCGGCGATGGTTATGTGGTGTATCATTGGCGTGTTGTTTTGTGTCATGGCGGCCGCATGGACCTTCCGCCTCAAAGAAGCCGCCGACGTAGATGGTCATGCCAGTGAGCGATCCCAACGGCATTCCCTGTATTTGGACATTCGACAACGATCCCAAGTATTCACCAAACTATGGGAAGAGTACGATCATGGTGGTGCGAAAAAAGTCGGAGACAAGTGGAGAGGATTGGTTCGCATCATGGGAGCACCACCCATACCACCACGCCACAGTTTTGGTACGTTTTTGTATACCGTTGTTTCCCCGTTTACTAAATAATTATTTGCGCTTGAGTTATATTATCACAGCGATGCATCATCTCAAACTGTTTTTTGTCTGTGCTCGCATCGCTCTTTTTTCCCTTCTGGCTTGTTCGAAAGGTGCTCAAAGTAGCGACTTGGAAATTGAAGAACGACAGCATAGACGAAAAACCAGCCGACATATCCGACACACGTCTTGGGTTGATCATGTTCTCCGCCCCGGATTGGATCCAGACACGGTGCCATTTTTTATTTTGGGCACTCACAAACACGATACAGCATGCTTGCCCCATGTGCTAACGCCTCCCCTGATGGAGGCATTGCACAAGCACCTGCCCATGTCGTGTGCCGACACCAATTTCTTATTGAAGTACAGCCTTCTACGAGATGGAGCATCCACAACAGCACTGGAAACCAGAATATGCATGTCGAAGTATACGTTTCTTGCCATTGAGACGCTCGATGGCGACGTCTTTGGATGTTTCATGACCAAGGTACGTGCCTAGCTTGCATCTCCTCTCTCTTTTCGTGTGTGCTCTTTTCGTGTTCGTTTGTGTCTTTGCCTACTTCTAACGACCTCGATCCATGACCCATTGGCTCGTGCGTGTCTTCTATGAACGAATATAGCCATGGGAAAAGACAAACAAATACGAAATGAGCGGCGAATCGTTTCTTTGGAGAATGAAGAAACGGCGTACTTGTACGAACGCGCCAATACCCAAAAGTCCATCCGCCATTGAGCTTAATGAAACTGGCAGAAGGGAGGGCGAGATCGAGGTCTTCCGATGGACCGGATTGAACGATCTATGTATGCTCTTTGGGGATGATAAGATTGCAGCGGGCGGTGGAATGATTGCCGGAGGTTCTCGTGGCTTTGGCTTCATTGTAGAAGATGGTCTTTTGAGAGGGTTTACAGGTCCCTGTGAAACCTATGAAAATCCTTGCCTACTTGCAAAACCTGCGGAGTTTGCCTCCAGTAACGATGGGCGGTTTGAAGTTGCCAATATGGAAGTGTGGGCTATGACGCCATTCTTGTTCGCCGCGGAAGCTGAAGAAAGCGAGAATAATTTGCGGTTTTTGCACCAGAATACGAAACATTCTGCGTGGGGCGACGACACTGGTAGTAGGACACAGAGCGCATGGTCCAATTTTATTTGAGTTCTGTTCGTGCATGTGTGCGTGTACATCGACAAATGATGATGGCCATCTTTGCTACCTGCTGCGCCAATCCTAGTGAAGCTCGAAGGCTGCCAGCAGCTCTGCCAGCTATGGTCGAAGGGATTGATCGCGTTTGCCACGGACTTTCAAATACGGATGTACTTCCAAGTATGGTAGATGAGAAAGGAACTTGCCATTTATGGACAACTAGCAGCGAGACGAATTACTAGCGAATTCCTCCTTGAGGTCGCAGCCTTCCTACTTACTGTGCAAGCCTTTCTGGCTGGTTTATCTAAGTCCGAACTAGAGACAGAGCCTGCAAGTTTGTCATGTCTGGCACCTCTCTGGCAAAATACAAGGCTACTGAGCGGGTGGGTTGTCTCTCAACTATTAGCTACTGCTATCTACTTGTAACTTGTCAGCTAGCTGGCCTTTGCTACTACAGTACAAGTTAGAGCTAGGTAAAACCAGACTACCTCTGGAAGGTGATGCTTTTGCATTGAGGAAGAGAACACCATGTCATCATCCAAGACAACACGTGCAGGAGCGCATGCGCGCCTCGAGTGAGTCGTGATCACGACTCACACTTGAATCCCGGCGTCAACGCAAGAGAACTCGTTTCATTGGGTCCAGGGGTCTCAAATACTGAAGCGGTTAGGCACGCAAGCGGTTCAAATGAGGCAGTCGTGTTCCCCTTCTGGATCTGTTGACACAATTGAATAGATTCATTCTGCCCCTCAAGCTCATCATTCTGAAGATCTCATAAGAAGCAAATCAGGTGGCAAATAAACACAACAACAAACATATTAAAAAGATAAATAAATTAATCGACAATGGCAGCTTTCTTGGACACAAAGGGACTCGGCGAGGAAGTCAATCTTGTGGACCTGAAAGATGACAATCATGAAGACGAGATGGCGTTCGTCATGGCCCACGCTAAGAGTGACAACGACATTGATGATTCGATTCTCGATTTTAGCAAGTTGAAACTCATCGAGAACCCCATCGAGGAAATGAGCGGCAATGCGCTTCCCCAAACTCTAAAGGACTGTGAAGGCTTTCTCAAGGCGTTGCCGCTTCTCCAGCCAAATGCTGACCAAAGCCAGCCCGAAACGATCGCCACCGCCGTCAACAGCGTCTTGCCCTTGCCGTCGACAAAAGAGGGAAGCGACATGGATATTTCACTTCCCACGAGAAAGAAAACAATCCACCGATCGGCTCCAGGATTTTTCGGCCACACGGTGCTTCCCGGTTGTATTTCTTTCTACAGAAAGTATGGTATTGTTTACGCCGTCCCCGAAGGCAAATGGTGGTTGCTCGATACTCAAGCTGCGTGGGTCCAAAAGAATCGCTCATTGGATACCGACATTATCGCAACCGACGATAATCAGATTCTCATCCTCCGAATCATTGAAGGATCCGTCGGTTTAATCACTATCCAGGGTGTGCACTATCTTTTGGATGTCGGCACCCACGTCTTTAACACTGGAACTGTAAAGGTATGGATTATGGCTATATAATTTCTATACAAAGCACAGCACGTCGTTTTGGTTTTCTCACAAATTCTTGGTTTTTTTTACACCAGTATTGTGGCACTGTCACCTATGCAAGCAAGCAGTATTTCAACCATGGCCCCTATCATTACCTCAACGTACCTAGAGGAAAGAACGCCAAGGTTTGGGCTGAAGTTCGTGGCAAGGATGGATGGAAATCACTGGTGCCTCGCCTCATCCGAGAAGGGGAGCACTTTATCAAGTCAACTTTGTTCAAGTTCGAGGGTTTGGCAAACATCAGTGATGAGTATATCGGCCATTCCTCGATTCACATCTTGAATGTCGTGAAAGGAAGCGTCGCCAAGGCGAATTGCGACAATATGCCTCGCCTGTACGGGGAAGGGCAACACATCGTGGAGTCACCCAACTTTTTCTATGAAGGTACAGAGGAAATTTCGCCTGCTAATCTTTGTATCAAGCATGGTACCATCACAATCTTGCAGGTCCCGAGAGGAAAGATTGCCTTGGCTTGGAACAAAAACGAACCTTTTCTGTTGGATAGACCTGGTCTTTACGAGTTCAACAGCAACGACTTTCATTTTGTTGCTTTTGCCGACGCAAGTGAACGTAAGATTGAGCTGGGCTCCAAAAAGGTGATTCAAGTTTATACTGGAGAAGTCGGCATTACGTACGACAAGGGCCATCTCAAGGTTCTCACAAACGGACGCCATCTTATCGATTCCAGCACCCACCTCTTTGAGCGTTTCTTGTCGACAAAACAACGTAGCATCCGCTTGATCACCTACGGAGTCAACCACAAAATTGGAAAATCGTCCAAAAAGCTCGAGGATGACGCTGATTTCCTAATCTGCGAGACCAAAGATTTGGTAAAGGTTGGTGTTCGTGCCGATGTCTTTTACAGGTAGGTTCATCTTGATTTGAACTGGTGATGGATCATGTCGCATCATTGAACGGTCGTGTTGAGTGTGATGTTTCAGCCGTTGCTCAAATGTCTTGTTCCTTCTTCGCCTGACTACCTCAGCATTGTTGATCCAGAGAAGTGCATTCAGACTTTGAATACCGACGAACTTGAAGATCTCGTTAGGGAGACCGCCGTTGCAACGCTGACAAACATTATCCGCTCGACTGCTCTGAATCAAATTGCTCAGAGCCGTACAATATCGGCAACTTCTGCTCAACCAGCTATCGCCGTTGAGGCATCTGCTCTGGATGAAGACAGTAATGCGGAGGAGAATGGCGCGGACCCACAGCCGGCAGCTGTTTCCTACTTCTTTGATCGTGCTCATGATGAGTTCATGTCCAAGTTACACGAGGACTTTGTGACTCGGTACGGCGTGGACATTGCGAATATCCGAATGGAGGCATTCAAAATCATGGATACAGGTAGGTCTACTTGTATGAATCTTGTCGAAAACTTGACCCGTCGTAAAATGCCACATTCCTTCTAACACTCATCCTCTCGGATTTCATTTGATATTGCAGAGCTGGCCAGCGAGATTGCCCAGAATTGCTTAACAACGGCCCACGTGGAGAACCAGCTCTCCAACCTTCAAGGCCAGGTGCGTAGATAAAATCGTTCTCGGATACTGGTGAAAGCAACTTGAATCGAAACCAAACTCATCATGTCTTTGCGTTGACGCTGGCTTGTTTTACAGAATCTAATTGCCACACAAAAGGAGCAGACAGCTGCCGATTGCGAAAAGATCAAGGCCCTTGCGGAGGCGAGATCCCGCGAAACACTTGCCGATGCCGAAAACAAACGCCACCGGGCACGAGCGCAGACCGAAGCCGAAGCCATGAAGGTTCGTACCATTACTCAAGCGCAAGCGGAAGCAGATGGAATCATTCTCAAAGCCAAGGCGGAAGCAGAAGCCATTCGCATGAAAGCGGCAGCCGAGGCAGAGCGTGCCAAGCTATTGAGCGAGACATCGTTGGGACAACAACAAAGCTTGTTCGAAATCTATGCGGACATGGTCAAAGCCAGCAACGCAGGTGTCAGTAAAGTTGTGTACATGGATCCTTCTGCCACAGCCAATTCATCCTCACCTTTCACAATGGCGAACTTGGACGGCCTCAATCGCGACTTGCATTCCTTGAGCAAGTTGGGAATCCTCGAAGCGGAGAAGACAACTCTGTAACCATGCCCTCGGGATCTACATACGCGGAAGGGGGGCCATTGATAAATGATAATAAATGACAAAATAAGAACGTGTACACTACCGTGCAAAAGATCACCCTGTGTACAAACTGAAAACTTTGTCACAAAGTAGCATGCATAGCATGGCAGGGCAATAGGCCCTGAACCATAATTTCTAGCTACAGTAGTTAAGCAGCGGTGGGAGCTGAAATGCGGATGGCACTTTGTTACTGCGACGCATGTTCATTGGTGTGCAACAGAGTCAAGCTTGTGAACGTTGGGTAGTGTGATGTTTAGCGTCGAGGAAAGTAGGGATAGATGTGCGTCTTCGTAACTGCGAGCTAACTCTTTCGAGCTCTCTTTCGTCACTAACTCAGTCACTTTTTCAAACCACGTGAGAAAAATAATGGTCTTATGCGCCCCCCCCCCACAACAGATGCAATGCCAGTTACAACCACATTTGTTTCTGCTCGAGCACATGATCAGTCTTCTCGGGGAAGGGAGACGAAAGAGAGGGATCAGTTAGATAACTGCGACGAAAGGCTTGCCAATTTAACCTATTGCGCCGACCCGAAAACTTCCATGCAGCACCAACGACAGCAACAGTGGGAACAATTGCGACGTTTCTATGCTCTAGAGGAGCTGCAGCATCGGCGTCAGCAGCAGCAGCAGCAGCAGCAGCAGCAGCAGCAGCAGCAGCGAGGGGGTGCCCCCAGCGATGTAGGCAAACATTTTATCACTCCAACCGGACGGAAGGTTAGATATCATCCCCATGATTTTCAAATCTCTGTTAGAAATCAAAGCTGCGCAAACTTGAGTTGTCATGCTAATGGTCACGGTTTCTCCTACTGTGCTGCCTGCAGAGTATCATGTTACTGTAGTCGGAAATGCCAAATTGGCCATTGGGATGAGCACAAACCTGGTTGTTCCATGGTGAAGGGGTTTAGAAAACGTCTTGACGAAGTCATGCTAGCAGACGATAGCATCATGGTTAGTTACTTTACAAACCCAGACACGGTTAAGCCTCCATTGCACCTGCTGCCGCATTATCGAGAATACCGGGAGAGTTTGACGTATACTCTCCAGTTTTTGCAACAATCCCGGGCCAGGCTGCCAACGCCCTCGAGACGGCTTTGGAATTATCTATCGATAGCCTGCATCTGGGTTGCCGAGACAAAAAATTCCAATGGCAGGCAGTCTTGGTCATATCACCGCTTCTTATTGCCCTTAACAAATACGGCTACCAGACGGCCTACAATTTTGTAAAAGCTTCACTCAGTTTCCCGGAAAGCCCCAGTAGTCTACTTTGCGCGTTCGAAAAGGATTATCAACAAGACTGCTTTGAAGAGTTCACAAACGATCGCAAACTTGGAGATACAAACCTTTTACTTTTGAGTGATCTACTCATTTTGAAAGCCGCGATTTTGCAGTATCTTTCAGCGGGCCTGCACAACGTGGTGGGCTCCTCTACAATACAAGCTCTCAGACATGATCCAGACTGCTTACTTCGGGAATGTGCCCTCAACTCGGATTATAAGGGGACTGTAGAGCAGCTCCAGAACGATTTATGGGGGCAATGCGAGTACCTGGCAGGGATCGTCCGAAATTGCAATGAAGTGTTTATGCGCGTTCTATCGGGAACTCGTTGTTTTAGAATCGACTCGAAATCCGGCCAGCGAATACGAGCATTTTGGCTACGGCAGCAATGTGTCACAATGATCCGAAACGGCGCGGTCGTCGACCTTTTAAAGCAAATCGAGACGAGAGCCGCTGCTGTTTGCCGCATTCAGTCTTTGATGCGGGGTATTCTAGGGAAAAGAATACTATTTATTGTGCGTATTCAGTCGTTGGTTCGTGGTATCAGTGGAAGGAAGAGAGCTGCTGCGGTGCGTCGGATTAGTGGTGCTACGCGTGTGCAGGCTTTGGTCCGTGGTAGAAAGGGAAGAAGAAGGGCTGCAAAGCTTCGTTGTGCTATACGCATTCAATCATTAGTTCGTGGTACGTATGGAAGGGAGAGAGTTGCTACTGTGCGTCGGTCCGTTAGCGCTTCACGTATACAGGCTTTGGTGCGTGGTAGAAGCGCAAGGAGACTAGCTTCGGAAGGTCGAAATTTCAAGACATGGTGGACCCCATCAACCTCCCAGCTCCCTGCTTTCTCCTGGGAAACCTACAAGGAAAGTGAACTGGGAATGGCTCAGGCTTTTGAAGATTTTGACGACGAATCAAGCGAAACGTATCGCCTCATCTCCAATGCCGCCATTGCGGCCATGGAATCTGCTAATCCACCAGAAACTACAACAGCGCATGCCGAGGAACCGACGACGGTAGGAGCTCCAACATATAGTGAAGAAGTCCTCGCGAGAGCAACAAAAAGCGAAAATGGACCAAGAGTTTCTCAGTCATTCGAGAACATTAAATTGACGCACAATGTTGTGAAATGGTTCAAGGATTCCAGCCCAAAGTTTCGCGATATGTTTTGCCGCCGAATATCTCAGCTAGCTTCGGGAGAAAAATCTCGCATCTTGAGAAAACATCTAACTGGATCAAAACACACCATCTGGGAGACCTACCTTGATCAATCTACCGCTCAGCGTTTGATATGGACCGAGTGCAGGAATTCGACAGGAGAACCAAGCATCTTGGTATGGTATGTTTCGAAACACAAGTGGGTGAGCCGCTACATGGTGTTAATTGATAAAATGTTGTCAAGAATGGGCAGTCCTAGATTTCATGATATTGACATGCTTGGCACAGGTGCAATAGCCCTGGAGGAAGACACTGTCATGATTGACCCGCTTGGAAATGCCCCATTACGAATTCACGAAATGCCGACTCGTCAGGTCTTCAGAATGGTGAACGAAGCTTGGATCCCACCGCTTCACTTGACGAGCACCGAAAAAGAAGTGGTCCACGCACACGGGACAGTGCTAGTATTAGGAAGGTCCGGTACCGGTAAAACGGTATGCGTTTGCAACAAAATTGCGTATGACTTGGAGAACCATGGCGAGGATGACAGTTTCAAGCAACTATTTGTCTCGCGTTCCCACAATCTATGTACAATGGTGAAGAGCTTGGTGGAGGCTTCCATGCCCAAAGATATCCAGACCCTCAACGCCGACTTCAGCACGTTTCAACAGCTTTCGCAACGACTCAGTGCCAGTTTTGAGAGTATCGGACACCCTTCTACTATCGCCCCTGTGGCATCGTTGGTCACCTTTGACGATTTCAAGCTGTTCGTGAAAGAAAAGGCTTGTCCTAAGATGAGTTTGGACCCACTGGTCATCTGGACTCAAATTCGTTCCTACATCAAAGGATCCATAGAAGGCTTTCAAACGGGGTCCTGCCTCGACCGAGATGACTATGTCGGACTGGGGAAAAGTCGTTGCAGGCTCAGCCCGAAGGAAAGAGAAGTGGCTTACGATGTGTTCCTTTTGTATCAAACCTGGCTCAAGGAATCTAATCGCTGCGATGACAGTGACTTGATCTTTGATTTGCTACTCCGAATCAATCGGTTATCTTTGGAAACACGACAAGAGCAGGGTCTGCTATTCGATAGTATCTACGTCGATGAAGTGCAGGATTTTACGCAGATAGACATTGCACTATTTTGGAAGTTGTGCGAAGGCCGTAGCTTGTTCTTGGCCGGAGATACAGCCCAATCTGTCGTGCAAGGGGTTGCCTTTCGGTTCGATGAAGTGCGCTCTGTGGCGTCTTCCCTTTGTGGCCAACAGAGAAACAAAGTTCCTAGCAAACCCTTCGTTCTGAGTATCAACTACCGGTCCCACACTGGAATCCTTGATATTGCTGCCCTTGTCTTGCAAATAATGTATGATGCTTTCCCCGGCTCCGCAAACAAGGTGGACCCGGATAAGGGTCTCTTTCGAGGACCCCGCCCCAGCATCTTTTCCTCGGCCAACTTTGACAAGTCCAGCTTCCAAGAAGTGATAGCGTCCAATCCAGGAATTGTATTGCTAACACAGCAGTCTGAGGTGGGCCTTGTACAGGAAATGGTTGGACATAACGCTGCTCCTGTATTTGATATTGTGACAGCAAAGGGGCTTGATTTCGATCAATTATTTTTAGTCAATTTCTTTTGTGGGTTGCCAGAAAAATACCATAAGCCTTGGGTCAATCTGCTGAACGACATGGAGGAAAGCAAAACTAAAGCGAAGAAGGAAGCTGCATATCCCGAGCTTGAAATGCAGCTCAAGCTTCTTTACACTGCAATTACGAGGTGTCGCAACCGGCTCTTCTTTCTGGAGACACGCGCTTCAAACGCTGGGGACAAATTTTATCGGGAGCTGGTGACCAAGCGCCTGGCGGATAAACAACAACTAGCAAACTTGCAGAGTGGCTTGAAGACCCCAGGTGAATGGATATCACAAGGAATCGAATTTGCCATTGATGGTGAATCGAGCGACTCACATGACAGTGCTGCGAAATTCTTTGAGCTGTCGCGAAAGTGCTTTTTGATGGCAGGGAAAGCCAATTTAGCGAAAAAAGTGGAATGCCAAAAGCATGCCTTGGGGCTCTTGCGTTTGCTACGGGAACGCCAGCAAGATCGTGATGAGGACAATAGTAGTTGGGTAGAATTGCTGTCCCAGGTCCCAGAGGCGGCAAAGAATGCTTGGATCGAGGGATTCATTGATCTTACAAGGCAGCTTTCATTGGAGTATGTAGAGGCATCCAACGACAGCCTCACAAGCGTTTTGATGCAGCAATTTGTGCTGAACAAGCTCGACTCATCATAGTAGCCTCGATTCATTGCCTATTGGCTAACTAACCAAGTAATTAGTATTTTTATTTCACTGAAATCTATGATGATCAAGTGTTGGATCGAATACGACTAAACACTTTCTCCCTTCTGCTGTACAGTAGTACTCGCAACCCCATCGCTCGATCAACGCTGCACAGCCTTGTCGCATCCCAGAGTGTGGGCAAGGGCCCGAAGGTCAAAAAGGACGAAGCTAAGACCTACCCCCTACCCCACCTTCTTTCTAAAAAAGGAGAGAACTTGAAGACCTGTCATTCACCCCACCATTGGTGCATAGTGCACTCATGTGAAGAGCCCCAACATTGATTCTTGTGACAAGCTTGCCCCGTTGCTGAATCCTTGCAATGGGAAAAGAAAGCAACTTGACATCCATTTTGCCTACTAGCAACACCATGCTAGGTGCTCATCCCAGCACAGCCTTTCTACCATCTAGAGAAGCACTACCCCAGGAGTTCAAGCATTGCAACAGGAAAAGGAAGGAAAAAAGACTTGAATGGCTAATAGCTTGCAGGGCATCATGTGTTGCCTGACATTGCATTGGTGAACCATCATCGTGACTTCAAGAGAAACTGACAGTGCAGGGATTTCTTTAGCAATTTATCACAAGCAGCTGTTGAATGCACCAAGCTGAAGACACCAACGCAAAACTCATGAGCACATGCAGTAGGATGCACCTCTGATAGAACAAACTTTGCATGGAAGCAAAATGTTATAAGATTAGTAGAAAGTACATTCTTTTCCAACACAGGCAAGAGAGTTCTGTTCTGCCAATTCATTAGTTTTGTCATAATCAAAGTGCATACATTTACAGATCTACTCCTTGTGAGCATTTTTGGGAGACATCTGTTAGATGCTGACAACAGATCAGTTTGCTAGAGACTGCCAAGTGCTACTAAGTGCACTGCTCACTGCTGCTGCTTGTTGTTGTTGTTGAACTGAATCTTCTAGAGCCTTCCATGATGTTCAGTTACTCATCCATTCTTCAAGATGCCCACTGGTGCACACATGCTCATGCAATCATCTACTAGTAACAATGCTTCATGAGCCTAGCTGGCATGACACTGCAGTAGCAACTGTTATGTGTCAAACTTGGTGTCGTTGTTTTTGGTGGTCATTAGACAGTCATTTGGTGGTGGCTTGGAAGGCTTTGTTCTGTGACATCACAGCAGTTTTGTCTGCTAGCAAGCAGCACCCTTCTTTTTCTCTGACTTGTGACAATCTCTGTGTGTCATTCTCGTCCATGGCCTAGCTTTCCCCCAAGTTGAGGATCAATGCCCTTTTGGACCCACACATGTTGGTGATGTCAACCGTTAAACCCACATGGCATGAGGGTGTAAACAAAGGTCTGCATTAGACCCTTTGGGTCTTTAAGACCCAAGAAATTGACAATGGTACAATTTCATCTGTGATTCAGTCCACGAATCAGAGTCGTGCCCGAGTTCCAGACCAAGAGCTGATGTGCGCCTCAAAGGAAAAGATGCAAGATCCAATGCGGAAAACAAAGTGGAACGGAAGCAATGAGTTCCCACGCCGTGTTCTGTCATGATGTTGCATAATCCTATGGGCATGTGGCAACAAGTGTATCCATTCAGAACAAAACATGCACACCGTGTGAGCAATCTTGCCAATGAAGATGTCGATCTTATTGGAACATTCAATCAAACATGGAGCATTTTGTATGGTAGTTTAACACTCATAAGTTTCAAATTTGCATGTAAAAGCATCTGTTCTCTTGGTGAAACATTAGGGTAGGAAACTTTGTTTAAAGCACTGCTTTTCTTTGCTGCATTTCGTCCTTTGTTTGGTCGAGTTTCCGGTGAAGAATCATTGTTTGTCAAAATTTAACGAAGCAAAACCTAAATGAGGCATGAGGGTCTGAACAATGTTTAACGGTTTTAACTGGAGTTTTTCTTCTTCAATTTGGGTCTAAATTGGGTCCAAATCCTCAACTTGCCAGAAATCTCCAGCTGCAGTGACAAGTTGTTGGGCTGGCCACACCTTATGGTTCTTTTCAGGCAGTTGGCTGTAGCTTGGTCATGCCTGTGGCATGCTACCATTCACTTTGCCTGGAATAACCAATGACATCACCAGCAGTGGCATCAATTGTTGGTCAACTTGTCTGCTCTGCATGACAAACACGCATTGCCGTGTTAGTTGACACATGGAACAAACTGCAGAATTTCAAAACGTAAAAATCTTGCCTTTGATCAATGTTTTGCTACATTGACTTGATTGCCACATGTGTCCACTAAGCCAGAGAGCTTAATTTGCACAATTGATGCCAATGGTGCTCAATGACTTTTCCAAAGTGAAATTCTTATCGTTAGTGAGGCAAATGTCGGAATGTGGATTGCTTTAAAAAGTTAAAGCCCCCCTTCCATCATTTTTTCTCTACCACAGTCTTTGGGATGACTGGATCCTAATGGAGACAAAGAATTGGAGGAAATTTTTATTTTCCCATAAAAGAAGCATCAGTAGGGAGAGCATTTGTCTTGGTGCTTGTGGCAATGTTGTTGGCTCACAGTTTCATTGTCTTCACAAAACCAAACACACAACAGCTGTCCGCATTGTTGACAACTGAACCCACAATGACGTTGTCAAAGCTTCATCCTACAAGGCAGCTCTTGTTTGGCTAAATAATCATTTTAGTGCTACACCAGCTATTAGCTAGTGACATTTGCATGGTAATTGTTTGGTTGTGTTGTTAGCAAAGTGCAAATGTTTTTTCCTGTCTCTTATACACATCTGACGCTGCCGACGAATAGAGAGGTGTAGATCTCGGTGGTCGCCGTATCATT
>ENA-ORBV01009976-ORBV01009976.1-microbial-mat-metagenome-genome-assembly--contig:-NODE-9976-length-15362-cov-25.158456_pt1 | contig 15362 bp, 6 predicted proteins | sample MGYA00237777_ERZ505514 | MGnify/ENA primary metagenome ERZ505514 (study PRJEB26160, sample SAMN06269048) | microbial mat metagenome | isolation source: Oligotrophic lake microbial mat | place... | reverse complement strand
TACTGCTGCACGTAATACCGTAGTACAACAACTGCTATCTATCTAGCTAGCTAGTAGTAGCTAGCTAGCTAGCTACTACTAGCTAGCTAATAGGTAGCTAAAGTGAAACAATAATTGAATAGTACTCGCAGTAGTCGACTTGGTACAAAGTTATTATTGTTGTTCATTGACAACCAGAAATTACAATAATAGGCTTCCTTTGCATTTGCGGAGACGGCGAGGCAGAACTGGCCAAGCGTTTAGCTTTCAAATCAGACAGCAACAATGAGCATGAGCAATTCTTCCCTTGCTTCCCCGCCTACCGGTGGGCAAACGAACAGCTACCCGATGGCTGCATATTTGAACTTTTGTCCTGGTGGAGTGACTTACGGTGGGGCATCGTCACTGTCGGAAGATTCATTTTACATGTTAAATTCTAATAGCATTGATGCGGGCGCAGAAAGGAACGGACGAGTGACTGCAGTCGAAGCTCGCGCTTCGCGACGTTCGCAGCCCTCGTCCTGTTCAATGGTTGATACGAACACTGCTCGAAAGACGGAGGACGTACATTTATCAACAAAGCTATTTTCAGTTGACGCGTTAGTTAACAAAGCTAAAATTGCCGACGATCGTCTCCGACAATATGCACTTTTGATTGGCGGAAGAGACCCCTCTCTGCCGCATTTTCTTCCTTCTCTCAGTGTTTTGGCGGAGGCTTCGTTTGGGAGGCTTACGGGGGTTCCCCATTCCAATGTGAAAGCTTGGGCGGATGCCATGGTTCTTCACTACCACGATTTAGATTCTTCGCCAGAGAGCATTCCTCTAGCTGAAGAAGATATTTATAAATCAAAACCATCGCCCATGAAGACTGTAACCGGATCAGCAGCTTCTGTTTTGCGACAGATGTTGGAAGAGAAAGAGAAAATGGGAGATTATCAAAATTTATCTTCACCTACATCCCGTGCTAGACCTTGTGGATATGTTTTCAAAAGGGGAGATATTGCATGGAATTGTCGAACCTGCCAGGCCGATTCTACTTGTGTGATTTGTGACAACTGTTTCCGCAATTCTGACCACAATGGGCATGAGGTGTACTTTCATCGAACGACACCTGGAGGATGCTGCGATTGCGGTGACCCAGAAGCATGGAAATCTGAGGGTTGCTGCGACGCACATAGGCCAAATGTGCCCTGCAAAGTCGAATCAACTGTCGACGATCCCGAGGAGGCTGTGCGTATGTCGGAAAAATCGCTGCAAGAGTCCATAGAATGTCTAACTCACGGCCCTACTAGCTTGCCGCCAAGAATGGCTGCTGCACTTGGAGTCGTAGTTGGAGCGGCTGTCCAGTGCTTGGTTCAGGCTGCAGATGGCGCGGGCATTGGCGCCGATCCAATCCAATGGAAGCTTCGATGGGCCGATGATGCATCTAGGTTACAAAATTGTGCTTGCCACAATGACGACTACAGTTTTCGTGATCCGATCGCCACACCTAACTCTTTCCTGACAGGACTCGTGCCGCAAGCTTTGCCAAATGGCTACCGACTGCACCTCCGGCTACACAATGATGATGTCCACACGTTTGACGAAGTAATCGATGCACTTCATGAAGCAAGGCAGTCTCGCCGGAATACTCCCGGTGACGAAGAACAAGAGCCCCCCCCCCTGGTACCGATGAGAGACACAGCCACTGAAATGACACACCATGTCGATGCTGATGGTCAGGTAACTGTGAAATCTTACTCCAACATCGGAGCTGCTATGCAAGGATTCCGCAGGTTAAAATCTCGAGGTCTACATTGTGCTGTGGTTGGTTCGGCTCAAATTGATCTAGAGCTGCGAGCCAAAGCTTTGTCGATGTGGCTGGCAGAGATTAGCGCTGCACATCCTGCTGCTTCCGCCTTAGTGGTACATGCACTAGTACAGGTTGATCCAAGGCACAACCTGGCTTCGGTGCCCGTCTGGCATGAAGCACGAACTATGCCCCCTTGGGCCGCTTTGGACGCTCGAGACGAAGTGGAAGCTTGTCGCCGTCGTTTCCACGCGTTTCCTCCTCATTTGGCTTCAAGTTATGTGACAAGGGCCGAGGCAGAATTGCTACATGAAATTGGTATGAATACCAACCCAAAGGGTCTTGTGGAGCTCACAGGTAGGGGCTACAGCGGCAGCTTGCCGTTGTGTAAAATGCACACTCCCATTCAATTCTGATCATTCCTTTTTTGGCACGTATTCCAGGAACCAAGCTTTCGTTTTATTCGAACGTGCCGTATCGCCTTCAGTCCGAGCGTTATAGAAAATCGCCTCACGCTCTGTGGGGGACATTGCGATCGACATACACAGATCCGGTGCAGTCCAGTTCAAAACATCCTTTGCTCTCTCATCTCCACTCGGGAGAGTTCGATGGGCGAGTATTGAATTGTTTGACCGAAAATGTGCATGTAGTTGACACTGATTTGAGAAAACAACAGGAAGCAGATAGAATTACTTCGAGTGTTTATGCTCACAAACTGCCTGGTTTGCATATGGTCAGTGGTGTAGGTACAAGGCGCCTTACCCATATTACCGCAGAACGCCCACCTTTGCCAAACCCAATGCAGTGGAGGCATCTCCTTGCGACTTCATCTTTTCGCGCACCAGCCTCGCCTTGTTTGCTGCTTTTGCTATTAGATCCTTACCCGACGAAGCAGCTTCGCAGCGCGATTCATGCCTTATTCTTGTCACTACTTACCGACGCTCGCTTTAAATGTCGTTTTGCCGCCGCACTTGGCATTTCGTACCGTCCCTTGAGCACACTGTTCTGTGCTGGTGTCGGCACTGAAGCAGACACCCCTCTCGGCTTTACGGTTCAAATTTTTACTGCTGGCAGTCTGGTGCGTGCGCTGGGTAGTGCACGTGTCGCGGAGAAGCTTTTGAACTCGGATGGGGGTTATTTGACTGAGAAGACTGAAGCGTCAATTGGAATTTTCACTTCGCCCCTCGCTCATACCATTGTCCGGTGTATCCACACCAATATTCTTGGGGCAACCAAAGAGGTGAACATGATATTAAAAAATACAAAGTCAGGGAACGACAAGGACAGCGAAGAAGACACCGACCTTGGAAACGAAGGTCTCTTACGTGCCCTGACCTACGTGGCAGGCGAGCACCCTCTGATGACTCCCCTACCTGCTGCTCCTGATGATGGGTTTTTGGATTCGCGATCCACGCGGCACAAAAGGCTTCCTCACCTCTTGCGAGATCTTGAATATGTCATTGAAACTCCTGGAACTGCTGTGCGATTGCTCCTACCACAGAAATACCTCATCTACGAAGGACCTGCGCTATCTTTTAGGGGCGAAAGCGTTTTGACTTTTCCTGCTGTCTTTGCCAGGCTCTTGCGGGTTGCCCAGGGGATGGACCCCCAGAAGCGGAAAATTTCCGGTGGCCATGTAGAATACGAGCAAAATCGATGGCTCGAAGCCTTTGGATTGAGTCTGAATTTTGCCTGTACTCGTGATGCCCTCGCCGAAAGTTTGACAAACACTGTAAGCACATCCATGGATCAGGCATCCTCGGATTCATCAAACCCTGGAAACACCAAAGCAGCTATGGGTAATATGCTGGCTGCTTTGTTGCGCGAGATGAAATTATGGCTCTATCGTGAGGGTATGCTTGAAACTGGTCTCCCTGTGCCCCCAGGGGGGGCACATGGTGGGATGGATCTATCACAAGTCGAAGCTTTGCAACGTAGCACTCTCCATGTGTCTAGCCTCCAACCAGGGATACCTTCTCAGTCGGTAGCATCTGCTGATCCCGCTACTGGTGGAGCAGGGAACGTTAACACAGTTGCTCTGTCTTGTGCCACAGGTGTGAAAATGACAGAAGCACAACTGAATTTGATTGAGAGCACGCTGAGAAACGAGAGCCACCAAAGTCACGATTATCTCACAGGCCCCTCTTCCACATCACCTTCGTCTGCGAAATGCCCTGTTTTGGGAGACTGGCTGCGCGTCCCGCATGCCCCTTTGGCTGGTGATTCCCTATCCTTCCATTTGCCTTTGCACAGGGCTTTGGCAAAGACTGTAAGAAGCATGTGCTCAATTGTTGTCCCAGAATTGGTTCGCAATAGCTGCTCGCAAATGTGGTGGAAGCTTCCCGTCCTTGATGAGGTCAATACATCGGCAAGCTCTGGATCCGAGCCACCAGTCGCATCATCTATCCATCCTCTCGTGCCATTGATTAGGCCTACGCTGCGTTCTTCGAACTGTCGTGTTGTATGGTCCGCGGGACCAGACTGCTCGCCTCAAGAGGCCCAGAGCAGGCGAGCTCGATCCCGAGCTGTCTCCGCGAACATTGCTGTCGCGAAAATAATTTATTCTCTCGCAGATCACCCAATTCGTTGTCTAGCTGCGGCACAACAAATCGAGCGGCACTTGTGGGCAAGAAACGGAAGTGCAACGGCCGGCATGGCGCTGAACTATTCTAGTACACCTCTTTGTCAAAGATTCAGGGACTTGGACTTGACTTTGGTCCAGTTGTCTGCTGCAGGGCTAAGTATTGGATTGGGGGCCCGGAGAGTTTTCGCACTGTTGATCAGCCGCTTCAGCATGGATGGATACCTCTGTGATCCAGAAAGAAGGGGGCAAACTGGAGGCTCAAGTCCCACAAATGCAGCAGCTGGTTATGCTTGCTCTTCAAGTGGATGTTATTGGGTCAACCCGCCACGCATGCAAGACCCAGACCATGCGATTGTGCTCTCGGAATCCTTTTTCGCCACGCTTTGCATAATCGTCACCGAATTGCCTCCACCCCCTCCAACTTTCAGTACCGACGACACGTGGTTGAGGGTGAGCATCAAAAGAGAGCTCCTTCACGCCCTAGCAGCTGAGCCCCGTTCGCATAGTGAAGCAATGGCTGCTGCTGCATGCGCCGTAAGCCGCCGAGATGAAAGTGACGGCAGTGCAGTGTCCAGCGGGGGTGGAAGTTTATTCAGGGAAGCATTTGGAGATGTTTTGCGTGAAATTGGGAAGCAAAAGAATCAAGGTTCATCCCGCGTGTCGTCAGGCCCCCCTGCTTTCGAGTTGAAGCCGGATTGTTGTGACGAGTATGACCCCACGTTCTTCCACCTAAGAAGGCAGGAGCACCAGCACGCAATGGATGTTGTTGCGCGGCTCCGCAAGTCAAAATTCGGCGACAACAAAGAAGCGGCAGAGGCTTACTGCCTACCATTGGTTTGTTCTCCTCCAAAGGCCCACCCTCGATTTCTTCCCTGCAGGTTGTTGCTTCACTTACAGGGAATGGATGCAGCGTTGAGGAGATCCTTACTGTTCGCCTTGACGGGAGGCTCTTGGCTCCCTCCATCTGAACCCAAAGGCGAGATTTGCGTTGACGACGGTCCCATGGCCGCTGAGTTCGGCGCACCAGCACCTTCGGCAGCATCCTCAACCAATGGGGATGTTCCACTTATGACATTCGGAGGCCGAAGGGTAGTCCACAGTCCGCCAGCGTCATCATCGTTTAAAAAATCGATGAGCGACGGGGATGGACCTCACCCTTTTTCACCCGATGTCGTGGCAGCTTCATCCGTTTCATTTTTGGAAGTGTTGCAATTGCTGACGCTTCAGGTTCACACTTTGGAAGAGTGCGCTTCCTTACATCGTACTCTCCCTGGTCTGGACGATGAGGCCAAACTTTTCTCGGCCGGGCTGTCCATTAATTCCTACTTGGGACGAATGGTTCATGTTCCCGAGAGCCTGATTGATGTCTGGGCTCTGCGTCCATACCCTCACGGCCCCTTGAAATCAAATGGCACCGGAGAGAATCGTGGATCTATTCTCGGACTTTTAATTGCCCTTTATGAGCATCGATCCGATCATGGTGCAATTCTAGAATCAGGTGGAGCAGACTTCAGCCAATGTGATGATGGGCACGGAGGAGCAAGGGCGCTGGCTTCAAGTGGGCTAAAGTGGCTTCTGCGGTTTGTGGATGCCTTAGTAGATGGAGCCCCGAGTGTGAGCGCAGCCGTGAAGAGCGCAACTACAGGAGTACCAATCCGTGATGCTTTTGCTTCGTCCCCTTCACAGAAGAATGATAGCGGGACGTTTTGGACAATTGACGAAGGCGTGCGTAATACAATAAGTGGCATGCTGAGAGGTCTCCCCGAACTTTGGCCTGTCGAGCGCAAGAATGTGTCTTCTGACTCAAAGAACAATGACAAGAGCAAAGAAGCAAGAAAAGCTGCCCAGCATCGAGTGTTGGAAATGATGAAAAAGAAGCAGGCGGCATTTGCTGCGACGATTACGTCGTCGTCGTCCGGTCAAGACAACAGAGTGGATGAAGGTGACGACGAGGAGTCTGACTTGTGTATCATTTGTCGCTGCGATGATGCTGATGGCGAAAACAATGGCCCTTTAGGTTATCTCGGGCATGTGCAACGGTCAAGGGTTGCCCAGACTCGGGCTCTGAACGAAGCTGCAGCTCGAGCTCGAGACTCAAACGACAGCGGTTCACTTCTTCAGAAGTACCGAGTTGTTGGCCACATGGGATGCCAAGTAAGTGATCACTGATGAACCCTCATTGTTTCTTGTCGTCTCCTCTACTTACACCCTCACCCACCCCCACCCCGGCTGGACACACACCGCAAAAGTTGCGCGAGACAGAGGCGATGGATTCAAGCCCTTTGTCATGCCTTCCACGAGGAAGCATCGTTACTGTGCTGAAGAGCTTAATGTTGGACAAGTATGACATCCTTTCGCGACGAGTTCTCGTGTGTCACGTGGTGAATAATGCGGATAACAATGAAGTTCTGACTAAGGGATGGGCAAGCGTGCAGTCATCACAAGGTTACGTAATTCTTAGCCCATTGGCCTCAATTTGTTATAGCAACTCCAAGTGGGGCAGCACCCGGCCAATAATCAGACAGTGTGGACACGCTGCCCACTTAAAATGCGTGGAGGCCCATACGCTCTCGCTTCACCAGCGTGCCGCTGGTGAGCAGCCTTATGATGGCCGATTTGCTGCAAATATTGACGATGGTGAGTTTCTTTGCCCTCTCTGCAAGCAGTTGTCGAATATATTGATCCCTAGGGACAGATTTGTGGACAATATTTCAGCTGGCTCGTTGGGAGAGGTCGAAATGAAAGAGGCAGAGGGCAGCATTACGAATCAGGAAGTCACCGTCGGTGGTAGCGAAGGGAGCCACACAGCTCTTCGTAGACTCCTGTGCAGCAGTGGAAAACATTTTCAGTCTCTCAAGCTTAACAAGATGAGCCAGGAAGCTCTTAAGGACTTTGGTGCCCATCTTTTCCAGGCCATGGATGTTCCATGGGAAAGAAATTCTGGTTGGAAGAGACAAAATCAGCAACAGTGGCACCCTTCAATCCAGCGTTGGGATTATGAAGACGAGGGGGGCGAGGCTGACTTATGTTCATCTGAGAAACCGGTTCCCAGGGTAAAGAGTGCTCTTAGACACATTCGCCAGGAACACATTGCTTGGGCTGCAATTGGTCACAGTGCCTCGGCACAAGAATCATCAACCAGGGGTCTCGAAGAGGCCCTCCCTTTTGGAGTGGTTGCGAGCACCTCTGACCCGTGGTCTGGATACAGCTGTCAGATCAAAGATAAGCATCCTATGGTGCTGGAGCTCAAGAGAACTCTCGCTGCAGTAGCTGGATTGTTCGAGGTCTTAATGGATGAGCTCGCCGAAGAGTTATTGGACAAGGATGAATTCGCGTGTTTATCCAAGAGAGCGTTTACTGTGAGTACGTTGCTTGCTGATATCATTGAGGGAAAGTCGTGGCTTCAAGGATTATTTGAAACTGATGCCAGCAATCAAAGTCTGATGGTTTTATGGAGCCAGTTGACCGGCTTGATGTGCTCGATTCCCTGCCACGTTGCGAGAGACGGGCAGATATCCCAGAGAAGCGAGGCCCGGGCAGCGGCCGCGGCAATGTGGATCGCCACGGGGGCTGGGACAGCTTCTCAACCAAAGAAAGTAGGTGAACCTCCAGTTCCTTTTGCGGTTCGAAAGGTCATTGACGTTGCTGCCTTGGGAGGAAAGTCTCTACAAATATGTCCGGCTTGGGGGACACTGAAGCCTTTCGCATCTGAGCTTGAACATTGCCAACCTGCGATTCCATTTCGCCCAGCAGTTGCATGCTCATTTCTTTACACTCCCCTGTTGGCGTGGGACTTGAACACGTTCGCTGGTGCGATGTTCTCAACGATTCTTGTCAATGATACTGCAAATTTGCCCTCAAGTGAGGATTTGTTACATCTTTCGCAAGTCTTACTGGTGTCAAGGTTGGTACAAGCAGTCGTTACCCCTGGAGGTATTGCTATTTCAAACGAAGTTGATGATGCCGAGATCAGCAACACATGGGAGATGCAGGAGATTGAGCCCGAGGGCTCCGCTCTTGCTCACCTGGTTCGTCACTATAGGGATAAAGTGAAGTTCAGGAAGCTGTCTGTGGAACCTGCCATCTTTCGTAAGAACCGCGGCGAAGCCTTCAAGCCAGCTGTTCTTCTTGCTGCCGTTGGCGAAGCCTTGCTCCCTTTTGCGAGGTCACTGGTTTTGCTTCTGCGTGCTTGCACTGCCGTGATAAGAGAAAGACAACGTCTGGGTCAGATTAATCCGACGAACGACAGCCAAGCGGAAAAAGTCTTGGAGACTGTGATGTTCGGATCTGACATTATGTCATGCGAGGATGGGTTCTTCATCTACAAGGCTTTGCAAGGACCTGTTCCTACAGCCATCACGCAGGCGTCTGGTTTCTGGTGGACCCGCATCGAGCAGTGGCTAGTCGCAGTGACCGGTTGGGAACTCCATCATGGTTCTAGGGGCAAAAGTTTAATTCCTATTATTGTGACGAATGGCACTGACAGGAGTTGGTGTCTCCAAGAGGAAGAGCCCCCAGGTGTAGCATCTAGAACCCGTTCTAGTGAAGGCGCCAAGGGTCTTAACAGAGCTCAGCGAACTGAAGGAAGCAGGGCTTCGGAAAACAACATGGAAGAAGAAGGGATGGAAATCGATGGCGGTGTGCAAGAGCAAAGAGGTTTTGTTCACTACAACAATGCATTGGAGGCAGATGAGGAAGATTCAGATGAGGAGCTTATGGAGCTTGACAACGAAGAAATCGCAGTTGTAGGGTTCCCGGCGGGAGTTGTTAGTGATGCGTTGTTGCCGAGGGGGGGGGCAGATGGGTCCGATGGTCATGGTGATTCGTCAGACGAGAACAGCAGTTCTGTTTCTGATGGTGACCGTTGTACGTCGGATCGCGAGTTTGCCCACGTGTCTCGTACTCCAATCATCTCATACCAGCCGAGTATCCTGGCCCAGGGCGAAATAGGAGCAGTAAGACAAGGAACTTTCTTTGAATCGGCTCTTGCCAATTCCGTCATGGCGGATTTGAGTCATCTAGGTCTCATCCACAGAAGAGGTAAGAGAAAAGTTCAGTTTTGATTTTTGAATTTTTTTCATCTTCACTTGCTTGTGCTTATCCGTTGCCTGCCCCCCCCATAGAAATCCCCACTTTCAGCTTGGCCCGTCTCCCGATTTCTTTTGTTGAGCTTTACAGCATTGTAAACAAAGTAAAGGGGCGAGACGAGACCTCGCTCATGGATGACACAGATGATGTTGGCAGCGCGGAGACAGCAATTTGTCTTGTGTCTGGTGCAGTATTGAGGTCTGGTGCAGCTCGGCGATCGTTTTCCAGATCAGTGAGTCCTGAACGTGCTGGACCATTGTCTTCTCTTACTCTTTTATCTCACTCTTCAAACTTTGTGCTCTTTGCGCCGTAGTCGCGGCCACCGGGCGCTTGTACATTGCACGCTCGAAAGCACGGCTCTGGAATTGGTATTTTTTTCTTGATTCAGAAGTGTACTGTTCTTCTTATGCACAACAACAAATCGGCGTACTCCGCCAGTTTATACGTTGATGAGCACGGCGAGGAAGACCCCGGGTTGCGACGAGGGCGTCCATTATTTCTAAACGAAGCTCGATATCGAGCTCTTGAAACGCTTTGGCGTCAGCAGGGAATCCCTCGTGAGGTTGCACAAATCCGCTCGACATCGGATCGTGTCATTCGAGACAATTGGTACTGATAATTAGCTTGCTTCAGATAGACCCATTGATCGAGGTCGCTGTTGTTTTCTCATCACACAGTATCTACCAGATAATCGCTAACTACCAGATAATTGCGAACAGTTAACGCCAATCAAGTTTCAGTCCTGACAGACTCTACCCTGGTCACAATCGACCAGGGTTAACATTCAACGCTCGACAATATGCAAGGGTTAACTACCCTATGAGCTTACGCCAGTGTCAGTTGACGCCCATACCCGTTTCTGTTTTGGGTAACCCATTTCTGTTGCAACCACTAACATCGATGATGACTCACTGTTAGCGTATCCGATGATGTTTGTGTTCCAATGCCATAGCGTAATATATACTAGCGTTATTCCTAGAGTACAATTGTAGTCATTTGAGCAGATTTCTCCATAATATGAGCATAGTCTTACTGTACTTCTTTATACTAGGGTAGCACATGGGCCCTATAACGACAGATCTTTACGGTCCCCTCAAGTCCTTAGTATACGTCATGCTCTGGACTTGCACTGGAGTTAGAAACGAAATCAATGTTGCGGCTTAGTGGTCAGTTTGACCAAGAAGCTCTGAGTTCGAATCCCGACTCTGTGGAACCTTTTGTTACCCATCGCGACTTCGCGGCAAAGCTCTTTGTCATCTTAACATATAAATTTCTGGTTTAAGGTCTCCCCAGCTAGGCTGGCTTGACCTCCCCTGCTTGCAGGGGTCCAGATACTCCTATCCCTCATGGGTTATCCTGTGTAAAAACATAAAACATAACAATCTCAAAAGTTGTTAGTACAAAATGATCCTAGCCAGACGCAACCGTACTGCGCCTGGCTGGGTTTTGGTTAGCATGTCCGCGATATTCGAACCAGTAGGCTCATAATTAATTATGACTACGCCTGCCGCTGCTCGCTCACGAACATAGTGGTAAGCAATCGAATTGCTCTTCTTCTTCAGCTGCGACTCTGGGACGCTGCTGTTCCTAACCATGGACATGTTGTCTGCCTTGACATTACATGGTCCATCGATGGGGACTCCCATCATCCTGAGCTTGTATCTCAGGCCTTCTACCATCTCCACTGCCGTCTTCATGGCAGAGAACTCCGACCCAAAGCTTGAGGTCTCGATGGAGGTCTGCTTCTTGGAGAACCAGACGATTGGGGAATTCTGAATGAACAAGAAGATCCCAGTCCTTGATCGCCTGGTGACTGTGTCCCCTGCATGGTCACTGTCCACAAAAGCGGTCAGCTCCACCGCCTGGCCTCTTGGCTCTGGGGCATCATGGGGGACTTGTTCCTTCACATCCTTGTAGAAATCTGACCAATCTGGCCTCGGCAGCTCATTGGTCTTCACTGAGAAAGTTGGTGACCTGGAGTCAAATACCATCTTTGACTTGCCATGGTGCCTTAGGTAGGCAAACATGTGCCAAACGGCGTCCAGGTGACCTTTCCTTGGCATGGCGCAATGTGCTGCCATCATTGACACCTCAGTGCAGATGTCAACTCTGCCAAGTTCAACTGCCCACCGCAGGACTCCGATCCTTTGGTGGTACTGGCTTACCTCTTCTTCATTGCATTCCTTGGAAACATCCAACTCCGGTTTGTATTCATGGGGGAGAACTGTGGACACCTTCTTCTTCAGTGCTAGTCCTAGCCCTTCAAGATGTGTCTCCACGTTCCTCACTGCCTCTTTCACATATGTGTGTGATCCCATGCTCCAGTAGTAGACATCTGGCTCACTGGGATGGGCAAAACGGGCAATGTCTGCTCCCAAGTAGGTCTTTGGTTGTCCTCTTGACTCAGGTTTGAGTAGGAAGCGCTGGTCAAGGTAATCCAGGATTGACTTGGGGTTCATTGACAGACATAAGATGTCATCAGTGTACACCAAGATGTACTCATAGCACTTGGTTCCATCCGGCTTTATTGCTGGCCTGTACCAGACATCATTGTCAGCCTTGCACATGTGGAATCCTAGGTTCTCATCTTCAAGCAGAACCTTAGCAAGGTGAGATCGCCAAGCTTGGCCTGATCCTTTTAAGCCATATTGGGCCCTTACTATCTTTGCTAATCTTCCTTCGTACTGTGCTCCGAATTCAAGCCCACAAGTGATTACAATCTTCTCATTGGTTGGGGCATTCAAGTAAGCGTTGCCGATGTCTGCGACTTCTATTTCAAGTCCATTTAGTGCTGCTAAGACAAAGGCTATGCGAACTGATTCCCTGCTCACAACACTTGCGTAGGTGATCGAGGCTGGGGGAGCCGTCATGTGTCCTCCCGCCACATACCGCGCCTTCCTCTCCAATGATCCATGCTTGACGTCAAAGATGAGGTGGCACTTGATGTGTGTGTGGCCTACCGGGATCCTTGTTCCTTCCGGTAGTATTTCAAAGGCCTTGGAGCAGTTCTTCATCTCCTTCCTTATCGCGTCCATCCAGAAGGTAGTCCCCGTTTTGGTGTCCAGGGCTTGAGCTTCCTGGACAGTCTTCGGGATCTCAATTCCGTACTTCTGATGAATCCTGAAGTATCGCTTCTTCATGGCCTTGATGATCCTGTCCCGTTTCTTCACGGTGTGGGGAACCCACCAGGCAAAGGCAGGTTCCTCTGCAAGACCATTGTTTATGGCATACTGGGCCACTTGAAGGAGGTGTGATTCCTTCACATCTTTGAGTGGGTGCCAAGATGTGGTCCCATCATTCCACTGGCATAAGAACTGCCATCCCTTGGTAGTCCGCTTTGGGAGCTTTCTTCCGGACTTGGTGGTGATGAGGCCATCTTCCTTGGTGACCGCCGTGTTGTCCTTCTTGTGGTCCACTATCTCACTCAACATGTACTGAGTGTAGCCTTCTCCATCCACTTGTGCGTAAAGAGCTGTCGCTACAGAGCCAATGTGCTACTACAGGATAAGAAGTACACTAAGACTATAGCTCACAATTATTAGGAATCTGCTAGTCTACTACTGTAGAATAACGCTAGTATTTTACGCTCGTACACTTGTGAATCTTGACTCCACAAGCTGTCCGTTGATAGCTTATCCTCATTAGATATGCACACTTAGCACCCATCCATCTTAAACAAACAAATGCACACAGAGCAACAGTAGCTATGACATAAACCTACCGCTACTGGTAGCTTTGGGTTTCAACTCGTGGTAGGTCACACCAAGGTCCCAGGAACAGTCGTTCTCTTAGTAGTAAAACACTCTATTAGAGCTGTACACCTATGGGAATAGAACTCCTGTCAATGATAGGCTACCTTCTATTGTCAATTCAACGTCCGCTAGAGCAATGGGAAAGAGTTTAATAATACAATGTTGGAATGAGAGATCTAGAGGTTGCCAAGTTGGTGTTTAAAAAAAAACTAAATATCTATTTTACTTCACTCTAGACAGTAGACAGGATACTCCATCCCGGCGGGCACTTTAGAGGCACACACACACACACAGCACCCTTCGGATTAGCTACCCGAGCACGGTGGGTAATACAATTAGCTACAATTCCTGTCGACTATCAGTTGTGTCTAGTGTAACTGATTATTTAGGAGCAAACCCTGGTGGGAGCTTGGAGCAGCAGGGCTGCTGGTTGACCCCAGTTTACCAGGCGTGGTAAGCTGACAAGCTCCTTCATCCCATGTTGGATATCCTTTCAACAAAGCAAGCATGTTGACTGGATAATATCCCTCATGGGACATGGGAGGGAAGGTTAAATACAAATACAACATATGCACACACACAGACAAGTCCAAGTGAAGTTGCGACTCAGGTAGCTTCCCGGGAGTGGCAATGCTAACTGTAATGAACTGAGAGGGAAATGTCATTGAAAAGGGAGTAAGAAACAAAGGAAGCATTGGGTTGTTGACTCTCGATTGAATGTGGGAAACTCTCTGAGTCCTGTCCTTGTTAAGAAAGGGTGGGCTGGTGGTGGTGTAGAGAATGTTCAAAAGGCATGATTAGAATCCACAATGGGGATCAACTTGTGATCCCCCGCCACCAGTTACCACATCTCCAGGTGTGTAGCATGGTCCTTTTTAATGATATTTTCCCAATTGCTAATCCATGCTCGCTGGCAGAAGCATGTGTTGGAAGATGTGTGCATCTGCAACAATGGCATCTTGAAGCATCCACACTTCAAGATCCACTGCAACCAGTAGCAACAACGGCACAACCATAATGCACAACCATAATTTCTAGTAAACTGATCTTTTGCACCAAAATAGATCTCTTGATTCAACATTTATTAGAAATTGTCGGACGAGAAGAGAAGCAGGCATCAAGCATTGAGGAGAAGACGGAAGAAGAAGAAGCTTGTTGTTAAAGAACCAAGGAAGGCGATTAATTAATCGTGAAGAAAGATGGCAACGTGGGTTGTTGATCCAGCAAGAGAACGATCAAAGTTTTGAGAGCTAGCCTAGTAAGGGCTTAAAGATAGACCGGCTTAGAGCCAAAGAACCGTAAGAATCTGTCGCTGGGTTGACAAGAAGACCGGCTTGAGCTTGGAAGCTTGCCAACATAGAAGAACCGTCAACTGGGTCAACGACGAGTTAACAAAGAATCTGTCACCGGGATGACAGGAATCTGTTGATTGGATCAATACGCAAGAGAAGACAATTAGGCTTGAGCTTGGAGCTCCACATACAAGTTAAAGAAGAAGAACATGTTGCTGAGAAGACAGGTGAAGAAGAACGCCGATTGGATTGACGAGCCGGTGGAAGCTTGGAGCTCCCGGTAAATAAGCTAAAGAGCAAGTTAAAAACACAGGAGTACAGTTAGAGAATGAGTGCTAGGTTGAGCAGCAACACAAGCTTTAATAGCAGGAGAAGCGCTGGAAACAGCAGGAGTGATAGGAGGTCAAATTACAGGAGTGACGGGAGCAATCTATTGGACGAGTTCAATGGAATCAAGTTTGTAATTGGAAGGCCAGACCAAGTGCCACTCTAGAGGTCAAATTACAGGAGTGATGGGACCAATCTATTGGACGAGTTCAATGGAACCAAGTTTGTAATTGGAAGGCCAGACCAAGTGCCAATCTACCTTCAGTCGATGAAGAAGTTGGGTGACTATGCTGGTGCCAAAATGAACAACAACATGTACAAGCTGGTGAAGAAGAAGGTGGAGGCCACATTCCCAAAACCCAAGGCTCCAGGAAAGGATCTTGCCAAGCATGTGGTGGATGAGTACAGGGAACTCATGAAGAGAAAGTTGGACAAAGAGGATAAGTACAAGGAGGATAAGGCTAAGTTGTTTAGGATCCTCATGACCCAATGTTCGCCCGAGATGAAGGATAAACTATAAGCTCAGTCAACTCAACTCGATAAACTTGAAG